>Ga0070733_10001114_pt1 | contig 20438 bp, 15 predicted proteins | sample Coa_R1_9_FD_66450 | JGI IMG/M metagenome (GOLD analysis project Ga0070733, IMG submission 66450) | Surface soil microbial communities from Centralia Pennsylvania, which are recovering from an underground coalmine fire - Coalmine... | ecosystem: Environmental > Terrestrial > Soil > Unclassified ... | reverse complement strand
GTTTTTAGGGGGTCGGAGCTTTAGCTCCGACAATAAGTGCTTGGCTTTCACTGGGCTTCAGCCCCTGAGGAAACGGTTTGAAGCATTTTTCCGCAAGCTGTGAAGCCGCTGGAGTACAGATTTTGCCTTTGGCACACAGACTCTTTAGCCCCTGCAGCCCGGGTTGTTGATTTACGCGAGGCATTCATCAAATCGCGCAAGAACCCGCGGTCAGCTGTACCGCTCTTGAACTAACGGACAGGCATCATTTCGGAAACGTTCGCGCTACCATCCTCCCCGGCAGCCTTGAAAACAATCTAAAATGGTGGATGCGCAATCGGGATCAGTTCCCGCTATTGTGTCGTAGCTCGGTTTCATTTATTGGGGGACGCGGTTTAATCCGATGGCATTTCTTTTCAAGTCTGTTTTTCGCGCGGAGAAGACGGCGGTGCTTACACCTCCGCCCGAGGTGCCTTCAGACCTGAATCTTGTGCCGCCGCAATTCCCTGCCCCCCAAGTGCCCGTCGCCGCGCCAGCGGCCGAGCCAGCGGTCAACGAAGCAGCTGTGCTGCAGGATTTCCTGATCAAGAATTTCCTCCTCGACGAACCATCCGCGGAAACTGCGACGCCGGAGACCCCGTTTTCCTACGCGCACACTCCCGACCCGCTCCCCGACTTAAGCTCCAACGCCGACGCCAGCCCTGACGCCAACACAAACGCAGAAGTGAGCGCAGCCGCCAACCCAGACATGGCCGCGGATACGAGCGCCGACACAAACGTGGACATGAGCACGGGCACCAGCACGGATGCCAGCCCGATTGCGCAAACATTGACCGAGCCGGAGAACGACGTCGTCCCGGGCTCCGAACTCATGGCCGCGGAAATCATGCCTGCCGACACGTCGCCCGCCCTTCCCAAAGTTGATAATGCCGAATGGGCCCTCGAAGAAGCCCTGGCCAATCACAAAGAGTGGCTCGATTCCCACGCCGCCACCGGCGGCAAGGCCGATCTGCAGAAGGCTCAGCTCGAGGACCGCGAGCTGATCGGCGTCAGCCTGCGCTATGCGGATCTGCAGGACGCGAATTTGAAGTCTGCCGATCTGCTGCTCGCCGACCTTCGCGACACGTGCCTGGTACGCGCGAATCTGCAGGAGACTTGCCTGGTCGGCGTCAATCTGGAAGGCGCGAATCTGGAAGGCGCATCGCTCGAATCCGCCATGGGATTGTTGCCGCGCCAGCTGGCCGGAGCCAATCTTCACGAAGCGTCTCTGCCCGCCACGATTTTGGAATTTAATGCCCTCGCGGATTTCAAGCGCACTTCCGCCACCGCGGCGCGCTTGTTCGGCACGACGCTCGCAGTCAGCCTGCTCTCTTGCCTCACCATCTGGAAAACAAAAGACGTCCAACTGCTGACCGATTCCGCCATCATTCCCTACCTGCATTCCGCAGCCGCCGCTGCCGCCGCGCCCACCGACGAAATCTACTTGATCGCTCCGGCTGTCCTATTGGCGATTTATCTCTGGTTTCTATACAACCTGCAGCGCGTATGGGACGCCGTCCTCGAGTTGCCCGCAGTTTTTCCAGATGGCCGTATACTCGGGCAAAAAGGTCCGCGCATCATCACCGGCCTGCTGCGCACGCACTTCCGCTGGATGAATCCCGATGCTCCCTCCACGCGCATGATCGAGAAAAGCCTCTCAGTCCTGCTCGCCTATTGGACCGTCCCACTCGTTCTGCTTTTTTTCTGGGCGCGTTACCTCACACTTCAGGAGATGCACGGCACAGTACTGCAGGAAGCGCTGATTCTGATCGCGGTTGGCGCGGCCCTCTACTGCACCACCAGCACGGGCCGTCCTGCCGAACGCTGGGTCGAGCAAGGGAAGCCCGAGAGCCCCACCGTCGCTCGCCTGAAACGTCTGAAGCCAGCCAGCGTTCTGATTGCTCTTTTTGTAGTGCTCTCTTTTTTCTCCATCGGCACGATCGCCGGCGTTCCTCATGATCAACGCCGCGCCCCGCAATTCGCATCCGCAAGCATTCGCCGCTGGGCGCCCAACGTTCTCTGGATGGTCGGTTACGACCCTTATGCCGAATTGACCGAAGCTTCCATCTCGCAGCGCCCGCCCGATTGGACCGGCGCGGATGACCAGGTTCAGGCAGTGCGAGGCGCGCGCCTGAACGGCACGGATTTTCGTTACGCGCAGGCCTACGGCGCATTTCTGGCGGCCGCGCATCTTTTTCGCGCCAATTTCCAGGGCGCATTCATGTCCGAAGCGGACTTGCGGGGAGCCGATCTAGGCCAAGCCAATCTGAAATTCGCGGTGCTGGATCGCGCGCAAATGAATCACGCTAATCTCGACCGCGCCAGCCTCGACGGCGCAAATCTCACGCGCGTGGATCTGCGTGGCGCCAATCTCTCCTATTCTTCGCTGGCAAATGCGGAACTGCTCGATGCACGCCTCGACGGCGTCAGCTTCTATGGCGCGCACGCAGAAAATGCCTCGCTCGTGCGCGGCAATCTGGAAAAAGCCGATATGCGCGAAGCGCATCTGGAAGGCGCGAATCTCGATAGTGCCGATCTGCAGCAAGCCTATCTGTGGTCCACGAAGCTAAGCGGTGCGCATCTGCAAAACGCTCAGCTCGCCACCGCCATTTTTATTGACGCCGACTTGCAAGGCGCCGACCTGCACGGCGCGCATTTCAACGGCACAGTATTGAACGGCGCAAATCTGCAAGACGCGAATCTCGACGGCGCCGACCTGCGCGGCGCGCTGCAATTAACCGCCTACCAGGTATGCTCAGCGAAATCCCGCCGCGGCGCCACCCTCGACGACACGCTCCAAACCCAAGTGGACGCCCAGTGCGGACTCCAGCACTAGTCTCGATCGTAACGCCTGCTTTTCGTAGCGCCGGCGTCTCGCCGGCTCTTTGCATTCTCTGCTCCCTCTGCGTCTCTTCGGTAAAGTCTCCGTGGCTCACCGTCCGCATGCAACACATCAGCGCCGTAGGCGCGGCATAAGCTAGCCGACCGCGGAAGCGGTGGGAAAATTCGGAAAGAATTCCCGAGCGCCGTAGGTGCGACACATGCCTCGCACGCATCGCCCAACGACGCTAACTAATTTCAACACTCCTCTCCGCCGCAACTTAGCCTACAATTGTTCTCGGAGGAATTCAGATGCATCCCTGGCACGACCTCAGTCCCGGCGAACACATCCCTCGCGAATTTCAGGCCATCATCGAAATTCCGCTAGGTTCCAGCGTTAAATACGAGCTCGACAAAGCCAGCGGCATCATAAAAATGGATCGCGTGTTGTACTCCGCCGTGTACTACCCCGCGAACTACGGCTTCATTCCGCAATCGCTCGCCGAAGATCACGATCCGCTCGACGTCCTGGTCCTCTGCCAGGTGCCCGTAACTCCCCTGACCATCATGCACGCCCGTACCATCGGCCTGATGTCCATGATCGATTCCGGCACAATCGACCACAAAATCATCGCTGTCGCCACCGCCGACCCCGAGTACAACTCCTATCACGAAGCGAGCGAGCTACCGCCCCACAAGCTAGCCATGGTTCGCAGATTTTTCCAGGACTACAAGCAACTCGAAGGCAAGATCGTTGAAGTGGACGAAATCCTACCCGCCGCCGTAGCCTATCCGGTAATCGAAGCAGCCCTGGCCCGCTACGACAAGCAACGCCGCGCCGGCCACCACAAAAAATAACTCGCAGCCCGCAATGCGCCACGCTGGTCCGTCACAAAAACACCGCGACGATGGCAGCAGTCACCCCCTCAGCAGCAGGAAGAATTGTGTAGCGGCCGCTGCGTCCCGCGTCTTTCGGGATGCAGCGGGCATCTTTCTTTCGTTCTAGCCGAAGCGATCGCCACCGCTCGCCGCTCCGCAAATTCCTCGGCCTCCATACCCCGCCAGGCGATGAAAAAGTGAACTGTCCCACCCTGCCCTATTTCTAGACGTATGGTCAGTTGTTCCATGCTTTCCCGTGTCCCCATACTAGTAGCGCAGGTTTCGCCGATTCGGAGGTCGTATGACTCGCACGCCTGGAATCTTCTTCGCGCTTTTTTTCATCGCCGCGGTTCCGTCCGCAAAAGCCGGCGGCACCGTAAATATAAAATGCGCTCCGAATGAAGATCGCGTGTGGGTCTATGAATCCCTGACCGATTTCAACGTCGCGGCCAAGCTCAAGTGCGGCGACCCGGTGCAAATCGTCGAGCGTGTGAAGGACTACGTGAAAATCCAAACGTCCGATGGCACCGAAGGTTTCGTGCTCGATACTTCGTTCCCGAAATCCGCTTTGCCTCCCGCCCCGGTCGAGAAACCGAACGACGTAGAGTCCGCAGCCGTCGCTTTTGCGGCCCGTCGGGGAACCCGCGCTCCCGACAATTCTGTTAACGCGCCCGCAAGCACGCATTCCAGCGCTGCAATGGAAGTCGCGAGTACCTCGCCGCCCGCAGTCGTAAAACCGGTCGCGCCGAGTCAGGCTACGCCCCAAACGACCGCCACGCTCTCATCCATGGCGGCCGCTCCTGCGACTGTTGCCGCTCAACCGCAGCCAACTCGTCCGGCAACCACGGTGATCGCAAAAAACTCCAGCTCCACTTCCAGCACAAATTCGTCCGTCGTCGCAGAAAACATCGCCGCACCGGCACCCACGCCAGCCGCATACAAGGAGCCCGCTCCAGCGAAACCGCCGCAACCGGCTCCAGCGCCGCAACCCGCGCCGGTCACTGTCGCAGCAGTGACGGCTCCGCGCCCGACTCCGGTCGTCGCGGCCTCCGCCCCCGCGCCCGTTGTAACCACTCCAGCGAAAGCGCCCGCAGCGGCTCCCATCAGCAATCCCGCTCCAGTCGCGACCGCATCGAACGCATCAGTTCCCGCCCGGACGCCGGCCCCCGACGATTCGAGCAACGCCAGCAGCATGACCATCGAAACATCCGCAAGTCTGCAACCGGTCGCAGATACCACCCCGCGCGCGCCGCTGAGCGTCAGCAGGCCCTCCGCCAAACGGCCCATAGATCCGGACGGCGACGAAGATTCCGAAGTAGCCGCGTTGAACAACGAAGAAGCCAACTGCACACAATATTTTTCCGCCTACGGCCTTTCCGCCAATCAATACAAATGGCTGGCGCAGAATCGCCGCAAGGCTTTCCCCGGAGTGTGCCCCGCACCCTCTCCCGCGCAGGTGGACTTCGTCGTAATCTTTACGCATGACGTGGCCTTTTATAACGTCACCATGCCCAATGCCGTCCACACAGACGTGAATGGATTTTCCGATTGGACTCCGCTAACAACGGTCGACACCGCCGTGATCTCTGCCACTGATGCGGACAAGAGCCATCACGAATACGTCTGGGTTTTCCACACCAACCGTGGCGCATTCAACCCCGCGACATTTTCTTCGCACCGCCACCCACTCTATTCCAAGGCCGAAACCAATATGCTCGGCTCGCGCGGCGGCTTTCGCACCGTGATGGACGCCCTGACCTTCATCGAGCAAAACGGCACCAATCGCTGACGCAGACGGAAGGGCGGGGCTTCAGCCCCGCCGTGAAGCTCCGCAACAAAAGGGGCTTTAGCCCCTGAAGCCACGCTTTTCGATCGCGCATGTATCTTGGTGAGGTAGCGACAATCAGGAAAACTTGAAGAACTTCAACGATGCGGAATTAATGCAGTAGCGCAGCCCCGTCGGCGGCGGCCCATCATCAAACACATGCCCCAGATGCGCATCGCACCGCCGGCAGGAAACCTCGGTGCGCGTCATTCCAAAGCTTCGATCCTCTCGTGTCTCGATGTTTTCCTTGGCAATCGGCTCGTAGAAACTCGGCCAACCGGTCCCGGAATTGAATTTCGCAGCTGAACTGAACAGCGCCGTCTGGCAGCATACGCAGCGAAACAAGCCCTTCTCCTCCAAGTCCCAATATTCGCCGCTGAACGCAAATTCCGTATCGCCCTTTCGCGCAATCTCGTAAACGCCGCGCCCCAGCTGCGTCCGCCACTCGTCATCAGTCTTGGCAACTCTCGGGACCTGGGTCAATCCCCCCCGCGCTCCCGCGCTGGAAAATTCCACGATCGAAACGGTCGCCGATCGATTGTCCGGCGCAGCCTTCACCGAGAAGCGTCGCGACTCCTCATACCGCCACACCACCGCACCCACAATTGCCGCCACTGCTCCAAACAGGAACACTCGCCGCGTCACACTTCCCGCCCCTTCTTCCCTCGGCAATCCAGCGTCAAACATCGCACCCACCCTCGTTCACCTGATCTGTATACTCCAAACGCGATTTAGCGCCGCCACTCACCAGCGATACGCCACCGTGGAAATTGCCCCGGAAACAATCACAAAGCCGCCCCAAATATGGACGATCCTGTGTTATAAAAGAGCTAGTTTACCCCTTCCGCTCATACTCGTTTCCAGAATTGTGTCTGCCCGTGGGGCTCTGCGAGGGGCCTGCGCATGAAGAAGAAGCGGCTGGGAGAAATCCTCCGCGAACGGAACCAAGTTTCCGTCGAAAATCTGGATAAAGCGATTCAGGACCAGCAGGGCAAGCTCGTGCATCTGGGAGAGCTGCTGCTGCAGCGCGGAGCTGTTTCCAAGGTAGATCTCGTGTCCGCGCTCGTGGATGTGGCGCGCATTCCGTACTTCGACTGCACATCCGTTCAGGTCGATACTGCAACTTTGAGTTTGATCACTGCTGCGATCGCTCGCGGCTGCTGCGCTCTCCCGCTGGAAACAGCCGGTAAGAATCTTGTGGTGGTGATGGCCGAACCGCAGAATCTACTCTTTCTGGACGAACTGCGCTTCAAGTCCGGCATGCAAATCTCGCCAAGATTGGGATTTCGCGCCGAGGTCGAAGCGGCCATCGCGATCAATTACGCTTCAGTGGAATCGGAAGCCGCGGCAGCAGCCGCAAAAGCCGCGGCCTTGCCCAACGTGGTTTCGCTACAGGAAATCGTGCTGTCCGCGGGCGACGCGGAGATGGAGTTCATCTCTTCCAGCTCGCAAGAACGCAACGTAGAAGCCATGCGGGAGATGCAATCCGAGCTCCTGCAGAAATCCAGGACCACCCCAGCCGTCATGCTCGTCGCTTCCATGATCAAGGCCGCAGCCGAACGCAGAGCCAGTGACATCCACATCGAACCCCATTCCGACGATACCGCCATCCGCTTCCGCGTGGACGGAATGCTGCGCGAGTATCAGCGCATTCCCAAAGCCTTGCAAAATTCCGTAGCCTCGCGCATCAAAATCCTTTCGGACATGGATATCGCCGAGCGCCGCGCTCCTCAAGACGGCCGCTTCCTGGTAAAAATCGGCGGCCGCCGCATCGATCTGCGAGTTTCCACGCTACCCACGCAATACGGCGAAAAAGTTGTGATGCGCCTGCTCGAAGGCGACGCACCGCTGCAGGATTTGGCCAAGCTCGGCTTTCCGATCTGGATCGAAGAACGGCTGCGCCCGATGTTGCGCCTGCCGCAAGGCATGATCCTCGTCACCGGCCCCACCGGCTCAGGTAAGAGCACCACGCTCTATTCCTCGCTGCTCCTGATCCGCAGGCCTTCGATCAATATCATCACCGTGGAAGATCCAGTGGAATATGCCGTGGCCGGCTTGAATCAGGTGCAGGTAAACACCAAAGCCGGATTGACGTTCGCTTCCTGCCTGCGCTCCATCTTGCGCCAGGATCCCAACGTCATCATGATCGGTGAAATCCGCGACAAAGAAACCGCCGAAATTGCCCTGAAAGCCGCGCAGACCGGCCACCTGGTGCTTTCCACCCTGCATACCAACGACAGCGTCTCGGCCGTAACGCGCCTGCTGGACCTGGGCGTTCCCGGATTTCAAATTGCCACTTCGCTCAGCGCCATCATCGCGCAAAGATTGATCCGCCGTCTTTGTGTGTGCTCCAAATCGACGCCCACAACTCCAGAGTACGCGTCGCAGCTGGTGCAAGCCGGAATCGCTGATCCATCGGCCTTCCATAACGCGCCCAACGGCTGCGAGATTTGCGACATGACCGGCTTCAAGGGGCGCATCGGAATTTACGAAATGCTGGCGCTGGACGAATCCATCCGCGCCTCCATCCGCGAAGGCGGCCACAGCGATGAAATCCGCACGCTCGCGCGGCAGGGCGGCATGAAGCTCATGCAGGAATATGCTCTCGAGCACGTCCGCGACGGACTCACTACTCTGGAAGAAGTGCAGCGCGTGGTTCCCTTCGCATCGGTCGCGAGCGTGCATTGCGTTTCGTGCGCGCGCGAGCTTTCCGCCGCCTTTTCATTCTGCCCGTACTGTGGGAGAAAAAGGACCTCCGGAAAAACCGTGAAACCCAAACGCATGGCGTTGGTTCCACAAGGAGTGGTGAACGAATGACCGCAGTCAAAGTCAAAAAAGATTGGGAAACCGCGCGCCTGGCCTTGCGCATCCACAGCATCCGCCAAATCGCCGTGCAATACGAAGGCACCGAAGAGCGCGTCATCTCGCGCGTCCCGGACGTCAGCACTACCGGCATGTTCATCAATACCAGCCGGACCTACGCCGAAGGCGCGGTGCTGAACCTGAGTTTTTGCCTGGCTCTTTCGGGACTGGAAGTGCAAGCGCGCGGCGAAGTCCGTTACACCCTTCCCGGAGTCGGCGTTGGCGTGCAATTTATTGACATCTCCGAGAACGCGATTCATTCCATCGAGCGCGAAATCCACCTTTCGCGCAGCACTCGCCGCCCGGTGCACAAAACCATCAATCGCAAATTAGCTTGTCGCAAGATAGGCCGTCGCAAACCGTCGAAGTCAAAAGCAACGCCGCGAAAATCCAGGTAACGGGAACCCGCCCTGGAATTACGTTCTTCTCTGTACGCCACCGCACCGTGACGGGCGTATAATCTGCTCCTGAGGAGGTCCACACCATGTCTGAAGCAACCAAGAATGTCCCTTCGCAAGCGGAAATTGAATTTCTCGCTTACCAGATCTTTTTGGAACGCGGCGGCGAACCCGGCCATGACCTGGCCGATTGGCTGGCAGCGGAAGAACAACTAAAAACGCGCGCTGAAGCGGAAGCTCCTGCTCTGCAACGCACCGATACGACGCCCACTCCCATCCGCAAGAGCGCTGCTGGCGCGTAACATCATTCGCAAACCTGACCCGCTCGGAACGGCGGGGCTTCGGCCCCGCCGTCACCGCGCCGCATAAAAGTGGCTGTAGAATCTGCACGAGAGCTCCGTCATCTTTGTCGATCGTGCCTTTACCCACGACACCAGCCCAGCCAAGTCGATGCGGCTTCACATTCTGCGCAACAATGATCGTAGGCCGCGGTTTTGATTTTGTAGCGGCGAGCTTTAGCTCGGCGCCTTTGACTTTTTCGTTGTAGCGGCGCACTTCAGTGCGCCATCGGTGGTGCGGCTATCGCCCCTGCAACGGCCTCGCGACCTTTTTCCGCAAGCTGTTTAGCCGCTGAAGTACCGCTCCTTCCCGGCTGAAGTTTTCGCAGCAGCTTCCAAGTCATCAATGAAAATCGTGCGAAGTCGTTTCCGCCCGCGTGATGGACAAAGGCCGGACGCTCTCCACTTTCACAGAAACCACCCCCTGCTGATGCTGTAACTGCCCTTCAACCAGCAGAAATTGCTGATGCACGATCGTAACGTGGTGCTCTTCAAACACACGCGGCGTCAGAATCGCGTTCGCAATCCCCGTTTCATCCTCGATGCTGAGGAACACAAAACCTTTGGCGGTGCCCGGCCGCTGCCGCACGATCACCCCGCCAGCCACGCGCACATGCGTCCCGTCAGGCAGCCGATTGAGTTCACTGGCCGTCAGAACTCCCTGCCGCTTCATGCTCGCGCGATGATATTTCATCGGATGCGGACCCACGGTCATCCCTGTCCCGCGAAAATCGGCTACCAGCCGTTCTTCCGGCGTCATCGGCCGCAGCGGCGAATTCGCTGTCGTCTTTTCCGCTGTGGGCGTCTTTTCCATCGTGGTCGTTGCGGGATCGTCCGCCCCCTGCTCGACGCTCGCCACACCATCCGCCTGCTCGCATCGTTCGAGCAACGGCCCCGCACTGCGCGCCGCGCGCTCCACCTGCCACAAAGCATCCCGGCGATGCGCTCCACGCGCGCCTCCGATAAAATTCAACGCGCCAATTTCCGCCAGCGCCGTCAGCTCCGCCTTACGTATCGCCGGAACGCGCAGCTTCAAATCATCCAGCGAAGTAAACGCCTGCGCATTCCGTTCGCGCACGATTTCCTCCGCAATCTCAGCGCGCAATCCCCGCACGTAACGCATCCCCAGCCGCACAGTAAGTTTAACGTCCAACTCCTCACCCTGCTTTTCGATCTTGCACAACCAATCCGAACACGTCACATCAATCGGCCGGATCCGCAAACCATGCCGCTGCGCATCCTTCACCAGCGTTGCCGGCGAATAAAATCCCATCGGCTGGTTGTTCAGCATCGCTGCCGTGAAAGCCGCCAGGTAATGGCATTTCAAATACGCGCTGGCATAAGCGAGCAGCGCAAAACTCGCCGCGTGCGATTCCGGAAATCCATACAGCGCAAAAGAAGTGATGGACTGCACGATCGTATCCTGCACTTCGCCCGTGATGCCCTTCATCTCCATCCCGCGCCGCAATTTCTGCTCAATATCCTTCATGCGTTTTTCGGAGCGCTTGAAGCCCATCGCGCGGCGCAGCTCTTCGGCTTCGCCTCCGGTAAATCCCGCCGCGATCATCGCCATGCGCAGCAGCTGCTCCTGAAAAAGCGGCACGCCCAAAGTCCGCGCCAGCACCGGTTCCAATGACGGATGCAGACAAGTGGCCGGCTCGCGCCCCTGCCGCCGCTTCAAATACGGATTCACCATTTTCCCCACGATCGGCCCCGGCCGGATAATCGCCACCTGCACCACAATGTCGTAAAAACGCACCGGCCGCAGCCGCGGCAGGCAGGACATCTGCGCGCGGCTTTCAATCTGGAACATGCCCACGGTGTCCGCCTTACGCAAAGTTTCGTAAACCATCGGATCGTCCGACGGCAAGCGCCCCAAATCAATTTCCTCGCCGTAATTGTCGCGAATAATTTCCAGAGATTCTTCCAGCACCGCCATCATCCCCAGCCCCAGCAAATCCACTTTCACAATGCCCATGTCCGCGCAATCTTCTTTATCCCACTGCACCACCACGCGGCCGGGCATCGTCGCGGGCTCCAGCGGTACCACCGAATCCAATTGCCCCTGGCAAACCACCATGCCTCCGGAATGCTGGCCCAAGTGTCGCGGCAAATCCTGAAACTGCACGCACAGTTCTAGAAATTTGCGAATCTGCGGATGCATCAAATCCAGCCCCGCATCCTTGAAATGCCGCGCCAGCGTGTCGTTCTCGCCTTTGTATTCCCAGGCACTCACCAGGCTCGTCAGACGATCCAGAGTTTCGGAATTAAACGAAAGCGCTTTGCCGATTTCGCGCGCCGCCGACTTCCCGCGATAAGTAATCACGTTCGCGGTCATCGCCGCGCCCAATTTTCCGTAGCGCTCGTACACGTACTGAATCGCGCTCTCGCGCTGATCTCCGCTGGGAAGATCCAGATCAATGTCCGGCCACTCGCCACGCTCCTCCGAAAGAAATCGCTCGAACAGCAGATCCATCCCCACCGGATCCACCGCGGTAATCCGCAGCGCGTAGCACACCGCGCTGTTCGCCGCCGAACCTCTCCCCTGCACCAGGATATTTCGTTCGCGGCAAAAACGAATGATGTCCCACACGATCAGGAAATAACCTTCCAACCCCAGCCGCTCGATCATCCCCAATTCTTTTTCGATTTGCGCGCGCGCTTTCTCGTTTTGGAACCTGTAGCGGTAAATCATTCCCTCCATCGTCCGCTCGCGCAGAAAATGCGCCTGCGATTTGCCGTCCGGCACGGGATATTTCGGAAATTCGTACCCTAAATCGTGCAAATCGAATTGCAGGCGCGCCGAAACCAGCTGCGTATTGGCGATAGCCTCGGGAAGATCCGCGAATAAACGCGCCATCTCCTCCGGTGATTTCAAATAACGTTCGGAATTGCGCCCCAGCAGCCGCCCGGCGGTTTCGAGTGTGCGGTGATGGCGCAGGCAGGTAAACACGTCCAGCACTTCGCGCCGCTCCGGCTGCGCGTAGCACACGCCGTTCGTCGCCAGCAGCGGCAAATGCAATTTCCGCGCGATTTCCACCGCCGCGTGATTGCGCGCTTCCTCCGCGCGATCAAAATGCCGCTGCAATTCCACATACACATTCTCGCGCCCAAACAATTCACAAAGCTGCCGCACGCACGTCATTCCAGTTTCCAAGCCGCCTCGCGCGAGCGCATGCGCCAAAGGCCCTTCCTTCCCTCCCGTCAGGCACAGCAGCCCCGCGGCCCTTTCGCCCACCTCTTCATCCGACACGTGCCCTTCACCCTTGCGCGCCCGCAATTTCATGCGCGTAATCAGGCGGCAAAGATTTTGATATCCCGCGCGCGTTTCCACCAGCAAAGGAAAACGCCACCCCGCCGCGGACGTCACTTCCGCCCCAATATGCGCCCGCACTGAAATTTTCTTCGCCGCAAGATAAAATCGCGGCGCCCCATACACGCCGTCGCGATCCAGCAGCCCCATCGCCCCCATGCCGCGCTCCGCGCACCTCTCCGCCAATTCCTCGGGCAAAGACGCCCCCTCCAGAAAACTGAAAGCCGACCGCGCATGTAGTTCTGTGTACATCTACATTCATCTCGTAAATGGTCTTCCTCGGTTTTCTTACCGTCAGCGTCTTGCCGGCCCTTACAGTGTCGCCGGTAGGGGCGCTGCTTGCTGCGCCCCAGCTTGCCCGGACGTCAACATCTCCGCTGGTTTGTGGGTCGTGGCTTTAGCCACGACATAAATCCAGCGAACTCAAGCCGGCTTTAGCCGCTGAAGTTCCCGCAAACTGGCGCCACACGAACGCTTTTAGCTGGGGCAGATGCTTTTGCTTTCCCGCTGTTCATCACAAATTTCTAATCGTACATCCCGCGCACAAACCAACTCCGGCACGCCCCATCGTAATAAACGCAATACAAACCCGCGCCCACATGCGCTTTCGCCTCCTGCACCGGCGCAATCACCTGCATATTCGCCGGCATATGCTCCGCCACACCCGCCCCCCCGCCATCCAACCGAATCTCCAAATCCCATTCCTCCTGCTGCCAAGCATCCTCCCGCCACCAATCCCCCGAAATCCGCCACGGCCCCGACGCCGTCACCACTCGCCCATACACTCCGCGAAAAAATATTTTCGCCGGCCTCCCCTCGCGCAATTCCACACGCGCCGCCAGACGCGGCCGGAAAATCCGGCAACCCGTCGCCGGCCTGCGCCCAGCACCAGCCTCGCCATTACCGCCAGACGCAAATTTCCCGCTCGCCTTTCCCCGTCCTCTCGTTTCATTCATCGAAGGAAAAAACTTGTTCATCCGAAATTCCCCCGGGCGATGTGTATCCGTCAATTCCGGCGAACCGATATTCGCGCTGCCCACCAGTTTCGCCAGCCGCGCCACGGTCAATTCCAGTTTTTCCGGGTCCGGAGAATTAGGCACAAATAATCCATGCTGCGTAGTACGCGGCCGCGCCGGGTCCGCCCTCAGCGTAATTTTCACAATCGCGCCGGGAGGAGGATCCGCCTGCAACTGCAAACGCAGCAATTTCAAAAGCATTTTGGAATCGCGCATGGGCACCGGCAGATTCAGAGTCTTCTCATACGTTTTCGCCGCGCCTTCACAATCCTCGGAAACAGAAAGCCCCAGGTTTTTAGGGGGTCGGAGCTTTAGCTCCGACATAAAGACCGCTTTTTCATCAGGGGTTTTAACCCCTGAGGCGCGACTTTCAGTTTTCCCCGCAAACCGTCTCGCCGGAAAAGTTTCATTCAGAACCTGCTCCTCCTTCTCGAAAGCATCCCCCAAATCAAATCGCACACGAATCGCCGCAGCGCTCAACGCCCGCGCCGCCAAACGCGCGCACACCTGATCCAACAATCGTCCCAACACGAACGACAAAGGCTCCAGATCCTCCACCGCATCATCCAACTCCATCTCTTCTTCCAAAATTTCCGCCGGCTCAACCAGCACCAGCGCACGCGCATGCGCCCCGCGCGCCAATTCCTGTAAACGCACTCCTTCCTGCCCCAATCGTTCCGACAATTCCAGCACCGGCAACGCTCCCAGCGCCGCGCACGTGCGTATACCCCAGCGCTCCAGCGTTTCCAAAGCCTCCGCCGAAGGCGCAAGCGTCTGCACCGGCAAACCACTCAAATACCGTGCTTCCTCTCCCTCTGGAATCACGGTAATTCCCGCAAAGCCGCGTGCCGCGTGCACGGCCACTTCCAAATTCGCAGATACGGCCACGCTCACGCGCAAACGCAACTCCGCCGCGCGCCGCGCAAATTCCCGCGCAATATTTTCCTCCGCGCCAAATAAAGAATTCAGCCCCGCCAGGTCCGCCAGAATCGTATCCTCCGCGTGATCTTCCACGCGCGGAGACATGGACCACCCCAAATCGAGCAACGCCGCATGCGCCGCCTTCTCCTGCGCCCGCGAACGCCGCCGTATTTCCACTCCGCACAATTGCGCCTGCGTCTGCGCCATCCCCAGTTGAATCCCCGCGCGCCAAGCCGCATCGTTCGCCGCCACCACATTAATCAGCGGCGCAGTCCCATCCACCAACGCCATGGCCTTTTCACGCTGCTCAGCGTTGTTACGCAATTCACCCTCAGCGCGCAGCACCGCCTGCACCATAAAATTCGCAACGTGAATAGCAGCAAACGCCATATTTTTCGAATGCACGGCCTCATCCGGCAAAATGGCGCCAGATTTCACAACAAACATTATTTCCGCTTAGCTGCAATCGGCAGGCTGAAAAAATCCCAATCCATCCGCGTCTTAAAAATTCCTTCGCTGGCTGCCCTCTGCGCTGCGGCAAAATCAAAACCGCCGCGAAAATATCCCCCACTCCCCTTTTGCATGCGCGAACGCGACACTTCCCCCCGCGCGCTCCGCCCCTCGAGCAACCATCCCCAAGGCAACCGCGAGTAATCCTCTACACGCCCCGCCGCACCCTCCACCGGCATCCGCGACCACCCCGCCACCCCCGCCTCCAACCGCAATCCCAACGAAGCGCAACTCTTCGCGTTCGATTCCTGCTCCAACAGCATCAGAATCGTCGGCGTATCTTCCACCGCGCGCCGAAAACGGAACCAGGAATCCAGCGGCACATGCCGCACCAGCCGCGGCGCAATATCGCTCAGGTCCACGGCAATCAATCCGAATCCTCCGCCCTGCAACAACAGATCCGTCGCGCGCAATGTCTGCTCCACATTCCGGCAGCGCACCCACAATAATTTCCGCAACTCCACTCCGGCCGCTTCCGCCGAATGCGGATCAAACGCATCGCCTCCATCAATCAACGCGCAAGCCTCTTCCTGCGCGGTGCGCGCACTCAAAGCCGAAAGCAGCAGGCTCGTGCGCCCCGAACACGACGGCCCAAAAATTTCCGTCAGCGCCCCGCGCGGCAACCCTCCAGTCAGCGAATCAATCTCCGCAATGCCGCTGGAAACAGTAACCACCTCCTGCCGGTCGCGATAATTGAACGGCGCCACCACGCGCCCCGCCAAAGCAAGTTCCACCTTCGAGCGCAGCGCGGCAAAGTTGGCAGCCATGGTCAGGTCAATGGTCAGCGTCCAAAAGCGCCACCACAATCTTCGCTTTTTGTTCGCCTAGAGGAATTCTCCACCACTCCCCCGTGATTGTCAATCACCCGCAAGCCAAGGTTTTGCCGTTGTAGCGCCAGCGTCCCGCCGGCTCTTTGCCCTTGCCTTTGCCTTTGCCCTTGCCTTTGCCTTTGCCTTTGATCTTGTAGCGGCCGCCTGCTTTTTTTAGGCGGGCGTCTTTGCGGTTGCCTTGGACTTGGACTTTGACTTTGTTTTTGAATTATGTAGCGGCCGCTTCGTCCCGTGCCTTTCGGGACGAAGCGGGCATCCTGGTTCTGCCGTCGGTTTTGCTCTTGAATTTGTAGCGGCGCACTTCAGTGCGCCATCGGTGGCGCAGCTATAACCGATGGCGGTCTGAAGACCGCCGCTATGGAGGCCCCGCGCTTTTCCCACAAACTGTCTAGCCGCTGAACTACCGATTTGCAGTCGCAGCTGAGGAATAAAAACCAAAGCGTCGCCGATACGCTTCGATCGCGTTCTTTGCAGTCATGGTGAGTTTCTGTGGAAGTTCGTCAAACCGAAACCACTGCACCTCGCGCGTTTTCTCCGGCTCGCAGTTCCTGGCTTCACCCGCCAGCACACGCCCCAAATAAGCCGGCGAAACCCAATGCTGCCCCTCCTCCGGCAAAATATGGTCGGTAACGCACAACAAAGAATCAATCGCAATCGTCAGGCCAACTTCCTCGAAAGCCTCGCGAATCGCGCAATCCTCCAGCGACTCCAGAAAATCCAGCTTGCCGCCGACGATGCTCCAGCATCCCGCCTCCGGCGCAAATTTCCGCAGCGTCAGCAGTACGCGTCCCTGCGCATCAACAAGCAAAACTCCGACGCCAACTCTGGGCTGCACCATATCGTTGCCAGAATCGTCGCCGGAATTCACCGCTCGTCTTTCGTCACCCATTTCACCTCCGTGGGAACCGGAGCCGCGCTCAGTTGCCGCCACAACTCTTGAGGATTGTCCGCCACGATCACCAAATCTTTATGCGCAGTCCGCAAAAATCCTTCCGCAGCTGCATGCGCAGTCAGAGAAATCAGCGAGTCGTAATAACCAGCCACATTCAACACGCCGCAAGGTTTCTGATGCATTCCCAACTGCAACCAGGTAACCACCTCGCAAAATTCTTCCCAGCTTCCAAATCCCCCGGGCAACAAAACGAATGCATCCGCCAGATCGCTCATCAAAGTCTTGCGCTCGTGCATGGATTCCACGACGTGCAACTCAGTCAATCCACTGTGCGCAATTTCCTTCTCCACCAAAGCTCGCGGCATCACCCCAATCGCTTCGCCGCCACCCGCCAACACAGCATCAGCCAGCGCGCCCATCAACCCCACTCGCGCTCCACCGTACACCAACCCGATCCCCGAACCGGCAAGCACACGCCCCAGTTCCGCCGCCGCTTGCCCATACTCCGGCCGCACTCCCAGGCTCGATCCACAAAACACACAAATTCTTTTGATTAAACGCGCAGACATTCTTCCTTCCCGCCCAACCGCGCTCTCAGTAGAGAGCGATCAGCATAAAACCTACACATCGCAAAAGCGGATGATACCACCGTGTCGAGGGCTAGGATTTACCACCAGCAAGTCGGACCGCGCAGCGCCGCTAATTCCGTGCCGCCCGACTCACTTTCCTCACCGCGCGGCGTCTATACCCCTCGGCGAGTTACGTCTAGAATTAGACTCGGATTCCGAGGAGGCCGTTCTGCCTGGAAAGCGAAGCTGGTCACTGCTGTTTCTTTTGTTGGGCGCTCCGATCGTCTGCGCGCAAACAAGTTCCGCCCCGCCAATCGTGCAAAATTCGCCGGCAGAGTCTACAGCGGCGCCAGAAATTTACGCTCCCGGTCTGATCTCCGGCCCCGCCAACGACGGCTCCCCCACCTTCTCCCCCGACGGCAACACCATGTTCTTCTCCCGCAGCTCCGGCAACTGGACCATGATCCTCCAGTCCAACAAAGTCGCCGGCCAGTGGTCCACCCCCGCCATCGCACCTTTCTCCGGCGAATGGTCCGACTCCTCCCCAGAGCTCTCCCCCGACGGCTCCTATCTCGTCTTTCAATCCAGCCGCCCGGCCGCATCACCCGAGCCTGCGGACCCGTCCAAACCGCCTCACCGCGTCTCCAATATCTGGCGCGTCGACCGCGTGGGCTCCGGCTGGAGCAAGCCGCAGCGCTTGCCGGACACCGTCAACCTCCCCGGCCAATCGCTCTGGAAGCCCAGCGTCTCGGCCGACGGCACCCTCTATTTCACCGCCATCGACGAAAAGCGTAACAAACGCCTCTACTCTTCCCGCTACACCAACGGCACCTACCAACTGGCGCAACCTCTTCCGTTCAGCGACGGCACCAAGCAGGATGTCGATCCCGAAATTGCGCCCGACGGCTCCTTCCTTATTTTCGTCAGCGCCGGCCGCTTGCCCGACGACCAGAAAGATCATCTGTTTATCGTTTTCAAAAAAGGCGACGGCTGGGGCCCGCTCGTCCCCATCCGTTATGCCGGCGATGCCAACGACGGTTACAGCACCGATGACGAGCCGCATCTGAGCCGCGATCACCGCACTGTCTTTTTCACCAGCGACCGCGTATTCCCCGTGCATTTCCCGCTCAGCCGCGAGCAAGCCGAGCAAAATTTCAAGCAACTGGAAAGCTCCGGCTGGTTTACCGGCTACGCCAACGTATTGTCCCTCTCACTCGCCCCGTGGCTGAACGCAGGCAATCCCGAGAAGTCCGGAATCTCAAAATGACTTCACCCCCGCTCCCTCGCCGAGCCTGTTTCTCATTTCGATACACTCCCCGCGAATACCTGCTGCATATTCCCCCCAGATGAAGGATTTTACAGGCGTCATCCATTGCCTCTCACAGTGGACGACAACCCAAATTTGATCGCGCAGCAGCCGCGCGCAGCATTCAGGCTATAGCAAACGGCAGACGCGATCGCCTCAAGGAGACAAATGGAGATTGGTTCAGGCGTACGTATCGGCCCTTTCGAAGTATTTGCTCCACTGCAACCCGCCGTCTCGATGGTCCGCCACTACGGCGAACATCACTTCCCCGGCAGATTAATCGTCGTCGAAGGCATCGACGGCTCCGGCAAATCCACCCAGCTAAGCCTGCTGCACAAATGGCTCGAATCAAAAGGCTACGGCGTGGTTTTCAGCGAATGGAATTCCTCGCCCCTGGTGAAAGACACCACGAAACACGGTAAAAAGAAGAAGCTGCTCACGCCCGCCACTTTTTCCCTGATTCATTCCACCGATTTCGCCGACCGCACCGAGCGCAGCATCCTGCCGCTGCTGAAAGCCGGCGCCGTTGTCCTGTGCGACCGCTACGTCTATACGGCGTTCGCGCGCGACGTAGCCCGTGGCATGGACCGCGCCTGGGTCCGCGAACTCTACGCGTTCGCCGTGAAACCCGCAATCGCTTTCTATTTTCGCGTCCCGCTGGAAACTGCCATCCATCGCCTGCTCGATGGCCGCGACGGTTTCAAGTTCTACGAAGCGGGCATGGACCTGAATCTGGCGGACGATTCCGTCGAAAGTTTTCGCCTCTTCCAGGGACGCATCCTGGCCGAGTACGAAAAAATGATTCCGGAGTTTGGCCTCACCGTAGTGGACGCAACGCTCCCCATCGAAATTCAACAGATGCAAGTCCGCCAAATCGTGAAAGCACATTTGGATAAAGCCAAGGAACTGAGGGTACAAGCATGAGAGAAACCTACGGAAGGCTACTGCCGGAAATGCGCCTGGGAGACCTCGCCGGGAAATTAATCGTCATCGAAGGCACCGACGGCGCCGGACGCAGCACCCAGATTGACCTGCTAAAACCGTGGCTCGAAGAGCTAGGCCACGCGGTAGTGGATACCGGCATGACGCGCTCCCCCCTCGCCGGTGATGGAATTCGGCGCGCGAAAGAAGGCAATAATCTCGGCCGCGTCACCCAAGCCCTGTTCTACGCCACCGATTTCGTGGATCGCCTGGAAAATGAAATCGTGCCAGCTCTGCGCGCCGGCTTCATCGTGCTCACCGACCGTTACATCTATTCGCTTATGGCCCGCGCCATCGTCCGCGGCATGGATCCCCGCTGGATTCGCAGCATCTACAGCGTCGCGCTCAAACCTGACGCCGTCTTCTACCTGCGCCTCGGCATTGACCAGCTGCTTCCGCGCGTAGTTTTCAGCCGCGGCTTCGATTACTGGGAATCGGGAATGGATCTATATCCCGGCCACGATATGTTCGACAGCTTCTGCAGCTATCAATCCGCCCTGCTAACCGAATTCGATCGCCTGAGCGCCGAATTCAATTTCCAAATGGTAGACGCCGCAGCCGACGCCCGCACAGTCTGCGCCCACCTGCAACAAAATATCCTGCATCTCCTGGAACGCGATTCGCGCAAAAGCTATATGTCGCGCCTCTACAACGATTCCACAACAGCGCCCCAACCAGCCGACGCAGCCCTATTCGCCGTAGCAACCCCAGCCACCACGCCAAGCACAAACGGCAACGGCCACCATCACCACGCCGCACACTCCGGCGATTAGCCGTTGAATTATGTAGCGGCCGGCTTTAGCCGGGCGCCTTCGCTTTTGAATTTGTCTTTGAACTTGTAGCGGCCGCCTGCTTTTTGTTTTAGGCGGGCGCCTTTGACTTGGCCTCTGCGTTGGACTTGGCCTCTGCGTTGGACTTGGACTTTGCCTTGGACTTTGCCTTGGACTTTGCCTTGGACTT
>Ga0070733_10001113_pt1 | contig 20443 bp, 16 predicted proteins | sample Coa_R1_9_FD_66450 | JGI IMG/M metagenome (GOLD analysis project Ga0070733, IMG submission 66450) | Surface soil microbial communities from Centralia Pennsylvania, which are recovering from an underground coalmine fire - Coalmine... | ecosystem: Environmental > Terrestrial > Soil > Unclassified ... | reverse complement strand
TTGCGGCGATCGCCAAAGCCAGGAGCCTTGACTGCCAGCACATTGAGGATACCGCGCAGCTTATTCACTACCAGGGTAGCCAGCGCCTCGCCATCAACATCTTCGGCGATAATCACAATATCGCGGCGGCCCTGCTGGGTCATCTTCTCAAGCAGAGGCAGGATATCCTGCACAGCGCTGATCTTCTTGTCGGTGATCAGGATATACGGCTCATCGATAGAGGCTTCCATCTTCTCCGCGTTGGTGACGAAGTAAGCGGAGATGTAGCCCTTATCGATCTGCATACCTTCGACGTACTCGGTCTCGAAATTGATGCCGCGAGATTCCTCAACGGTGATTACGCCATCTTTGCCGACACGATCCATCACATCGGCGATGAGATTACCGATGCTCTCATCGGCGGCAGAAATTGAGGCGATCTGGGCGATCTCCTTTTTGTCCTCCACAGGAATAGCCACTTTGCGGATATACTCTACTACAGCCTCGGTACCCTTATCGATACCATGTTTGAGCTGCATGGGGTTCGCGCCGGCAGCGAGATTCTTCAAACCTTCATTGACGATAGCCTGCGCCAGCACAGTCGCGGTGGTGGTGCCATCACCGGCAACATCATTGGTGCGGGTCGCAGCCTCTTTAAGCAACTGCGCGCCCATATTTTCAAAGGGGTTCTCCAGTTGGATTTCTTTGGCGACCGTCACGCCATCATGCGTGACGGTGGGAGCGCCGAACTTCTTGTCAAGCGCGACGTTGCGGCCTTTCGGGCCAAGCGTGGCTTTGACGGCCCCGGCCAAAATATCAATACCTTTTTTCAGTGAACGACGAGCTTCTTCGTCGAACTCAAGCTGTTTTGCCATAGTACTTTAACTCCTTACATGCTTAGCCAATAATGGCAAGAATGTCATTCTCTTTCAACACGAGATACTCTTCACCATCCAGTTTGAACTCGGTGCCGCCATACTTGGCGAATAAGATGCGATCACCCTCGCGTACATCCATGACTGCGCGATCACCATTGTCTAACATACGACCACTGCCGACAGCGATCACAGTCCCCTCCTGGGGCTTCTCTTTGGCTGTATCAGGAATAACGATGCCGCTTTTGGTGATTTCTTCTTTAGCGGCAGGCTTTACGACCACGCGGTCGCCAACAGGACGAATCTTTTGTGCCACGACGTATTCTCCTTTTCAATACATTGAGGTGTTAACGGGTATAATTGGTGTCCGGCAGCAATCCCGGCGTGTCATATCTGGCTTAACCGGCATCTGGAAAGTAGTGAATGACACCCGAAATATTGACCGAACGGTACTGGGAATAGTCACAGTTACAGGGGCCGCCGGACGCGCAGCCGGTACAGCAATAGGCTATACCCCGCGCCAGGATAGGCGCCCAGAGAATTTCGATATCACAGTTGGCACAGCGCAATGCCTGGCCCTGCAGGTTGCTTTTGCCATCGTGCAGATCCCCACTATGCTGCTCCTGTTTTTGAGTGTTTTCTGCGTTCATATCCTCTGGCCTGTGTAGTGATACTCATATTTTCCCGTTCAACTTCTGTATCTGAGTATCTCATAACTTCCGTTAGAAACGTGTAGGAGAAGTGTTAGAGAAGTGTTAGAATTTTGGAGGTGATATAATCAACATTGAAATAGATGAACCAGGAGCAACAACATCATGCCCTACATATCCACCATCAACAATCAGCCTTATACCATCGCTACAAACACAGAGAACCAGCAGGAAATTTCCATCGATGGTCACACTCTGAACATTGATTGGCGACAACTGACACCGCTCGCTGCTGACGCGAAGGGCAAAATAAGCGCAGGCGGTCGCTACAGCCTGCTCATCGGAGGCAAATCCTACGAGGTTTATGCGCGCGAGATCAACAAACCCGATTCAAGCGGCTCCTGGTTCGAGATTGTGCTAGCAGGGCAGCGCTTCGAGGTTCAAGTTGAAGACGAGCGTGAAAGAACTCTGACCGGCTCAATCAAAACAGCCCGCGAATCTGGCGAGGCTATCGTGCGCGCCCCCATGCCCGGCCTCGTCTTAGGCATCCCATTCGAGGCAGGCACAAAAGTAGAACGCGGCCAGACGGTAGTGGTTCTTGAAGCCATGAAGATGGAAAACGACCTCGCCTCCCCAATTTCGGGAACGATCAAGGAAATCAAGGTCACAAAAGGGCAGACAGTCAACCAGGGCGACACGCTGGTTGTGGTGCTTGGAGAATAACTCCCTTTGATATGCTATAATGCATTGGCTAATCACTGGAAGGATGCTTTATGGAACTGCATACCAGTAAAGACGTGCAAGAGTGGCGCGATACAACCGCGCGCGAAGCAAAACAAAAAACCAGGCAGCGACAGGACACCTTTGTCACCAGCTCGGCTATCGAGATTCCCGATCTGCTGAGTGAAGAAGATTTGCGCGATTTCGATAGTCACGAACAACTCGGCTATCCAGGCGAATTTCCCTTTACGCGCGGCGTGCAGCCCACAATGTACCGCTCCCGGCTGTGGACCATGCGCCAGTATGCAGGTTTCTCGACGGCGGAAGAGTCGAATAAACGCTACCATTACTTGCTTTCACAGGGTACTACCGGACTCTCCGTTGCCTTTGACCTGCCGACACAAATGGGCTATGACGCCGATCACCAATTATCTGAAGGGGAAGTGGGGAAAGTCGGCGTCTCGATCTCCAGCTTGGAAGATATGGAAACGCTCCTCAACGGTCTGCCGCTTGACCGCATCAGCACATCCATGACCATCAATGCCACAGCCAGCATCCTGCTCTCATTGTATATCGCGGTGGCGAAAAAGCAGGGGATAGAGATAAGCAAGCTTTCTGGCACGGTGCAAAACGATGTCTTGAAAGAGTATATCGCGCGCGGAACCTATATCTACCCGCCGCAGCACTCGATGCGCATCGTCACCGATATATTCCGCTACTGCGCCGGGAACATGCCGCGCTGGAATACTATCAGTATCAGCGGCTACCATGTGCGCGAAGCCGGCTCGACAGCTGTGCAGGAAGTAGCGTTTACCCTCTCGAACGCCATCGCCTATGTGCAGGCAGCCATCGATGCGGGCTTAAATGTCGATACTTTCGCAGGCCAACTTTCGTTTTTCTTTAATAGTCATAACAATCTATTCGAGGAAGTCGCCAAGTTTCGCGCTGCGCGCCGCATGTGGGCGCACATTATGCGCGAACGTTTCCGCGCGCAGGACCCACGCTCGATGATGTTGCGCTTCCATACGCAGACGGCGGGTTCCACCCTGACGGCGCAGCAGACGGATAACAATATCGTGCGCACCGCGTACCAGGCTCTCGCGGCAGTGCTTGGCGGCACACAATCGCTGCATACCAACTCGAAGGACGAGGCGCTCTCACTACCTAGCGAGGATGCCGTGCGAGTAGCCCTGCGCACACAGCAGATTCTCGCCTACGAAAGTGGCGTGGCCGACGTGGTTGACCCATTGGCAGGCTCATATTATGTCGAGTACCTGACCAGCTCCATCGAGAAGCAGGCGTGGGAATATATCCGGCAAATCGATGACCTGGGTGGCAGCGTGCGAGCTATCGAGCATGGTTTCATGCAGTCCGAGATTGAGCAAGCGGCCTACACGTATCAACGCGACCTGGAGGAAGAACGCGCCGTAGTGGTGGGCGTCAATCGCTTCATCCTGGAAAACGAGCAGCGACCTATCCTTACGCGCGTAGACCCCGAAGTCGGCAGACGCCAGGTAGCAAAGCTGGCGAGCCTGCGCCAGAGACGGGACAACGAGCGCACTCAGCAGACGCTTGCCGCCCTTGAACGAGGCGCGGCGGGCACAGAGAATCTCATGCCGCTCATTATTGAGGCCGTCGAAGCCTATGCTACACTGGGAGAGATCAGCGACGCCATGCGCCGCGTGTTTGGAGAACAGCGTGAATTTCGTAGTTTGGAATAATATGGGTACCCAATTCATCGCGCCTTCTATGAATGTAGTGAATACACAAGTGCAGCGGCAATCTCAGCCTCACCCCGCGCGGGACGCGGAACGCAGCCTGTATGCGCTTGATCGAGAAAAGAGTGAATCTGTAGGGAAAGCGGAAGCTCCCATTGGTGTATTCGATTCGGGCGCGGGCGGATTGACGATTCTATCAGCATTGCGCCAGGAACTGCCCTGCGAGAGCTACATCTACTTCGGCGATACCGCGCATTGCCCTTACGGCGTGCGCGCTGAATCGGAAATTATCGATTTGTCAGCGCGCGTCAGTCATTTTCTCATCGAGCAAGGAGTCAAGCTGATAGTCGTAGCCTGCAATACTGCATCGCAGGCCGCGCTGGCAGCATTACGCGCCATCTATCCATCAGTCCCGTTCGTGGGAGTGGTGCCAGCCGTAAAGCCGGCCGCGCGCGCCACCAAAAAGGGGCGCATAGGTATCGCCGCTACTAACCAGGCCGTTAAAGCCGCCTACTTGCGCCAGCTCATCGATGAATTTGCCGGAGGCATCCAGGCGTTCGCTATCGGTTGTCCTGAACTGGTAACGCTGGTTGAAGAAGGGCAACTTGACGGCCCACTGGTTGAGGAGACCGTAAGACAAGCGTTAGAGCCTATTTTGCGAGAAGATATCGACGTAATCGTGCTGGGTTGCACCCATTTCCCGGCGCTGCGTCCAGTCATTGAGCGTATCGCTACCCAACAGGTGCAGGTGATAGACAGCGGATCAGCCATTGCCCGTAGAACCCATTACGTCTTAGATTCTGAGAACCTTATTCACCCGTACACAGGCGGTCCCGTAATACCGGGCGAACTACAAATCTGGTGCAGCGGCAGCGCTGAAAAATTCAGCGAAGTTGCCAGCAAGCTCCTGGGTTACATGGTTACGGCACGGCAGTCTGGCACATAAAAGCACAAAGGAGCAACATGCAGGATCATCTTGCAATCAGTACAGATCAAGAGACCATTTCTGAACTACAGCCAAAACCATTCCAGTTACGCATTGCTCGTTACGTTTCCAACATCTTAGCGCCTGCTCCAATATCGTTGCCATTCATCGTGCTGGTTGCCCTTTATCATGCGAAAAATAAACCGCTCGCGTTACTCTACGCCTTGATTACGCTCTTCTTCTTAAGTGTCGGGCCGCTGATCTATGTCCTCATCGGCGTTCGCCTGGGCAAGATTTCAGATGTGGATGTCAGCCGCCGCAACGAGCGCGCCGGGCCATTTCTCTTCGGCATAACATCCGTGCTGGCAGGTTGGCTGGCGCTCATACTTTTGCAAGCGCCAGCTAACCTGCAGACGGTGCTGATTATCACGGTGGTGAGCGGCATTTTGATGATGCTTACTACTCTGTGGTGGAAGATTAGTATCCATGCTTCGTCGATGGGAGGCGCGGCCACCGTGCTGACCGCGCTCTATGGCGGCGTGATGCTGCCCACTTTCCTGCTGCTGATCCTGGTAAGCTGGTCGCGCGTAGTGCTGCGCCGCCATACCGTCTTACAGGTCGTAGCTGGTTCGCTGGTCAGCGTCGCCCTCTCGCTGCTGATATTGAAAATCAGGGGCGTGTAGGAAATTATTTCTGCGCGCTGCCCACCACAGGAGCGCTGGCCCTTTCGGGCAACTGCCCGGCAGCGCTGGCGCGGCGGCGGGCCCGAATGGAGGGCGCCTGCGCGCGGCGCGTCGTTGCAACCGTTGCGCGACTTACGATGTAGACGAAAGCCGCCAGCATAGCGAAATTCACAACGCCCAGCACGATCTGGAAGAGCCAGTTAGGCGAGCCGAGGCCGTTCATCACCAAGTAGATCAATGCGGTGACTATTATGTTGAACAGCGTCGCAGGGATCAGAATCAGCCAGGCAAACTGCATCAACTGGTCAGCGCGCAGGCGTGGCAGCGTGCCGCGCACCCAGATAAAGACAAAGCAGAGCAGGTAAACCTTGGTGATGAAGTAGCCGATAGCGAGCAGGTTGCCAAGCAAACCCCAGCCAATATTGTTCAGGCCGGTCAGGAAGGCTACGCCGGGTCCAGAAAAGCCTCCCAGGAAGAGGAAGGTGCCAATAGCCGAAACAATGGTCATATTGCCATATTCACCCAGGAAGAACAGACCCCAGCGCATACCGCTATACTCGGTCAGATAGCCCGCGACCAATTCCGACTCGGCTTCGGGCAGGTCGAATGGCGGCCGGTTCGTCTCGGCCAGGCCACAGGTATAGTAGATGATGAGCATCAATGGCTGCTGTAGGAAGAACCACGCCCAGGGTGTAAAGCCCTGGAAAACAAAATCGAAGAAGCCAATGCCCTTGCCTGGATACAGGCTCGTTGCCTGGTAGGTCATCATATCGCGCACGGAGATGGTGCCAAGTCCAGTATTGGCCAGGATGCTAGTCAGCATCACTACGCCGACGAGCGCCAGCACAAGCGGCAGTTCATAGGAGATCATCTGCGCCGCCGAACGCAAACCGCCTATCAGCGAATACTTGTTATTGGAACTCCAGCCCGCCATAATGACGCCCACCACATCGATGGAACTCATGGCAACGTAGTACACGATACCGGTAGCGAGCGCCGTGCCCGGCACACCTATGTAGGGCGAGAGCGGAAGTACAGCGAAGGCGGCGATCACCGGAGCCAGGAAGACAGACGGAGCCAGAAGAAACAACGCCTTGTCAGTCTTGCCCGCGTGTATGTCCTCTTTCAGTAACAGTTTGCCGACATCCGCGACACTTTGGAGCAGCCCCCAGGGACCGGTATGGATTGGCCCGAGGCGATCCTGCATCCAGCCAATGATCTTGCGTTCCGCCAGGACCAGGATTACGGCGCTGGTCAGGACGAACCCAAAGAATGAGAGAAAGGCCACAACAAACTGTAAGATCTGCAGCCAGATATTCACATCAGACGATTGGCTCGCCAGCTTTACTAGAATACTCGCGAAAAACATACGATAACTCCACAATGTATTAGGGCGCGATAAATCGGGCCCCTACGGGATTTTGTTTAGCGGTCAACTTCACCCAGCACGATATCGATACTCCCCAGAATTGCGATCACGTCGCTCATTTTATGGCCGCGCAGCATCTCAGGGAGAATTTGCAGGTTGACCAGGGAGGGACCGCGAATTTTGGCGCGCCAGGGATATTCGCTGCCATCGCTGATGAAGTAAATACCCTGTTCACCCTTGCTGCTCTCAATGGCAAAGTAGGTTTCGCCGCGACGCGGGCGCAGTGCAATTGGCGTGCGCACGCCAATTGCACCACCGGGCATCTTATCGATGGCAACCCGGCAGAGGCGAATGCTCTCAATGATTTCCTGCATGCGCACTTTGTAGCGGGCAAAGCAGTCGCCCTCCTGGCGCACCTGCGGGTTGACCGGAACTTCGCGATAAGCCATGTAAGGGCGATTTACGCGCAGATCCCAGTTAATGCCACTGGCGCGTAACATCGGGCCCGTTAAGCCATAAGCGATGGCCTGTTGCTGGTCGATATAGCCCACGCCCTGCGTACGCGCTTCGAAAATTTCGTTACCCGTTAGCAGTATTTCCAGCTCAGCCATGTTCTTCTCAAGCCGATCGAGGAAGGTTTCACATTCTTTGAGCCAGCCGGCGGGAAAATCATGCAGCACGCCGCCTATACGCATGTAATTCACGTTAAAACGACTGCCACCCAGAGCCTCAAACAGGGAAAGAATGCCTTCGCGGTCGCGGAAAGTCCATAACACGGGCGTTGACGCGCCGAGGTCAAGGCCATAGGTGCCAATACCGACCAGGTGACTGGCAATACGCTGCATCTCGTTGGTCAGCAAGCGTATGTATTGCGCGCGCCTGGGCGGCTCAATGCCCATTAGCTGCTCAACCGCGCCTGCATAGACGGTTTCGTTCAACATAGGAGACAGGTAATCCGCGTTATCCATATAGCGAATGCCACCCATGACGGGACGATTCTCCAGGATTTTCTCGATGCCGCGATGCAGGTAGCCGATAACGGGCGTGCAATCAACCACCGTCTCACCCTCAAGCATCAACACCAGGCGCAGCACACCATGGGTACTGGGATGCTGGGGACCTAAATTGAGCAGCATTTCCTGAGACTTGATCCCCTCAGACGTTTCGTCCGTATCTGGATGGCCGGAACTCCAGGATTGATTTGTTACCATGAGTTTCCTCTTTATCGATATTCATGATATCTACATTTGTATACGCCTGATTATTTTGCTTGCCGCGTGACGCGTAATTTGCGTATGCGCACAACTACGCTGTACGTCCAGAGCAGCGCCATCAAAGCCGCCATACCGGCGAATAGTAAGTGATTAGGATCATTGTAGAAGTAGGCAAAGCTGAACGCCATTCCCCAGCAGCCAAGCGCGACCATGGACGGTAATATCAAGCTCTGCGGGCCGACCACGCCTGGCGAGACAAAGCGGCGATTCATGCTCGCCGGTGACGCGGAAACCGCCCCGCCCCTCTGCGCTGCCGTTGTGTTCTGCGGCCCGCGCACTCCGCGCGATTGCGCGCTGCCTACTTTTGCCGCTTTCTTACTTCTTCTCGCTTTTGGCATAACACAGCATTACCTTCCAGTCGTGGACTGATCCTCTTCCTCGTATCCTTCGAAGGCATGCCCAAAGGTAGGCGTGCCTGGATGTAGCCGTTCTTGCAGACCCTGCCCCACTTTCTTCTGCACCACGTGTTCCACACCTTTTTGCTGGAATTGCCCCGCAACGGCCATATTAGGATCAACCTGTGTCGTAGCCTGGGCTTTGACGGTCATGGGAACCTGGTGGAAGCTCTTCAACAGGGGATACCCTTCGAAATCATCATCTAGCAGCATGCGGCGCAGATCGGGATGGCCGGTGAATTTGATGCCATACATATCGTAGGTCTCGCGTTCCAGCCAGTTGGCAGTCGGCCAGACCGACACCACGCTATCGACCTCCGGTTTCTCGTGATCGAGACGCACCTTGATCTGGAGCAACTGCTTGCGCGTGAGAGAGCGCAGGTGATAGACGGTTTCTAGATGATCGAGCATATCTACGCCAGATATGCAGCTCAACAGATCAAATCCCAACTGGTCGCGTAGAAAACGACAGACCGCTACCAGGTTGGCGCGGTCAACTTCGATGCCGAGATAATCGCCCCTCATCGTTTTCAGAGCAAGTTCTTTGCCTGTGATCTGGGCGATGGGTGCCAGGTCACGCGCTAGCGCGGCATTCTCATCGCGATAGCCAGAAGCCGCGGGAGATAAACTTTTTGAACGCGGCACTATATCCATCGAATGACTCCTTTGCGCCAGGCATACGCGAGACCGAGCGCGAGTACAACGATAAAGATGAGTATTTCAAAGAAGCCGAAGAAGCTTAATTGCTTAAAGATGACCGCCCAGGAGATGATGAAGACAATATCTACATCAAAGGCGACAAACAGCAGGGCAAAGATGTAAAACCCCAGGGGATACTGCACCCAGGCGGAGCCAATGGGAGTTTCACCAGATTCATAGGTCTGGAGCTTTTCTTTTGTCCGCTTGTGTGGCGCAATCAGATTAGCCATGGTCATCGTGACAATAACGAAGAAAAAACCCGCGGCAAGCATGATGGCCGCATATAAATACGCAGAATTAATGGGTGTCGACACGCGCCTTCCTCCAAAAAGCCGCCCTTAAACGCGACTCAAACGCTGCGTTTTCCTCGCGCGCAAAGGCAAAATTACTGTTTTGATTATAGCACAGGGAAGAAGATTGCGGCAATTACTCATATCGGCGGAAGATCGGGTACTGTAACGCTGTCGGGCTTGTGGTGCAGGTGAATGCCCGTCATACCCGTGTGGCCTGATATATCGGTGATCGAGACGACGATCACGCTGACATTATCGTCACCACCTCCATCCAACGCCGCCTGGATCAAATTTTTGCCAATTTGCGTTGGGCTAGGCACCGGCGCACTCAGGACGCGCTGGATTTCGGGGTCGCGCACCATGTCCCAGAGCCCGTCAGAACACAGCAGCAGTTTATCGTTGGGCTGCAATCGCTCTATGAACGAGTCCACCTCAACAACGGGTTTTTCGCCCAGGTTGCGATAAATCTGGTTGCGCTTGGGATGCGTATAGATGTCATCAGGCTTAATGATCCCGGCATCCACCAGGCTAGCAACGACTGAATGATCGTTAGTGATCTTTCTCAGCCCTTCCGGCTCGCGATACAGGTAGGTGCGGCTATCGCCCACATTGGCGACATAAGCGGTTGCGCCAACCACCAGCGCTGCCGTCATGGTCGTTCCCATATCGGCGTGTTCTTCCATATTGCGCTGATGCACAGCCAGATTCGCGTGCTGCACCCCTTCCTCCAGCAGATTTTGATAGCCTTCGTCGTCAAGGTTATTCCCGGTTGATATCCTCGGCAGGATGTAGTCGATGATGTTTTGAATAGCCAGGCGGCTGGCATCCTGGCCATTAGCATGGCCACCCATACCATCAGCCACCACAAACAGGCCAAATTGCTGTGGCTGCGAATCATGCGCGCGCGTCCCCTGGATGGCAAAAATGCTATCCTCGTTAGGTTTGTGCTTGCGTTTAATGCCGTTGTCTGTTTCGGTCACAACCACCAGACCCAGGTTGCGAGCCTGCAATTGCCGCACATCATAGGGCATGGTAGCATCCGAGCCCAGCGATCCACTGCCATTCCTATTCGGTATCTCCACCGTTGGCACGTCGCTGATGGGACTGGCCTGCGGCGGTGACTGTGGTGGAGGCGCATAACTTTCTTGCGGTTGAGCCTGAACCTGAGCCTGAGTTTGAGGAAACGCCGCGTAAGGTTGTGGTTGCTCGTACTGCTGCGGAGTCTCCTTATGGGCAACATTTTGTCGCGCCCTCTTTACGTCCGCATCGAAGCTTTCCAGTTCTCGCTTGCGCACTATACGCCTGCGCCCGAAGACGATGCTGACCAGCAAGAAGAGCAGCACCAGCACCAGCACCCCCGCCACCAACCCTACAACTAACACCCAGCTCGCCGGTATTATCCCCAACACCTTAGGCGATCCCTGATTCCCCTGAGTAGTATTCGCGGTGGCTGTCGCCGTTTGCTGGGGAGCAATTTTCTGCTCCGCCAGTGTCGCATAAGTGCTCGCCGCCTGGAAATTCGGATTGAGCGGCTGGATGCTTTGTAACGTTTGCACCGCCAGGGTATAGTGACCCTGCTCGTACTGCTCGATGCCTGCATCCCACTGCATGTTGAGGGTATTGCTGTTCAACTTGCCGCTCAAGGCGGCCTTTTGCGCTGCCGTTGCCTGCTGAAGCTCGACTTCCTGATTCTCCAGCGCCTGGATATTGGCCACGCTCAGATGAGTCGTCGTCCCAAATAGTTGCATGCCAGCCACATTGCCATTACTGTCGACATAGGGCGTGCCTGGTTCAAACACCGGAGGAGCCGTCCCCACTCCTGGCGTACTGGTGGAGGGAGCCGTACTCTGGGTGGGCGTCAGGTCGAGCGGCGGAATGGCCGTCGTCTGCACCTGTGGGGTAGCAGGCGGAGTCCCGGAGGAGCCAACGAGTTCAACGCCAATGGAGGCGCCAGGGAGAGTGGTTTGTTCGAGGCTCAAATAGGGCTGCATATGAGCCGGGTCGCTATGAAAAGAGAACAGCGCCCCGCCATTGCCTTTAAGAGTCGACAGGACTTCGACCGGCCCGCTGCTGGCGGTTGGCCCATCACTGCATATCGGATTCGAGCAGCTCAACTGCGCAATCATCAGAGGCGATTGCCGCCCGGCATACTCGCTGCTGGCATACACCCGGATGCCTGCAAGTTTGCCTCCAGGATGGCAACTGCCCCCGCTGAAATTGAGGATGGAGCCATCGGTGAGCACCCAGGTATTGCGCTCGGATGCGCTGGTGGCAGGCCAGCTGGCAATGATCGTTCCCAGCGCCGTACAGGTGACGGTGGATGGCGGCTTCGCGACAGTGTACGAAATAACCAGGCGCACCACCGAGACCCCGGCCAGGTCGACGATCCCCTGCGGTGAGAGTGACATTGCAGCATTGACGCGCCCGGAAGCCGCGAAAGCAGTCGGAGTAAGCAGCAACTGGAGCGTTATCAACAGCCCGCCGAGCATGGAAAGGAAGGATAGACCTCTACCCTTGCGCTTTGCAGGTATGAAACGATGCGTACTCATAATTCGCTTTCACTCCCTTACGACGGGTCTACTCGTATTGTATGCTGGCCATATATCCTTTTTACCGGGCAGGGCCGCGCAGTCGTTGTAGCATCGCCTGTGCCGCCTGGTTAGCCGGCGCTGCCTGGGCAACGTAGCCGCATTCGCGCAGGGCATCGGCCATTCTGCCTTCGCGTTCATACACCTGGCTCAACAGGAACCGTGCATCGTGAAAAGCCGGATTGAGCGTCAGCGTCTGCACAAAAGCGCGCTCTGCCATCGGCAGTTGATTCATACGCAAGGCCATTTGACCCAGGTCAAAATGTGGCTCGATTCTCTTGTAACCTGGAGGAAGCAGGCGCACCGCTTCCTGGTATTCAGTCAGAGCTTTATCGAACTGGTTTGCGCTCTCATAACATTTCGCCAGGCGCTGGTGTGTTTCAAAGTCATTGGCGTTCAAGCGCAGCGACTGGATATAGGGCTGAATGGCCTGAATCGGCTGCTTGCGTAGAAACAGGAAGACATCACCCACCAGTTTATGTGTTTCGGCATCATTCTGGTTAAACTGCAATGAGCGATTGTATGCCTGAATCGCAAGATCGGGCGATGGAGGCTGGCGTCGCGCGAAAACCTGCCCATAAATTTTATGCACCAGCGCATTATTTGGCTCGACGTTGTATGCCTGTTGCACGGCAGCAAACGCGGGTTCAATACGCCCGGCAATGAGATGCTCCTGCGCGGCCCTGATCAAACTTCCACCCGGCCCGTTCAGTCCACTTGCAGATGCCGGAGTTTGCGGCGTAATGCGATCTACCCCCTGTGGCGGCTGCGAGAGGTAACCGGGCGGCTGCGCTGCGACTGGCGGGAGTTTGTTTAAAGCCTCTTCCATAGCAGCAGCGCTGCTCCAACGCTGCTCAACCGTGGGCGAAAGCGCCTTCATAATAATCTTCTCAAAACCGATAGAGACGTCCGGTCGCAGCATGCGAACCGGGGGAAACGAGAAGAGTGTGGGTTTATTATTGGCCGGATCATGCTGCGTCAGCACGCGATGGATGGTAGAGCCAAGCGCGAACAGATCGCTGCGCGGCTCCGGCATACCCTGCATTTGCTCAGGAGGCGCATAACCGATAGTCATAATAATAGTGGACTGGCGCTGCGATTGAAAGGTGCGCGCGATACCAAAGTCGATCAGTTTGATCTCATCAAGCCTGGTGACCATGATATTGGACGGCTTAAGGTCACGGAAGATAATGGGTGGATCCTGCTTATGCAGGTAGGCCAGGACGCTGCATATCTGCTTTGCCCATTTTTGCGCGCGCGCCTCCGATACTCCGCGCGCTCCATTGATTCCTGGGATATTGCCCTCTTTGGCGAAGACCTCCGCCAGGGTGCGTCCTTCAATATAATCCATCACAAGGTAGTTTTTACCATTATGATCAAAGAAGTCACGCACGCTCGGAATACAGGGATGCTTCAGATCGAGCAGCAGCGTTGCCTCACGTCTGAACCATTCGATCGCCTGGATACGTTCGGCATCGTCCTGGAAGTCATCCAGCATTTCCTTAACGGCGCATGGACGATTAAAACGCTGGTCTATAGCGAGATATACAGCGCCCATACCACCCGATGCCAACGCTTTTTCGATCTTGTAGCGTCCATACGAAAGTTCTGTGCCAGGCTGCAAACGACGACTATTACTGCCGCCGTTTCCGGCTGAGGCGGGGGTTGGCTGTCCTACTGAAGAAGAAGCCAGTGACTGCAGGTCGGCAGAGGGCAAGGGATACTCTGGAACCTTCCCGGCGGCGCCACTCTGCGGCGTTGCAGGATTACTGAGAGATGCCGCGTTATTCGGATCAGATGAATAATTACTCGCCATTTTCTCTTACACCGCTTTTAGTATAATTAAACGCTTTGCGCTGCGCCTCTTCGACTCTCAACTATCATAACATACATAGTAATATCTGTAACCCTTATCCAGATTCATGGCAGCATTATAACATATCCCTGCCCTGATTACAGTAAGCAAGACTACGGTAATAATGCGTACCCTTTCACAGTGCGCGCCGCGCCCGTTACACGCTCTGCCTTACCAGCTTGTCCGTCTCCTCCGCGGCCGCTATGTCGGATTTCATCCAGCGCGCTCCGAATATCCCCACCAGACCGGCTATCACCAGCGCCGGCGTACAGGTAATCACCAGCGCATGGCTGAGATATTGCCCGGTCAGATTATGCGCGAAGTCGAACGCTGGTCTCGGATCAAAAGCATTCGCAAGTGTCCCTACCACCGTAGGCGAGAAGGCATCGCCCAGCAGGTGCGCGATCAAGAGCGAAATGGCAACCGCCGAAGCGCGCAGCACCGATGGCACCACGTCCTGTGTAGCAGCAGTGCTGGGGCCGGTGTAGATCGTCAACAGGAGCGTGGTAAGCACAAAGAAAGCGCTGAACAGCACAAAACTGCGACTGCTGATGGCAACAGCAAAAGCCGGCGCGCTCAACAAGAAACCGAAGCCACACACCAGCACGCGCGCTCCCTGGTAGCGGCGGTTGAGCCAGTCAGCCATATAGCCGCCAGAAACAGTGCCGACCAGGCCGGCTACTACTATTATTCCCCCGGAGAACAATCCTGCCGTTAATGAACTCAGGCCGAAGGTATCCTTCTGCTGGAGATAGGTAGGTAAGAATGTGGTGTTGACGCCCAGCACGAAGAAAGCGAATATTTGCATGATGATCAAGACCACCAGGGTTTTAATTTGTAGTAATGAGCCAAACTGCGACCAGACTTTCGAGGACACCGGGACGACATGTGGCGGCTCTTCGATTTCCGCGACTTCGCTTGGCGTGACAGGATAGAGTGTAATTTCTGCTTCGTCGGCCTCGTTACGGCGCGGCTCGCGCAATCGGAAGGCCATAAATGCCAGGATCAGACCAGGAATGCCGGTGAAAATGAAGGCCAGCCGCCAGCTCCCGACGAAGATGCCTGCCACCCCACCGCCAATTACGAAGCCGAAAAGAACGCCGACCAGTTGTCCCACGCTCCACCAGCTCATGACACGTGAGCGTTTCTCTCGGCTGAAATAATCGCTCATCAGCGCGGTGCCAGCCGGGAAATACCCTGCCTCGCCAATGCCAAGCACCATGCGCGAGAGAAAGAGAGTGATGAAGTTAGAGGCAAGGGCGGTGAAAGCAGTAGCCACGCTCCAGATCGCCACGCAAATAGCCACCACGTTTTTACGTTTGGCGCGGTCGGCCCAGATGCCCAGAGGCACCATTGCCAGGGTATAGACGACGAGGAAAGCTGAGGCGATATAGCCAATCTCTTGATTGGGATTGGTAAATTTCAGTTCTTTGGCAACTACAGCAGCAGCGCCGGTCAGCACATAGCGGTCCATGTAGTTCAGGAAGCTGATCCCGAACATAATCGAGAATACATACCTGGGATATCTGCTGCTTTTTGGCCTGGGCGCCTCCAGGTCAGGATTGGAAGACGATGAAATATCACTCACGAACGCCTCCATCTTTGGGGTAATAAATGAGCAACGAGGCCAGGATTAACACATCAACTTTATCATAGATTGAGGTCAGTGGGAAGAGTGAATTCAGCTTTTTCGCATCATCTCCAGAAAGCTCCACGACTTTAAATCGCGTTCCAGGTGATAACGCAGCAAGTCATACATCACCGCTTCTAATTCGGCGTGCAGCCGCGCGTCCGGGCGCATGCGAGCCACATCACTCCATTTGCTGCGCTGCATATAGCGCAGAGCTTTGAGCGCGTCGAGCGAGAGGCGGCGTTCCCAGTAACGCGAACACTGGGGACAGAGCACGCCGCCAAGTGAGGCCTTGAAGCCATTTTCCTCCGGGCGAATCTCGCTGGCGCAGTTGGCGCAGTTCTGCAAAGCAGGCTCGTAACCGATGGCCATCAGCAGGCGCAGCTCAAAGTAGCGCAGTAGCAAGCGTGTATGCCCTTCCTCCTGCCGCGGAGTAAGCGGCGTGTCTTTGTCGCGCAACTGTTGAAGCGCGCCGGCGTCGGCATCCAGGTAACGCAGGGTTTCCAGCAGCAGGGCATAGATATCGTAGTGCTGTGTGTGGTCTTCCACAAAACGATCGACCAGTTCAGCAAAGTAAAAGCCGCAGGTCATATGCCAGAGGTCGGTGCGGATATGCAGGAAGTTCTCGCGTCCCTCCGCCTGGGTTACGATGTCGAGGTTGCGTCCCAGCGCCAACTGCAACTGGGAGCGACAGAGCAAATCGACGTGGCCGGCCATTTTGCTGATAGGACGGCGTGTGCCTTTAGCGATAGCATGAAATTTGCCTTTGGAGGGAGTGAAGAGGGTGAGAATACGATCAGCTTCCCCAAGATCGGTGTGCTTGAGTACAATGGTTTCAGTGGAATAGCTGTGCGGCTGCCGCATGGGGAAACACCTTACATAATAAAAAAGACGTGACCGACAAATCACGTCGAGCAGGGAGGCGACGAGCGGATTCGAACCGCTGGTGCAGCTTTTGCAGAGCCGTGCCTTACCACTTGGCGACGTCGCCCTATCTCAGAAAGAAAATGGAGCGGGAGACGGGGATCGAACCCGCGACTTTCTCCTTGGCAAGGAGATGCTCTACCACTGAGCCACTCCCGCAAATACTTGCGTTCGCACGATTAAGATATCATACTTGTAGTGATTTGTCAACTGATTTTTATTCCTCTTCCACCGCGAATCCACGCTCGCGCAGCAACTCCAACACACGCGTAAGCCTGTCCGGGGGAATACGCACTAAACGGTTTTCGAGGGGAACCTCCGCGTCTAGCAGCATACTCAGTTCTTCGTCAGCCTGGATATCGCGCAGTGCCTGTGCCGGGAGACGCAGCATGGGAGCAGGCTCCACGCGAATTACATGCTGCTGCTCATAACCCCCACCCCACAGTTTGAGACGAATAAGAAATGAGGGTGGCACTCCTCCCTGGCAATACTGCTGCAAGAAACGCACAATATGCTCAAGAGGAATGTGCTTGCTGCGCTGCATGGACGCGGGCGTAATACGCCTCCAGCCGCTGGCTTTGTCAAGCTCTGAAAATCGTTCAAGTTCTGCCGCCAGGTACAGGTTGAGTACGGGATAGCAGGGCTGCAGCAGGCCATCGGCGCGCAGTTTCCACTGCGCTTCATGCGCCGGCATACGCCCGCTTTCAAGCACATTATTATAAAGCCATGCAGAAGTCAGCGCGGGCAGATATTCTCGCTGCCAGAGCAATGCTTGCAGATTAGCCATGTGATCGACCTTGACCTCGGCCAGCAGTGGAGCAAGGCGGCGGCCAAACATCAAGCGCGTCTGCTCGTCCGCGAGCAACTCATCCAGGAAAGCTGCATCATCCACTTCCAGCAGGGTCATACGCGGCCACAGTTCAATGCGCCGCGCCTGCCGTTCCCATTCCATGAGCGAATAGCTTACATTTTGTGGAATAGCTCCACCAGCGGCCTCTTCCAGTTGCCTCTGCATCATTTCAGCGCGCAGCCCCATCTGCACGGCGCGGGTGACGCTGGCTTTCGTCAGGCGATACTGTGCGATTTGTTCCAGGCGTGTGCGTTCAGCAAAGCGGTCTAACGTTATCAGCAGGGCTTCGGAAACAGGCGCCAACGCTATCAGCTCAAAATTTGGCTGCACTACCAGCTTGCCCCATGCTACTTCATCAAATATGGGCGCATCCTGGCCGGTGATGTTAGAGATGCTGGAGATCTGCGGTACGATGCGAAAAGTGTCTGACTTGTCTTTTTCCGGCAATTCCACCAACCCCGACCAGTGCAGCGGGCCAGTGAGCATGGTGCGAATGAACCCACCCTCTACAAGATGCCAACCTTCACGGTGTGTTAACCAGCCATGCCGCAAGCGGAAGTCCCAGTCATACGGGTTACTGCCGGTAGAGTAGCGTTCCGCGCGCGAGCCATACTGACGCGGGAAGAGCAAATAGGGGATATATAGTTTAGCGCGGGCGATAAAAGCGGGAAAACTTTGCCATTCGCCGGGCTGCGTCTGCAACACCCGTTGCATCACCATTGAACGCGCGCGCGCGACTTCGGGGTGGGCGGGATCAACGGGGCCAGGGCCGGGACGTAGAATGACGCCGGGCAGGTAGTTCAATTCATTCCAGAAGGATGTCTCAAGCCACAGGCGATAGCAACGCCGCGCCCTTTCCAGCAGTGGCAATGCGAAATACGCTTCAGCAGGCGCGTGGAGTATCACTCCGCCGCGCTCATACAACAGTCCAAGTTTCATGAGCAACAGGCGTAGAAATAACAGGCGAGGCACGTCCGCTTCGGTGCGCACTTGCTCTATGTTCATCGCCGGTTCCAGTTGTTCGATCACCTGGCGCAGAGCAGGTCGCGAGAGTAACTTGCTGCTCACGAGGGGCAGGCCATCGCGCGTGGCCGATACCAACGACCAGTAAAGATAGAGGGCGCGCTGCAGAGCCAGGATGCCTTCGCTGATGACTGCCTCACCGCTAACCTTGCCGTCGTGGCCGTCAATTTGTGCTTCATACTGATCGATACCCACAAAAGTTGTCCCTGAATGTTCGGCCATCACTGCCTGCATCGCTTGCATGACGGCCTGCGGCACTATCAACACGCCATCATACACTCCATTGGAGTAGTCACGCCCAACGAAGTTGGTTTGTTTTCCCCAGAAGAGCAGCCCCAATAGCAGAAGGCGATGTAAAGCCATCTCAAAAACGCCGTGGGGATGCGGCGTCGGATATTGCAGTACGTTGGTATTGGCCGACTCGGCGTAGGGACGCGGCGATGCAGCCGGTTGTCGCTGCAGCGAGTCACGCTTTAGGTGAGTCACATCACCGGGCACCTCTGCCGCGTCCACTTCTGGCTTACCCTTAGCGCGATTCAGCAGTTGGGCATGCGTGAAATACAACGCGAGGTCACGGCTGTTGGCGCGCCCCCCACATGCTGCCAGTTCGCTAAGAATCAGTGTCTCCAGTTCACTCAGGCTGCGAATGATGTCCTGGCAAGCATCAAGATCAAAAAGTGCAGCGCCAATCTCTGCGGCGTTCAAGGCGGATGCGTCGAGCGGATTTTTCTGCCCCTGTGACAAATGACGCGCCCTGACCACCGCTTGCAGGTGATAGGGCGGCACATTTTGTAACAGGTAGAGATCGCTCGCTTCCATTTATTCTTCCCCATGCAACAATGGCGTCTGGCCGCGTTTCTTCAGTTCTTCAACCAGTTGCTCTCCACCCTGCTTCCTGAGAATCATGAGAGTAGGATGAACGGTTTGTACAATCTGTTTTTCAATTGAGGTCGTCGCGGCCAGTTCGCGTCCTACCAGCCCATCCGCGACCTCAAGCAGTGTAACGTCCGTATATAGACGCGCGCGCCCATAATTCGCGAGGCGTTTTTCCAGCCGGCGTAGTAGGCGCGCCAGCGGACTTTGCTCGCTGTCGCTCGCCTTTGTGGTCTCTGCAGCGCGGTGCAGCATTTCTAACAGTGGAGTAAAGGACTCTCCACGATTGATTGCTTCGCCAAGCGACACCGGCGTCAACTTGTAGCTGAGTTTGCCAGAGAACACGCCCTGCGCCTGGGCAAAATGTTCAACCAGTTCAATTACCGGCCAATTTTCAACAGCAGACCGAAGCAGTAGTTCATCCTGCTCCGTTACTTCAATGTTTGTGGCCGCACCGTTCTTAGTCGCAATGAATTGGGGGCTGCGTGATGGCGCTGTGTGCGAAACATCTACAGGCTTACCATTCAAGAGCAGCTCTGCCATTGATGTAAGGCGAAACGCCTGCAATTTTCCATCTTCTGTAAGAGCGATGTCGCTCGCGCCCCACCAGCGCAAAGGCCCCTGCAGGAGTTGCGCAAGATAACGTCCCTCGGCTCGCTGCCAGTCACTCCACTGCGTCGGGTGCAATCGGCGCCCGTCCTCCTGATCTATCCACCAGTGCGGAGTGGCAAAGGCGCGCTGCCTGCGTTGTAGAAAGGTGGGATTCAAACGATAGATCAGGCGCGCAAAAGCGGAGAAATCGATCCATTGCTGCACAGGGGCCTGCGCTAGCAGCGTTAAAAGTGTCTGTCTTGCTGCTTTATTCTCTGCTTCCAATTCACCAATGCGCAGCGCGGGCTGGTTCAAAGGTGTAGCGCGGCAGCGCAGAATCAGCCCTTCTTGCTGCAGGTCAAACACCTCCAAATAGGTAGATTGATGCATCCAGTGTGTGAAGAGTTCAGTTAGCACTTCGGTGCGCGAGGAACCAAGCAGCAACTCAGCAGCATTTGGCAGAATACGCAGCGTCGTAGTATTGAGATGATTCGTCTCGTTCTCGACATAGAGAATATCCGCCAGGCGC
>Ga0070733_10001112_pt1 | contig 20443 bp, 18 predicted proteins | sample Coa_R1_9_FD_66450 | JGI IMG/M metagenome (GOLD analysis project Ga0070733, IMG submission 66450) | Surface soil microbial communities from Centralia Pennsylvania, which are recovering from an underground coalmine fire - Coalmine... | ecosystem: Environmental > Terrestrial > Soil > Unclassified ... | reverse complement strand
CGGGCACAAGTACGGAATCAACATGTTCCAGCACGCCAGGACGCAAGTGGCGCCACGCACGCTGCGGGCGCGGCCAGCTCTTACATAGGTGATCTCGACTTCCTTGGCGGCGGTTGGGTCGCCCAGATTACGCGCGAGAATCACGGTGCTGTTCAGACGGAGACGCACGGGAGAGGCAGGATCATCCAGCGTGGCGTAATCGAGCTTGGCCGTGACGATATCTTCCATCGTGTGGCCCGGCGCGGATGCGGGAATCAGCGAGCGGACCAGCAGCCGGGCGACGGAAGCGTTTCCGTCCGGAAAATGAAATATGTACGGCTCGTTTTCATCCTGCTTCGTGATTTCGACGCCGAGGCCGGGGCCTGGCGGGCCGGAAAGATCCATGCCCGCAAATCCGGGGTAGTCCAGACCGGCGAGATCTCCGGCGGGAACGGCGTCAATGCCGACACCGTAGAGACCGTACGTCTCGGTCTGCAGAAAAGGAATCGCGTCAGGGCTAATTTTGACGTAGTTCAGCAGATAATCCTTGTAACTCGTTTTTGCGAGGAGGACTTTCTTGTCCCACGAAGACACGCCGGGCAGATAGTCAACTTTTTCCGTGTGCAGGCGCGCTAGATCTTTCTGGACTTGCGCCGAAAGCGGCGTCTTGGCGAGAAACGCGGGCCACGTCGGTTGACCGGTGCCGGGGACAAGCTTGTCTTCGCCAAATGTTTTCTTGTCGAAGAAAGTGCTGCGCTCGAGGCCGTGCGATTTCTCGAAATTCCGGTCGTAATACTTGTAGAACCGCTGGACATCTATATCCAGCTCCGCGAACAGCTGCTTCGCTTGCTTGCTGTAAATATTCGGGCCGGCGATGGATTGCGTGCCGCCATAGCCGAGAATCATCCGCTGGCTGGTTTGAAACTCGTTGCGCCGGGCGTGGCCGCCGAAATCGTCGTGATTCTCGAGGATCAGAATCTTGGCTTTCGGTCCGGCCAACTTGCGGAAGAAATACGCAGCGGAGAGGCCGCTGATGCCGCCGCCCACTACGATAAGGTCGTACGACTCGGCATCGGGAGTGGGAGTGTTCCAGGTGTTGCCGTCGCGCAGGGCGTGGCCAACTTCCATCACGGCGTCCGTGGTGCCGCGCATGCCTGCGAGGGCGGGCGGGTAGTAGGTGGCGGATTTATCAGGGGACAGCGGCGACTGCGGGAGGCCAAAGCGTTCGAACCATTTCGTTTCTGGAAGAATTAGGGAGCCGCCTACTGCGATGCCGAAGCCGTTGAGAAAATCGCGCCTCGTAATGTTGCTGCCCATACCGATTTTTCGATCGCGCTTTCCACCGCTCACCTGCTCCCCCGCGGATTTGACCACCGGCAAAACGAGCGGATGCGGCTCTAACCGGCTTTAGATTTATAGGGAAAGAGCATACCGCAGTGCGCAGCACGACGCGGGATTAAACTTTCAGTGGTGCGCCGGAGCGACCCGGCGGAGGTTATGGATGGGCAGGGATGCGAGCGCGTGAAAGCGATTAGTGCGAGCGGATACTGACCCGCAGCGTGGAAGTTCCAATTCGGAACTCGGTGGCATCGCCTATCTGGGTTGCCAGCACCCGCTTGTCGGCAACGTAGGTGCCGTTAGTCGAGCGGAGGTCGCGGAGGTAAACCGCGTCGTTCTTTACTTCTACGGCGCAGTGCAGCCGCGAAATCATCTGGTCGTCAAGTTCGAAATCCGCTCCACCGCGCAACCGTCCGATGGTCACCAGTGGCATGGTCAACCCGCGCTCCAGTCCCTGCGAAGGTCCTGCAACCACCGAAATCGCTATCGATTTTCCCTGCGGGAGATCGAGCGTCGAGACCTTGGTACTGGCCGATTGCTCGAGCCGTGCTGCGGCGAGAGGACGTTCCTGGGGCGTCAGCACATCGGTGGCAATCGTCGAGGATTTCAGGTCCGGAGGAAGCAGGTCAACAACGGAGCTCTGCGCACACATCCAGCAGCGAATCTGGGCCATCTTACGGCCCTTTATACGCCGGTCGTCGAGTTCCACCTGTGCGGCGCAATGGAGGCATCGGACTCGCATGACTGACTTTAGCACTATGGGTATAGGAGGCGGCGATGGCCCGTTCGTACCATTTTTCCGCCAATTCCCTTGCACGGACGAGCGCCGATGTGGCGGTGGATAGGCATCCTCGATTGGCAGTATATTGCATATTGGACACGGCTGCCAATTCCAGGAAAAGCGTAGAATAGTATGTAAGTACTTCTATATGTTACGACAAGCGGTAATTTGACGCCTAAACGCGAATCGAGGCCTTTGGCCTCGCTTCGAGCTAGGAGATTGACTTTGCGTTCTCTAGATGTATTATAATGCATGTCGCGCAAACGCGTAAGATATGACCCCAGAAATGCAATCCGGCGCTGTTCCACTCTCTCCTTCGACGCATCCTGGCGATGAAGACTTCCTGCGCCTTTTGGGGATGAGGGTCCGCGAGCTCCGCAGTCGCCGCGGCATGACGCGCAAGATGGTAGCGCGGGAATCGGATGTCTCCGAGCGGCATTTGGCGCAACTCGAGCTGGGCGACGGCAACGTGTCGATCGTGTTGCTGCGGCGCATCGCGACGGCTCTGAATGTGGCGCTTGCCGACCTGTTTGCTGCCGAGCCCCCCGATTCAGATGCTAAGCGCTCCATACAGAAGCTACTCGATCGCCTTCCTGCCCAGGAACTTAATGCGGTCGTGGCTCGCCTCGTGCAGGAGTTCGGCGCATCGCCGCAAGACCGGCACTCGCGCATCGCGTTGATTGGCCTGCGCGGCGCCGGGAAGTCGACTCTGGGCGTGAAGCTGGCGCAAGCGCTGAAGGCGCCGTTCATTGAACTGGACCGCGAGATTGCCAAAGAATCCGGGATGGATTTATCGGAAATTTTCTCGCTTTATGGGCAGAGCGGCTATCGCCGGATCGAACAGCGCGTGCTCGAGCGCATCCTGCGCGAATACCCGCGCGCCGTGCTCTCCGTCGGCGGAGGCGTGGTCTCCGAAAAAGAGACCTATGACCGGCTGCTCGGGAGCTGCTACACGGTTTGGGTGAAAGCGAATCCGGAAGATTACATGGCGCGGGTGATGGCGCAGGGTGATTTTCGCGCGATGGCCGAAAACGACGAGGCGATGGAAGACTTGCGCCGGATTCTGGAGGCGCGCGAGCCTTTTTACCGCAAGGCCGATTTGCATCTGGACACTTCGGGCGAATCGGCGGAGCAAAGTTTTTTGAAACTCAAGCAGGCATTGCAATCCGAAATCGGCTAGGAGGCACGCGTGGACGGTGTAGCAACGCAAGATTCGCAAATTAAGGTGGCGCCGGTGGACTATCAGACCGAGCCGGCGAAATACAAGCATTGGCGCGTGGCCTACGACGGGCCGGTCGCGACGCTGACGATGGACGTGAGCGAGGACGGCGGTTTGCGCCCTGGCTATAAACTCAAATTGAATTCTTACGATTTGGGCGTGGACATCGAATTGCACGACGTGCTGCAGCGGATCCGCTTCGAGCATCCGGAAATTCACTGCGTGATGCTTACTAGCGCGAAGAACCGTGTGTTCTGCTCGGGAGCCAACATTTATATGCTGGGACTTTCCTCGCATGCGTGGAAAGTGAATTTCTGCAAGTTCACGAATGAAACGCGCAATGGCATCGAGGATTCCAGCACGCACTCAGGCCTGAAATTCCTGGCCGCGCTGAACGGAACCACCGCCGGAGGGGGCTACGAGCTGGCTCTGGCTTGCGATGAAATTATTTTGGTCGATGATCGCTCTTCCGCCGTTAGCCTGCCCGAAGTTCCCCTGCTCGGCGTGCTTCCCGGTACGGGCGGCCTTACGCGCGTCACAGACAAGCGCCGAGTGCGCCGCGACCACGCGGACATTTTCTGCACCACGGCGGACGGAGTGAAGGGCCAGCGCGCGAAGGATTGGGGGCTGGTGGACGACGTCGTGAAAACGCAGCAATTCGCGGAGCAGGTGAGGCAGCGCGCGCTGGAATTGGCGAAACGCAGCGACCGTCCTACGAACGCGCAGGGGGTGGCGCTCACTCCATTGCAGAGAACGATTGACGACGCGGGTCGGCATTACGAATTTGTTGACGCACAAATGAATCGCGAATCTCGAACCGTCACTTTGACCGTCCGCGCGCCAGATTCCGCGGTCGCGCCTACGTTGGAAAGCGCGCTGACTGCAGGGGCACGCTGGTGGCCTCTGCAAATGACTCGTGAATTGGACGACGCCATCCTCGGCCTGCGCACCAGCGAAGCGGAACTTGGACTATGGATTGTGAAAACCACTGGAAATCCGGATGCGGTGCTGGCTTTCGACAATTTCATTCTGAGCAATCAGAACAACTGGTTTGTGCGCGAAGTTCTGGGCATGATGCGGCGCACCTTCGCGCGGCTGGATGTTTCTTCGCGTTCGATCTATGCGTTGGTGGAGCCGCATTCTTGCTTTGCCGGGACTTTGCTGGAGTTGGCGCTGGCGGCGGATCGCGTGTACATGCTGGATACGCAGGAAGGCGACGCACGCGCGACGATGTGGCTATCGGAAATGAATTTTGGGCCGCTGCCGATGGTGAATCACCTGTCGCGTTTGGCGGCACGCTTTTACCAGGACGTGGCGCGAACAGCAGCGCTACGCGAACACGTTGGGCGAGAGCTACACGTGAAGGACGCCGTGGAGCTGGGTCTGGTAACGGCCGCGCCCGATGATCTTGATTGGCAGGACGAAGTGCGGCAGGCGATCGAATCCCGAATCGCGCTCTCGCCGGATGCGCTGACCGGCCTGGAAGCGAATCTGCGCTTTGGCGCGACCGAAACAACGGAGACGCGGATTTTTGGCAGGCTCTCCGCGTGGCAAAACTGGATTTTCATTCGGCCGAACGCCGTTGGTGAAAGCGGCGCGCTGAAGATTTACGGCACGGGCGCGCCGGTGAAATTTAACTGGGAGCGAGTCTGAAACTCGATCGCGACTGCGCGAGTTTGTAGCGCTTTTTATTCTTAGGAGATCGTCATGATCGATTACACGGAAAAAATCCCGAATAACGTGGACCTGGGCCGGGACCGCGTGCTGCAACGCGCGCTGGAACACTGGCAACCGGCTTACATGAACTGGTGGTACGACATGGGCCCGAGCGAAAGCCACGCGCTGGAAGTGTATCTGCGCACCGCCACGAGCGTGGAGCCTGACGGCTGGGCGCAGTTCGGCTACGTGCGCATGCCCGAATATCGCTGGGGAATTTTTCTGCAGCCGCGCGATGCCGCGCGCCAGGTAAATTTCGGCGTACACAAAGGCCAGCCGGCCTGGCAGGAAGTTCCCGGCGAATACCGCTCGACGCTGCGGCGCGTGATCGTCACGCAAGGCGATACGGAACCGGCATCGGTGGAACAGCAGCGGCTGCTCGGCATGTGCTGCCCCTCCTTATATGATCTGCGAAATATTTTTCAGGTGAATGTGGAAGAAGGCCGCCACCTCTGGGCCATGGTCTATCTGCTGCACCGCTATTTTGGCCGCGATGGCCGTGAAGAGGCCGAAGCGCTGCTGGAAAGGCGCTCGGGCGATGCGGACAATCCTCGCATTCTGGGCGCGTTCAACGAGCCCACGCCGGATTGGCTGGCATTCTATATGTTCACGTTCTTCACCGATCGCGACGGAAAGTTCCAGCTCTGCGCGCTGGCGGAATCCGGTTTCGATCCCCTGGCGCGAACCTGCCGCTTCATGCTAACTGAGGAAGCGCACCACATGTTCGTCGGCGAGACGGGCATCAGCCGCATTTTGCAGCGCACCTGCGAGGTGATGCAAGAGCACAAAGTTGAAAACGCGAGCGACGTGCGCGCACTCGGCGTGATTGACCTGCAAACGATGCAAAAATATTTGAATTTCCATTTCAGCGTCACAATTGATCTGTTTGGTTCAGACGCTTCCTCCAACGCCGCGAGCTACTACACCACCGGTCTGAAAGGGCGCTACGAGGAAACGAAAATCGAGGACGACCACGTTTTGCAAAACGCCGAATATCCCGTGCTGGAAGTTTCCGGCGGCAAAATCATTACGCGGCAAGTTTCCGCACTGACGGCGCTAAATGAGCGGCTGCGCGACGACTACATTGCGGAAATTCAGGGCGGCGTGGACCGCTGGAACAACATCATAGAGCAGGCCGGTCTTTCGTTCCGCCTAACGCTGCCGCACAAGGGCTTCCACCGCGCGATCGGCAACTTCGCCGGACACTTCATCAGCCCCGATGGCGAGGTGCTGACGAAAGAGACGTGGGAAAACAATCAATATAAATGGATGCCCAGTCCGGAAGATCACAAGTTCGTGCAATCGCTGATGACGGGGCGCGTGATCGAACCAGGAAAATTCGCCAATTGGATCGCGCCGCCGATTCGCGGCATCAATCGCCAGCCGTTGAATTTCGAGTACGTGCGATTTAATTAGGTGGCTGCAGCCGCGCTCCTCTCGATTCGTGCGTCTCGCGCGCGCGTGCGGGCATGTCACGACACGGCACCCCGCCGCGACTTCGCCGAACATCCTCTGCTGTTTTCCATGTACTCTTTCTGGGACGGAAGAATTAAGGACCCAGGCGACCCATGCCCAAGCTGACCTACCTGCTTTCGCTGCCTACGGACGACAACGACTACCAGCAGGAGCAGGCCACTGCCGCGAAGGAAACGGCGACTCGGCTGGATTTTGACCTGCGAGTGGTCTACGCGGGCAACGATGCGATCAAGCAGAGCGATCAAATCCTGAAAGCGATTCAATCGCCGGCGGGCGCGCGGCCTGATGCGATACTTTTCGAACCACTGGGAGCGACGGCGTTGCCACAAGTGGCTCGCGCGGCGTCCGCGGCAGGAATTGGCTGGGTGGTTTTGAATCGCAACGCGGAATACTTGCCCGAACTGCGCCGCTCCGGTCGCGCGCCGGCTTTCGCGGTGAGTTCCGATCACCTGGAGATCGGGCGGATTCAAGGACAGCAATTCGCGGCGCTGCTGCCGAACGGGGGATCGGTTCTGTACATTCAAGGCCCCTCGGAAAATTCCGCCGCGAAAGAACGCACCACCGGAATGCAACAGACCAAGCCTGCCAACATCAAAATCAATACGCTGAAGGGCCAGTGGACCGAGGAAAGCGCTTACAAAGCGGTGAGTTCGTGGATGCGCTTGTCCACGTCCGTGAAGCAGTTCGTGGATTTGGTGGGCGCGCAGGACGATTCGATGGCCATTGGCGCGCGCAAAGCGATGCAGGAAAGTGCGGACGAAGCTGCGCGCGAAAAGTGGCTGGGCGTGCCGTTCACGGGTTGCGATGGCTTGGTCGCGACTGGACAACAATACGTGCGCAGCGGTTTGCTTGCGGCTACTGTCGTCGTGCCGCCCAATACCAAGCTGGCGCTGGAAATGTTGATCGCCGCGATGCGGCAGGGGAAAAATCCGCCGGAATTGGCGCTGACGGCACCCACATCTTTTCCTTCGGTGGAAGAATTGAAGCGCGCGTCGAAAAACAGGAAGCCGTAAACTTCGTAACGATGAATCCTGCCTGGCGGAAAACTTCGGGTGTAAATAAATCGAAGGGCGACAAGCAAAACATGGTGGGGCTGGTCGGAATTGAACCGACGACCTACGCGTTAGGAGTGCGTCGCTCTATCCAACTGAGCTACAGCCCCACGGGCGCATTTTAACACGCCGCGTGCCGTTCCTAAATCGTCAGGCGTCTTGTTTGTGCGCCGCCAGGACTTCGCGCTCGATGGCTTCGCCCAGGTCGCCGGTGGTGGATTTGCCGCCGATATCGGGCGTGCGCACTTTCGAGCTTGCCAGCACCTTTGCGATGGCCTGCTCGACGGCGTCAGCAGCATCCTCTTCACCGAGGTGCCGCAACATCATCGCGCCGGACCAGATTTGACCGATCGGGTTGGCGATGCCCTGCCCTGCGATATCCGGCGCCGAACCGTGCACCGGTTCGAACATGGATGGAAATTCACGTTCGGGATTCAAATTCGCCGAGGGCGCGATGCCGATGGAACCCACTACCGCCGGTCCGAGGTCCGAAAGAATATCGCCAAAGAGATTGGACCCGACCACCACGTCGAACCATTCCGGATGGCGCACGAAGTGGGCCGTCAGAATGTCTATGTGATATTGATCGGTGCGGACATCGGGAAATTCCTGCGCGATTACGTGAAAGCGCTCGTCCCAGTAGGGCATGGTGTGAATGATGCCGTTGGATTTCGTGGCGGAAGTTACGTGGGATTTGCGTGTTCTGGCCAGGCGAAACGCATAACGCAGGACTCGGTCCACGCCGCGGCGCGTGAAGATGGATTGTTGCATCGCGAGCTCGTCGTCCGTGCCGGCGTACAGCCTGCCGCCAATTTCGGAATATTCGCCTTCATTATTTTCCCGGACGATCACCATATCAATCTGGCCGGGCCGGATATTTTTCAGCGGCGAATCCAAACCCTCGAGCAATAACACGGGGCGAAGATTTACGTATTGGCGGAAACGCCGGCGAATCGGAATCAGCAGGCCCCAGAGCGAAATGTGGTCGGGAACGTCGGGATGACCGACCGCGCCCAGGAAAATTGCGTCGAAGGGGCGCAGCTGATCGAGCCCATTTTCTGGCATCATGCGGCCCGTGCGCCGAAAAACCTCGCAGCTCCAATCGAAATTCTGCCACGTACAGGAAAATCCGAAACGCTTTCCGGCGGCTTCGAGCACGCGAATTCCCTGCGGCACGACCTCAGTTCCTATCCCGTCACCCGGGATCACCGCAATCTTGTAGCTCCTGATTCCTGGCACTGGCACTTTGCCTCCAATTGTTAATTAGAAAATCTTTTTGCCCACTACGCCCGTCCCGTCACCGTAGAGAGCGATGCGAATGATGCAACACCGGTCCTGCGTCAATCCAGACATTTTATTTCCAGAGAACATTCTATGGGGATTCGCTGCTGCTTCAAAATGCGAGCGGTGCAGGGCGCAGCGGGGTTTCGCAGAAAGGCGGTAATGCCGTGTCTGATGCATTGTCTGGTGAAAGCAAGCGAGGCAAAATTGCGGGGGGTAGCTAATGATGAATTCTGGTTGAACTAATCGCGTTTCTTATAGGCCAGGTAAGCAACGCCAGCGGTGATAAGCAGCGGCGGAAACATCAGAATAAGGATGCCGACCTTCAGGGCGTGAATCGAACGCGGTCCGGAAGCAGCCGTGCTTTGATAGCACATCGCGCAGCTCTGCGCGTAGAGGGTTGCAGGACTTGCAATCACGGTCAACGCAGCCGCCGCGCTCGCCAGAATTCCCACAATCCTTTGTTTCTTTCCGTTCATGACAGTAAAGCTCCCCTGGAAACGCGTCGTATTCACGAATGATACTGTGGTTCGAACCAGCGCGCCATCGCTGTAGGCGGCGCGCTGACAACGACGAACTACTGAATCGGCAATCTCATGCTGGCGACTCGATAGGCGTCCGGCCAGATGTGATTCATCATGAATAGCACGAAGATCACCGCCGGCACCAGCGACCAGAACAGGTTCGGCTTTTCGTACCTCAAGTGCATGAAATAAAGCAGCGCGATTCCGGCCTCGATAAAGGCCAAGATCAGCAACGCGGCTAGCAACTTGTGCGTTGACAAATGCATGGTCGCAAGAAAAGTTTCGATGCCGACGATGCACAACAAGCCAATCCAGATGCCGATGTAACCCGTCATTCCGGGTTCGTGGTTCGTTTCCGTCACGGCAGCGCCTCCTTCTTTTTTTACTGAACGCGGCTCAGCGGGCCATGTTCATCAAATAGAGCAGCGGGAACACAAACATCCATACCAAGTCCACAAAGTGCCAGTAGAGGCCGGTGGTCTCGACGTGTCCGGCGTCCAGCCAATCGGTGTTGTAGCCGATGGCGATCACAATCAGCGCGATGATGCCGGAAATCACGTGCATCAGATGCAGGCCGGTGATGCTGAAAAAGATAGCGCCGAACTGCACCGTGCCGCCCACGGGATTTTTGGACAGGCTCCATCCTTCCGCGAACATGTGGAACCATTCGCGCAAGTGCAGCACCGCGAAAATGATGCCCAACAGGATCGTGAAGCCCAGCCACTTCAGACACGCGGCTTTGTTCCCCTGCCGCGCGTTAGCCACCGCCCCCAGCATCGTCAGGCTGCTCGTCAGCAGCACGAACGTCATGATCAGGCCGTTCACAATGCTGGATGAAAATTCGAACGGTGTTGGCCAGTTCGCAGAGCCAACTCGCACGTAGGCATAACCGAAGAGAATCGCGCCGAAAGTGACGGCGTCTGAGATGATGAACAGCCACATCGTCAGTTTTTTCGACTGAATGCCGTACGGTGACGGCTCCATCGCGGCGGCGTGCCCCGCGTCGATTGTCAATCCCGTTTCGCTCACAGCGCCTCCTCCAATTTCCAATCCGCTACATGCGCATCGCGAGAAGCAACAGCAGGTACACCCACAGCAAATCCATGAAGTGCCAATAAATGGAAAATGCGCTTAGCCCGCTAGTTTCCCCGGAGCCGCCGCTGCGCACGAGTTTCCGCAGCACATAGAACAAGCCGCCCATTCCTCCCAGCAAATGCACGGCGTGCAAAGCTGTAAAAAGATAGAAGAATGAGGAACTGGGATTCGTCGCGAGGAACAATCCCTGGGCTGCCAGGTTTCGCCAAGCCAGTAGCTGGCCGAAGACAAAGGTCAGTCCCAGAGCCGCGGTGAGGTACAGCCAATGGATCCCGTTGGCCAACAAATCCTTCGCGGATACCGCCGCCTGGCGCTTGGCGTCCGCAATCGCAGCGATGCGTTGGCGCGAAAATTCGAGCGTCACGCTGCTCGCGAGCAGAATCAGCGTGTTCAGGTACAGAACATGCGGTAGTTGAAAGTGCTGCCAATCCGTGGAGGAATCCTGCCGCACGAACATCGCACTGGTGAACGCCGCGAAGGACATTCCGATGGCCGAAACCGCGACCCACATGCCGGTTTCGGATTTCTGGGCTTGCGAGCCCGGCTTCGTCACATGTCCCGGCCGCGTAGTAAGCTCCGGCGGTTTGCCCGAGCCGTGATCGTCGAGAGTAATCTCCGCGCCCGGAGGCAGGATTGTAGTGGCCATGGTTGCTCTCTTTAGCTCGCCGGGGCTTTTTCAGGCGACGTTTGCATGATGTAGTCTTTGCCGTCGCTGGCCTCGACGCCGTATTCGTTCGGGCCGTTGTAGATCACCATGTGCTTGCCACCAAAATTGTCGAAGGGAGGAGGCGAAGTGGTGGACCATTCCAGCGACGTTGCCTCCCAAGGATTCTCGGAGGCGATGGGGCCCTTGAAGCGGCTCCAGATCAGGTTGAACAGGAAAATAAGCTGCGCCGCGCCGGTGACAAGCGCTGCCACCGTGATGAATTTGTGCACGGGAATCAGGGGAATCAGATAGTCGTCCACAAACGCGGAGTAGCGGCGCACGTTGGCCGCGAGGCCCAGATAGTGCATCGGCATGAAAATCGCATATACGCCGATGAAGGTAAGCCAGAAATGCAATTTGCCCAGGCCTTCGTTCATCATGCGGCCCGTCATTTTGGGGAACCAGAAATAGGTTCCGGCGAAAACTCCGAACAGCGACGCCACCGCCATCACAAAGTGGAAGTGCGCCACGACGAAATATGTGGCGTGCAGATAAATATCAATCGAGGGCTGCGCCAGGAAAAAACCACTGATGCCGCCGCTGATGAACACGGAAATAAATCCCAGGCAAAAGAGCGAGGCCGACGTGAAGCGCAGCTTCGCTCCGTACACTGAACCAATGAGCAAGAGAGTCAGGATGGTAGCTGGGATAGTGATAAACAGCGTCGGGACCGAGAACAACGTGGCGGAGAAAGGATTCATTCCGCTGACGAACATGTGATGGCCCCAGACCATATAGCTCAAGAATCCGATGGCGATCATGCAGCCAATCGAGGCGCGTGGCCCCAATAGCGGTTTGCGCGCGAAGACGGGCAGGATGTGGCAAACGATTCCAATCGAAGGCAGAATCGCGATGTAAACCTCCGGATGGCCAAAGAACCAGAAGAGGTGCTGCCACAAAAGCACCGAACCGCCGGAATGCGGCTGCATCTTGTCGCTGAGAATCAATCCCGCGGGGATGAAGAAACTGGTGCCGGCGACCCGGTCCAGAATCAGCAGAATGCAAGCGGGCAGCAAAACCGCAAAAGCTAGCAACGCGATGACCGAAGTGACGAACCATGCCCACGAGCAAAGGGGCATGCGGGCCAGCGACATTCCCTTGGTGCGCAGGTCCAGCGTAGTGGCAATGAAATTCAGAGCGCCGAGCAGCGAGCCGATGCAAAAGATGGCGATCGAAACCGCCCACAGATTTTGCCCCATGGCGAGACCTGGACCGGCATCGCCGCCCACCGCGCTGAGAGGCGCGTAAGCGGTCCAGCCGGAAATCGGCGGGCCGTCGCTGACGAAAAACGCGGTCATCATGACGAGAAAGGCCACAAACGTGGTCCAGAACGACATCATATTGAATCGCGGAAACGCCATATCTTCGGCGCCGATTTGAATTGGCAGGAAATAATTTCCGAACGCGGCGAAGGGAGCGTTGGTGAGCACGAAGAAGACCATGAGGGTTCCGTGCATGGTCATCAACGAGAGGTAATACTCGGGAGTCATCACGCCCTGCGGCGCGCCAACGGCCGAGAGCTTATCCAGCAGCGGAATCGGCCAAGCCGGCCAGCCCAGGTGGATACGCATGAGCCACGAAAGACCCATGCCGACAAAAACGGCGAGCAGCGCCAGCCCGTAGTACTGCTTGCCGATCACTTTGTGATCGAGGCTGAAGACGTGCTTGCGAATGAAACTCGTCGGCGCCGCGTGCTGGTGCGCGGCGTGTGCTGCAGATGTCTCATGCATGTGTGGACCTCGAAGAGAGCAACTTGACCCCGCGCGCGAGAGGACGCGCGAACAGCAGAAATCTCCGCCCTGCTTACTGCCCTTCTTGTCCCTTCAACCACGTTTCGTAATCTGGTTCGGACATCACTTCTATGTACGCCTTCATGTTGTAGTGGCCCAGGCCGCAAAGCTGCGTGCAGACAATTTCGAATTTGCCGGTTTGCGTGGCCGTAAAGTGCACTGGAATTTCCAGGCCGGGGACGAAGTCTTGCTGAATCCGCAGCACCGGAACGTAGAAAGAGTGGCCCACATCCTTAGAATGCAGAGTGAGCAGGATTGGGCGATTCACCGGCACGACGAGCGAGCCCACTACCACGTCGTCGCGCGCCGCTACATCGTTCGCCGGATCCAAACCGAAGTAGTTGCCGCTGCCATCGTCAATCTTATCTGGATGGATGCCGCCGAATTGGCCGTCCGGTCCAGCGTAGCGGAAATAGAACGCGAACTGTTCGGCCTGCACGTCAATGTGCAGGGAATCCGCCGCGGCTGGCGCCAGATTAACCGCGCCCCAAGCCTTCGAGCCGACGAGCGTGAGCGTCAAGACTTCGATGCCCACCAGAATGATCGCAGCTGCGACGAGAGGGTTGGGGCCACCGGGGAACGATTTAATCTTCCGTGCGGGGTTCTTATCGCTCGACTGCCAGACGAACAGACCCAGCAGCAACTGCCCCCCGAGAAACAACAGTCCCGAGCCGGTCATGGTTTCTTCCAGCTGATGGTCAATGGCCGGACCGGTGGTGGAAATGTCGATGGGCATCCACCAGGTATGCATCACGAAAAATGCCACCGACACGATTGTGATCACGGTAAGGACCACTGCAAACAGTTTGCCCATAATTTATTCGCCTCGGTGCGCTGCGCTCAATTCCAACGGGCCTTCGGGTAGCTGCACCCCTCCTTCAGCGCGAGGAGTGCAGCTGTGCGAAACACTGGCTTCGATCTCAGTATGGCGTTGCGGTGAACACAAAATTCGCCGTGGCGGCGCCGCCCCCAACCGTAACATCCTGGGTTTTTGTGCCGTACTGCTCCTGCCAGGCAGTCACGGTGTACTTCCCCGCCGGGAGCCCAGTGATGTTGAAAGTACCGTCGGCGCCAGTGACTGCGTAGTGAGAAGTCTTCAGCACGACAAAGTACCCGTGCATCCACGGATGGATGTTGCACTTTACCGAAATGAATTCCGGCTTGTCCCACTTGGTGTCGATCGGAGGTGATCCGGGAGGCTGCGACTTATTCCATTCCTGATTCACTTTCGCGAGAGGATGGATGTTGTGGGAGGTTTGATCGTCGTTATAAATTTGCAATTGCTGGCCTGCCTGCATCGGCAGGATGTGTGGCAAATACTGGCAACCCTTCTGATCGTAGCGCACACCCTGCGATGGTGTAGTGGTGCCCTCGTCACCGGCGGAAATGTAAACCACCACCCATTCCAGAGTGTTTCCCGCACCGGTCGTCACGTTCTCCGTGTCCACGGGCGTCGAATGCTGCTTGGCGCACGAGGGTTCCTTGGACATGTCAATCGGTTTCATCTTCATCGGCGTGCCGGTGTAGGTCACCTTACCGGTGATCGACCCCGAGCCCGCTGGTGGTGTGGCGAAAACCATCAGCGCGCTGCCCATCGCAACGGCTAGCGCTAACGCTGCAAAAAATTTCATTCGCATCGAATCAGTCCCTCCTTCTCAGATGAAATTACTGTGCTCCGCCCGCCGAATCCGGACCAATGGGTTTCAGATCTTTTCCGTGCGCGGCCTTGTAAGTTTGCCAGAGCGTCAATTCCTGGTTCGGCAGAGCGACCTGCAAGGTGCGCAGGAAGTGTACCAAGTCCCACGCGTCGTTCGGCTGGATCACGTCAGCAAAGGAAGGCATCGGCGATCCATCGAGGCCGGTCATGAAAATCCGGTACAGATCTCGGTTCGTGCTGCCGCACATAAATCGCTCGCCTGTGGAAAAATTAAAGGGCTTGATTGGAACGCCCTTGCTGTCCGTCAGCGTGGAAGCCGATGGGCCGTCCGCATGACCTTCGGGGCCGTGGCACTTCCAGCATTCCAGCTTCTGGAATAGTTCGCGCCCGTGCAAAATGCTCTCGATCGTTATCGGCGTCTCCGGAGGGATGTTTAGCACAGCCCCGGGCTTTTCCTTCGCCCACCGCGGCGACCAGGTCTTGATGAACGCCACCAAATCGGCGCGCTGCTGGGGGTTGAGCGGCCGCCACGACGGCATATTCGTGGTGACGAATCCGCGCGTGATGGCGTTGTAGAGATCCTCGTCTGTGGGCAGCGTGCCCGTCGGCGTCGAGCGGCACTTGAACGTCGCTTCGGTAAAATCGCGCGGTTGCGGATCGATCCATTGTGCGTTCATGCCCTGGCCGTTGCCATCGGGTCCGTGGCAGCCGATACAGAAACGCCTGTAAAGATGCTTCCCGGATTCGGCGTGCCCAGTCACACCGGCTACGTTGCTCGTTTCAGTGGCCACGCTGGGCGCGCCCAACAGAGGATCCGGCGAGTTGACGTGGGATTGCGCTATGCTAACTGTTGCGCCGGCCGTAAGCAGAGCCACAGAGCCCAGCGCGAATGTCACTGCGTATTTTTTGAGTGTCATTGCTGGTCTCTCCCTTAAAAGTCGAAATCAATTCCGAAGTAGATGCTGCTGCTCCAGACGGCGTTGTTAGGATTACCGACGATGCCATCGCCGTCACCGCTGAGCGGCACCTCACCAATCGTCCTGACGCGAGAGTATTCGCCGTCGAGCGCCACGCCCCCGCGGCTGAACATGATTGGATACCAGCGGTAGCCGAAGGAATACGCGGTGATGTTGCCGTTGCTGCTGCTGCCGTTTCCGGAGTTGGCGAAAGCCTGCTGACCTACATTGATCTGCTCGAAGCGCGCCAAGGCGACGTTCTGCGGATTTAAGTAGTAGTGCGCTTCGAGGAATCCTCCGTAGAATGTGGGAGCCTGCGCGCCGGTGGGAAGCGGATCCGCGGACGAAATGCCAAGAGCCGCAGTCCCCAAGTAGGCGTTGTCGTGGCCGTACATAAACAGGGGCATGAGTTCCAAGTTCTTGTACGAAAGGTCCGCGGCAAATCCGACGCGATAGAACGGCTTGTTATCAATGCCCACCAGCTGGGTGGTACCACCACCTTCCGTTTGGTAGCCGGTCGGCCTCTGGCCGATGTACGCGAATGCGCCGATGCGCTCCTGACCAAAACCGCTTTCTCCCGGCGGCCCGGGAGCATTGAACGCCTGACTAAACGCCAAGTTCACATCGTAGGTCCTGTTGCCTGGGGGCGCTCCGGGCAGCACGTCGGTGGTAAAGTTCACGCCTCCTTCGTTGCTGCTCACCACAGAAACGGAATAGCGGGTATAGCTATTCGCGGAATGGCCTGCGAGTTCGACGCCGATCTGATTGTCCCCGAAACCGAAGTTGTTAACGTCACCGGGAGGCGTGAAGTGATAAATCTGGTAGCTTCCACCGTTACCCGAAAGAAACAGGAATCGCTTCTCCGAAATCAAGTTGTCGAGTTCGAATCGGCCGAACTTCACGTTGAGCCAGGGACTATGCCACAGATTATCGAAGCGAATGAAAGCGCTCTCGAAGTGCCATACCGCGGTCGGATCTGAGGACGGCAGGAGGACAAAGGAAATGTTCTTGTAGATCGTTCCGGCCGACCACAGGTCCATCCCGGAAAGGTCAAATCCGGATTGGGTCACGTTGCCGATTGCGGTATTCGCTCCACCGGGTCCGTCAAAAACTTGATTGTTGGCGGTTTCACGATGCCAAGCCGGGGTAATGCGGAACGAGATCGGGAAGTAGGAGGGGTTTTGCCAGATCGGAGAATCGCGGTCGTTCATCAATTGATAGCCATTATCGCGGAACACTTGCCCGAAGTTATTCAGTTCCGGCCACGCGGTATGACAAGCCGAACACGGCAGGCCATACTTGCGCGCGAACGCCGGAATCGCCATTACCTTGCCTGTAGGCAGCGCGCTGGCCGTGCGCGCATCGCATACCACGATCGCCAGCGCCAGAAATGCGCACGTCAAAACTGTCTTCCACCGCGACCATTTCATATTCATACGATTCGCACCCTCTGGATACTTCGTTGACATACACCCTCCTGTTGCAATTGGCGGGATAGTTGCGATGTAAATCGGAACTGTGCTGCGTATGGCTGTGGGAACGACTCGGGCGATAAGCCAGCTGGTGCAATGAAGGCCGAGTTAATCGTCGTATGCGCGTATTCCAGGAACATGGTTCTCGCTTCGTGGCGATCGCCGTAACGCCGCAAACACCCCAAACGCCCAGGAAATTACTCTGGGCGGATTAAGAATGCAAGATAAAAATTAACAAAACTTAACAATTTGTTCTCTACCGCTCTTTTAGTGTATTTTGCCCTGTGGCGTGTTCGGCCTTACGTTAGGCTGTCTGGCGCGACTCCGGCCGGGAACCGGCATCGGCAAGCTGGCCGCGCTGCGGGTTGCGCACTGGCGGTGGGACGCTCGGCCGACTGCAAAAGAGAGAACGGGGGATATGGATGGATCGTAGGCCTGCGGAGAAAGCTGAGACAGCGCGGCTACCGGACGCAGCCAGCGAATGCCTTCTCAGACGGCAGCATCTGAGTCAGCGGGTTCGATCGCTTTACGGGCGGTTCTGCTCCGGTTTTGCGGTTCTGGCTCTGGCTCTGGTTTGCGGCGCGGTGGCGAAGCCATCGCCGGTCGCGCTGCCTGGCCAGAAAACAACGGACGTGCCGGAAGGCTTCGCGATTGACCTGAAGGCTTCTGAAGCCGACGTGCTGAAGGCTGTGGAACTGGTGACGCAAGATACAATCCTGCACGGCACCCAGGTTTATTCCCGCGAAGATGAATTGACCGAAGCAGAAGCTGCTACGGGCTCCGCATATTACGGACCGTGGACGGGCCCGGGCCATGCGTTCTATAAGGTGCGCAAGAAGGCGCTTTCGCCGCTGCATTTCAAGAACAGCACGGATATCGGAACGATCACCGTGCGCTACATCGTGCTGGGCGTTGAGCCCAATCGCACCCATCTGCAGATTGACGCCATATTTATCGAAGACGGCTCGAAAAGAATCCATCCCTCGGACACGACCGTCGAAACCAGCGAATTCGCGGAGATTCAAAGCCATATCGTGCGCCTCCAGCGCGAGGAACGGCAGACTGCGGACTTGATGCAGCGCCGGCAACTGCAACGCGCCGCGCAATCCAACGCGAAAGAGCGCGACGACGAAGTGGCCAAGCTCAAAGACGCAGAAAGCTCCGTACAGAGCCTGGAATTGCGGCTGCACGAGCTGCAGCACCAAGCCGAACTGCGCGTAAGAGCGGAGGCCAAATTGAAGTCTGCGCCCTTCCAGCATGCCGCGACGCTGCAGTCCGTGCCGGCTAATTCAGACGTTCTCATCGAGATCATCACGCCCTACTGGTACGGAGTGGAAACCGTGGACGGTCATCGCGGATGGCTGCGGCACGACCAGGTGGAACCGATACCGTGAAGAAAATCCTTCGGCCCGCCGTCCATTTTGGAATTCTGCTGGTGGCACTGGCATTCCTGGCCGCACTCGCTGGCGCGCAGGCGGTTCCTGCGGTTCCCTACGAAAGAACTTTCACCAGCCCTGTTGCAGACGTTGAGCGTGTTGTGCGCAATCTTCGCCCCACTTCCAGCGGACGCCTGCCCACGGTTGACGGCTTCGTCGAGGTGGGCGAGCTGCCGATCGACCATTTCGAGCGCGGCTATTACGAGTGCACATTTCAGGTTGTCGCCACAGCTTCGGGCGGCGCCACCGTGCGCGCCAGCGCCAAAATCACGGCCTGGTACAACGATGCGACCCCCGGACGCTCTGGCTATCATGTGCTCGTCTCGAACGGCCACATCGAGAACGATTTCCTGGATCAGATTCAAGAGGCTTTGGGACCTAATTCCGTTCCAAAGCCAGCGGGCTCGGCCGCAGCGCCATCGCCGAAATCAAACACCGCCGCTGCACCCCCAGTCAGCAGCGGGGGTTTGCGGCCGCAGACCCGGCTCGATCCGGCGGCTTCGGATCTGGGTGAGTCGTCGTCAAATAAAAGCGGCGTGTCGGGAGATTTTTCGAGCGCTCCGCGTCAACCGGCCGAACCTGCGGCGCCGCCTCCTGCTTCGGGCGAAAGCCTGGAGACCTTGAAGCTGCAGCGGGCGGCGGTGGACAAACGGGCGCAGGAACTTTCGGCGGATGTTAAGAATTTTGAAGACATTCTTCACAATCAGGTGCGGCCAGCCGATCTGGCAACGGTGAAGAAGGCCGGCACGCACGTCTTCTCCAAACCGGCTGAGGGTGCAACGGTGCTTTTTTCCGCTGATGCCGAGGACGAATTCCAAGTGCTCGAACTGGAGGGCGCCTGGGTGCACGTCCAGATCTCCGGCTCCTCTCGGGGCTGGATTCGCCGCGCACAGCTGGACTTGCCTGCTGAATTCAAGGAAAGCGCAGCCGAAACCGCCGACCCAGCACCCGCCGCCGCGGCGCTTTTCAACATCAGCAAGGACGAAACCACTACGTTCGGCGGCAAGTGGCCACCGTTGGCCACGAAGAAAGTTCGCGTGATCTGGCTCGAGCCCGCTTCGCCGACGGCCACTTCCACGGCCAGGCAAAAACTCACGTTTGCCAGAGCGCTCTTCGAAAAAACCTATCGCGAACTGAAGTCTTCGTCGGCTGCGTTGGATGGCGTGGTGATCGTCTTCGATTCCGCCGACGGCGGACAAATCGCGGCAACTATCTCCAGCCTGAAGCAACTGACGGACGGCGCGATATCCGAAACCGTATTCTGGAAGCAATGCTCGCTCGATCCGCCGGAATCGTTCCAATCTTCAGCGAAGCCGTAGCGACGCCCCGATTCGTTGTATAACAATCACGAGGAGATCCAATGAAATATCGCAAGCTCGGGCGCACGGGTTTCGATGTGAGCGACATCGCCCATGGACTGTGGGGCATGAGCGGCTGGAGCGGTTCGGAGGATCAGGAATCGCTGCAAGCGATGCAATTGGCGATTGACCAAGGCTGCAATTTCTTCGACACCGCCTGGGCCTACGGAGAAGGCAAGAGCGACGGCCTGCTCGGTAAAATACTTGCGAGCAACAAAGGCAAACGACTCTACGCCGCCTCGAAAATCCCTCCGCTGAATGACCAATGGCCTGCCTTGCCAGAATACAAATATCGCGACGTATTTCCGGCCGCGCATGTGCTGAACTTCGCCCGGAAAATCCTGGAAAAACTCGGCACCGATTCCATTGATATCCTGCAGTTCCACGTGTGGGACGACAGCTGGGCGAGCGAACCGGAATTTCGCGAAACCGTCGAGAAATTGAAGAGCGACAAGCTGATTCGTTTTTTCGGCCTGAGCCTGAATCGTTGGCAGCCCGACAATGGAATCGCGGCCCTGCGCACCGGCTTGGTGGACGCGGTCCAGGTGATCTACAACATTTTCGATCAATCGCCGGAGGACAAACTTTTTCCGGTTTGCCGCGAATT
>Ga0070733_10001110_pt1 | contig 20481 bp, 22 predicted proteins | sample Coa_R1_9_FD_66450 | JGI IMG/M metagenome (GOLD analysis project Ga0070733, IMG submission 66450) | Surface soil microbial communities from Centralia Pennsylvania, which are recovering from an underground coalmine fire - Coalmine... | ecosystem: Environmental > Terrestrial > Soil > Unclassified ... | reverse complement strand
GCCCAAGCGAAGTAGTCGTGCAGCACTCGTCGCAGCGGACCGTCGTCGGCTAGTCCGACGTCGAGCAGAGCCTGGTCGAAGCAGGCAATGGCGCGGCGATCCATTTCGTCGTGCTCGCCGTTGCCGCTGTGCATCCTGACGACGGTGGTTTCGTCACCATAAGAGTTGGAATACGTGCTGGGTCCACCGAGTGCCTCGGCCCAGTAAGCGGCCAGCCGCTCGACGTGCTGGGGGTGGAAGCCGTGGCTGAACGCATGGCCGACCACCTCGTCGGCCATCACTCGACGATGCCAGGCGTCGGCAAGTCGGCGCAGGCCATCCTCCCTACCGGCCGCCTCAAAGACTGTTTGCATTCCCTCCATTGTGACAATAGTCCCGTATCCAGACAAGACGAACCCGGCGTTCCGGGGAGTGAAGCAGATGGACAGTCTACTCAACCATGAAAGACCGAACTGTCACGGTGCTGCCGAAGCACGGGCCGATTGCCGCTGGCGCCTCGATGTCTCCCCAGTCTCCCTTGCGCTCAAAGCGGAGCTTCCCATCGACCCGCACCCTCATCGAATCAGGTGAGATCTCCCACGCTATATCGTGCCATTCGTTGACCTCGATAAAACCCTCATCCTCGGCATCCCACCATTGGCCCGTGGCGGGGTCGTGTACCTTGAGTCGTCTAATCGAGCACTCCCAGTTGAAGATGACTTCGCCTACGTGCCAGTAAAGTCGCAGGTTGGTCGAGTCGGTCCTGGCCACCGTCCTGACCGTGAAGGGCGGCCGAAAACTCCTGCACGTGAGTGCGACAGCCATCATGTGATCGCGGCTCGCACCAGTCAGCTGTATGCCATCTGCCGCGCGTACCATGACGCAGCCCATGAAAGGGATCATCGAAGGCAGCAAATCGTTGGACATGGTTCCTCGGGGCTTGCATTTAATACATTACTCCCGGCTGATCGGCAGGTTTAGATCCGGGCCGATCCAGTCCGCGTACCGCGGCCGGCCTCGGTCCTCGTATGTGGTAGCCGAGCGAGAAAGTGCTTCGTCCTCCGCCGCACCCCGGTCAACCATCGAGGCTGTATCTCCGAGCCGGTCCTCAGTCGATGCAGCAGCTGCAGGGTCCCAGTCCAGTCGCCGTTCCCAGGAGCTGAAGAGCTGTCCCGAACGCCCTAATATCGCCCAGTCTCCCGCCTCGAGATATGGCCCCGAAGGGCGGCAGGGTCATGTTCGAAGGCACGCCCAAGCAGCTGCTCACGGCAAAGAATTCGCTTACCAGTGAGTACATCCGGAATTAACGTTCACGCCGCCTGTTTCCTGCCCCAGAGTTCGATGGTCGCGAGTTGTGCTCCCTCGGCAAGCGCTTTCAACTTCGCCCACTGAATCGTGGGGTGGACTCGCCGAATGAATGGCCCCTGCGCAAATCCGCAGTCTGTTCCGCCCATGACGTTTTCGCGACCCGCAATCTTCGCCAGCCTGACCAGGCGCTCCGCCACCAGTTCGGGATGCTCCACGACATTCGTCGCGTGGCTGATAACGCCGGGAACAAGGATCTTGCCCGCAGGCAGCTTTACATCCCGCCACACGGTCCATTCATGTTCGTGGCGCGGGTTCGCAGCCTCAAAAAGGTAAGCACCGGCCCGGACTTTCAGGACGAGATCGACGATGTCTTTCAGCGGCACGTCGAATGTGTGCGGGCCGTTCCAACTACCCCAGCATATGTGGTAGCGGATTCTCCGTTCGGGAATGCCTTCCAGCGCATGGTTCAGAGCGTCGACGCGCATCTCCGCCCAGGCTCTGTACTGCGCCAGGGTCATCGGAGGCACCAGGCGCTCGTACATAAAGGGCAGGAACGCGTCGTCGATCTGCAGCATGAGCCCCGCGTCGATGATGGCGCGGTATTCCTCGCGCATCGCATCGGCTAAAGCCATCAGAAGGTCGCGCGGATTTCCGTAATGCTCGTCCTTCAAAGTCGGAAACGCGCTGAAAGGCGCCACTACGGGAAGGAACGCTCCTTCCACATCCACATCGCCGACGGCGGCTTTGAGATTGGCGATGTCACGTGCGATCAGGGCCTGGCCGATATAGCGGATCGGCCCCTGGCAAACAGAAAGGTTGGGGACTGGCGCCATTCGCAGATTCTGGATGGGGAAATATTCGGCGTAGAATTCAGGAAAAGCGGCTTGATCGCGCCAGGGTCCCAATGCGAGGTAAGGATCGTTGATTTCTTCTGTTGTGGCGGGGCGTTGAATCACTCCGGCAATCCTCTTTGCGATGTACCAGGACCAGCTCCCGCTTTTTCCAAACTCGCCGTCGCTCACAAAATCGACTCCGGCTGCCGCCTGTTGCTCGACGACTTCGGCAACAGACTCCCGGAGGCATGCGCTAAAAGCGTTGCTGTCATATTCGGCGCCGCTCTCTGTCAGCTTCAAAAATTCAATCAGGCGGGCAGGCCTGACGAGGCTGCCGACGTGTGTGGTCATGATTCGATTGGCGCTCATTAATTCCCCTCTGATTGAAATCGTAACGCGGCCACTACTCCAGAGTCATTCCGGGTAGAATGGGGAGCCTGTGAAAAGCACGACTCGTTTCAAACAGCTTCTGACCGGGCCTGAAATCCTCATGATCCCCGGAGTTGCCGATGCGCTCGCCGCAAAACTGGCCGAGAAGGCCGGTTTTCAGGCGGTTTTTCTGAGCGGGTACACGGCGAGCGCGTCGCTTCTTGGTGCTCCGGATGTGGGTCTGCTGACGCTGACGGAAATGGTGGAGTGCGCGCGTAGGATCGCTGGTGCGGTCGAAATCCCGGTGTTCGCCGACGGCGACAACGGTCATGGTAATGCCACGAACGTAATCCGCACGATGAAGGAATTCGAAAGGGCGGACGTTTCAGCCATCTTCTTTGAAGATCAGGTCACGCCGAAGCGTTGCGGCCACATGTCGGGCAAACAGGTTATTCCGGTCGACGAGATGGTCGCGAAAATTCGAGCCGCAGTGGATGCTCGCGTGGACGGCGATCTTTCCATCATGGCGCGAACAGACGCCCTTGTCGTGAACGGAATGGGTGACGCCATCGAGCGGATGCACCGGTATCTGGAAGCCGGCGCGGATTTGTCTTTCATCGAGTCACCGCGAACGATCGACGAGATGCGCCGCATCACACGGGAAATTCACGCGCCGAATATGGCCAATATGGTGCCGGGAGGCCGGACGCCGATCCTTCCGGCGCGGCAGCTTAAGGAACTCGGATTTGCGCTGGTGGCTTACCCCACGATGCTCATTTACGCTGCTGCTCGCGCTGGGCAACGGGCGTTATCGCATCTGCGGCAGACTGAAACGTGCGCCGGTTTTCCGGAAATGATGGATTTCGACGAATTCAACGCGCTCACCGGGCTTGAAGAGATTCGACGCCGGGAAACTAATCTCTATTCGCGCACAGACCCGGCAGATTAGCGGGGTTGAACGAAGCCATTTGGTCAACGATATGATTGCAGCGATCCGCGGGAAGTACCCGGCCTGCGAGCGATCGAAACTTGGTAGCCATCTCGTCCCAGGTCAGGGGGTTTTCGGGATCGCCTTTGGGGTAGCGCACGAATTTTTCGCAAGTCCGCCCATCGTCGAGGAGAATAGCGACGCGAGCAGGCCACTCCCGGGGAAACGTGCCTTCAATCCGAATGTCTTTCATCAGAGTTACCTTGCCCATCATCCGGCGTACCTGAGAGGAGCGAGCCTGATCGGCCGTGAACTGATCCAGCCCGGCCTCTCCGAAGAGCGCCGCGATCGCGGCGCCGAATGGCATGGAGAATTGTGCGTCGACGGCGGTCTCGGGATGATATTTCTTCGCTCCGGGCTCGCAGACGATGTCCCATCCGGCCTCGAGGACGGCAACTTCGATGTTCACTATCTGCCGGACATCGATGTTTTGTTCACGCATGATTGCGAGGATGGCGTCGATCGGTCCCTGCATGTAACGGCAACAGGCGTGGGGCTTCACGGCAGTGCTCAGGATCTCGAAGGATCGACCTAAATCGGCAATGAGATGGTCCGGCAAAGGCTTTCGGGAGTAAGCGTGCAGGAACCCATCGCGCCCTTCGAGGGGATGGCTGGGGCCGATGAAGCCCTCGGCCGCGAGTAATGCGGCTTCGATGCCGTTCCGCGCAGCGAGGCCGGAGTGAATTCGCTTTGTCCACGCGCCCTCGGCGAGAAATTCCATACTCCCCGCCGCCATGCTGCCCGCGATCCCAACCGCAGCCTGTGTCTGTTCCGCCGTCAGGTTCAGGATCTTTGACGCGGTTATGGCTGCGCCGAAAACACCGCAGGTCTGGGTGGGATGAAATCCGAGCCGGTATTGCTCTTTGGCCTGGACAGCCATCGCGATCCGGGCGGCGGCCTCGTATCCGGCGACCACTGCGGCGAGGAAACGGGCCGACGTGGTTTCCGGCAACATCTCCGAGAGCGCCAAAGCGACGGAGTACATCGTGGTCCCGAGATGAATGGAGCCGCCGCTGTGAGTGTCATCCTGCTCGATGCCGTGAGACGAGGTTCCGTTCGCCAGCGCTGCCAGGGCGGGCGTTGTTCGAATGGGTGTTCCGATCACCGTGGCGCAACCCGCGGAACCGGTACGCGCAACCATCCTCTGGACGCAGCGCGCCGACTCCTCGAGCGACCCGCGAACCGTCACCGACAGGTAGTCAAGGAGGAAATAGCGGGCGCGATCCAGCACGTTCGCAGGAAGGTTGTCCGAAGAGATTCCATGCAGGAACTCTACGAGCTCACGCGTATATTCAGGCGCGGAATAGGCAGGAACGCGACTGTCGTCGCGTGTCCCGGAGACCACTGGGTTCATGATTCACCTCGTTTGGGAGCCAGGTAGTGCCTGCGCAGAACGAGAATTCTTTCCCGGTTCTGATTATAGGCACGGGTTTCAATGTGGACGATGCCGCGGTCGGGCTTGCTTGCAGAGTCCCGTTTCCCGATAACTTCGGACTCCGCATACAACGAATCGCCCGGAAATAACGGCCGTTCGAAAATCACCGATTCATACCCGAGGTTGGCGATGGCTTTGCCGGTGGTGTCCGCTACGCTCATGCCCACGGTCAGGCTGAAGACCAGAGTATCCACCACGGGCCGGCGGCCGACCGGCTGCGACCGAGCGTATACGTCATCAAGAAAGATCGGATTTTGATTCATCGTGACGAGAGCGAACAGCGTGCTGTCGTAACCTGTGACGGTGCGGCCGGGCCAGTGCTTGTAGACAGCACCGGGCTCCAGTTCCTCGTAGTAGCGGCCGAATTCCACTTCCCTACCCTTTGTCCTTATATTTGCGGAGGAGATTGCGAGCGATGATGAGCCTCTGCAATTCATTCGTACCGCCGCCGATGACCACCAGCGGCGCGTCGCGGTAATACCTTTCCACGGGAAAATCTTTGGAATAGCCGTTGGCGCCCAGAATTCGCATGGCTTCGAGCGAGACTTCCGCGGCGGTTTCGGTCGCGAACAGCTTGGCCATGCCGGCTTCCAGATCGCAGCGCTCTCCGCGGTCGCGCTTCTCCGAGGCCGAATAAATCAGCAGCCGGGACGCTTCGATACGCGTGGCCATATCGGCCAGCTTGATCTGAATGGTCTGACGCTCGGCGATCGGCTCACCGAATGTGACGCGGCGCTGCGCATAGCGGATCGCTTCCTCGAAGGCGGCGCGTGCGATGCCGAGCCCGCGCGCGGCGACGTTGAGGCGTTCGGCTTCAAGCCCCACCATGACCTGCTTGAATCCCTGGCCCTCGGCCCCGCCGATCAGGTTTTCAGCTGGAATCAAAAAATTGTCGAAATGCAGTTCGCAGGTTTCGACGCTTTTGTAACCGAGCTTGTCGATATCGCGGCCGACGTTCATGCCTGGCCCGGAATTTTTCTCGATGATGAAGGCGCTCATGCCGCGATGGGGCGGCTGCGACGCGGGATCGGTCTTGGCGAGTAGCAGGAAGGTGTTGCCGTGCCGGGCATTGGTGATCCACATCTTCGAACCGTCGACCCGGTAGGTGTCGCCGTCACGGATGGCGGTCGTGGCGATGTTTTGCAGATCGGTGCCTGCGTTCGATTCTGTAAGGCAGATTCCGCCTCGTTTCTCGCCCGCGGCCATCGCGGGCAGATACCGCCGCTTCTGCTGGTCGGTGCCGAAGCGCACGAGCACATCGCACATAACGGAATTGCTGCCGATGATGCCGGCGAGTCCGAGCCATCCTTTCGAAATTTCCTCGAAGACCATGGCCAATGTAGTGTTATCGACCTCGGCCCCGCCATATTCTTCGGGGATGTTCAGGCCGAAGAGCCCCATCTCGCGCATCTGCCGGACGAGATCGTGAGGGTACTCATTGCGGTGCTCCATTTCCGAAGCCACCGGAATGACCTCGTTCGCCACGAATTTGCGGACGGTCGAGACGATGAGTTCCCGCTCTTCGTTCATTGCTTGCAATTTGCGTTCTCCAGGGGTTTGATCGGGATCATTATTTTGTGGCGCAGGCTTAGAACAAGGTCGCCGTTTTGATTGACTGCCCGCGTTTCGATCGTGACAGTTCCTTGTCCGTCCAGAACAGGCCCGGTTTCGCCGACAGTCGAGGACGCGTATAACGTGTCGCCGTGAAACACGGGATTCTCGTGACGGACATCGGTGTAGCTGAGTGTTGCCACGGCGCGCCCTCCAATATCGCCCTGCGTCATTCCGATCACGATCGCGATCACAGTAGGCCCTGCCACCAAACGACGGCCGTGCTGCGTCTGTCGGGCGAAGTGTTCGTCGAGGTGAATCGGGTGCTGGTTCATGCTCAGCAGGCTCAGCAGCGTGTCATCGAATTCGTTGATGGTGCGGCCCGGCCAGTGCTTGTATTCGGCACCCGTTGTGAGTTCCTCGAAATAGCGCCCGTAACTCATGCGGATTCACAGATTCCCTGCCGGAGCAATTCGTCGATTTCGTTATCCGGGAACGCGGCTTCCCTCAGAATCGCCCGGGTATGCTCGCCGACCATCGGCGGTGCGCCCTGAATGGCCGCGGGCGTCACGGAAAAATCGAGGGGCAGCATGGGGGCCAGCGCCGATTCCACGCCTGGCATAGGGATCTCCTGGAGTTGATGCAGGGCTGCCAGTTGCCGGTCGGCCATCACCTGGTCCGGAGTCTGCACGGGATCGAAGGCGAGATCGTACTTGTCGAATATCTCTGCCCACCAGCCGGCTCCGTGCCGGCCCAGTACTTCGGAAATACATCGATCCAGTTCAGGTGTATTGCGGACGCGGTCCGGGTTCGTAAGGAACCGCGGATCGCCGGCCCACTGCGGGTTGCCGAGGGCTTCCGTCAGACGGCGAAAGGCTTTGTCGCTGGATATTCCGAGCATGATCGCTCCGTCAGCGGTTTTGAATGCGCCGTACGGCGCAAACGCCGTGTGACGCGATCCCTGGGGCCTGGGATTTACGCCCGTGAATTGCCGGTACAACAAGTGATACGACATCAGCATCACGCCTGCCTGGAAAAGTGAGGTATCCACGCGCTGGCCGCGTCCGGAGTTACGGCGTTCGAGCAGCGCAGCGACGATTCCCAGTGCGGCCCACACGCCGGTGCCCATATCGAGCATGGAAACTCCCGAACGCACGGGCGGTTCGCCCTCGTTACCGGTGATGCTCATGATGCCGGTCCGGGCCTGCAGAACGGCGTCGTAACCGGGACGTGTGTAATCGGGCCCGGTGGATCCGTAGGCTGAAAGCGACGTGTAGACGATATCCGGTTTGCGCGCTCGGACGGAAGTCTCGTCCAGCCCCAGGCCGACCGCTTTGCCGCCACGGAAATTTTCCAGAAACACATCGCAGGTTGCGGAGATTCTGAGCACCGCTTCCCTTCCATTGGGATTGCGGATATCTACAGCGATCGACCGCTTGCCGCGATTCAATACAGCAAAATAAGCCCCCCATGGCCCGCGATGCGGACCCATGGAGCGGCCGTCTTCTCCAACGCCGGTGGGTTCCACCTTGATCACGTCGGCGCCGAGATCCGCGAGGATCATGCTTGTCGCGGGACCAGCCACGATCGTGCTGAGGTCGAGGACACGTACTCCCGTCAGGACCCCGGACATGCACTTGTGCCTTTCATTCGGGTGTGGAGGATTCCATGAAATGCTTGCAATCCGAAGTATATTCGCTGGCAGGCACGAGCCACGCCCTTCTTTGAGACGAGCCCACAAAATTCCGCGCGCACGGGGAGAAACAAAGAGGGCTTTACGAGTTCCACGGATTGAGAACCGGCACCTGTGCCTTGTCATAGTCACTGCGATCGCGCGTTACGACTGTGAGCCCGTTATGCAGGGCCGTCGCAGCAATCAGGAGATCGGGCTGCGAGAACGTGTGTCCAGTCTTCCGGCCTTCTTCCATCAGAACGCGCCACCGGAATATGACTTCTTCGGTAACCACCAACACCCGGTCGTTGAACATGGGCCGGATTGTATGCGTGAGCCATTGAGTCAGTTCGCCCCGCTGGTCGCTGCCCTGACTCAGCAGTTCAATCCCGAAACGAAGCTCAGCGAGCGTCACGACGCTGACGTAAAGCTCGTCCAGCGGATTGCCGGCTATAAAGGCGAGCACCTTCGGTTCCGGCCTTAAGCGGCGAATTTCCGAAAGAATGTTGGTGTCCAGAAGCCACGCCATCAGAAGGTAACGTCACGTGCCGGCGTGGATAAACGAAAGCGGGCCGGTTCGATATCCAGTTCCCGGTAAGGTGAAGCTTGCAAAGCCGTGATCAGATCGGCGCCTGTCCGTCCGTCGTCTGATTCTGCGGGCTGTCTTCCGGACGGAGCGACGACGCTTTCTTCGAGGGCGTCAAGGGCCTTTTCGATCAGCTCGTCCGCATCGTGGAAGTCGCCAGCCTGAATGCGCTCGTTCACGCGCTGCAACAGCTCCGGCTTATGGATTTCAAGGTTCATTGTCAGGCCCTCCCTTAAAGGTTACCGTGAACGCCGCAGGTCCATGCTGCCCGGATCCGTGGTTCGCCCCAAGAGCTTACCCGTTTCGAGACGTGAGAAGGCCTGCACGGCGGCGTTATTTTCCGCGTTTGTGCACGACGACGCCACATGCCTCGGCCACGCTGTCAGGGTTCGGCATGTCGAACTGCATCACAATTTCGCCGCCAACGAATTCGTTCGTAGCTACGACGAGCTTCCTAACGGGCGCGGTGGTTCCCTCTTTGTGAGCCATCACGTGAGCATAGAGAAAATTGTTGAAAGGCTAATTATCGCTCGGCCTCTCGGCACGATCGATGACGAGAAGCTCGACAGGGGCTCTGCCAGGTTCGAGCTTCAGGCCGAGCTGTTCCCGCAGCGCGGTGAAAATGGAGGGCGTGTCAGGCGGGAGCGCAAGGGCATCGTTCGATGGAAGCGCCTGATGTTCGTCCGGAGCCCAACGGAGAGAAAGGTTGAACTTTTCAGGACGGCCCGTCCTGTCGATCACCTTTCCATCGAGCACTCGTGAGAGCACTTCGGCAAGCCGCGCCATGGAGATTTCATGCGCCTCCAGATGATTCGCGCCTAATCCTACGGACCCGCACTGGCTGGGGTCGGGTGGGACGGTATTTTGAACTCTGACGCAGCTTCCCTCAGTGGTTACCTGCAACCCGCTTTTTCCACCCTTGCGCCCAGTCAGGAAATAAACGGGCTGCTCTTTGGTTTCGAAGTGCAGCTTGAGCGAGAATCGCTCGGTGAGTAATGCCCGCGTCATCAGGAGAAGCCGGTCCTCACCGGGGTCGGCGATGGCTTTTGCCTGGATGCTGAAGTACTCCGAACGAACCCACGCGGGCCCACCCGACACCTGAAACGATTGGAGCCGCCAGGCGAAAGCGGCGAGCGTTTTCAAAGTCGCGCGCGAAATTTCGAGCCTCCCTCCGGGATGAGCCAGCATAAAGGACTCATTGTCGGGAGCGGATCGTTTTATCGAAGCAACCTCGAACTTCGGGGCGAAGTCCGTTTGCGCGATTGCGACTTCGCAGCACAGCCCAACGACGCCTGCAATCGCGGCCAAGGCTCGCATAATGGCTTGACGCTCAAATCGGCTGGATTGTTCCGCTTCAGGCGGCCTGGAGTTCCATCTGCAGTTCACCGCGGATCCGATGAAGGCGGCTCTTGACCGTGCCGACCGGTATGCCGAAGTGCTCTGCCAGCTCGTGGTACAAGTACCCGCCGCGGTAATGCATCTCGCACAGAGTGGCGTCCTTCGGGGTGAGCTTGTCGAGCGCCTCCCTTACATATTGCTCTTCCACGAACGTCTGTTCCGCGGCGGGATACCAGGGCTGGAGGTCCGTTTCCGCTCGTTGCGTGCGTTTGCGGATCAGATCGATAGCCGCATTCGTCGCCGCGCGCCTGAAGTATCCCACGGCACAGCGACCCACATCCGGCTGTTTGTCGGTTTGCATCATGCGCAGGAATACGTTCTGAACCACATCGTCGGCGTCGCCGGCATTGTGGGTGACGCGGAGTGCGACATGGTAGATCAGATCGCGATAGTCGGCGTAAAGCTGCTCGATGGGAACTTCCGCTTTGTGATAGTTGTTCGCCAGAATAATTGCTGGATGGAAATATTGGGAATCTATGGAGATAGGAAGATTTGCCATAGGGGTTACTCGGTTGAGTGTGGCCGGGTCATCTTCGACATCAGCTCGATGAAGATCTCCCGTTCGCCGTGGGTCAGGGGGGAGAGCATCGCCTTGCCAATGGCGCGCCGGTGCTCCGCAAATTTCTGGTGCAGCTTCTTGCCTTCTTCGCTGAGATCGACGCGCACTACGCGACGGTCGTCTTCGATGCGGGAGCGAGTCGCCAAGCCCTTTTCTATCAGGCGTTCGACCATACGCGTCGCGGTGCTGAGGGGCACCCCGAGGAGTTCCGCAAAATCGGTCATGGTGATGGGGCCGTGGCCGGCGAGCGTCATCATCCCTCGGCCGTCCTGCGGGGATAATTCGATATCCGTCACCGGAAGAGCCAACCGGCTCATCATCGCTCGCTGGAACCGGTCGAAGCAGGCATCCAGATCGCGAAGTTGCCGCTCCAAGTCGCGTTCGATAATTATTTCAGATGGCAATATTTGCATTATGCAACTATTGCCAGTAGACTGTCAAGTCAAGGCGCGACGCAGCGAAAGTTGGCCGCTTCGTCGATACTGCCTTGCCCTGAGTAGCGCGCCACCTGCGGGTACGGACATAGCGGACGCGTGCGCACGACCTGATTGTTCACGACTCGGCTGGCAACGATGGAGTTCGGGGCCGCTTGCTTTTCCACCCAGTCGACAACCGCAGTCACGGCATCGTTGCGGTCCGGACCGATGCCGCCGCCGCAATGAGCCATGCCGGGCACCATGAACAACCGGAAGAATCCGCCGGTGTCCGAACCGTTCTTTGCCACCGCCTGCTCGTAATAATTGACTCCCATCATAGGCTGCAGAATGGAGTCCGCCCAGCCGTAAGTCATGATGAGTTTGCCGCCGCGCTTATGGAATTTCGAGAGATCCGGATTCTTCGCATCCGCCTGTTTGCTCCAGTCGTCGAGCAGGTGAATGTCGCGATCGAAGTCGAAGCTCTTATAGTCGTAGTCCGGCATGGGCGGCTTGAAGACCAGGAACCGCATCGTTCCTTCCGCCAGGTTGAAGTCGGCGGGCTTGGCGGTGGGCTGGGTCGCAACGATGAGGTTTAACCATCCGCTGGCCTCGCCACCTCGGCCGGCCATCACCGCTTCGCTCCCCGGCATATAGCCCGGGAAAAAAGGCTTGCCGTTACTCATTGGGCCGCTGTAGACCTTGGCAATCGCCGCCGCCTGCGCGGCGGTGAGGCAGTCCGCGCCGGCTCCGTTTGGGCTATCAGTGCCCGCGCTGCAGGCCGGAACGTCGCGCGCCGGGTCGAAGCTGCACTTCCGCGGATCGTCGATCAGCCCGTCCTTGAGACCGTCGATCGCATCGCATTTCTCCATCACTTTACGGCCAACCAGGGCGAGCTTGGCGGGCGTAACGGGCGCCTCGCTTAGCGCCTTTTCGTTCCACATGGCGCCGATGGTAAAGCCTGTCTGATCGACCCACGGAGCGTTCGCCACGATGCCGTCGAAGTCGTCCGGGAAGCGCTGCGCCTCGAGCAGACCCTGCCTTCCGCCGTTGGAGCACGAGTTCCAGTAGGCATGAGACACCGACTTGCCGTAATAGTCCCGGGTGATGTCTTTGGTGGTTACCGCGGTCAGGTGGACCGCGCGCCAGGCGTAGTCGATCGCCTTCTGCGGGTTATTGAGCACGAAGGTACCACTGGGTTCCTTGCGGGCATCGTGACCCGTGTTGGTCTGCGCGAAAGCGAAGCCGAGTTTCAATGCTTCATTTCGCTGCGCGACACGCCCGGGATCGTCCATCGCCTCGCCCGCCAGCCCGCCGTTGCCAATCATGTAGAAACGGCCGTTCCATTTTGCGGGCATACTCACTTCGAATGCGATCTCGGGCGAAAGCAGGCCCGTTACCCGGCAGTGCGCGGGAGCGTTCGCATCGGCGGGCATCGCGGCCGCGGCGATCATCGCGATGTCCTTCGACTTGAATTTGCCCATCGCTTCGCAGGTTTTGTGAGACTCAATGTCCGCTTTGGAGTAGTCGACGAGGGCTGTTTTCAGGTCGGCGAAAGCCTGGCCGTACGCGGTGGTCGTCGTAGACAGCATTGCAGCGGCGCAGATTCCGACGAGCGTCAGTTTCGTTTTAGATTTTGGCATGTTGAGATCCAACTATCGCGGCGTGGTTCGCGCCTCTTCCGCCTCTTCGTGCCGCGCGCCGGCGAGAATATCCATCAGGCCGTAGTTCCCCTCGTGACAGGCATACTCATAGACCGCTTTGTTCGCGCGCCGCAAAAGGACCTTCGCGGCCCATGGCTTTGTCCAGGCTCCGGCGTCGTCAATGCTCACTTCCCATTCGAGCGTTTCCGGACCGGTGCGCGTGAATCGCTCCACAACGTGCAGCTTGTCCGTCGAAATGTTGCGGAACGCTCCAGGCTTGAAGTTGGTGGAATCCACGACGAGTGTATCGCCTTCCCAGTGCCCACGCGCATCGCCGTCCCATGACTGAACGCCGGACGGCAGGTGCGGCAGCCCATCCAACCGGATGACGCGAGTATCGTGAATCATCTCGGTCATAATTGCGACTGTCGATGGCGACTGCACAATCTGGCGGTAGCTCTGGTATCCGGCCACCAGTTGCGGCGTGCCATACGTAATGCAGCGTTCGCTCAGGGAGCGGTCTTCGGGACCTGCGGGCCGGTTTCCGGGCGCCACGGCGAACCGCGCCCGCTGCCTTTCCGCGGCCTGCGGTGTGATCGGCGGCAGCCGCCCGTCGGCAGGGTCGGTTATCAGCGACGTTCGATTGTCCCAATCTCTCGATTCGGTCCAGATCGAACTGTAGTCGCCCGTTTGTCCGTCGGTGCTCTTGAAACCGGTCTTCGATCCTTTCACATTGGCCAGTACGGTCTCGAACACCTGGTCGAAAAAGGCGGCGTCGGAATTGCCGTTATCGAAAAGTTCAGCGGCCTTGGTCTTGAGCGCCGCGACCTCCTGCTCAGTCAAATAAGCTCGCCCGTCGACGATCTTCGGACGCTCCAGCGGCGTGGCACTGTTATTCGCCCAAACGCCCTGGAAGTCCGGATGGCCATCCGGGGTTCGGGGCGCTGCCCACGCCGTGGTTTTTGTCGATTTACCCGCGGCGGATTGAGCCGCCGCCGGTCCGGAGGGCACTGTTAACAGCGACGCAAGGCCCGCCACGAAAACAAGGTTTCGGAACTGCATCTCGATCTCCTGTCCACCAGGTAAACGTTACCAGGTAGTCGATACCAAGTATATGCACGCCGGGAAGCGCCCGCCAGGCGCGCAATGCCCAGGCAACCTCGATCAGACGCCTTTCTTCACCGTCAATTCCATGGGCATGCCCAGGACATCGATCATGAACTTGATCTCGTCTTTCGCCACCACGCCCTTATAGCTCAGAACGATAGGCATTCCACCGAAATCGAAAGTAACGGTGAAGCTGATGTTGTTGCCGTCCACTTTGCCTTCAGCGATTTTGACGTCACCGCCGTCGGGTCCCGCGGTTGTGCCGTTCAGCGTGGCGCCGTCCGCCTTGAACGTGAACGCAACGGGCACGTCGCCCATTGGGGTCGACATGGTGCCCGCCCATTTCCCGTCTACATCAGCCGCAAAAACGGAACTCGCCAGAAGCAATGCAATTATCAGTAGTCTCATGTGAAGTTCTCCTTTTCTTTACTATTGGTTTAGTGTGCAAGCCTGAATCACCTCACCAGTCTCTCGATCCAATACGAACGTCAGCCCCCTTTTGTTCATCTGGCCAGGAAGCTTGCGATTCATACTGTTGGCCGGTTTCCACTTACGCCGATTTGAACGCCGGGCGCCTGGTGTGCCACTCCGTGGCCTGTTCGTATGCATGCGCCACCGCCAGCATGTTCGATTCGGCGAACGGAGCAGCACTGATCTGAAGGCCGATCGGCAGTCCGGATTTCGTAAAACCGCAGGGAACGGTCATGGCAGGCAGTCCATAGACGTCAAACGCTCCCGGAGTGTTGAGATTACCGCCTCCGGCTCCGCGCGGAATTGCTCCCGTGGGCGCGGCCGGGTTCAGGCTGGCCGCGATGGTGGCAGGCGGGCCTTTCATCGTCGGTGCTACCAGGACGTCCACGCTCGTGAAGACCTTTCTGATTTCTCTGCGGACCAGATCCACCTGCCGCCGCGCCTGCGCGTAAACGTCGGGTTTCACCTCATTGGACCGGATCATTTGCGCCCGCGTCGCCGCCTGATACTTCTGCGGAGACTCCGCGAGCCATTTCGCGTGCCAGGCGTAGGTTTCAGGCCCCCAAATGGTTTGCGCGCCGACTGCCGGGGGAAGTTGCACATCCATCGTACCGGCTGTGAGCTTGCGGAGGACCCCGATCGCGCTTTCGACAGCCGCGGCGTACTCCGGGTCCAGATTTTCGAAGAAGGAAGCTCGCGGCAAACCCACACGAAGCCTGGACGCCTGCATCCTGAGCGCGCGACTGTAATCGGGGACCGGCACGTCCACGGTGGTGGGGTCCATCTCGTCGTAACCGGCGATGACACCCAGCATCAGCGCGGCGTCCTCCACCGTCTTACAGATGGGACCGACATGATCGAGCGTCCACGCCATCGGAATCACGCCGCGATTGCTGACGCGGCCATAGGTGGGCATCAATCCCACCACGCCACAATGGGAGCCTGGAATCCGGATCGACCCGCCGGTGTCCGTACCCAGGGTTCCGAAACAGAGGTCGGACGCAATGGCGGCGGCGGACCCGCCCGACGATCCTCCCGAGACCCGATCCAGCGCCCAGGGATTATGCACGGGCCCGAAGTAGCTGACCGCGGAGGTCGCGCCATAGGCGAACTCGTGCATGTTCAGCTTGCCCAGGATAATCGCGCCGGCATTTTTCAGTTTTCGGACGACTTCGGCGTCTTCTGCTGGAATGCGGTCTTTGAACAGCTCGCTCGCGGCGGTGGTTCGCACTCCGGCGGTATCGATGTTGTCCTTCAGCGCAATGGGAATGCCATGCAGCGGACCTCGCCATTTGCCGCGCTGCGCCTCTGCCTCCATCGCACGCGCGGTCGCAAGAGCGGAATCGCCGGTGACAGTGATGAAGGCGTTCACCACAGGGCCGTACTTATCGATGCGCTTCAGGCAGGCTTGCGTAAGCTCGACCGGGGATGCCTGTTTACTTCGCAGCAGCTCGGACGCTTTTTTCAATGACAGGAGCGCGAGGTCCTGGGGTTCCGCAAAAGCCGTTAAACTCCACGCGGCTGCGGCGATCCCGGCGGTCAGAAATGTTCTGCGCGAGTCTATTTGGATCAAGGTTTTCTCGTCTAAGGCACTACGACAATGCCGCCCATGGTCACATCGTTGTGCAGATCGAGCGTACGTTCCAGCTTCAGTGTCGCGGCATCCCACATCTCGATCTGAAAACCGGCGCCGTAAACGTAGAGATGTTTTCCGTCGCTGGAAATTCCGAAGCTGAAGCGCGGGCGGCACGGAAATTCCGAGGCCATAGTGCGCGTATTCGCGTTCAGATCGAAGGCCCAGAATTCGCATCGGCGATTGCCGTGCTCGCCGTTGCTGATCACGCTGTAGCCGGTCCTGCGATCCGGCGCCACCTGCAGCCCAATCATGCCCGCCGGAGACGGACCGATCTCTTTAAAAGTGAACTCGCGGGAATTCAGGTCGAAGCGGGCGATGCCGAAAACGCGCCTGTGCACGACCGGATCCTCCGCGTTGAAAAGCGAAATCACGGCACCGCGTTCGTCGAGGGTATCGAAAGAGCCCTGCAATCCGATTTCGGCGAAGTCCGGAAAGTCCGGCTTAGCCAGATCGATCCGGTCGACCACGTGGAAGTCGCCGGTATCCAGAATGACGACTTTGTCGCGGAATTGATACAGATACTTCCCGTCGGGTGAAACGTGAAACGGGCTGCCTCCGTAGTAAGAGTTGTTTGCTTCCTGGTCCTCGGGAAGCATGTCCGCCGTACGAACGATCTTGTGCTGGGCGATATCGATCACGGCGTATTTGAGTTTGTTGATCTGATAGCGATCGACCTGCTTCGTTATCTCTCTGACCATGGTGTATAAGAGCTTGTCCTGCGGGTCGGGAGCGACACCATTGATACGAAATTTGTGCGTCGGCGTATTCAATACAAAATGGTCGAGAACTTTGTGGGTAGCGATATCGAAGACTTCGATCCCATCGTTGTCGTTGGAGCTAACGTAGAGCTTCTTCCTGTCGTAGGATTTGTTCAACCCGGTTGGGATTCCGATCTGGCTGGGAATCCGATCGACGATTTCGTGAGTGGCTTCATCGATCACCAGAATCCGGTCGGGATAGCCGGGAAGAAAAATGGTGCCTGCCTGCGCCGCGCCGCAAATGGCTGCGATAATCGGAAGAATTTTTTTCATTTTGCTTTACGGGAACACCAGATCCAGACTCCGCCAATCGCTCATGGCAGACGCACACTTGCTTGCCCAATCCGGATAATTGTTGAGATGATCCGGCACCTGGGCCGGCCAGTAACAGTCCACGTAGCAATCGTAGATATCCCGCTCGAGGGGTTGGCAAAGGCCGGCAGCGCCGCCGGCGGAGTCCACTTCCCAGCCAGGCGTAAAAACGAAGGTGCAGCCCATGGGCACGTGCATACCCGCGGGCGGAGGCCCAAAACCCTGCAGCGCGACTACATCCTGCGCGACCGATTCTTCGATGCGGCGGGCTTTCTTATTGACGGCTCGCAGGTGCTTCATGCAGCTTTCCTTTCGGCGAAGTATTCGAGAAACTCGGGTCTTTGAGCGGCTATCGCTCCATAAATTCCGAGACAAGTATCGGTCCAGTCGCGGATCCAGTCGCAGTAGTGCAGGTTGGGATGACCGGTGTCGCCGTAGCGCACGAACGCCTCGTGGTGACAGCCGCCCGCGCACACCGGCCGCGCCCAGCAGGTATGGCAATCGTACTTGGTGTTGATGTTGCCGCGGCGCAGGAAGTCGGCCTGTTTGCCCCGATCGATGCCGGACGATACGTGCCCCATGGCGTGCTGGTCGGAGTCGACGAAACGATGGCATGGCGCGATGTCGCCTGATGGCCCAATCCCCACCAGGCCGAGGCCCGCGCCGCAGGGATGGGATTTGCTGATGCCCTGATGCAGTTCGGCGAGGGTGTCGCTGACATTGGAGAAGCCATGCATCTCGCCGCGCAGCGCGTATTCGAGGTATTCGGCGGCGAGCGCGTGAAACTGTTCGAGCACGCCATCCATGCCGCGGTCGTTGATGGCGTAAAGGCGGTCGGGAGAGGATGTCACAGGGGCGAAGCCGACTTCGTGAAATCCGAGGTCGTGTTTCAAATGCCGGAAGATCCTGGTGACATTGATCCCTCCCGATAAGGCTCCCGAGGTGAGCGTCACGCGCGCCGTGATCGGCCGCGTGCGGTGGTTTTGGATCAACGCGCGCACCTTCGGTTCGATGATGTCGTAGCTGCCCTTTCCATTGGCGAAGACGCGCAGCTTGTCGTGCATGTCTTTCGGGCCGTCCATGCTGACCGTGACGCCGACGTGGTTCGCGGAAAGGAACTCGATGATGGCCGGGGTGAGCAGGGTGGCGTTGGTGGTCAGACTGAAATTGATTGTCCGGGACTGAGCGTTCGCCCGCTCGTTGCCATAAGCGACGACCTGTTTCAAGAGCGGGAAATTCATGAGGGTTTCCCCGCCGAAAAACGTGATATGAGTGCTGCGGCGGCCTTGTGATTTCTCGAGCAGAAAGTCCACGGAGGACTTCGCCGTCTCGAAGTCCATGAACTTCGGCTTGCCCTCGGGGGTGGCCACTTTGTCCTCGCCAAATTCGTAGCAATATTCGCAGGACAAATTGCACTGATTGGTGAGGTTCAGAACCAGCGTCTGGAGCGGGAAATCGGCCGGTGGATCCTGCGTCGCCTGTATGCCAGGCTCTCCGCGGACCAGCGCGCGGGACTGGACCATTTCTTCGATGACATCCGAGGCGTCCTCAACGCTGATTCCGCGGGCTGTCAGATGTGCGATCAAATCCTCGCCTGAGTGCTCACGCTCTGCGACCTTATCGATGACCGCACCCGCGGCGTCATCCAACTCAAAAATTCCGCCACTCGGGACGAGATAGAGAAAACGCCGCCCTGCGCCGGTAAAAGCGTGGAACTCCCCGGCCCGGTAGGAACGTACGGCTGTGGGGGTCATGGAGTGATCTCCTTATCCCAAATGATGTAAAGCGGCGGACTAACCGCGAGGTAAGATCTGCCCGTGAGTAAGTGGCCAAACTTATCCTTCTCAGTCTTGGCCGTAGCTACAACCCAAACCGTGCCGTAGTTGTCGCGGCTTTGTACGCGCTTCGGATTCGGCCCATCGAGTGCCGGCGTAAACAGGCCAGTCTGGCTCAACGTACCTACAAAGTCTTTGTCATCGTCCCCGAAGACTTCGAAAAATTCTTCGACCGACCAAGTGACATCGATTGGCCCGACTTCTACATCATCGGCAGTATTGGGCTTGTCGTCCGCCCCGCGATTGTAAGCCATCACTTCAAACTGCTGATAGCCTTTCGGGCGCTGAGACGCGCCGCCGAGCCGGGCAATCGAGGTGCCGGGCAAAACCTTGATGTAATCGATCTTGTCGTAAACTGCGATCGCATTCGGAAGCACCGCGCCTCCAATTGCAATATCGCGGCGGCCGGAAATCGCTTTCGCGGCGACGTCCACCTCTGCTACGACCTCGTGAGCCGTGTGGGAAACGATGCGGCGCACCGTCACTCCCGAGCCCAAGTCAAGATCGGCCGGAGTCAGCTGTGCGGGAAAACTATCGCCCAGGATCCGGACGCGCTGCGCCATCGATCCGGTTTGGAGGGATGCACGGTCCACCGCAGCGATCATCGCGGCGCCCGACACGCGCACCAGTTTCACATCCGCGCCGAACTCATCGTACGCACCCCAGAACCAGCGGCCCGTGGCTTGAGACTGGTCCGGCGCGATCATCATCGACTCGCGCATTTCGGCCGGAATATCGCCGGGCGCGGAGCCCGAAGGAGTGCCCGTGGATCGTCCCCGCCAGGCATATCCATTGAAAACCTGCACTTTGCCCGAACGCTCGATGGCGGGACCGCCGGCGACAGGTGTCAATTTTATGTGCGACGTGAATTCGTCGGAAGCGGCGCCGGGATCGATGGTCATTTCGCCCGTGAAGACGCCCCGTCCGGCAATGTGCGCGGAGACGAGCCACCTGCCGGCCAGTCGCGGAGCGCGCACGCGTGTCCGCCATGCCGCCCATTCGGGCGTTTCGAGCGGATAGTTCTTCGCCAGAAAATCAATCGCCTGATCGACGGGTTGAGGCGGCGGGGGACCGGCCGGTGTTGGGGCAGCTCCAGGTGCACCTCCGCCGGCGCCGGCGCCGCCGCGGCCGGGCCGGCGTAAAAACGCGGTCAACTCCGACACCGGATACAAGGCAACATGCAGGTCGGCCAGTAACTTCCATTCCTCAGGAGATCGCCGGAAGGAGGCTGGGCGGCCAAAGGGATGGCAGGGCGCGCAGGTGGTCCGGATATTGTCGTTCGGATAGACCTCATCGATGATTCGGTGCTCCGACATATAGGCCACGCGACCGGCCTCTTCCGGAGCGAGACCGTGGCTGGAACTGAGCGACTTGACGATGGCGCGGGCTTCTTCGGGTGTCAAGGTCAGGCCGTTCAACCGGACCATGCGCTTGATCAGTTCTTGCCAGCCTTCGGGAGTAGTCCGCTCCCACGATATGCGGGTCAAATTTCCCTTGTCGTCCTGTTTATGGCAACCGCCGCATCGGGCGACCACGAGCGGATCGGACACCGGAATGCCTTCTACTGGTTTTTCCTGGGCAACGGGCGCAGGGGGCTGGGCGTTCACACAAAGACAGGCAAGCAAGAT
>Ga0070733_10001108_pt1 | contig 20484 bp, 20 predicted proteins | sample Coa_R1_9_FD_66450 | JGI IMG/M metagenome (GOLD analysis project Ga0070733, IMG submission 66450) | Surface soil microbial communities from Centralia Pennsylvania, which are recovering from an underground coalmine fire - Coalmine... | ecosystem: Environmental > Terrestrial > Soil > Unclassified ... | reverse complement strand
CTTAAGCCCAGCAGCTTTAGCGCGCCGGCCTGCTGCGAGCTCAGGCTGGTGAGGCCGTAGAGCACTTCGAGTTCGGGTTTGCCGCCCGGGAGGTCGATGCGCTCACGGGTCAGTCGGAAGCGCTGGCCCACGTAGGGAAAATCCAAATGGCCGTTCAGAGCGCTTGAGAGCCGGATCGTGCGGGTCTCCAGGCGGCCATGTGCTTTATCGCACTGGGTGTCTGCAGGGGGAAAAATCATCGTGGCCCAGGGCCGCGTCCTCGTGGATGCTCTTTTGATTCTTGGCGATGGAGTCGGCCTCGACCCGGAAGCGGGGCTTTCCCGCTGGGAGTGCATCGCGTCGGCGGTCATGACTCCTGGATATCCAGGGGCTCCAGCAGGCGCCTGAGCTCGGGGATTTCGTTGGTTTTCTCTTCCCACCTCGATCTGAGCGAGGTTGAGCGCTTGCTGGTGCAGGAAGGCGGAGAGCAGATGGACCTGGGTGCCATCTTTGCGCCGCGCCCCGTTGAGGGTCTTGCCGTCCAGGGCGAGAGGGTCGTTGGGGTCGGACTTCGCCAGTTGTAGAGGAGCCGGTCGAGGGCCTCGGTGTCGCAGCTCTGCACCCATTCGCAGGAACAAAGTCCGGAGAAAAATGAAAAGACTTCAATCACCACGACTTATCTAAAACATTGGCGTAGCCCTGCCCGGGAGTCTCGAGCCTCTTGTTTTGCCCATCCGAGGACTGATATAATGGGGCTGCCCGAATCGGGGAGGCTGCAGTGCAAGGGAGAGATCTCGCCGAGCGCGAACCGGGTTGGGTCTTCGGACCTGCTCCCCTTCTCTTCCTTCCGGCCGTGCTTCTTTTAGGCGGATACCCTGGTCAGAGTCCCCTCTCTTTGAAGAAAATAAGCGGGTCAGAAAAAATTATCCTTCCAAAAGGCTCCGACACGGCCAGCCTCTTCGGCAGTTTTGACCAGCACCTTAAACTCATCGAAAGATCTTTTTCGGTTCGGCTCTCCGCCAGGGGCGAAGAGGTGTTGGTCGAGGGGGAGCCGCACGGTGTCCGGGAGGCGGCCCGGGTTATCCACGAGCTCTCGCGCCTGGAGCAAGGGGGATATACCCTCACCGCCGAGGAGGTGGAGCACGCCATTCTTTCCCCCAAGGAGAGAAAAGGGAGATCTGTTCATGAGCCCGAGTCGGATGCGATTTTTCTTTCGGGCAAGAAACGCATTATCGCCCCGAAATCTCCGACGCAGAGGAGTTATCTTGAAAGCATCCGCAAGTTCGATGTCGTCGTGGGGATCGGACCCGCGGGGACGGGGAAGACTTACCTTGCGATGGCCATGGCGGTTTCTGCGCTTCTCAAGCAGGAGGTCAACCGCATTATCCTGGCCCGGCCCGCAGTGGAGGCGGGGGAGAAGCTCGGATTTCTTCCGGGGGATATGTTCGAGAAGGTCAATCCGTATGTCCGCCCGCTCTACGATGCCCTGTACGATATGATGGAGAATGAGCGCGCCAATCGGCTGGTTGAGAGGGGGGATATCGAGATCGCGCCCTTGGCGTTCATGCGCGGACGAACCCTGAACGATTCATTCATTATTCTGGATGAGGCTCAGAATGCGACGTCGGAACAGATGAAGATGTTTCTGACCCGCCTCGGGTTTCATTCCAAGGCGGTTATCACCGGGGATATTACCCAGGTGGACCTGCCGACCGAAAAGGTCTCAGGCCTCATCGAGATCCAGGAGATCCTCGATCAGGTCTCCGGGATCCGGTTTGTCTATTTTTCAGAGCGGGACGTCGTGCGCCACAAGCTGGTTCAGGAGATCGTCAAGGCCTACGAGCAGTACGAGGGGAAAACGGGAAAGTCCCGCAAGAGATAGCCTATGGAAGTCCACCTGCGCAACCTCCAGAGGCGCCTCACCGTCGATCGCGATCGGATCCGTTTATGGGCATTCCTCGCGCTCGAAAGCCTCGATCTGCAGGAAGCGGAGCTCGGACTATTGTTGGTCGGAGATCGGCGGATGCGCCGGCTGAACCGTGTCCACCGGGGCCAGGATCGACCGACCAATGTCCTTTCCTTTCCGATCGATCCCCTTCCCCCCGGGAGGAACCGCCCGCATCTGTTAGGGGACGTGGTGATCTCCCTTGAGACGGCGCAAAGAGAGGCCAAAGAGGCAGGGATAGCCCTTCCCGCCTATCTTCAGATCCTGCTGGTCCATGGGATTCTGCATCTGATCGGGCTCGATCATGAGCGCTCTGCGCGGGAGGCCCAAAAAATGGCGGGTGCGGAAAGAAGACTTCTGAGGAAGATGGGGCGGGTGAAAGAGGGGTTGATTCCGTGCTGACCTGTTTTCGCGGGCCCTTTACCGGGGCGGGATAGAGGCCGGGATGATTCGAGGGGTGTTCAGGAGAATCGGCCGCGGGCTTTCCAAGACCCGCCATGCGTTTGGCCGCAGATTCGATCAACTGATCCGAGGCCGTCTAAAGGTCGATGCCGCGCTCCTTGAAGAATTGGAGGAGCTTCTGATCGGGGCGGATGTCGGCCCCCAGGTGGCTGCCGAACTGGTCGCCTCGCTCCGGGAAAAGGTTTCCAGGCGGGAGATCGCCGATCCGGAGATGCTCAAGAAAAGCCTGATCGACGAGCTTCTCAAGAGGGTCTCCCTTAAGGCGGAGGATCCGGTGCGGATCTTCCCCCACGTGGTGCTGGTGGTTGGGGTGAACGGTTCGGGCAAGACGACGACCATCGCCAAGATCGCCCAGCGGGAAATCCTAGACGGGAAGAAGACACTCCTGGTGGCCGCAGATACCTTTCGAGCGGCCGCGATTGAGCAGCTCTCTCTCTGGGGGGAGCGCGTCGGCGCACAAGTCCTCAGCCATCAACCGGGTTCGGACCCCTCCGCGGTCGCATTCGATGCAATCGCCGCGGCCCGGGCCCGGGGGATCGATTTGGTCCTCGTCGATACCGCGGGCCGGCTTCAGACGAGCGCCAACCTGATGGAGGAGCTGAAGAAGATCAGGCGGGTCATCGCGAAGGCGATGCCGGGCGCCCCGCATGAAACCCTCCTGGTGCTCGACGCCGCTACGGGCCAGAATGCCCTCTTCCAGGCCCGTATCTTCAACGAGGCCTTGGGGATTACGGGCACCGTGTTGACCAAGCTCGACGGAACGGCGAAGGGAGGAGTGGTGGTCCCGATCATCGCCCAGCTCGGCATCCCGGTCCGATTCGTGGGGGTCGGCGAGGCCCCCGAGGACCTCCTGAGCTTCGATCCGGAGGCTTACGTCAAAGGTCTCTTTGAAGGCGACGACTGGGACGATCAAAGGGGGGAATAGAGAATGACCCTGTTTTTCCCCTGTGCCTTCGCGCGGTAGAGCGCTTCGTCCGCCCGGCGGATCAACTCGTCCGGGGTCGCTGCATCGTCGGGATAGGTTGCCAGGCCAATGCTGACCGTGGAGGCGGCTTGGCCCTTGACCCGCTCCTGAAGCGATTCGCTCCGCTCGATCCCTTTGCAGATTCTCTCGGCGATGATCGAGGCATCCTGTTTATTGGTCTGGGGGAGGATGATCGTGAATTCCTCCCCACCGTAACGCGCGGCCACATCGATGGCCCGGATATGAAGACGAAAAGAGAGGACCAGGGTCTTGAGGAACTCGTCGCCGCCGGGGTGTCCGAAGGTATCGTTGATTCCTTTAAAGTCGTCGACGTCGATCATCATCAGGGAGACCGGGAGCCGGTGGCGGCGTGAACGCTCGACCTCCTCGATTAAACGCTCCTGAAAGTAACGGCGGTTTAAGAGTCCGGTTAAAGGGTCGGTGATGCATATTTTTCGCAGTTCCTCGTTTTTTTGGCGGTAGGCGGTCCGTTCGATGGCGACGGTGACGTAGGCCCCGATCACGCTCAAAACCTCGAGGTCTCTCTCTGAGAAGGGAGAGGTCCCGGTTTTGTCCGCGAGATTAATCACTCCGATGGTCCGATCGCGCAGCTTGAGCGGCGCACTGATAAACGACCCGGTGCGGTAGCGGCTCCGAGGTCCTTGAGGAACTCTCGGATCCTTGAGGATGTCCTCCACCAGAATCGGAAGCCCGCTCTCAAAGACCTTTCCGGCGATTCCCTCCCCCGGTTGGATCCGGAGCATCTCCACCAGCGACTTGCTCAACCCCTTGATCGCCTGAACCGACAGCCGGTTGCTTTCCTCCTCCATGAGCATGAGGGATCCTTGCTCCGCCTGAAGAAAATCGGAGGCTTTATCCAGAATGGCCCGAAACAGTTCCCGCGGATTCTGAGAGACGCCGATGACCTGCGAAATGTCGGTCATCAGCTCGATGGTTCTGTTTCGCTGATAGAGGTTTTCCCGAAGCGCGAGGTGATCTAAAAAAACGGAGATCTGCTGGGTGAACGCCTCGATGGTTCGGACGTCCTCCGGGCCGATGGCGGTATCGAGCAGCAGCAGGATCCCCTGGATTTGTTGACCTCTGCGCATCGGAAAGAGGTGGACGAGACCGATGTCCCCGGGAAGTCCCATCCTGAGGATTTCAAAGGCGACATCGGAGGAGACCGTCTCTCCCGTTTCGAGTAGCAGCCCGAGCGGGCCGCTGCGGCTAAATCGATGGTTGAGGAGGAGCTCCTTTCGCCTTCCGAAGGCCCATTCTGCAATGAAGGTCTGACCGTAGGGCTCCGTGACCAGGATGGCGCCGCTCTCGACGCTGTAGAGGAAGCCAAGAATGTTGAAGAGCTTCTCAAAAAGGGTCGATCGCTCCCTGGAGGCAAAGAGCTCCGACTGGGTCCGAATGAGGGTGCCCAGCTGACTGGAGCGCTCCTCGAATTTTTCCCTCAAGGAGCCGTTTTCAATAAGGTTTTTGCCGATGGCCTGGATCAACCGGGCCGCCTCATAGAGCGACTCGGCGGTCCCAAAAGGGGTTTGTTGCAGCGCATCCAGAAGGGAGGGGGCCGCCAGGCCCCATCGAGCGCCCTGCCCCTGAAACGATTCAAACTCGGTGTGGGTGTAGTAGATCTTCCCTCCCAAGATAAATTGAGGGTCCTCTCCGGGAATGATCACGGGGATGGCGAACATATGAAGGTTGGCCGGGCAGCTGAAAAAGGCCGTCTCCCGGCCGTCCAGCGCGATCTGGATCTGTCGAGTCCTTTGGGACCTGCAGATCTGGTCGCCTTCGGGAAGGGCGTGAATCATGCTGCAGATTGGATTTTCTTGGCTGGTCTCGCAGAGGGGCCGATTTAGATCATGGGCCTGCAACGAAATACCGGCGAGCGAGGCGAGGGCGTCTTGAACAGCCTGCCAGCCCATCCGGTCCTGACGGATAACAGTCATTCTGTTCCTAGTTCGGGGGTCGAAGTCTTCTAAGGATTTTAGACCCCCCTTATAAACGGAAACCCTAATCTAAGTCAAGCAAAATCGTCCCCAAATATGGTATGATCATACCCTTGACCCGCGATTTTCGGCTCGTCCAACGGGAGCAGGTTTCCTGATCACCGGAGGTTCTGAGGATGGCTGGACCGACTCGAAAAGGACAATTTCGCCTGGTGAGCGAGCTGACCCCCAAAGGAGATCAGCCCGGAGCAATTGACCTGCTGACCGAGGGGATACAAAAGGGAAACACTCATCAGATCCTTCTGGGCGTGACCGGTTCCGGAAAGACGTTCACCCTGGCCAATGTGATCGAACGGGTCCAGAAACCGACCCTGGTCATGGTCCATAACAAGACCCTCGCAGCCCAGCTCTATCATGAATTCAAGAGCTTTTTCCCCGAAAATGCGGTCGATTACTTCGTCAGCTACTACGATTACTATCAACCGGAGGCCTACATTCCCCATACCGATACCTATGTCGAAAAGGACGCCTCGATCAACGACGCCATTGATCGAATGCGCCACTCCGCGACCCGTTCACTCCTTGAACGCAACGACCTGATCATTGTCGCCTCCGTCTCCTGTATCTATGGTTTGGGGTCTCCCGAAGCGTACCACGGCATGCTGGTCTATCTTGAAACGGGCCGGCAGAACGATCGGGACAACGTGCTCAGGCAGCTTGTCGAGATTCAGTACGAGCGAAATGATCTCGACTTTCATCGGGGGACCTTCCGGGTACGCGGGGATCTGGTCGAGATCTTCCCCGCTTCTTCCGAGGATCGTGCCGTTCGGGTTGAGTTTTTCGGAGATACCGTTGAGGCGATTTATGAGATCGATTCCCTGACGGGGAGGGTCGTTCAGAGCCTCCCGAGAGTGGCGATCTATCCCGGGAGCCACTATGTCATTCCCCCCGATCGGATGCAGCGCGCCCTCCGGGGGATCGAGGACGAGCTCGATACGCGGATCAAATATTTTCGCGACCGCAAGATGTTACTGGAGGCCCAGAGGATTGAACAGCGCACCCTCTTCGATCTGGAAATGATCCGAGAGGTGGGTTACTGCCAGGGGATCGAGAACTATTCCCGCCACCTTTCCGGTCGGAACCCGGGAGAGCCGCCTCCGGCCCTTCTCGACTATTTTCCCCAGGACTTCCTTTTGATCCTCGATGAGAGCCATGCGACTCTCCCGCAGATCGGCGGCATGTTCGAAGGGGACCGCTCCCGCAAGACCAATCTCGTCGAGTACGGTTTTCGACTCCCGTCTGCTTTCGACAATCGCCCGCTGAAGTTTTCGGAATTCGAGCGCTTCATTCGCTGCGCGGTCTATGTCTCGGCCACCCCGGGGCCTTATGAAATTGAAAAATCCCAGGGCCGGGTGGTCGAGCAGATCATCCGGCCGACAGGGTTAATGGACCCCGAAATTCATGTCAAGCCCGCGCGCGGACAGGTCGACGACCTGTTGGGAGAGATCAAGAAACGGATTGCGCGAAACGAGAGAATCCTCGTCACGACACTGACCAAGCGGATGGCGGAAGACCTCACCGAGTACTATCAGGATCATGGTCTTCGCGTCCGATACCTTCACTCCGAGATCGAAACGATCGAGCGGATGGAGATCCTCAGGGAGCTGCGCCTCGGAAAATTCGACGTCCTCATCGGGATCAATCTCCTGCGCGAGGGGCTGGATCTCCCGGAGGTCTCTCTGGTGGCCATCCTGGACGCGGATAAGGAGGGCTTCCTGCGCTCCCATCGATCACTGATCCAAACCGCCGGGAGGGCGGCGCGAAACGTCGAGGGGACGGTTATTTATTACGCGGATAGTATGACCGATTCGATGAGGGTGGCGATGGATGAGACGAATCGCCGGCGGCGCATCCAATCCGAGTATAATCGCGAGCACAATATCACGCCCGAGACGATCAAAAAAGGGATACCGCAGGCCCTGGCCCAGATGGCGGCATCGGATTATTTCCCGATTCCGCTCGCGGCCGAGGAGCAAGAGATTTTTGTCCCGAGCCACGAGCTTCCCGCCGTGATCCGGGCCCTGGAGAAAGAAATGAAGGAGGCCTCCAAGCGGCTGGAGTACGAACGCGCCGCCGAACTGCGCGATCGGATCAAGGCGTTAAAGGAGAGGGCGCTCGAGGTGGGTTGACCCCGTTCGACCCGTCTTTTCGCGACACGTGCCCGGGCGCGCGATCAGATCTGCTTATAGGTATAGAGACCGAGAACGATCCCGACGATGCTCAATAGGTTGATCTTGAATTCGAGGCCGACGGTGAGGCTGATAATATGAAGATCGAGGGTGACCGGAGGAGGGATCCCGATTTGGAAGCTTCTTAGGAAGGCTTCCCGCAGGACCCCATTGGGAGAGAAGAAGACGAGGATTTCGCTAAAGACCCCTCCCAGGAGGCCGCCCACCAGCATAAAGGTCAGGAGCATCCCGGTTGAGCGTTTGGTCACCGCCATAATGCGCCCGATCTCCAGAGGGTTTTCCTAAAGGGCGCTCCCTCCGTTTGGGCGGAATGAAGTTCAAAGCTCAGAGGCAGGGCCCGCGGGATTGGATCGCGAATTCCAAGGGGAAAAGGTAATCGCTTTTCCGGAAGTTGTCAAGTTCTCATCCGGCGGTTTCTCTAAAAAATAGAAGGATCGCATTGGCGCCGGGAAAAGCCTTCCCTGACGCGGCTTCGCTTCCGAGTCAAACCGGCCGCTCTGGTTCAAGGGCCGAGCGCCTTGATCGATCCGAACGGGTTGCGGAATCAGAGCGTGGCGCTTTACCTGTCAATCGGCGGCTCGGAGCCGCTGGCGGGAGGAGAAGGTCAATGCCCGCGAGTGATCTCGAGAAGAGCCTTCGGCGGATCGCGTGTCCGGTCTGTAGCAGTGCGAAGATCTCTTTCACGGCCGGAGCAGAGGACGGGCATGCGTTCTGCCAAAACTGCGAATTTCGCTTCCGGGTCATCGCCGATCCGGGACGTCTCCATGGAGAGATCGGAACGCTTGCCTCACAACTTGAGCAGGCGTGCTGCCCCGATTGCGGGGGAGTGGGGGCGCAGCTATGCTGTCGGTGCGATCTGCCCTCGGGGGATCGGTTCTATGTGGTCAGGTGCCGCGGATGCGGATTCATTTTTAAAGAGGAGGCGGGGCGCAACTCTGCAGATAAAATTTAAGGAGCCCGGCGGTTACGGGAAAGCCCCGAAGCGCATACCTCGGGGCTTTCGGAAGGTCGGTCTTACTTGGAAACTTTTACAACGTTCGCGGCCTGCGGTCCCTTGGACCCGGAGGTCACATCAAATTCGACCTCTTGTCCCTCTTCAAGGGATTTAAAACCCTCTCCCTGGATAGCGGTGAAATGGACGAAAATGTCTTTCCCGTCTTCCTGGGTGATGAATCCATAGCCTTTGCTTGCATTGAACCACTTCACGTGACCCTTTGGCATTGAAACTTTCCTCCCTGTTAATTTGATACTGTCTACTTGTCCCGTTGAGATTGAAGACCGGGCCGCGACAGACAGTGGCAGTTATAGCATGGGCGAAAAAAGGGTGTCAAGAATTTTCTCAATCCGCTTTTAAGACAATTGCGAGGGATTGTGAGGGAACTGCTTATTTTGATGGGGAAACATCTCGGTTGGGCTCCGGATTTGCCTGTCCAAGGCGCAATTGCACTCTCCATCGACCGAGCAATCGGGCCCCTGGGCTCTTGAAAGGGAGGGTCCTTCCCGTTGGGCACCTGGCTGCTCCCCGATCAGCTCCCGCCGGGGGCGTTCGACCTCAAAAGGACAGCGCACCTTCGGAGACTTCCCAATCTAAACAAGCAGAGGTCTCCTCCCTCGCGTCGGAGTCGAGATCTCCGTCTGTTCTTCGGCGAGCGGGATTTCGGCGGGATCCGCAGGCCCGCGCAATCGCAGCCCGCCTTAAGATGGAAAGTGATTTCATAAGGTTGTGTCCGGCGACGCTTCAGATCCGGCATGGCCGCCGATGGGCGACTTCGGGATCGATCCAGATTTCCCCAAGCTCGGGCGGGTCTCCGAGAAGGTGAATCAGGGTCGATTTTGCGAGGAACCCTGACCGATGTGATTTTCCTCTGAAAACCCAGGCTGAGGCTCCTCCCGGCGATCAGAGGCGGCCTTCCTTTGCATGGACTTTTTACACTTCTTTTAGTACAATGAGACCGTCCAGAGATTTTTGAGGGCACCATAACGCACCGATGACGACAGTCGGCGGGCCGTGCGGGGGTGCGCAAGACGTCCCTGTCGATCCGGACGCTGCCTATTGGGAGGTTCTATGAAAACAAAACGTCACACGTCCTCCGGTGGGGTGGTTTTTCGGGAGCGGAACGAGCGTATTGAAGTGGTCCTGATCTCTCATCATAACCAGCGGGGGAAAACGATCTGGTGCCTTCCGAAAGGAACCGTCGAAAAGGGAGAGACCCTCGAAGACACCGCGCGCAGGGAGATTCGGGAAGAGACGGGTCTTCAGGGCAAGATCGTCGACCGAATCGGAGAGATTCAATATTGGTTTTTTTCAAAGGAGGAGCAGGCGCGCATCTTTAAGACCGTCCACTTCTATCTGCTGGAGTATCTCGGCGGGAGCGAGCGCGATCATAATTATGAAGTCGACGAGGCCCGCTGGGTTCCCCTTCCCGAGGCGCTCGAAATGTTGACCCATGAGAGCGAGCGGGGGATCCTGGGTAAAGGGGGCCGCTTCTTGACGGCCGCTTACGGTCATGCAGAGAAAGAGAAAAAGAGCGCTTCTTCTCCCTTAAACGGATGATCTTTCTTCTTGCAAGGCTTCCTTTTAGGGAGGGCTTAAGGCATCGCGTCCCAAACGGGCATGGTGCACAGCTTCCCTCGCGGCTTGGAGGGCCAGAGAGAGATTCCCGTCTTCTCCCCGCTTGATTGCCAGGCGAGTCGACTGGAGCGCCTTTCGAATATGGGCGATGGCGGGGTGCTTCGGGCCCCTTTCTTTTTGTACCTTCCCTAAGACCTCTTGCGTCTGCGCAACCATCTCCTTTCCATAATCAACAATCTCCTCGGTGTGTCCCTCGCTGCCATGTCGAACCATCTTTTCGCCCCGGCGGACCATCTCATCGGCCATACTCTGAACCGAAGTTGATCCCTCGGTATTTGGCGGCTCTGGCTGAGAGCCGGCAAGCGGCGCGAGGAGCAGAAGGCCCAGGGTGACCAGACCGTAAAAGATTCTCTTATTTCTTCCCATATTTTTTCGCGGCCGGCGGTTCCCGGGCTTGCCTCATGAGTTTGAATTGAGTATTATACCATTCCTATGAAAGGCATCGCAACCCGCGACCGGCTTCTTGAACTCCTGAGGTTGCTCCTCTGCCTGGCAATCCTTTTTCCCAGTCGGCGCATCCACGCTTCAGAATCCCCGCCCCCTCTCGAGGCGCAGGAACCCGGCTGGGTCCGCCTCCGGGGATCGATCAACACGAATGGCCTCTGGACCGTAGATTTCGTCGGCAAGAGGGAAGGCTGGGCTGCGGGGGGTCAGGGGACGATCCTCCACACGGCGGACGGCGGGGCCAACTGGGAGGTTCAATACACCGACGCGGGGGAACGTTTTTTCGGGCTTCATTTTCCCACACCGCTTAAAGGGTGGGCCGTGAGCTGGACCGGACTCATCGTCCACACGGAGGACGGGGGAAAGAAGTGGGTGGCTCAAAAAAATGAGACGAAGAAATGGCTCTGGGGGGTCTTTTTCCCCGACGTGCGCCACGGCTGGGCCGTTGGGGTGGAAGGGACCCTCCTTTCGACAGAGGACGGAGGGAAGTCTTGGCACAAGGAGCCGGTGAACTTCGGGGGACCGCTCCTGGGAGTCTACTTCGTTGATTCGAACCGGGGATGGGTGGTCGGTTGGGACGGCATCGTTCTGCATACGGAAGATGGCGGGCGGCGCTGGAGCGTGCAACCGACCCCGACGAAGTCTCCCCTCGAAGATGTTTATTTCTTGGATGCCCAGCAGGGTTGGGCCGTGGGGAGGGGAGGCGCTATTCTTCACACGCAGGACGGCGGGTTCCATTGGTCGCTGCAGAAAAGCGGAACGGAGCGGATGCTCCTCGGGGTCCGATTTAGCGACCCTCAGCGAGGTCTGGTGGTTGGGGGAAACGGCACGATCTTGTCGACCGCGGATGGTGGAGGACACTGGATTGCGATTGCGGATGTTCCACAGGTGACCCTGGAGGGTGTCTCCCAAGGGGATCCCAATCACCTTTGGGCGGTCGGATGGGGTGGTCTCATCTTGGCTTCCGATGACGGTGGGGCGCATTGGACGGCGCAGTCGCGTGGCGAAGGAGGTCGGCTGTTTCGGGTCCAGTTCACGCGTCGGGGTGAAGGGTGGGCGGTCGGGGAAGACGGGATGGTCCTTCGTACCACCGACGGTGTTCGCTGGGAGATGATGGATCTGGCGACGAGCGAATGGCTGTTGTCGGTTTTTTTTATCCGGCCCGAGGAAGGTTGGGTGGTGGGTGCAAAAGGCTTAATCCTTCACACCCGGGATCAAGGACGCCATTGGGAGCAGCAGCCTCGCAGCAGAGAGACGACCCTGGAGGGGATCTTTTTCCTCGATCCGCTGCGGGGTTGGGCGGTGGGCGAGACCTCTACGATTCTGCACACCGAGGACGGCGGCAAAAGCTGGAAGGTCCAGATTGCCTTCGTGACGGAATCTCTGAGCGACGTCTACTTTGTCAATCCCAAGGTTGGCTGGGCGGTTGGAGAGAACGGCCTCGTTCTGACCACTGAAGACGGGGGAGAAAATTGGAACGAGCATCGGCTCGGAAAAGCCACGCTGACCCGGATCATCTTCAATAACGCCAGTGAAGGCTGGATCGCCGGGACGGAAGGGAGCCTCTTCCAGACGCAGGACGGGGGACGTAATTGGAAGAGAAAGCCGACGGGAACCCAGGCATCGATCTGGGACGTCCAATTTGTCGACGGACGCTGGGGGTGGGCCGTGGGAGACCGGGGCACGATCCTCCACAGCGATGACGACGGCAATCATTGGTCTTCCCAGGTCAGTGGGACGAGCAACCGTCTGATGGGGGTCTACTTTTCCAGCCCAACGACCGGCTGGGTGGTCGGGCAGGGGGAGCTGGTTCTCCGCACGACCACCGGCGGGCAAAGCCAATCTAAAAGTAAGCCATTGCAGACCGCACGGTAGTCCGCGGGTCGCGGGGCCGCGAAGCACGGAAGGGCGGCGCACCGAACAGGGGTTTTTTCGTTCGGGGAGCGGAGTTCTGTCCCGGCGGAACTTCTGCCCCCCCTTATGACCAAGTGTGCATCCCTCAACGCGGCGGAAACGGCTCTCCGAGATCCCTATTCTCGGTTCCATCCCCTGGTCTGGAAACCTCCTGGCGGTATGTTCTTCCTTTCCCCCGGATTGAACGGGCATTTTCCCTCCCTCGACCCTCGGAGATTTCTTGGGGCCTTTCTTGACAAAGCCTCTACCTATGATATCTTAACGACGTGCCGGCGCGTTTTTTTAGCCGATTTGCTTCGTTTTTCAATTGTCTTTAGCAGGGGGGCCAAGCCCCGGGCAATGCAGGTCCTCTCAAACAATCACAGGGTGCTGTTCACCCTGGACAAGGCCTCGTCGAGCGCTCTGCGGCTTGCGTTGGACAGATCCCCCGCCGCGCCTGAATCCCGGATCGGAATCCTTCGTGCCGGCGGCGAGGAAAAAGGTTGGATTCTGTTCGTCTTTCAAGGGGAGCCCATCGCGGCGGCGACCTATCATTCGGGAGAAATCCGTCCCCTGGGTCTGGAGGAATGCTGGAAGCAGGTGGAATCTCAGAGGATTCCCGGGTCATTCTTCGATACGAATCCCGTATTTTTTAAGGTGATGCTGGTCCTGGTGCGATGCCAGCCGAGCGTCGTGGGGAACGGACAAGTCATTAATCTCGAAACGCTCCTGGACGGTATCGAAAGGACCGGAAAGGAGCAGGTCCTTCTTTTGAAGAAGGGAAGGGACATTAATCTCTTCTACTTTAGAGCGGGGAAGCTCGTCGACGGGTACTTTGCGGATCCGGAGCGTAACGGTTCCGAAGTGAGCGGCCTGTCGGAGGCCTTGCTGTTGTATGCCTTCGAACCGGGTGCTCCTGTCGAAATCCGCCTCTTTGATGATGTGCGCGTCGATCGCGAGGCGGACTCCTCCCCCCCCGCGGCGCTCGAGGAGGTCCCTGCTCCCGCGTTTCCTCTGCCGGTCCTTGAGGTCCAGACTGAAGGAGCGCCGATCCAGAGGCTGATCGACAAGGATATTTTCACGATCGGGCGGGGAAGTCACAACGATTGCATGATCGACGATCCGTCCGTCTCTCGGGAACATGCCCGGATCGTCCGAAGCCCCGACGGCTATTACGTTGAGGACCTCAAGAGCCGCAATGGGACCTTCGTCGACGGCCGGCGTATTTTCAAGGAAAAGCTCGCCGACGGAGGCCAGATTCGAATCGGCGCGATTGAGGTCCGATTCCGATCCCCCCTTGAGCCGATTCCAGTCCCCGACGCGCAGGTCGGCACCGCAGCGCAGATCGGCACCAAAGAAATCGTCGAAGATCGGAAAGAGGCGCCCCCGGTGACGTGGATTTTGGAAGTGGTGGAGGGGAACGATAAAGGGATGGTCTTCGCGCTCGAGCGGGGAAAGAAGATGAGTCTGGGAAGGGTCAAGGTCGATTTCTTGATTAACGATCCCAAGATCTCACGCCATCACGCCGACATACAGTGGGTTGACAGCGGCCTGGTTTTCCAGGACCTCCAGAGCAAGAACGGAAGTTTCATCAACGAGGAGCGAGTGAGTCAAGGGCTATTGACCAGTGGCGATCTTCTACGTCTGGGAGAGACCGTTCTTAAAGTGACGAACAGGACATGAACCTCGATTGGATCCAGAGCGCTTTGTCCGAGATCTCAAGGAATCCGGCTGAATTTTTCCTTAACGGGATTTACCGGATCGGGCTTCTGAACCTCCTGGGCTATCTTTTCCTTTTCCTGCTGGTGATCGGCGCGGTCCGCCTGATCCTGCGCTCCCTGGGAACGAAAGAGCTCGGTGGGGCGGGGAGAAAGGATGTCAATCCTCGGGAGGCCCGCCGCGCCTTCAAACAGAAAGATTTCCTTCGGGCGGGGGAGCTGTACGAATCGATGGGGGATCTAGAGACCGCCGCCCGTTGCTATAAGGAGGTCCGCGCGTACTGGAATCTCGGAAACCTGGCTGAACAACAGCGAAAGTGGGACGACGCTGCGCGCTACTATCAGATGGCGAGCGATTTCGACAAGGCGCTTCCCCTGTATCAGAAAGCGGGCAATTTTGTCAAGGCGGCGGAACTCTGTCTCTCAACGAAGCGCCTGGCGATGGCCGCCGAGTTCTTCGAGAAAGGGAAGCAGTATAAAGAGGCTGCGTTGCAGTACGAACGCCTCGGCAACCTTTCCAAGGCGGCGCTGATGTATGAGCGGACCAACGACGTGCTGAAGGCGGCCGAACTCTATGAGAGGTTTTTTCTCCAGGAGCGCGGAGGGAGCGGTCAGTCCGACGGAGGAGGACAGATCGCGCTTCAGAGCGGCAAGCTCTATCAAAAATCCGGTAATCCCCGGCGGGCCGCCGAGATCTTTCTGGCTGGCGGCTTCGCGGGCGAGGCCGCCGAGGCCTACCTCTGCTGTGGGGAAAAAGAAAAGGCGGCCGAGGCCTTTTCCCGGGCAAAGAACTTCGCCCGGGCGGCCCATCTCTACCAGGACCTCGGCGAGACCCAGAAGGGCAAGAGGCTCTTGGCGGAACAATTCCGCGAGGAGCGGAAATTTCATCAAGCCGCCCAGACCTTTGAGGAGGCAGGAGAGTACCTCGAGGCGGCGGAGATGTACGAGCGGGTGGATAATCAAAAAAAGGCGGGGGAAATGTTCTTTGCGGCCGCGGATTACGGTCACGCGAGCGAGATATTTCTCCATCTCGGCGACCATGGCGCGGCGGCGCAGGCTTTGGAAAAAGGGCGGCGCTTCCAAGAGGCGGCCAACCTCTACTTGAAGATTGGGGATCTCGGCCGGGCGGGCCAGCTCCTGGAGGCTGCCGGGGACTTCTACCAGGCGGGCCTTATTTATCGGAAGATGGGAAATCTTGAGGAGAGCATCGCGCTTCTTCAAAAGGTCGAGACCACGTCCGAAGAGTATCTTAAGGTCTCCTTGGTCTTAGGGCAGATCTTCGTCGAGCGAGGAATGGTTGAGGCCGCGAAAGAGCGGTATCAAAGAATTATCTCGAGTAAAATGATCGGACCGCAGAACATCGAGGTCTATTACCAGCTTGCCCAGATTCACGAGAAGGGAAAAGACTTCGACGAGGCCCTGTCGCTTTACGAGAAGATCCTGGCGCAGGATATCCAGTACAAGGATGTCAAGGCGAAAAGCGACCTGTTGAAAAAGGCCCTCACGACGGTCAAGAAGGCCTTGAAGAGCGAAGAGAAAGAGAAAGCGACCGACAACGGGCTCTCCGGGAGCCCCGACGGCCGTTATCGGATCATCAAAAAGCTGGGGCAGGGCGGAATGGGAGTCGTCTATCAGGCGGAGGATTCCGTGCTAAAACGGATTGTCGCCTATAAGGTTTTGCCTCCAAGTCTTAAGGAGCATCCTGCCGTGCTGAACTCTTTTCTCCAGGAGGCCCGCGTGGCGGCCGCCCTCAACCATCCCAACATCGTGACGATCTATGACACCGGAAAGAATGCGCGGGACATCTTCATCACGATGGAGTTTGTCGACGGGATCAGCTTGAAGGAATCTCTGGAGAAAAACTCCAACCAACCGCTTTCAAAGTTGCTCGAAATCATGAGGGAGATCTGCAAGGGCGTTGCTTATGCCCACAGCCGTAAAGTGATCCATCGGGACATTAAACCCGCCAATGTCATGATCGGGAAGGATGGCGCCGTCAAAATCATGGATTTCGGCCTCGCCAAGGTCTTAAGCCAGTCGATGGCGGACAAGACCTCCGTCAAGGGGACCCCGCTGTACATGTCCCCAGAGCAGATCCTGGGCCAGAACGTCGATCACCAGTCCGACGTCTATTCTCTCGGTTGCAGCTTTTACCGGATGGTCACCGGGCGTCCGCCCTTCATCCAGGGGGATGTCTACTACCATCATCTTCACACCCAACCCACGCCGCCCAAACAGCTCAATACCCGGCTCCCCGATTCAATGAACCGGATCATTTTGCGGGCGATCGAGAAGACGAAGGAAAAGCGCTACAAGAGCGCTGAAGAGCTCCTCGCGGATCTGGACCGAACCGGGTAGGTTGTCCCGCGGGGCCCGATCAGCGTCCCGGGTTTCTCGCCGAGCGTGCCGACGCCGCCTCGAACAGAAAATGGTAAACTTCCCCGTGGCGCTTGGTCTCCCAGAGATCCTTACCCCAGATGTAGGCCCCGTGATCTTTCACCAGGATACAGAACGAGCGGTCGAATTGTGGATCATCGAGGACCTTCTCCATCTGCGCCACCAATTGTCCCTCACGGGCGGTGTTCTGGACGACGGGAACCGCGTGCCGATCGCTGTTGCTGAGTCCTTGGATCCCCTTGAGCATTTCCAGGTCCCGGAACGTGACGCGGTTCTTTCCGGCCGCCAGGTCCGCCGCCAGGACGGCGGATAAGCCGTGGCTGTGCAAGACGGAACCCGCCTGCCGCCGGTGGATCAGGAGAGAGAAAATGGCGCTGCACTCGGTGAGCCGCAGCGAACGGTTTCGTGGAGATTGGATCAGACGGGCCCGAGCGTCGACCAAAAAGAGGTCAGCGGGATTGATCCGCTCCTTATGCACGCCGGTCGGGGCCATCAGGACCCGATCTTTGCCGATGCTGCAACAGATCCCGCCGCCGGTCCCCGCGACCCATCCCTTTTCATAAAAGAGCCGAAGGAGCTCAGCGATTGTCTTTCGAGCGATCTGCTCCCGGCCATAGAGCGTAGCGGCCATCCGGTTCTCCTGCCACGGGTCGAAAAAATCGGTTTACCATAACATAGGGGGGAGGCGGGCGGCAACCCGGCCGCGGTACATTGAATCTGGCGAAAGGACGGGCTTGATTTTAGGCTCGCGCCGGGTGAAGATGTAAAGCACAGGGAGTGAAGGTGTGAGTACAGAGCCGTTCTCCTATATCGAGCTGAAGGTCTTCCCAAGCCGAATGGAGGCGGAGATGGCGCAGGAGATCCTCACCCGCGCGAGGATCCCGTCTCTGATCCAGTCCGACGACATCGGAGTGTTCGGGCCGGGTCATTTCGCGGCGCCGATGGGAGCGAAGCTGATGGTGAGGGGCGAAGACCTCAGTCGGGCAAAGGCCCTTCTGACCGGGATCATCTAACCACCCCGGTTTGACAGGCGCCTCTTCCCGGTGAGGCCTGCCGCCCGAGAGCTCGAACCCGCACGATATGACTTGCATCCATCTTTTTCCTGTGCCAAACTGAAATTTTTTTTCAGTGCTGGCGCGGGGCAAAAGAGTAAAGAAGAGCCGTCGCCCGTTTTTACGCCCGCTTGGATGCAGCAGAGTGGCCGAAATCCGCTTCGATCGGCACCGGCGCGAGTTGCGCCAGATCCATATGGCCGAGGATGCAAAGAACGCTGCGCGCGGTTGCCGGCGGGTGTCGCAGCGAAAAGGTGGATGATGGCGATCGATTCGGAGCAGACCCGGTTAAGAATCATCGAGCGTATGCAGCGGGCCCTCGATGCGCTTTATGTGGAGGTGCTCGATGAGAGCTGGAGGCACGCCGGGCACGCGGGAGCGGCGAGCGGAGGCGGGCATTTTATCCTGCTGGTGGTTTCCGAAAAATTCGAGGGGGTCGGCCTGTTGGACCGGCACCGAATGGTCTTCAAGGAGTTGCAGGAGGAGATGGGATCCCTCATCCATGCCCTCTCCGTTCGGGCGCTGACGCCACAGGATTGGCAGTCGAGAGGCTCTCAATGAAACCGCGACCGATCCGGTGTATCGTCCTGCGGGACGAAGCGAAACCGGCTGCGGGACGCGCGAAACCTCGTAAAAGAGGTTCCTTGGAAAGCATGGATGCGGATCGCAACTTGGAACGTTAATTCCATCCGGGCTCGCCTGCCGATCGTCTGTTCGTGGCTTGCCGAACATCGTCCCGATGTGCTCTGTCTTCAGGAAACCAAGGTGGAGGACGAGAAATTCCCGGGGGAGGAATTCGGGAAATTCGGCTACCAAATCTGCTTCTTCGGACAGAGGACCTATAACGGTGTGGCGATTCTTTCGCGCTCTCCGGTCAAGGATCTCTGCAAAGGACTCCCGGGCCTTCCGGAGGATGAGCAGAGGCGCTTTCTCGCAGGGACCCTCAACGGCATCCGCATCCTCAATATCTACATTCCGAATGGGCAGGCGGTCGACTCGCCAAAGTTCCTCTATAAGCTGCACTTCGTTAATAGGCTCAGGGCCTTCCTCGAAACATCCCATCGCCCCGGGGAGCCGCTGATCCTCCTGGGGGATTTCAATGTTGCTCCCGAACCCGAGGACGTCTATTCACCCGAGGAGTGGGAAGGGGAGGTCCTGTTCCACCCGGACGCCCGGGCAGCGATCGGTACGCTGAAGGCCTGGGGCCTTGTCGACCTATTCCGCAAGCATCACGCGGGACCCGGGCATTACACCTGGTGGGATTATCGCGTCGGGGCCTTCCGCCGCAATATGGGTCTTCGGATCGATCACATCTGGGCCACCCAGCCCGTGGCCGATCGATGCGGCTCCTGCGAGATCGACCGGTCGCCGCGAGCAGGGGAAAGACCCTCCGACCATGCCCCGGTCATTGCATCGATTGACGGTTTTTAATGAGCCGGCCTGTAGGTGGCGAAATCCAATCCAGCGCGAAAAAAGCATCGGGTGCTACCTGCCGGGCTCTCCGGGATGAAGATTTCCGGCCTAGTTTGTTACGATGTCATCCGTGCAACTACTGGCCTGGAGCGGTACTGCGTGCCCGAAAACCGGTGTATACGCGCCAGCGGTTTAGCGCTGGTCGAATCAGGCAAAATGAAGAGAACTCGATTCTCTTGAGCTCGAGTTCTTCCCGAGGGGAAACGCTTATGTCTTGAAGGCGAACAGGGTGTTGCGCGGGCGATCGTTCGCGTCTCTTCCGCCGATGACATAGAGGGAGTTATCCAGGTGACCGACCTTGGTGAGAACGCAGCAATAGGCCCTGGGCTCCGGTAAAGGATCCATCTTGATCCAGCATCGCTGTAACTGATCGACGGAGTAAATTTGGTCGGTCACCCCGAGATCCGATTCGCCTCCCGCAATGAAGAGATTCGCCATCGAAGAGGCGCCGAGCCCCGCAGCCGGAAAAGGAAGTCGGGTCAGGGGGTATTCCTCCCAGCTCTTCTGAGCGGTCTCAAACGCGTCTGACCTTTCTAGAAAAATTTCCTTTCCCCTCTCCCGAGTTTTTCCGCCCATCACAATAATGCGGTTGTTATGCCCGACCAGGGCAAAGCCAAAGCGGGGCGCCGGGAGGGGAGCGATCTCGAACCATCGCTTTCGCAAAGGATCCCATCTCTCCGCCGACCCGGTTCCGGGATTGCGATCCGCCGTCCCCTCCGGATCCTCTCCTCCGACCGCGTAAATGATGCCCCTCCATTCCGCTCCCCCCCCGGCGGCGTGGAAAAAGAGGAGGTCCGGGCCGCTCTCCCACTTCTGGGTCGAGGGATTTAAGATCTCCAGGGTCTTCAGGTATTTTATTGATCCGTCCGCCTCCACGGTTTTTCCTCCGAGCGCGAAGATGTGTTCCTTAAGGGTGACCGCTGTAAGGTGAAAACGCGCCGTGGGGAGCGCAGGCCCTTCGCTCCACCGCTCGGTTTTCGGATCGTAGATTTCGACTGAAGCGAGCGCTTCGGGTGATTCGCCGATCCCCCCCATGACATAGATCCTGCCCCCCTGGGAGGCCGCCGCGGCGTGCGAGCGGGCCTGCACCATGGGAGGGTTGATTTTCCAGGGCATTGGCGGTCCTCTGTGGGCGCGATCGGAAAAAGTTTTTCGATTCTACTTGAATCGGCGGGAGGGGGTCAAGTCGAACGCCGCCCCTGCAGGGCTACGCCAATGTTTTAGATAAGTCGTGGTGATTGAAGTCTTTTCATTTTTCTTTGGACTTGTTCCTGCGAATGGGTTAACCTTCGGGTGTGGAATTTCAAAGGGTCCATCCGGG
>Ga0070733_10001107_pt1 | contig 20491 bp, 18 predicted proteins | sample Coa_R1_9_FD_66450 | JGI IMG/M metagenome (GOLD analysis project Ga0070733, IMG submission 66450) | Surface soil microbial communities from Centralia Pennsylvania, which are recovering from an underground coalmine fire - Coalmine... | ecosystem: Environmental > Terrestrial > Soil > Unclassified ... | reverse complement strand
CTCTACAAAACGGTCCAGGGCCAGATCGTGGAACTCGTCGCGGAGCAGCTGGCGGCAGCCCGTGCGGCAGCCGCGAGGCGAGCCGCCGCTCTCGCAGCGGCCAAGGCGGCGGCGGCCGCAGCCGCTCCACTGAGCGGTCCACCATCGCCGACGAGCGCTCTGAGCACGATTCCGACCGGGACGTTGAGCCAGGACTTCGCCGCCATCCGCTTTTGCGAGTCCGACGACAACTATGCCGACAACACCGGCAACGGCTACTACGGCGCCTACCAGTTCTCGCTTCCGACGTGGGACGGCCTCGGCGAGACGGGACTGCCGTCGGCAGCCTCACCGTCGACTCAGGACTCGGCTGCTTACACCCTCTACCGACGTGACGGCTGGAGCCCGTGGCCGGCGTGCGCGGCGATCATCGGGCTCTAGTCCGGCTAGGAAAACAGGCCCCGCCAGAATTCGAGGTGGCTGAGCACTCGCGACCAAAGGCCGGGCTCCTTTTGGCCCTTGACCGGCGCCGACGTCGGCGCTGTCGGGCTCGTGAGAACGAGGTCTGCTGGCGGCAGCGGACGGTCGACGAGCGACCCGGCACCGACCGCCGGGTCCCCCGGTGCCGGCAGGACGACTATCGCTTGCTGACCGGGGCGGACAAGGCCGTACTCCTCGCGCGCGATGGCGACGATCGTCGAGCGAAGCGAGAGGCTCGCGATCTCTTGTTGCAACACGGCGTTGTTGGCGCGCACCCGCTGCAACTGCCCGGCGGCCGCCGCCAGCTCGGAGCGCTGGTGGAGCAGCGTGCCGAGCGGAAAGCCGGTGCCGATCATGACGGCTGCGAATACGACCGCGGCGGCGAGCGCGGCGCGCGCCCGTCGGTACGAGGTCACGCCGTTCGCTCGGGGCGCGACAAGGCGGCCGTCCCCCAGTAAGCGGCTGCCTCATCGAGTGTGCCTTCGATGCGGAGCAGCTGGTTGTACTTGGCGACCCTGTCCGAGCGCGCCGGCGCCCCGGTCTTGATCTGCCCACAGTTCGTCCCGACCGCCAAGTCAGCGATCGAGGTGTCCTCGGTCTCGCCAGAGCGGTGGGAGACGACGCAGCGGTACCCCGCCCTTCCGGCGACGCGCATCGTCGTCAGAGTCTCGGTGAGCGTGCCGATCTGGTTGAGCTTGATGAGGACGGCGTTGGCGATGTGCTCGGCGATGCCGGTCGCCACGCGGCGGGCGTCGGTGACGAAGTTGTCGTCCCCGACGAGCTGGACACGCGCTCCGACGGCGGCGGTGATCGCCTTCCATCCGATGGTGTCGTCTTCGGCCATCGGGTCCTCGAGCGAGATGATCGGGTAGCGGCCGACGATCCCTTCCCAGTAGGAGGCGAACTCCTCGGGGCCAAGCGAGCGCCCCTCGGCGGCGAGCACGTAGGCACCGTCCTTGAAGAATTCAGACGCGGCTGGGTCAAGGGCGATCGAGACGTCGTCACCCGGCGAGCGTCCCGCCCGCTCGATCGCCTCGACCAGGATCGAAAGCGGCTCTTCGTTCGTCTTGAGGTTCGGCGCGAAGCCGCCCTCGTCGCCGACGCCACCGCCGAGGCCGCGCTCATGCAGCACCGTCTTCAGGGCGTGATAGGTCTCAGCACCCCACTCGAGCGCCTCGGAAAACGAAGCCGCCCCGTGCGGAACGATCATGAACTCTTGGAAGTCGACGTTGTTGTCGGCGTGCACGCCGCCGTTCAAAACGTTCATCATCGGGACGGGAAGGACGTGGGCATCGACGCCGCCGATGTAGCGGAACAGGGGCAGGCCGAGTTCTTCTGAAGCGGCCTTGGCGACGGCGAGCGAGGTGGCGACGATCGCGTTCGCGCCGAGACGCGCCTTGTTCGGCGTCCCGTCGAGGTCGATGAGCAGATAGTCGATCGTGCGCTGGTCGAACGCCTCGAGTCCGCGCAATGCGGAGGCGATTTCGCCGTTGACGTTGGCCACCGCGCCGCGGACACCTTTTCCGCCAAAACGGGTGCCACCGTCGCGCAGCTCGACCGCTTCGTGCTGTCCCGTCGAGGCACCCGAAGGGGCGATCGCTCGCCCACTGGCGCCCGAGTCGAGCACACATGTCACCTCGACGGTCGGATTCCCCCGCGAGTCGAGCACCTCTTGTGCTTCGAGCGCGATGACCTCGCCCATCTGACTCCTTGGCCTGCTGACACGAAAGTGACAGGTGTTGACAAAGTTATCAAAGCCTGCCGACCGGTCCCAGGTCAGCCCAGGTCAGATGGGCGAGGGAGACGCTGCCGCCCACAGCTCGAGGCGCTGTCGTTCTTCGAGCTCGGCGATCGAGGACCCTTTCTCCGCCGCCAGGCGCTCGGCGAGCTCGAAGCGCTCGCGAAAGCGCGCCGCCGCCCGACGGGTCGCTTCTTCGGGGTCGACGCCGCGATGGGCGGCGAGCCGCCCGATCGAAAAAAGGAGCCTCCCGACAGCCTCTGCGTCGGATCCGTCGACCGGCTCGCCTAGATCTCGTTCGGTGATGCCGGTCTTGTCCCATCCGAGACCGGCGCCGTTCGCCTTGCGCTCCAGCTTCGAGGACAAAACGAGCGCCGGAAGCCCTTTTGGGATCCCATCCATGACACTCTTCCTGCCCTTTTCTTGGCGCTTCAGCTCCTCCCATTGCGAGAGCACCGCGTCGACCGACATCTTGCGCTCTTGTCCTCCGTAGACGTGGGGGTGTCGGTGGACGAGCTTGTCGTGCACCGTCGTCGCCACGTCCCCCAAGGAGAACAATCCCTCCTCGCTCGCCATCACCGCGTGGAACATCACCTGGCACAAGACGTCGCCCAGCTCTTCTTCGAGCGCCGCCGCCTTGTCGGGGTCCGGCGGCTCGCCCAACAGCTCTATCGCCTCGACGGCCTCGTAGCACTCCTCGATCAAGTGGCGAACGAGCGAGTGATGTGTCTGAGCCGCGTCCCACGGACAGCGGGCGCGGAGCTCGGTGACGACCTGCTCGAGGCGGGCGAGCTCTTGACCCACTGGTTGCCCGAGCTCGGGGATGAAAAGGCAGACGAGATGATCGGGGTCGACCCGATCGAGCTCGCCTACTTCGATCTCGACAATCGATTCGTCTTCGAGTCCGAGGTGCGACAGGACGAGGACGCTGGCCTTTTGATCCGGCACGTCGAGCTTGATGTCGGCGAGCGTCCTTTTCGACCAGACCTGCGCGACGAGAAGAGGGCCGCGCTCGCGCGCCGCGTCGATGGCGAACCGCTCGCCGTCGATCAGCCGGACGCACGTCTTTATGGGATCGATCCCGAGCCGGCTCCAGGCGAGGTCCAAAAACGACATCCCCTCTACAAAGCCGATCGCCAGTCTCGAATCCGCCCGGAGCATCTCGACGGTCGCCTCGAGCACGAAAGGCGACCCCGGCACGGCATAGCCGACGTGACCGAGGGCTAGCGCGCCCTCCGTCACCTCATCGACGATTCCGCGGTAGGCGTCGGCGAAGGTCTCTGCGTCCTCGTAGTGGCCGTCGAGCGCAACCGCGTCGTTTCGGAGCGCCTCGGCGGCCGGATGGCGCGCCGTGCGCAGGTAAAGTCGCCGGACGGAGGCGAGCGCGCGCCGCGCGTCGTCGGTGAGGTATCCCGGGCCCGCCGGCCCGAGGCCGATGACGGTGACGGCGCCCGTCGCGCCAAGGGGCGCGTCGCCGCCCATCAGCTATCCGCCAACCGCTGCCGGGTTGGGCACGAGATCGAGGGGTGGGCCGCTCGGCGGGCGCACCTGGAAGGCCGACCTCACCTTCGCCCAACTGCCGTACGTCGGGTCGATCGACACCTTGGCGTGGGCGACGATGCTGGCGAGGTCGGCGGTGGCGGCTTGGATCCCTTGTGGCAGGACGGCTTTCGTCGCTACGTCGAGCAGCGAGTCGGGAGTTCGTCGCGTCACTTCGAGCAGCAACCAGTCGGATCGAAACGCGATCGGAGTGGACAGCCGACCTACTGGCAGCGCGGCGAGAATCCGGCCGAGCGGGTTGATGAGCGCGGTCGGAAGGACACAGCCGAGGCTTCCCCCCTTCGGTGCCGAGAACGAGTCGAGCGAGTTCTTTTTGGCGACGACGGCGAAACTCACCCCGGCACGAATGGCGTTGGCGAGTTGCGTTGCCTTCTCGGACGAGGCGACTTCGATCACGCGAGCACAGTCGAGTGTCGTCGAGGACGGGTGATGTCTCATGTACGCCGACATCCCGGCTTTGGTGAGCGGGACACCGACGGAGCGAGCGGCGAGCACGTCCTCGTCGGCCTGGAGACCGAGCAAGACGTTGCGGTAGCGACCGGGAAGACCTCGGAAGACCGCCGCGCCCGACTCGGTGCACGACGAGCCGCTCGGCGGCCCGAAGTCGGAAGGAAGCTGGTTCGTTGCGACCTCGTCGGCGAACTTAGTCACCCGAAGGTGCATCGTTTCGATACGGTCCTTCACCGCTTGCGCCTCGACTAAGAGCGAAAGGGCGGCTGAAGCGAAGGTGGCGTTGTAGGTGCCGTTGCCGGCGCCGGTGACGTTGACAGAGCCTCCAGAGGTGGTCTCGACGACACAGCGGTAGCCGGCGTCGCTCGCGATGGAGTCGAGCGCCGAGTCGAGGGTGGCTTGGGAGATCGTCTCGTTGCCGACGCGGGCGGCGTACGGGGTGAACTGGGCGTTGCACGCCGAGAGCGCGAACGATCCGAGCCCGAGCGCAACGAGCGCGATGAGAGGGCGGTGCACGATCGTTCGATGGTAAGGGGGTCGTCTCGACAAGGCCAGCTGGATCTACGAAGCCGCGTCGGCGACCTCGGGGACGAGCGCCGACAAAAGAGCGGTCAGTTCGGCGGGGATTGCGTTGCCCGCCCCGAGGGGGACGACGATACGGGGCGGATCGTCGCGGCTGAGCGCTCGCGGGGCGATCCGCTCGAGCCTCACTCGTCCAGACGCCGGGAGACGAAGCGGCGCCACCCGGGCGACGACCTCGCCCGGACGGCCAGGCCCGAGCGAGCCCGTTCGAACCGGTACTACGACCACCTCGGTCACGCCGAGTCGGACGCATTCGGCGCGAAGGCGCGCCACCTCCAACAGCGCCCGTGCCGGTTCCGGCGCCGGGCCGTAGCGGTCCGTCCACTCCGATTCGATGTCGTCGACCTCGGCCTGACTTTGGACAGACCCGAGCCTTCGGTATGCCTCGAGGCGGAGGTCCTCGCGCTCGACGTAGTTCTTCGGCAGGTGCGCATTGACCGGTAGGTCGAGTCGCACCTCGACGGGAACCGGGATCGGTTCACCCTTCGCCTCGGCGACGGCTTCGGCGACCATGCGCACGTAGAGGTCGTAACCGACGGCGGCGATGTGGCCCGACTGGTCCGTCCCGACGAGGCTGCCGGCACCGCGGATCTCTAAGTCGCGCATCGCGATCTTGAAGCCGGAGCCGAGCTCGGTGTGCTCGCCAATGGTGCGCAGTCGCTCGTAGGCCTGTTCTGTGAGCGAACGGTGGGGAGGGTAAAAGAGGTACGCGTAGGCGCGGGCCGAGGAGCGTCCGACCCGGCCGCGCAGCTGGTGGAGCTGGCCGAGCCCGAGCCGGTCGGCGCGGTCGACGACGAGGGTGTTGACCGTCGGCATGTCGATCCCGGACTCGATGATCGTCGTGCAGACGAGGACGTCGAATCGACCTTCGGCGAAATCGAGAACGGTCTGTTCGAGCGTGCCTTCATCCATCTGGCCGTGGGCGATCGCGACTCGGGCCGCCGGTACGAGCGAGGCGACGTGATTGGCCGTGCGCTCGATGTCCTCGACGCGATTGTGGACGAAAAAGACCTGGCCCTCGCGGAGCAATTCACGCCTGATCGCCTCGGCGGTTGCCTGGTCGTCTTCCTCGCCGACATAGGTGAGGATCGGGTGTCGCTCGGCGGGCGGGGTGTCGATGACGGAAAGGTCGCGGATGCCGGTGAGCGCCATCTCCAAGGTGCGCGGGATCGGACTCGCCGTCAGCGTCAGGACGTCAACACCGATCGAGAGCCGTTTGATCGCCTCTTTGTGGATGACCCCGAAGCGCTGCTCCTCGTCGACGACGAGGAGCCCGAGGTTGCGGAACGAGACATCGTCTGCCAAAAGCTTGTGCGTCCCGATTACGACGTCGACCGTGCCGTCGGCGAGGCCGGCGCTGACTCCGGCCGCCTCGGCGTCGGTCAAGAACCGAGAGAGCATCTCGACCCGGATCGGATAAGGGGCGAATCGGTCCGAGAACGTCTCCAAATGCTGACGGGCAAGGATCGTCGTCGGAACGAGGACCGCAACCTGAAAGCCGTCTTGAACCGCCTTGAAGGCGGCACGCACGGCGACCTCTGTCTTTCCGAATCCGACGTCACCACAAACGAGCCGATCCATCGGAATCGGGCGCTCCATGTCCGACTTCACCTCGGCAATGGCTCGCAGCTGATCGGGGGTCTCGGGATAGGGGAATGCCTGTTCGAGCTCAGACTGCCAGGGGGTGTCCTCGCCGAACGCGTGGCCGGGTGAAGCGAGCCGCCGCCGGTACAACTCGATCAACTCATCGGCGACGGCGCGCACCGCCTGTCGGGCTCGCGAGCGCTGGCGTTGCCATTCCCGCCCGTTGAGGCGGCTGAGTGTGGGATTCTCCCCGCCGGTGTAGGGCGTGACGAGATCGATCTGGTCCGAGGGGACGTAGACGCGATCACCGCCGCGGTACTCAAGAAGCAGGTAGTCGCGTGACTCGCCCGGCTCGCCGCGTTGCACCATGCCGCCGTAGCGGGCGACGCCGTGGACGTAATGGACGACGTAGTCGCCGGGGACCAAGTCGTCAAAGAACCCCTCGACCGGGCGCGAGCGAGCCTTCGGAACGCGGTGCGGGCGGTGGCGGCCGGTGAGATCGCTTTCGGCGAGGACGGCGACCTTTGCACCCCCGAGTACGAAGCCACGGTCGAGCGCGCAGACGACTACATGCGTGCCCGGACGCCGCAACTCGTCGCTGTCGGGTGCCTCGGTGCCGCTCGATTGGTGATGATCAATCGTGACCCCGGCGTCTTCGAGTGATTCGGAGATGCGCGAGGCGCTCGACGAGCTTTGGGCCGCGACGACTACAGAGAAATCTGACCTGACGAGCTCACCGATGCGCCGGGCAATGGGTGACGCGTCGCCGATGGCGGAGGGCCAACCTCCGACGCGCACCGTCTCAGTCTCTGGGCGCTCGGCCGTCGAGAGCACTGACGTGACGCGCGCCGCCGAGCGTGACAAGAGGCGGTCGAACCCGGCATGAAGACGCGGCAAGTCGGCGGCGTCGAGTTCTGTCTGTGCCCCTTTTTCCTTCCAGGTCTCGGCGAGCGACCCTGCGAGCGAGGCTTCCTCGTCGATGAGCTCAACAACGCGGTCGCGCATACGGCGCGGCTCGATCAAAACGATGCGATCGCTGCCGTCGAGCAGATCGCACAAGAGAACCTCGTCGTCCAAGAACGGAAGGAACGACTCGATTCCGTCAAAGACCTCACCCTGCGCGATGCGCAAAAACTGCTCTCGGGCGAAGAGCGCCGATGTCGACAGCTCCGCGGCGCGCTCTTGGCGCGTCTTTGTTATCGCGAACTCACGGGCGGGGAAGATCTCGACTGTGGCTACGTCGTTCGTGCTCCTTTGATCGACGGCATCGAATTCCGTCAAGCGGTCGACCTCGTCGCCGAAGCAATCGATGCGAACGCCAAAGTCTTCAGTCGATGGAAAGACGTCGACAATCCCTCCCCGCACTGCCACCTCGCCGCGGTGCTCGACCTGGTATTCGCGCCGATATCCCGCCGTGACGAGGTCAGCGACCAATTCTGCGGGGTCAACCCGCATTCCTCTTGAGATGACGATCGGCGAGGAGTCGTCCGGAAGCGAGGCGAGGCGCTGGACGAGTGCCTTCACTGGCGCGATGACGAATACCGGACTACCCCGATTGGAGCTGCGTCGCAGGCGCCAGAGCGCTTTGAGGCGCCGACCCATCGTCTCGATGCCCGGCGACACCCGTTCGAATGGCAGCGTCTCCCAGGCGGGAAATAAAAGGACGTTCCTCGAGTCGATGAACGCACAGAGGTCGTGGGCAAGGCGGTCGGCCTCGACCCCTGTTGGTGTCGCGACGAGGATTACGCGTGACGAGGCAAAGTCACCGAACCCTGAGAGCACGAATGGGCGCGCCGCGTCTGCCACGGCGATGGCCGAGTCGTCTCCACCAAGGAGCGCCGCCACCGCGGGTTCCGAGCGGAGCAGCCCTACGAGTGGAGCGAGGCGAGCGCTCATCTTGGCGCGTTCACTGAATCCATCGCCGCTGTGAGCCCGCGCTCGAAGATGAGCTCGATCGTGTCGGCGGCGACTTCGACAGCGGAGCGGATCGCTTCTACTTCAGATGGTGCGGGGCGGCGGAGCACGTAGTCGGCACCAGGCATGCGACCGGGAGGTTTGCCGATCCCGATGCGAAGGCGGGCGAACTCGAGTGTATGCAGATGCTGCTCGATTGAGCGCAGGCCATTGTGGCCCGCCGTTCCGCCGCCAAGCTTTACGCGAACGACACCAACGGGAAGATCGAGCTCGTCGTGAACGACGACGAGCGCTGACAGATCAGAGATCGAAAAGCGACGTACGAGCGCGGCGACGGCGATACCTGAGTCATTCATGTACGTCTCTGGGACGGCGAGCGCAAGCCGGCGATCCTCGACCACCACTTCGGTCGCAAACGATGAGGTGTTCTTTTCCGATCGGAGCGTTCGTCCACGCCTCGTGGCGAGGAGCTCGACCGCGTCGGCACCGACGTTATGCCGCGTGTCCTTGAACTCGCGTCCCGGGTTGCCGAGGCCGACGGCTAGGAGGTCGGCTGCCGCACCCGTTCGCGATCGATCGGCGCGACGACGTCGAAACGACGTCGTCAGCTCCCAGAGGAGTCGCCTGCCGGCGGCTCCTCGGCGGAGGCTTCGGGGCGTTCGCCAGCTTCGGCTTCTGCGGCCTCGCCCTCTTCGGCCTCTTCGGCGACCTCTTCCACCTCGACGCGCGGGGCGTGACCGGCGACGACCGGAGAATCGGGGTCAGCGTCAAATTCGACGCCCGGAGGAATCGTCGCCGCCGAAAGCCGGATCGTGTCGCCGATCTCGAGAGCGCTCACGTCGAATTCGATCGACCGAGGGATGTCGGCAGGCTTGGCGTGGACGCGCAGCGAAAGAAGAATCTGCTCGACGGTGCCGCCGGCGCGGTTGACCGCGGTCGCCTCGCCGACGAGGACGACCGGCACCTCCGCCGAGACGACCTCGTCGCGGCGCACGACGACGAAGTCGACGTGCGAGACGGTGAGGCGGACCGGGTGGCGCTGCAGGTCACGGGCGAGCGCCAGGTGGCGCTCCCTTCCTATGTGGAGGTCGATGAGGGCGTTCTGGCCCGCCTCGGTCGACAAAGCGCCGCGGAGGTCTCGCGCGTCGACGGTGATTGCGATCGGGTCGACACCGTGGCCATAGACGATGGCCGGAACGCGGCCCGCGCCGCGTTGACGCCGGCTCGAGGCCGACCCGAGCTCGGCCCGCCGCTCAGCAGCGAGAGTGATTTCTGCCATCGAAGCGCGCTCCTCAGGAAGTCAGGTCAAGTAGTGCCGCGTCCGGCGTCGGTGACGGAGATCGAGAGCGGCGTTCCGGGGTCGAGTTTAGGCGAACGGCCGACGAGCCGTCCGAGCCCGGACGAGTCAGGCAACTGCCGGCTGTGGCTCCGACTCGCGCTGCGGTATGGCAACGAAGTCCTGCTCGCGAACGAGCAGGAAAGTGGCGATCGCCCCGACAAACGAGAGGATCGCGGCGATGAGGAAGATGAGGTTCAGTCCGTCGACGAAACCAGTCCTCGTCGCCAAAACGACGGCGCCTCGAAGCGACGGAGGCGTCGACGCGATCGCTTGTTGGGCGGTTCCATTCGTGATCGCGTGCGTGATCCGACCCGCGTGGCTGGCAAGCGGGGTCCCAGAAAGGGCGCCCGCAACGCCAGAACGCACCTCGGTCGCAAAGATCGTCCCAAGGGTCGCGACGCCGGTCGCGATCCCCGCCTGACGGAAGGTGGCGTTGATGCCGGACGCCATGCCGGCGCGCCCCGGGTCTACTACTCCGACTGCGGTCGACGCGAGCGGCACGTTGACTAATCCCGCGCCGACTCCGGCGATGATCAGTCCCAGCAAAATGTGCGTCCAAGTCGATTGCGGAGTGAGGCCCCGCATCAACATCAACCCGATACCGATCAAAACGAACCCCGGTGTGATGAGCATGCGGCGTGGAACGTGAGTCGTGAGCCTGCCGGCAATGCCTGAGGTGACAAATATTGCGGCGGAAAGCGGCAAAAACCGCACTCCAGTCCCGATCGCCGAGAGGCGAAGAATGTCTTGGAGATAGATCGTGATGAAGGTGAACAACGCGAACAGCCCGCCCGAGATCGCGAACGCCGCCAGCAATCCGCCGTTGAAGGTCGGAACTCGCAGCAGCCCGAAGTCGAACATCGGCGCCTTCGTACGGCGCTCGACGAACGCGAAGGCGATGAGTAGCGCTACGGCGACTCCGAGCGAGGAGTCGACAAGGGCCGATCCCCAACCGTCAGAGATGCTGAGAATCAGCCCGTAGACGAGGGCGGCGAGGGCGAGGCTGAAGGTGGCAAAACCGGGCAGATCTGGCGGCTTGGCGTTCGGGTCTCGTGATTCGTGGACCGAGCGCAGAGTGACAAAGAGCGTGAAGATGCCGATCGGCAAGTTGACAAAGAAGATCCACCGCCACGAAAGCCCCGAGGTGAGGGCTCCGCCGAGGACCGGTCCGACGGCGACGGCGACGCCCGTGACCATGCCGAACACTCCGAAGGCGACGCCCCGGTCGCGGCCACGGAACGCGTCGGCGAGCAAGGCGAGCGACGTCGAGAACATGATCGCCCCACCGATCCCCTGCGCAGCCCGCGAGAGGTTCAAGAACAGCGCGTTCGGTGCGACTCCGCAAAGCAAAGAAAAGACGGTGAACCAGACGATGCCGATGGCATAGACGAGCCGCCTTCCGTAGCGGTCAGCGAGCGACCCGCCGGTGAGCAGGAATGCAGCCAGCGTCAACGCGTATGCGCTGACGATCCATTCGAGGTCGGACAAAGGGGCGTTGAACGCCTTCTCGATCGACGGAAGAGCAACATTCACGATCGTGAGATCGATAAGGAGCATGAACACGCCGGCGCAGACGGCTACGAGCGTCCACCATTTGTTCAACATCTCGGCGCCTCCATGGAAATCGTGAGGTACTGAGTGTACGCTCAGGATATCGTATTATCTGAGCAAACGCTCAGATAACTGTCAAGCCCGTTCGACCGGGGGTTCCGTGAACGAAGTCGACCTCAACAACTCCAAGGTACGCCGAGGTCGCCCGGCGGGCGGCGCCCAGGCGGCGATTCTCGCCGCCGCACTCGAGCTCATCAAGGAACGGGGCCTCGCCCATGTGACGACCCGCGAGGTCGCGCGACGCGCTGGGGTGTCTGAGGCGAGCGTCTTTTACCATTTTCACGACAAGGTCGGGCTACTCCAAGCCGTCGTGCTCGCCGGCCTCGTGACGCTCGAAGAGCTCGACCTGGTCGCCTTGAGCAGTAGCGAAGACATTTCTCTCGCCGACGCTTTCTTCGAGATCGGGTCCGCGTTTGAGTCGTTTTTCGATCGGGCGCTCCCCGTCCTCGAGGCGGTGCACGCCGACACCGCCCTCCGAGTTGAATTCGCCGAGCGATTGGTGCAGCGCGATCTCGGTCCGCACAGAGGCATCGAGATACTCGACACGGTTTTTGCCAATATGGCGGACACCGGGCGAATCGCTACCAATGTCGACCGTCGTTCAACGGCGTTGTTGTTAATTGGCGCCGCCTTCTTGCGCTCATGGTCTCGTCACCTGTCCGAAGGTGCCCTCAGTGACCGCCTCCCGACCCTTGAAGACACGGCAAAGACGTTGGCCGAGTTGCTCGGTAAAAACGCCTGAACAACTCGGCTGCCAGACGAGGGGTGCCCGGCGGACCCGTTAGGAAAGGTTGTGTCCCCCGAAGATGCGTGAGACCGACGTGTCCTCGAACACCGCGTCGATGGCGGCTGCGATGACCCCTGCCGCGGAGAGCACCTCGATCTTGTCGAGAAGGCGCTCCTTTGGTAACGGGAGTGTGTTCGTAACAACAACTCGGCTAATCGGAGCGGCCTTCAAGCGGTCAAGGGCGGGATCAGACAGAACGGCGTGAGTTGCCATCGCCCAGACATCGGTTGCACCAGCATTGACCAGACGCTCCGCGGCAGCGACCGCGGTTCCGGCGGTATCGATGATGTCGTCGACAATCACGCACCGTCTACCGTCAACGACACCTATCACCTCTCTCGCCTCGACCGAGTTGAACTTGGTCGCCTCGCGCCGTTTGTGAACGAAGGCAAGGTCGGCGCCGAGTTGTTGCGCGAATCGTTCGGCAACCTTCACTCGGCCCGCGTCCGGCGAGACGATGACGAGATCCGTCGGGTCGCGCTCGGCCAGGTATCCGCAAAGGATCGGCAACGCGGTGAGGTGATCGACGGGGTAGTTGAAGAACCCTTGAATCTGTCCAGAGTGCAAGTCGACGCTCACGACCCGCGACGCGCCAGCCGCCGACAAGAGGTCTGCGACGAGCTTGGCGGTGATCGGTTCACGACCGATCGACTTGCGGTCCTGGCGCGAGTAGCCGTAGTAGGGGCAGACGGCGGTGATCCGATTGGCGGAAGCACGCTTTGCGGCGTCGATCATGATCAGTTGCTCCATGACCGAGTCGTTCACTGGGTGGGCATGCGTCTGAATGATGAAGACGTCGGATCCCCGAATCGACGTGTCGTATCGGCAGTGAATCTGACCATCGGCGAAATCACGAAGGTTCGCTTCGCCTAGCTCGACTCCGAGGTGCGTAGCGATCTCTCGCGCAAGCTCGGGGTGTGATCTCCCACTGAACAATGAGAGCCGCCGGTGTGGAACGAGCTCCATCGTCTTGCCGTCTCCGGTCACACGGTCACCTTTCCTCTCCGCCGAACGCGCTCCCGAAGAATGGCCCGACTCGCGCCTTGGCGTCGATTCGGCTCCCCATCTCCAGTGCGACAAAAGGACCGACGGACGCATCTTCGCCGATCAGCGCTTGCTGCGCGACCGTCTGGTGAATCCGCGCGCCGGCGCCGACAGTGCAGTCAATGAGGCGGCAATTCGGGCCTATCACCGCGCCCCTGCCAACAGACGTCGTCCCTTCCAGGTGGACACCCGGGTATAGGACGACTTCTTCTGAGAGGTCCACCGAAGCGTCGAGGTAGGTGTCGTCGGGATTGACCATCGTCACTCCCCTTCGCATCCAGCGTTCGTTCATCCGGTCGCGCAACACCGCTTCGGCGGCGGCGAGTTGGGCACGATCGTTGACACCAGCCGCTTCGACTGGCTCGTGAGCCGCCATCGTCACGACGCGATAACCCGCTTGTTCGAGGACGGCGACAGTGTCGGTCAGGTAGTACTCCCCCTTGGCGTTGTCGGGCGATAGGCGGCGCAACGTAGGCGCGAGGATGCTGTGCCGAAAGCAGTAGACAGAGGTCGCGACCTCGCGTATCGCTCGCTCATCGGCGTCGGCGTCCATCTCTTCGACGATGCGCGCAACGTCACCGCTCTTTGATCGCACGATGCGCCCATAGCCATTCGGATCGTCGAGGTTCGCCGTGAGCAGCGTCGCAGCAGCGTCTTCTGAGCGATGTGTTCTCACGAGTGCGGCGAGCGTCGCCGGCCGCAACAGTGGGGTATCGCCAGGCAGGATTACGAGATCTCCCTCTTCGAGGTCGACACCTTGTTCGAAACCAGTCAGCGCGACCGCGGCAGCGTCTCCAGTTCCAAGAGGCTGGATTTGTTCGACGAACTCGACACGAAGCTCCGACGGCGCATCGGTTTGCACCGCCTTCACCACTTCAGCGGCGCGGTAGCCGACAACAACGACGACGCGTTCGATCGGAAGTTCGGCAAGTGCGTCGAGCACGTGGAGAAGCATCGGACGGCCACAGAGGCGATGAAGGGGCTTTGGCGTCGCAGAGTGCATCCGCGTCCCCTCCCCGGCGGCGAGGACGATGGCGGAAAGGGGGCGACGGGGCACGGCTCCATCATTCTCTCTGAAGACGACCCCCCGCCGCGCGATACAAAAGGCCTGTGACGACGAACGCCTTTGGACCACCGAAGACCAGTTCTGAGGCCCTGACGGCCGCGGCACCCGACGCCTTTACAGCCCGTATGCACGAGATATCCCACTTGGTGGCGTTTGACCCGGGCTCGTGGTCACAGGAGATGGCCAACGAGGTCCGCTCGATCTTCGACCTTCGCGCCGAGAATTGGTTCATCCACGAAACCGACGCTTACCTCGCTCCGCTCGATGCTGCCCTTCAGGCGGGCGAAATCGTCGGTCGGCATTGCCTCGACATCGGGAGCGGCACCGCCATTCATGAGACAACCCTTGCGAGCCGCTTCGACCACGTCACCGCTGTCGACTTCTCTCTTCAAATGCTGCGCAACGCGAAACGCGGCCAGGCGGACTTCGTCCTCGCCGACGCCGCCCAACTTCCCTTCGCCGATCACAGCGCCGACGCGATCGTGCTCGTGAACATGTTTTTGTTCGCGGCGGAATCCGCCCGCGTCCTCAAGCCCGAAGGTTCGCTCGTCTTCGTGTCCACGCGGGCGAACGAGACACCGATCTACCTCGACCCCGGAGACGTGGCCGCGGCGATGACCCGGCTCGACGACAGTTCGCTCGTCGCCACGACGGGCGCGACGGGGCCGGGTTGCTGGACCATTGTCCGCCGCCGCACGAACGATCAGTCCGGCAAAGGAGCCCGATGACGATCCTTGACCCAACGAAGGCCGTGGAATTTGTCGACAGCTACTGGGAGAACGACGCGCTCATCTGTTTGAGCGAGTACATCACGGTCCCTTGCCTTTCTCCCGACTTCGACCCTGCTTGGTCGGCAAACGGGGCGATCAGACAAGCGGCCGACCTCTTCGCCGATTGGGCTCGCCGTCGCCCTATCGGTGCTTTGGCAGTCGAAGTCGTCGAACTTTCGGATCGAACACCATGTGTCCTCATTGAGATCGGGTCGACGAGCACCACGGACGCTCCCAGTGTCCTTGCCTACGGCCACCTCGACAAACAACCACCCCTTGGGGAGTGGCACGACGGCCTCGACGCCTTCACCCCCATACGTCGCGGTGACCGTCTGTTCGGCCGAGGTGCCGTCGACGACGGCTATGCCATGTTCGCCGCCGTCGGCGCGATCGAGACGCTCGAGCAAGCCGGCGTCGCTCATGGCCCGGTAACGGTTCTCATCGAGGCGAGTGAAGAGAGCGCGAGCTCCGACCTCGACGCCTATCTCGACGCCTATTCAGAGCGGATCGGTGACCCTCACCTCATTGTCTGTCTCGACTCGGGAGGAGCCTCCTACGAGCGGCTCTGGGCGACGTCGTCTCTTCGTGGGCTCGTCGATGGCGTGCTTCGCGTCGACGTCCTCACCGAGGCAATACACAGCGGTTCCGGCGGCGGGGTTGTCCCCTCATCTTTTCGGGTCCTTCGCCAGCTTCTCGACCGGATCGACGACTCGGCCAGCGGTGACGTCATCCTTGCCGAGGCCAAGGTCGACATCCCCGCTGAGCGACTGACCGAGATCAATGCCGCGGGCGCAGCCGGCCTCGACGGTACCGAGACGCTCCCGGTCGTTCCCGGGCTTCGGCTTGAGGGCGCTGACGCGACGACTCGCATCGAGCGCAACACCTGGCGGGCGGCGCTCGAGATACTCGGGGCCGAAGGGCTCCCGCCGATCAAGGACGCCGGCAACCTGCTGCGGTCTTCGACCTCAGTCAAAGTCTCGCTGAGAATTCCGCCGACCGCTGACGCCGAGGCGGTGGCACAGGCAATGAAAAAGGCGCTCACCGACGACCCTCCCGAGGGAGCCCGGGTGTCGTTCACCCCCGGACACGCGGCGGCGGGTTGGAACGCGCCCGTCCGCGCCGCATGGCTCGAGCGAGCCCTCGGCGAGGCATCGCGGCAATATTTCGGGAACTCTCCGATGTCTTACGGCGTCGGCGGCTCGATTCCATTCATGGCGTCGCTCGGCCGACGATTCCCTTCGGCGCAATTCCTTGCCACCGGTTGCCTCGGACCAAATTCGAACGCCCATGGGACCGATGAAAGCCTGCATATCCCCGCCGCCAAGGCGCTCACCGCCTGTCTCGCCCAGCTCATCGGGACTTTCGCCGATCAGGGTGGAGTTGATTAGGAAAGCTAATTTGCTATGCTAACTGCATGGCCCCTTCCGCAACAAAGACGCAGACCACCGCCCTTGCGAGCGAGCTCCGCCTGGCGGTGCATCGCCTTTCGCGACGACTTCGCCGCGAGCGTGCAGTCGGCACGTTGATGGCGGGCCAGCTCTCGGCCCTCGCGACGCTCGACGCGCACGGCCCACTCTCACCGTCCGCGCTCGCCGACCACGAGCGGGTCCAACCTCCTTCGATGACGCGGATCATCTCCCGACTCGAAGAACTAGGACTCGTTTCCCGTGCCCCGCACCCGACAGACCGGCGCCAGTTCGTTCTCACTCTTACCGCCGAGGGCCGAGCCACGGTCGCCGATGAACGCCGCCGCAAAGAAGCGTGGCTCGCCAGCGTGCTCGTGAAATTGAGTGACGAAGAGCTGGCGGCGATCGCCGCCGCGCTCCCGGTCATCGAGCGCCTCGCCGGCGCGTGAAGTCGACCTTCAGCTCGCTTCGCGTTCGCAACTACCGTCTTTTCGCGACGGGATCGCTGATCTCGCTCGTCGGCAGCTGGATGCAGCGCACGGGGCAAGACTGGCTCGTCCTTCGTCTTTCGCACAACAGCGGCACGGCTGCCGGGATCACGCTTGGTCTGCAGTTCCTGCCGCTGTTGCTTTTCGGACTGTTCGGTGGGGTGCTCGCCGACCGCCTGCCGAAACGGAGGACCCTTTACGCGACGCAAAGCGCGATGGCTGTACTCGCCGTCGTGCTAGGGCTGCTGGTCTTAGAACGGGCCGCAACGCTGACTGAGGTCTACGCGCTCGCCTTCGCCCTCGGCTGCGCGACCGCGATCGACAACCCGACTCGGCAGGCATTCGTCGGCGAGCTCGTTGGTCGTGACCAGATATCGAACGCGGTCGGGTTGAACAGCGCCACGTTCAACGGGGCTCGGCTCGTCGGTCCGGCACTCGCTGGGGTGATGATCGACGCTGTCGGCACCGGCTGGGTATTCATCGCCAACGCAGTCTCCTTTGTCGCCGTCATCGCCAGCCTCGCAATGATGCGCGAACAAGAGCTGCTTCCCGCGCCTCGCCTTCAAAGAGCAAAGGGCCAAATCCGCGCCGGGTTCAAGTACGTCGCCGGACGACGCGATCTTGTCTTGCCGATCTTGCTTGTTGGCGTTGTTGGAATGCTTGGCCTCAACTTCCAAGTCACCTTGGCCCTCATGGACAGGACGGTCTTCCACCGCAGCGCGACGGGGTACGGGCTGTTGACTTCGATCCTCGCCGTCGGCTCGGTCACAGGTGCTCTCGCCGCTGCCCGGCGCCAACAGATGAGCGTGCGCATCCTCGCCCTCGGGGCGTTCGGATTCGGAGCAGCCGAAGCGCTGGCTGCGCTGATGCCTGGTTACGTGCTGTTCGCCGTTTTGCTCATACCGACCGGGTTCTTCGCCCTCACCGTGACGACGATCGCCAACTCGACGGTGCAGCTCAATTCCGACCCGGCAATCCGAGGTCGGGTGATGGGTGTCTACATGCTGGTTTTTTTGGGATCGACGCCCATCGGTGCTCCGATCATCGGCTGGGCCTCACAAGAGCTCGGGGCGCGCGCCGGCTTGTACATCGGCGGGCTGAGTTCACTCGTTGCGGCAATCGTCGTCCTCGCCGTCTTGCATCGCACACCTGCAGCTGCGCCCACCGCCGAACAATCACCTGAGGACCTCCTCGACACGGCGGCGACGCCAGCAGTCGCCGGCGCCCTCAGCGGTCCTTCCGTCCCGCCCTATCAGCGCCCGGAGCTCGCCGGGTCGACCCCGGCTCCGCTAAACGGCCTTGCTAAGGACGCGACGAGCCCTGCCAAAGCTCGATGATCTCCCAACCATCGTCTGGAAATCCCGCCCGCTCGGCGACGTGCGCCGAGGCGACGTTGTCGCGGGCGTGCAGGTAGAGCGCGATCGCGCCTTCCGCGAGGATCCGACGCGACGCTTGCGCGACGAGGCGCGAAGCGAGCCCCTTGCCGCGGTGGTGTTGTTCGGTTCCGACGGCGATCTCGATTCCAAGCGGGCTGTGCCGTTTGAGACCCACGCCGGCCGCATACTTGTCGTCGTCGAACGCAACCAGCACGTCACCATTGAACGGACGGAGCCACGGCGGTATCCGCGGGTCTGTGCGAGGCACCCATTCGCCGGCCTCGGGGAGATCGACCACTCGTTCGGACCAACGGAAAATTCCGCGTACAAGCTTTGCTCGCGGACGTCCGACAAGTGCGCCGATCGCATCGCTAAGCGGTTCGAAACCCGGACGAGCGAGTTCGGTCGCGCTTTTCTCGATCGCTATCGGAACCGAGACGACGGTTCCTATCGGAGTCGCCACACCAAGGACTGGACGGACCTGTCCGTCCCAGCCCGGCCGCGTTCGCACAGGAGACCCGGAGACGACGAGCCGACCCGAAGGTGGCCACGTACCTAACCACCACGTCAGGAAGGCGTTGAGGCGCCGTTCGAGATCGTCGCGGCTCGGCAGGGCCGCCGGCCCGGTTGGCAAGCCCACCGAAGCCGGCTCGGATGAAGGCACCGTTTCGGCCTGCGCCTCAACCCGACTGGTTCGGACCAGCTCGGTCGATGGTCAAGCGAACAAGCACCCGTCCGTCGCGAACCATCACCTCGCGGTACTCGTCCCAGTCGGGGTGCTCACCAGAGATTGCCCGGTAGTAATCGACGAGACCGTCCATCGCCTCTGGAAGTGAGACCAATTCGACGTTGCCCTCGACTTGCACCCACTCGCCGAAAAATCGGTCGGTGAATACGCATAGCGCGGCGCGCGGGGTGCGGCGGAGATTCCTCGCCTTCATCGCCGTTTCGCGGGTGCTGATGACTACCCGCCCGTCTGCATCGACACCCGCAGTCACCGGTGACAGCTGCGCACCGCCGTCGGCGCGTGTCGTGGCCAAAACGGCCCGATGATTGTTCGCGATGAAACTCCTCGCGTCGTCAATGTTCACGGATCACTCCAATCTGGCCTGACGGCGTAAGCCACCACGTCACAGAGAACGAGAACTCAAGCCGGCTTCGAGCGTACCGGCGTCCTGAGGTCCTCGTCGATGCGAAACCGATCAGTTGACGCGCTGGCGACGCGGCTCGACCTTAAGGATCACACGCTCGCTCGTGATCGGAGCTGAAAAAGGCGCTCCCGAATACTTCCTCGAGAGCGCGTCGATGTGCTCTCGGGCCAGCGGTCCGCGGACCTCCTCGATTACTTCGCCTCGCACCTCGACGTAGTGATACGGATTCTGAGCATCGATGATCGCCACTGCCACAGCAGGATTCGCTTGGAGGTTCAGGTACTTCCGCCGATGAACCTCGGTGTTGAAGAGCAACCGCTCACCATCGGTGTCGACCCACATCACGTGCGTCATCGGCCTCCCATTCGGAAGCATCGTCGTCAATGCGGCGAAGTTGGCTCCGCTGGCGAGGTCGTTGACTTCGGCTTCGAGCACGTCGTCACCCCTTGTTTGGGAGCTGATTAGGGAAATTCTGGTGCCGCGGCTCGGAAGAGTCCGGTTTCGACACGAAGAGAACCGGTTTGGCTCGACCGTGCTGGGCGCACCCGACGCTAGCTGCGTGCCAAGTGGCGCTACCCTCGCTGTCGTGTTCGGAGTTCTCGCCGGCCGTTTTGCCGCGCCTAAACGCAGAAGGCGAGTGCTGTGAATCAGCCCCCAGAGCCGCCAGAAAGCCCTTCACCTCCCGAGGACGGCCTCAGAGCGTCGAGCGCGACAGACGCGCCCGGGGAGCCGATGACCCCGGAATCAGATGCTCCCCGCTCCGGGGAGCAGATCTCCCGACTTCGTTCGTACCGAAATCGCAGGAGGGCGAAGAAGGCGCAACGGAGCAAACTACGACGCCGGCTGACGCGATCTGTCATTGCGATCGTGCTTGTGATCGTCGCCCTCGTCGGAGCGGGGGTCGGGTACACCATCTACCGCTTCAACCAGCTCACGCGGATTCACGTCCCCAACCTGACCCGTTCGTCGGGCAAGGCGGTCAACATCTTGCTCATCGGTTCGACGAACCGCTGCGCGGCCACCCAAATCGCCGTCTTCAAGACAGAATGCGAACAAGGCGTCAACGGCATCAACAGCGACGTCGTCATGGTCGTTCGGATTGTCCCGGCCACGCACCGGTTGACACTCCTTTCGATTCCGAGGGACACCTTCGTCCCCGATGCGCG
>Ga0070733_10001106_pt1 | contig 20498 bp, 21 predicted proteins | sample Coa_R1_9_FD_66450 | JGI IMG/M metagenome (GOLD analysis project Ga0070733, IMG submission 66450) | Surface soil microbial communities from Centralia Pennsylvania, which are recovering from an underground coalmine fire - Coalmine... | ecosystem: Environmental > Terrestrial > Soil > Unclassified ... | reverse complement strand
AGTGTCGGGATTTTGCTTGGTGCGCATTGGGCCTATGCCGTCCTGGGTTGGGGAGGCTACTGGGGTTGGGATCCGGTGGAAAACGCATCCCTAATGCCCTGGCTCACCGGCACCGCCTTTTTGCACTCCGTGATGATGCAGGAAAAGCGCGGAATGATGAAGGTCTGGAATTTCTGGCTGGTCTTCATCACTTTCATGTTTTGCATTTTCGGCACCACCTTGACGCGCAGCGGCATGGTCAACTCGGTTCACGCCTTTGCTCAATCCGACATAGGTCCGTGGTTCCTGGGATTTCTCGGAGTCATCTTCGCCGCTTGCTTGCTCGCCTTCCTGAAGAATCGTGACTACCTGAAGAGCGACAATCAGCTCGATTCACTGGTCTCCCGCGAATCCAGCTTCCTCTTCAACAATCTCATCCTCTTGGTCGCTTGCGTGGCGATTCTTTCCGGGACAATCTTCCCGGTGCTCTCCGAATGGTTTACGGGACAAAAGATTAGCGTCGGCGCACCCTTTTTTAACAAGATCAACATCCCCATCGGACTCATGCTCCTCTTCCTGACCGGCGTGGGCCCCTTGCTGGCCTGGCGCCGAACTTCGCTCGAAAGCCTGAAGAAGAATTTTGGTTGGCCACTGCTGGGCGGCATCGTCGCGGGCGCCATGGCCTGGCCTCTGGGCTGGACGGATTTGTTCTCGCTCACTTGCTTGATTCTTTCTGTTTTTGTAACGCTGACCATCGCTTCGGAATTTATTCGCGGGGCGCTGGTCATCCGCGCGCGCTCCGGCGAGAATTTGTTTTCGTCGCTTATTCAACTGACACTGCGGAACACACGCCGCTACGGCGGATACGTTGTTCATATCGGAATCGTGTTGGTTTTCGTCGGTATTTCCGGGCAAGCCTTCAATCAGGATAAGCAGGTTGAAATGACCACGGGCACGAAGGCGACCATCGGCAGTTACACCCTGGTCTGCCAGGCCTTCGACTCCACCCAGGGCCCCAATTACACTTCCGAGCGCGTCACCATCGAAGCGGATCGGGGCACCCAGCAGGTGATGATGCTCTATCCCGAAAAGCGTTTTTATGACGCCAATCAGGAATCCGGCACCATGGTTGCGATTTATTCCACGCTGCGCGAAGACCTTTATGTTGTTTACGCCGGACGCAGCCCGGATAATGACCAGCCGATCATTCACATCTATCTGAATCCGCTGGTGAAATGGATTTGGCTTGGGGGCGTCGTCGTCGTCCTCGGCACTCTCCTCGCGCTCATGCCCAACCGCGCTCCTGTTCTGGCGATTCAAGCGGCAAGCCAGCCGGTAACCACGCTGGGAGGCCAGCAAGTTATCCAGGCCCCGGTTCACTCTCATGGCAGCGACTAAATCCAACGCGAAGGCATGGTTGTCGTGCGCCGTTCCGGTTTTTCTGGCGGTCGCGTCGATGCTGGTTCCGCGCGCCAATGCGGATCACTCTGACCGCGCCAAAGTCGTTGGATTGAGGTTGATGTGCATGTGCGGCTGCAATCAAGTTTTGATCCAATGCAATCACATCAATTGCCCCAGCTCGGCGCCCATGCTGAAAGAATTGGAAGCGCACATTTCCACTGGCCAGGCCGACGATCTCGTCGTTCAGGATTTTGTCCAGGAATATGGTGACCAGGTACTGTCTTCGCCACCCAACAAGGGATTCAACCGTCTGGCAGTTTTGCTTCCCGGTATCGCATTCGTGCTTGGCTTAGGGCTCGTCTCGCTGGTCATCATGCAATGGCGGAAACAAATTCCTGTCGCAGCGCAAGCGCGGCGCGAATTGCAGGCCAAGGTTTCCCCGGATGCCATGGCCCGTGCGCGCGATCTTGCAAACCGCGAGACGGAGGATTGACCATGACATTCCTCTCGCTCGCTTCCATTCTCCAGACGCAGGGTTCCTTCGGCGACATTCCCATCACGCTGGCCTGTCTCGCTCTGGCCTTTGCCGTTTTTATTTTTATTTTCGGAATCGATGCCGACCCGGCCGATTCCGCTCCGCATCGCTCGCATCTCGATCAGCTCCTGGAGCGACGCGAGGCCATCTACGAAAATCTGCGCGATCTGAAATTTGAACACCGCGCGGGCAAATTCTCCGAAAAGGATTTTGAGGATTCACGTCAGGCGCTGGAATTGGAAGCTGCGGTGGTCCTCTCCGAAATCGAACAGGAAACCGGCAGCCCTTCACTGGTTGGGCGCCGCGTCCCCGTACCCGCAGAAAAGGCGGCTCCATGATCCGTTTTGTTTCTCGGTTTGCCGGAAAATTTATTGCCTTGGTCGCGTTGCTGGCGTTTGTGGCTGGGGCGGCTTCGGCGAACACGTATACAGGCACGGTCCGCAACGGGACCAACGGGAAGGTCGCCGCGGGCGTGGATGTGATTCTACTCAACCTGCAAACCGGCATGGAAACCGTCGCCAACACGAAAACGGACGCGGAGGGTCACTATCAACTGACCTACACGCCCACCGGCCAGATGCCCATGCTGATCCGCGCCATTTACAAAGGGAACAATTTCCACGCCATGCTTCCACCCGGCAGCAGCGCTGCCGATGTGCAAGTTTACGAGCCATCAAGCGATCCCAAGACCATTCAAATCCCGGGGAGGCTGATCTTCTTCCAGCCGAATGGTGCCAACCTTCGGGTGGGTGAGGAATATCAGGTCCAAAACCAGTCAAATCCCCCGGTTACTTTCATGAAGCAAGATGGCGATTTTGAGTTTCAAACGCCGGATGGAATCGAAAACCTTCAGGTTTCCGTGCAGGGCCCGGAAAAGATGCCGGTCACTCAGGGCACCATTGATCGCGGTGGCAACCGAAAGGCGATTGCCTACGCTTTCCGCCCCGGTGAAAGCGATGTCCTTATCTCTTACGAGGTTCCTTATCCGTCCAATAAGATTTCGTTGAGTTTGCCGTCAGTGTATTCAGTGAGCAGCGTGGCGCTGATGGTGCCTCCGACCATGACTCTTTCCTCCGACGGGTTCCAGTCCGCGGGCATGAATCAAGGAATGAATGTTTACACGCACGATGCAGTTCCTGCCTCGGCACCGATTTTTGTTACCGTGTCGGGCACTGCGCCTCCTCCCTCCGACAGCGGGCAAGCCCAGGGGGATGCAGGCGCAGGCGACACTGGCGTCGCCGTCACGGCCGTGCCGCCGAAACTCGATACACTCAAATGGGTATTAGTTGGCGGCTTCGCGGCGCTCTTTTTTCTTGGCGCGGGCTATTTATATCGCAAGCCCGCTCTGAATGGAGCAGCAACTGGTGTTGCCAATGGATCGCCTGTCCCGCATACTCCGCGCCAGAAGAACAAGCCACCCAAGGCTGCTCCCGTCGACGCCGCGCCTCCAGCAATGGAGCCAGCATCGCCGGCCCGGCTCGAAGTTGCAGCAGATAAGACCATGAGCGCCGTCGACCGCGAAGTGGGCACCAGCCTCGATCAATTGAAAGATACCCTTTTCAAGCTCGAGCTTCGCCACCAGGCGGGCACCATTTCCGATCAGGAGTACGCCGAGCAGCGCGGCCGCGCCGAAAAAATCCTTCGCGATCTGGTTCGAGGCTGATCTTCAGGCGTGGCTGCTGCCCCATCCACTTCCGAGTCGAACGCTGGCATCTCCATTTCATTCGATAAGGTCGAAAAGCGTTATGGGTCCCTGGTCGCTCTCCGTCAATTGACACTACAAATCTCTCCAGGCGAATTCGTTGCTCTGGTTGGGCCGAACGGTTCCGGCAAAACAACGCTGTTGCGCATGGCAGCGTTGCTCGTTCGCCCCACTTCCGGCAAAGTCAATTTCCTCCTTTCCAAAAATACTTTACCGGCTGACGTCAAGCGGCGCATCGGCATGGTCGGACATTTCACCATGCTCTATGACGAGCTAACCGCCGAAGAAAATCTTCGTTTCTTCGCTCGCCTCTACGATTTGAATAATCCCCAGCAGCGAGCCTCAGCCGCTCTGGAACCGGCCGGCCTTGCCAACCGCGCGCGCGACCTTGTGCGCACTTTTTCGCGCGGGATGCGCCAGCGATTGGCCATCGCCCGGGCGATGCTCGCGGCTCCCTCGCTTCTGCTTCTCGATGAACCCGGGGCTGGTCTTGACCGCGACGGCGCTGCATGGCTTGCCACCACACTTCACGAATTCCGCCGGTCGGGCGGAACAGTGCTCATGAGTTCGCACGGACAGAATGAGGCTCTGGCACTCGCCACCCGCGCCATCGCCATGCGGAGTGGCTCGCTGGTCGCCGATAGTGGCCCCGATGGCGATGCCCGCGCCGTGATCGAAAGCGAAGCAACTTCAGCTCCCGGGCATCAGATTTCAACCAGAGGTTCGGCATCGTGAGCATCAATGGGCGATCTATGACTCTCTCTCGCGCTTCCTTTGCGATTCTCGCAAAGGAATTGCGAGCCGAGTTCCGTTCCTTCGAGCTGCTGATCTCCACTCTCGTTTTTGTCCTGATTGTGGTTTTCCTTTTCAGTTTTGCATTTGACCCCACCATCGGAGAATCGCGCCGCTTCGGCCCGGGGCTCCTCTGGATTGCAATTCTTTTCGCGGCATCTCTTATGCTTCAGCCATCGTTCAGCCGCGAGCGGACTAACGACACCCTGGGCGCGCTCCGCCTTGCGCCCATTGATCCCTTTGCGATCCTGGCCGGCAAACTCCTTGCGAATTTCTGCTTCTTACTGCTTGTTGAGCTCGTGCTTCTGCCCGCCTTCTCCGTGCTATATGATGTGCCGCTGGCCCCGGTGGCGGCACAGGTGATGGTTGTCATGCTGTTGGGTTCGCTCGGCATCGCCACGGTCGGAACAATTTTTTCTGCCATCGCTTCGCAAGCGCGCATGCGCGAGCTCTTGTTGCCGCTGCTCATGCTTCCCGCGCTGGCACCCATCCTGATCGCTAGCACAGAAGCCACGGCGGGACTGCTTTCCGATCCGCCTGAACTACAGCTGAACTGGATCGTGTTCCTGTTGGCCTTCGACGTGATATTTTTGACCGCCACTTGGCTTTTTGGCGGCTACTTACTGGAGGAATAGCAGCCCATGTCTACGCCTGAAGTTCGTGGAATCCCGGGCCTTGGCGCTTCCGTTTTAGCCTCTGCGCTCTTGATGGGCGCAGCGGGTTACGCCGCACTCTACTTGGCGCCCACCGAGCGGTCCATGGGCGACATCCAGCGCATCTTCTATTTCCACATGCCCAGCGCGATCATCGCCTTCATCGCATTCTTCATCACTTTCATCGCCAATATCTTGTACCTCGTAAATCGCTCGCCGAAATCCGACTGGCTCGGCGTCAGTTCCGCGGAGGTGGGTGTCGCATTCACCACCGTGGTTCTCGTGACCGGTCCCATCTGGGGGAAGCCGGTGTGGGGAGTATGGTGGGTATGGGACGCGAGGCTCACCACAACGTTTATCCTCTGGGTGCTCTACATTTGCTATTTGTTGCTTCGCGGCCTGCTGGATGATCCGGAACGAAAAGCTATCGTCTCAGCAGTGTATGGAGTCTTTGCGTTTCTGGATGTCCCTCTCGTTTATATGGCCAATCGCTGGTTCCGCACGCAGCATCCTGCTCCGGTCCTTCTCGGCGGACAGAACTCAGGCCTTGCGCCCCAAATGAAATGGGTGCTCTTGTTTTGTTTTATCGCGCTAACGGGGGTGATGCTGATTCTCTTGCGCGTGCGTTATCGCTTGGAAGAACTTCGTCATGAAGTAGCGGAGATGAAAATTATCGCCGATTCCGGCGACCGGTAGGTTCGAGAATTCGGAAACGATTGCGTTCTTGGTATCTGTGGCTCTGCGGCCTTAAGGGGACCACGCCAATCCATCCGCCCCCTTGCCTGCGTTGATGATTTTTTCCACTTTCCATTGCGACAAATCAATCGCGGCCACTTGACCGCTGGCCCCGCAGGAAACGTAAGCAACCTGCCCATCGGGACGCAGAAGAACCTCCGTCGGATGCGCAGGGACATCAATGGTGCGTTCAACTTTTAGCGATTGAAGATCGACCACGGCCACTTTATTGAGCGACGGAATCGTCACCAGAAGTTTGCGCCCATCCGTGGATGAAGCTGTTCCGTACCCAGGCGCCGGCAACGTCACCCATGACGCAACTTGATTCGTGGACGTCTCAATTACCGCGAGTCGCGGCGAGGTTTGATCCGCGGTGAAAACCATTTTGTCATCGTTGGAGATGGAGATTCGCTGCGTCTGCCCCGAAATCGCGATGATGGCAATTGTTTTTTGCGCTCTCAGATCCAACACGGAAACCGTGCCCGGGCCGACATTAGCTGTGTAACCGCGCCGTCCGTCATGCGTAATTGCCAGCATATGGGATTGAACTTGGCCAGTGGGGATGAAGCCGACAATATTATAGGACCCTGGATCGAGGATGGTTACGGTTTCATCGATTTCGGTGGTTACGTAAAGTTTCCCGTATACCGGGTCATAAATCGGGCAATGCGGGCGCACCCCGTGGCCAAAATCAATGACGTGAAGGATTTTTCGGCTGCCGATGTCAATCACGTCCATGGTGTTGCCGTCAGTCCCCGGCCTTCCAACTCCCGAGTCGCCATAAATCGGAACAAATGCGATCCGCCCGTCCGGCGAGGCGATTACCTCGTGTCCCGTGACGCCACTTTCCGCCACAGTTGCGACCTGCACACCGGCCACCGGGTCAATAATGCTTAAACTTCGGTCCCCCTGGTTGGCTACGAGCAGGACCGCGGGCGCAGTGGTGCCACGAATCACCTGGGTTCTTGCCGAAATCGAAAGTATTCCAACGCATGCGCAAGAGAAAAAGAGACAGGGAAGGCAGAATCTTCGCATGCGCAATAGTGTAACAGTTTTGCGCCAGAATTCCGGGGACAGCGGCCGCTTTTAGATTTAGAATTATTGGGTTACCCGGAAGCGACTTTGCGCGCATCTAAGGTATCAACCGGGGTACCAACTGGGGCATCAACGAGATGGCCGCATCGCGGCCTTGGAACAGTAGGGAAGGGGAGCTGGCATGAAGAATATGGGCAGCATCATGGCGGCGTATATCGCCACCTGGGCAATCTTTTTCATGTATTACTTCACCGTGGCCCGTCGCGTAGCTCGTCTGCGCGATGATGTAGAGCGGTTGAAGCAGACCCTCGGCGCGCAAGGCCGTCGCTGATCGAAGGGAAGTCGGGGTAAATGCGCAAGCGTGTCGGAATCGTATGCTTTCAGCTCGGCGGACCGGATTCGCCCTCCGCCGTGGAGCCATTCCTGTACAACTTGTTTTGCGACCCCGACATTATTCCTCTGGGCAAGTTGGGAGGACTAATCCGCAAGCCTCTGGCGCGCTACATTTCACGCAAGCGCTCTAAAGTAGTGGGCGAACATTACGCTGCGATCGGCGGCCAATCACCGATCCGCTTACTCACCGAGCGTCAGGCCCGAAAATTGGAGGCTACACTCGCCCCAGCTCTCGATGCCCGAGTTTTCGTGGCCATGCGCTATTGGAACCCCCTCACCGAAGTTGCCATCGAGGAGGTGCGCGACGCCGAACTGGACATGCTGGTCTTGCTCCCGCTTTATCCGCAGTATTCCTACGCCACAACTCAGAGCAGCCTCAAGGAATGGCGCCGCCTCTATAAGCCCGGGTATCCCATTCCGGAAGTTCGCACCATCGAACATTTCTACGACCACCCGTTGTACATCGAAGCCGTCGTGGATCGTATCGAGCTTGCACTTTCCCACTTCTCGCATCCGCCTTTGGCGCACATCGTCTTCAGCGCCCACGGCCTGCCCATGAGCCTCATCGAAAAAGGCGACCCCTACCAGAAGCAAATTCAGGAAACTGTTCGGCTGGTTATGGAAGACGGCCGCTGGCCCAATCCGCACACACTATGCTTTCAGAGCAGAGTGGGCCGCCAGAAGTGGCTGGAGCCCGCGCTGAACCCCACGCTCGCCGCTCTTGCCAAGCGCGGAGAGAAGCAGTTGCTCGTCGTTCCCATTTCTTTCGTCACCGAACACATCGAGACTCTTCACGAAATAAATATCGAAGCCCGCGAACACGCCGCGCATCTGGGAATCGAGCAATTTGAAATGATGCCCGCCGTAGGCGATTCCCCCCGATTTATAGGGGCACTTGCGGATCTGGTCCTGCGCGCCGTCGGAGTCGAACACCCCCAGCCCGCGCGAGTTGGATGACCCGTTCCGGCGCGACTCTCCCTTTGTTACTATTTTGCTTTTTCTTCGCGAATCGGCTTGACACTTTTTGCTCCACAGAATATAAAAAGTGTTTGTAATCTGTGTCACAATTACGTTTGTACGATCGAGGCCAATCGCACTTATATGCCTGACCAGAACGAAGGCAAGCCCGCGGAGGCAGGAGCAACTCCTGCACCCCCAGCCGCCGCGGCGCCGCCGAAACCGCCCGCAAAAGGGAAGAAGACAGAAGCCGTACCCGCAGACCCCGTCGACAAGACTCGACGGAGCATGGTTTGGGCATTTACCTGGGGCTATCTGGGCATTAATTTACTCCTGTTTCTCCGGTTTTTCTTCCCGCGCGCACTCTACGAACCCAATCCAATTTTCTCCATCGGCTATCCCGCCGATTTCGATCTTGGAATTGACCAGCGATTCCTGATGACCAACCGTGTTTGGGTCATACGTGAACCTGGCCGACTCTTTGTCATTTTTGCCCGCTGCACCCACCTGGGCTGCACGCCAGAGTGGAAAGCCAGCGAAAACAAATTCAAATGCCCGTGCCACGGCAGCGGCTACGACAGTGAAGGGGTGAACTTTGAAGGCCCGGCACCAAGGCCCATGGACCGCTGCAACCTTTCCTTGGACGCAACAGGCAAGATTATCGTGGACTCCAGCCGGCTCTATCAGGATGATCCCCGCGCCGGCGTGAATCACTTCAACGATCCGGGGGCTTTTCTAAACGTCTGATATCAATTGTGTTTCTGTAAGTTAGGGACTTAAGTTCAGGGGTGTGGTCGGTAGCCAACAGGGGGGCTCGGATGGCGGAAGACAACGGGGGAAAGAAACCCACTGGTCTGCTCAACCGCGTCCAGGGAGACGCGAAGGGCCTCAAAACTTATGTTGCGGAAAAGGGCAAAGAGCAACTCGAGGGTTTGAAGGACCCAGAGAAAACTCAGCTTTATCGTTCCATCTTCCGCGTTAAGCATGACGAGACGCCGCGCAACCGCGCCCTCAGCGTGCTCAGTAACGTTTTCTTTCACCTTCATCCGGCCAAGGTGAATCGCGACGCCGTAAAATACAATTTTACCTGGGGCATGGGCGGCATCACCTTTTATCTCTTTGTGGTCCTGACCTTCACCGGCGTACTGCTGATGTTTTATTACCACCCCAGCAAGGTCCAAGCCTTCCGCGACATTCTCTATCTTGAAAACGATGTGCCCTTCGGCAAGCTTCTTCGCAACATGCACCGCTGGGCCGCGCACTTGATGATCATTGCTGTTTGGCTGCACATGTTCCGCGTTTTCCTCACCGGCTCTTATAAGCGCCCGAGGGAATTCAATTGGTGTATTGGCGTGCTGCTCATGGTTTTGACGCTGTTGCTTTCGTTCACCGGCTATCTTTTGCCGGACGATCAGCTGGGATTTTGGGCCGTTACTGTGGGGACCAACATGGCCCGCGCCACGCCTTTGCTCGGCAATGAGGGCCCGTTCGGCGCTCTCTTTGGCATGACACCCTACAATGACGTCCGCTTCGCTCTGTTGGGCGGCTCCATCGTGGACGCCAACGCGCTTCTGCGCGCTTACATCTGGCATTGCATTGCCATCCCGTTGATCGCTTCGATTTTTATGGCCGTCCATTTCTGGCGCGTGCGCAAAGACGGCGGCATCTCCGGCCCCGCGCCGGTGATGCTGGAAGCGGAAATCAAGGAAGAGAAGGGCCCGCGGCCCGTGATTATGAGGCCCAGCGGCATGACTTAGAAAGTTTTTTGCAAAGGTATTGGTCTTGAATTTGAATTGAATTAAGAGAGGCGGCTCAAGATGTGGGGCGACTGGCAGCAACTGTGGAGCGTGATATCCGCGCCCGATAACGTGCCCATCGTGGCGCTGTTGTTCCTGGTGCCTTTCTACATCTGGTACGCGTTCCGTCAGGCCCGCGCTAACGATGAACTTATAGCCAAACTCGAAGCCGACCCAGCGGCCGCCAAGACCGCCCACCGCAAGACCCAACCTTATGAAAAAGGTTGGGAGCGCGAAGTCCACACCTGGCCCTACCTGATGCGCATCGAATTCGTCGCAGCCATATTGGTGACGGTTCTCCTGATGGTTTGGTCGCTCACTCTCAATGCTCCGCTGGAGGAGCCGTCCAACCCCAACGTCACCATGAACCCAGCCAAAGCGCCGTGGTATTTCCTGGGCTTGCAGGAAATGCTGGTTTATTTTGATCCCTGGATCGCGGGGGTGGTGATGCCCAGCCTGATCATTGTGGGTTTGATGGTCGTACCGTATATAGACGAAAACCCCCTCGGCAACGGCTATTACACCTACAAGCAGCGCAAATTTGCAATTTGGGCGTTCCTGGTCGGTTTCGTCGGCCTGTGGGTATTGATGATTGTAATTGGGACGTTCATCCGCGGCCCCGGCTGGATGTGGTTTTGGCCCACTCAAACCTGGGATGCATCGCGCGTGGAATATGCGGTGAACCGCAATTTGGACGATGCCTTGGGCTTCAACGGCTCCTGGCTCGTTTATCTGCTGCCTTCCACGTGGAAGCCTTTTTCGGCGTTGATCTCGCACGCCATTTTCGGAATATTTCCGCTGACGATCTACATGATCGTATCGTTCTATTTTCTCCACTGGCTTGCAAACCTGACGGAATTCAGCCGCAAGATCTACCGGCGCATGTCGCTATTGCAGACCGTGACCATGTTTTTGTTTCTTTCCTTGATGCTTTCACTGCCCATCAAAATCCTGTTGCGTCTGGTGTTCCGCGTCAAATATGTCTGGGAGACGCCTTGGTTTTCCGTATGAGAGCTCCGGTGATGAATCTAATGCTCACTTTCGAGTCCGCCGCCGAGGAGGCCCTGGGTGCCTGAACCCACCGCTCCGGATCCGGTAGTAAGCCGCTCTTACAGCAGCTTGCTGCTCATTTCCATGTTCATCCTGATGCTGACCGTGGCTTGGTCGCTCTACGACGAATTCTTCGGCCTGCGTCCCTGGCGCGGCTATCAACGTGAATTCACTTCCTCGTTTGAAACCTATTTGGGCAAGCAAATTGACCAGGCCAAGAAAACGGAAGCAACTGCCCTGGCATCTCCCGCTTACAAGGCTCTCAGGGCCGCGGTGGACGCGGCCAACACGGCGACTCAGGCTCAGGACGACGAGATCGTCAAGAAGATCGCCCTCATCGAAGAACAGCGCGCGGCCATGACCCCCGCTTTCCAGGATGCTCGCGGGAAGGTCGGAGCTTTGGTCTATCAGACGGAGATCATCCCGCTCAACAATACCTCCGCAAGACAATCCTCCGCGGATAACGTAGCGAAGTCCAAGGCGGAAACGTACGATGTGCCGTGGCCCGGCGACGACGGCAAGACAGAAATCAAGAAGTTTAATTACGACGATCTGAACAACACCTTCACGAAATTGATGGCTGACAAAGCGGATCTCATCGCCAAGCGGGGAGAGATTGACGCGCCGGCCAAGGAAGCCCAAGACAAACTGAACGACTACTTGAAAAAGAATTTGCCGGGATTAAGCGTCGCCGCCCTCGAAGGCCTTCGGAATTCTCTGACGACTTTCAAGGTCGATTTGCGGCAGATCAACGTGAACCCCAACGGCACGATGATCAATTATGTCGGCGGCATTGGCCTGGTGGACCGCTGCCAGTCCTGCCACATTGCCATGGATCCGCTGGTCGTGCCCGTCACCATGACGCTTACTAAAGCCGACCTCAATCTGGCCAAGAGCACGGACGCGCCTTTCACCACCCACCCCGATCCCGACCTCTTGAAGTGGCACGATCTGCAAAAGTTTGGTTGTTCCCCATGCCACGGCGGAAATGGCCGCGCGTTGGATTCCATTGAACGCGCTCACGGCCGCTATGAGCACTGGCTCTGGCCACTCAATTATCCTGAGAACTACAACGCGGGCTGCCAGAATTGCCACGCCTCGGACATGGTTACCGAGCACGCCGACGTTCTGAACCGTGGCCGGTCGCTTTACCGCGAACGAGGCTGTATCGGCTGCCACAAATATGCCGGGTTCGATGATGAAAACGAGCGGCTCACCTCCACCCGCCAACAAATTCTCCAACTGGAAGACACCAAAGCTCAATACGCGCTGGATATCCCGCGCTTAAATCACGAAGCCGACGTTGCTTCCGATGACGCCACCGCCAAGCGCTTGGGTGCACAGGCACTCAACCTCACGGTGCAAAGCAGCAAACTCGATGCTCAGATCCAGACGTTGGATTCACTCTCCTCCGCACTGATGCGCGAAGCCAAGCGCGTGGGGCCGGATTTGAAAGAGGTCCGGATGAAGCTAAACAGGGATTGGATCCCCGTTTGGCTGTCGCAAACTCACACATTCCGACCGACAACCAAGATGCCGCAGTTCCGCCTGGAACCGGATGAGATTCAGGCCATCGCCGCATTTGTCTGGCAACAGGGAATCACCAGTCCAGCGCTTCCCAAGCAACCAACGGGTGACGCCGCGCACGGCAAACAACTTGTTGAGCAGCGAGGGTGCCTCTCCTGCCATTCCATGGGCGAAGGCGCAAGTCTCATCGGGGGCGATTTTGCCGCCAATTTGAGCCGCATCGGCGAAAAAGAGAATTACGATTATCTGGTTCGCTGGGTGCACAATCCGCGCGAGCGTACACGGCCGTATTGCCCCGTCGAGAAGAAAGACATTGGTCCCGAGGATTACGCCAGGCACGGGCTACCGTATGTTTTCGACCTGGATCACTCTAAATGCCCGAACGACGGCCATCAGCTTGAAGTCCAGCAGCCCACCATTATGCCCAGCATGAGGCTGACCGACGCCGACTCGCGCGACATCGCCAGTTTCCTGATGACGCAGAAGCACGCCGACGCCACTTACACGGCGGCGAGTTTTATGGACGACCCCAAAGTCGCGGCGAAGGGAAAGGCGCTTATCCAGCATTACGGTTGCGCGGGTTGCCATGAGATTTCCGGCCTTGAGGACGAGGGCCGCATCGGCACCGAACTGACCAATGAAGGCAGCAAACCCATCGAGCGGCTCGATTTTGCGCTTTACACGGAAGATGCAAAGCGCGGCGTCCAAACGGACGGCAAGCCCTCTCCACGCGGTCAGTGGTATGACGGCAAGGGCTTCTTTGAGGCCAAGCTTAGCAACCCGGCGGTCTTCGACACCGGCAAATTCAAGCCGGACCCGATGGACCGATTGCGCATGCCGTCACCGAATCTGTCGGATCCCAAGCATGGCGGTCTCGACAAGGGTGATCTCGACGCGCTGGTCACTTTCCTGATCGGCAGCATTGACCCGGAATTGCCGCCCGAGTATATGTACAAGCCCGCGGATCGCCGGCACGCCATTCAAGAGGGCTGGTGGATCGTCACGAAGTACAACTGCATCGGTTGTCACCAAATTGGAATCGGCCAGAAAACGGTTATGCAGGATCTGCCCTTCTATCAGGCGGAAAATAAGGCCAACCTGCCGCCGGTCCTGACCAGCGAAGGCGCTCGCGTCAATCCTGAATGGCTGAAGAAATTTCTTGCCAATCCTTCGCTCAGCACCACGGACACAAACAAGAACGGCGTGCGCAGCTATCTCCAGGCGCGCATGCCCACATTCTTCCTGTCCGATGATGAAATCCGCAAGCTGGTGCTGTTCTTTGAGGCGCTCTCATCCCAGGAAGAACCTTTCATACCTGAAAAGCGCGTGCCGCTCACCACCGCGGAAGAAACACTGGCGCGCGATTTGTTCACCAATCCCGCGGCGCCGTGCTTGAAGTGCCATGCCACGGGTGATCCCACGCACGATAAGAACGCCACGGCGCCCAATTTCATTCTTGCAGGCGAACGTCTGCGCTCTGCCTGGGCGGAACGTTGGGTCACCGACCCAGCTTTGATCATTCCGGGCACTTCGATGCCCAGCGGACTTTTCCAGCGTGAAGGGGATCGCTCGGTTTTTAAGGGCACGATTCCGCCAGAATTCAAGAGTTATCCCGGCGACCACGCCAACCTGATGGTGCGCTACCTGTTGGAGATGACTCCAGAGGAGCAACGCCGGCTGATCGGGCGCACGCCGGCCGGGGGCGGCGGTTCTCCCGGAAAATAAGAGACCCGGCACGCCAAAAAGCACTACAATGCTGCTATCCAAATATAGGAGGAAGGATTTACCGATGAACATTCGCAAGTGTGGATTGGTACTTATTGCGGCCACCATGGCCTTCGCCTTGGCGAGCTGCGGCAAGAGTCCGGAGACATCACAGCCCGCAAGCACCGCGGCAACGCCATCAGGGCAACCGGTGGACGCTGCAACGGCGGGCACCATCACAGGCACAATCAAACTTGACGGAACGCCACCCGCAGCGCACAAGATCAACATGACCGCGGAGGCGTATTGCGTCACCCAGCACCCAACGCCGGTTTCTGACGAAGAAGTGGTCACTGGGCCCGGTGGCGTGCTCCAAAATGCCGTGGTTTATATTTCTGACGACATGAGCAAATGGGCATTCACCGTTCCGACCGATCCCGCGAAGATCGACCAGAAGGGCTGTCTCTATCACCCGCACATCGTGACCATGATTGCAGGACAGAATCTGGAAGTCACCAATAGCGACAACACCACTCACAACATTCACCCGATCCCGTCTGTCAACCGTGAATGGAACGAATCGCAGCCACCGGGTTCTGCGCCCTTGATGAAGGTCTTCGCCCGTCCTGAAGACGCCATCCCGGTGAAGTGCAATGTGCATCCGTGGATGAAGTCGTACATCTTCGCGATGAAGAATCCTTACTTCGCGGTGACGGGGCCGGACGGCAAGTACACCATCGGGAACGTTCCTCCGGGGACTTACACGGTGACTGTCTGGCAGGAAAAGTTTGGCACCAAGACTCAGAGCGTGACTGTGGGCCCGAAGGAAACTAAGACTGTCGACGTTTCCATCAGCGCCGCGGCAGGGGACTAACATTCAATTGGCGCGGCAGGGAAGTGTCCGGCAAGAATGATTGCTGGAGCTTGCTTGCCGCGCGAATTTATTATGGGACCCAATTCCTATAACCGGGCATTGCATCGCTACGCCATCTTGATGTCCGTTCTGACAGGCGGATTGTTGACGGCGGGTGCGCTGGTCACTTCCAATGACGCGGGGCTTTCGATTCCCGATTGGCCGCTGGCCTATGGGTCCATGGTTCCGCCGTTCGTTGGGGGAATCCGATACGAATTCAGCCATCGAGTATTTGCCGGGATTGTGACCACATTGACCGTGATTTTTGCGGCGTGGCTGTGGCGAAGCGAACCTCGCCGGTGGGTGCGCAATTTCGGATGGCTTGCGCTGGCTACGGTGGTTATTCAGGCCGTAATAGGCGGGTTGACCGTAATACTTCGCCAGCCTGTGACGGTTTCTGTGGCCCACGCAACCGTCGCACAGATTTTCTTTTGCTGCATGATTGGGCTGGCCCTGTTCACCAGTCGGTGGTGGCAACAGGATCTTGCTCCGGTTGACGACACCGGTTCTCCTCAAGTGCGGACTCTTTCGATTCTTTGCGCGGCGGCGACATTTTTTCAACTCATCCTGGGAGCGGCATTTCGCCATAAGGGTTTTGGCATCGCTCCGCATCTGGTGGGTGCCGCGGTTGTGACAGCTTTGGTTTTTTGGACCGCGGGCACGCTTCGCAACCGCTTTCCATCTTCGCCCGTATTTGTTCGCTGCCGGGTTCTGCTTCACGCGTTGATTGGCACTCAACTCCTGCTTGGCGGAGCAGCGTGGTGGTCGCGTTTTGCTTACCGTGATTTCCCGCAGCCCATGCCGGTGATGGTGACTTTCACCGTCGCCCACGTTGTGGTTGGGGCTATGACACTGGCAGGGACTGTTGTCGTGGCTCTGGTAAGCCATCACCTGCTTCACGAATCCCGGCGAGCGGTGGTTGCTCCCACTCGCGCACAGGAAGCGATGTGATGAACTCTGTCCGCGCGATTCCCGCAGCCACGACTTCACGTCCGATGGCCTATTTGGCACTGACCAAGCCTGACGTGTCGTTTCTTGTCGTCCTGACCACACTGGCGGGTTTCTATCTGGGTTCCATTGGCTCGATCGATTGGTTGCGCATGGCGCAAACAGTTTTCGGGACTACTCTTGTTGCGGCTGGCACGTCCGCCCTCAATCATTTCATTGAGCGCGCCGCAGATGCGCACATGCGCCGGACGGCTTCCCGGCCGCTTCCGGCCGGGCAATTGCGTCCGCGCGATGCCGCGGTTTTTGGCGGGACACTGATAATCATCGGCACGGTTTACCTCACACTTGTCGCCGGTCCTCTCGCATCCTTCCTGGTCGGTTTCACCTCGCTGAGTTATTTGTGCGTTTACACCCCTTTGAAGAAGCGCACTACGCTTGCCACTGCCGTAGGAGCAATTCCGGGCGCAATGCCGCCGTTGATTGGTTGGGTCGCCGCGCGCGGCACGCTTTCGCTGGAGGCCTGGCTGCTCTTCGCGATCATGTTTTTCTGGCAATTCCCGCATTTCATGGCCATTGCCTGGATGTACCGCGAGGATTATTCCCGCGCGGGGATAAAAATGCTTCCCACCGTGGATCCCCGAGGCGACGCCACGTTTCGCCTGGTCGTGGCCACGGCCATTCTTCTTCTGCCGGTCAGCTTATTCCCGGCGATTCTCGGATTCGCCGGCGTGCGCTATTTCTTTGGCGCCATCATTCTGGGATTTGCTCTCATTCAATTGTGTATGTGGGCGTCAGCCAATCGCACCAACGTCCGCGCGAAATGGCTCATGCACGCCACCGTTCTGCATCTCCCTTTGCTTCTGGGGCTCATGATGCTTGACAAGGTCCAACGCTAGCTCGGTATTCATCATGAGGAAGGCTCGACAGGAGACTCGAAGAATATATTTATGAGCACTAAACACGGAATTCTCGGCGTTGTGGCCATTGCCCTGATCACACTTCTGATTTCGTTCGCCGGACTAATCTCCGATTTTGTCCTGGGCCTCGCGCGCGACATTGACGGCCTGCTACTGCTTTCCGTGAGCCTTATGACCGCGCTGATTTTCGCCGCCATGCTTTACGTCGTAGCCAAACAGGCCGGTTGGATCGGTGCAAATAAATCAGCGGCCGGTGTTGCGCCTTCATCCGGTGATTCAAAGGCAGCGCCGGCTGCGACCAAGTAATTGTCCTAATCACTCACCGTGTTCTCTCAAGCCGCCCTAAACGCCTCCCTCAATGCCCTAAGCGCCGTTCTGCTTACGGTTGGATTTGTGATGATTCGCCGGCGCCGCATCCGTGCCCACCGGGCTTGCATGTTGTCCGCGTTCTTTGTTTCCACCGCGTTCCTGGTTTCCTATGTCACCTATCACATCCGAGTCGGCAATGTTTTGTTCCAGGGCCAGGGATGGATCCGTCCGGTTTATTTCACGCTGCTCATTTCGCACGTCACGCTGGCCATCGTAATTCTTCCGCTCGCCATCATCACATTGTCGCGCGCTTTGCGCGAACAATTTGACCGCCACCGCCGCATCGCTCGGTGGACTTTGCCACTGTGGATCTATGTCTCTGTCACCGGAGTCATCGTTTATGTCATGCTGTATCATCTCTACGCTCCTCCACGCGCATGACCGACGCTACAAATCCGGGAAGGGAAGCGGCCAGCAACGGATCCCCCCGCGTGGATTCAGATGCCACAATTGCGGCTAACCCCTCTGCAAAGAAGCCAAAGAAGGCAGTTCCGCAGCGCTGGCTCATCGTTGTGCTGGTCCTTACCTTTGCGTTTGTGTTGATGCCCTACCTCTTCTGGCAGGCAACCTGGTTTGGGCGGCCGCTCGACGACGCGCAAATGGCCAAGGCCTTTGCGGACACTCAGCACCCGCGTGAGGCGCAACACGCGCTTTCGCAAATTGCCGATCGCATGGAGAATGCGAACCCCGCGACGCGCGCTTCCGCGAAGGCGTGGTATCCACAAGTGGCGGTTATGGCGTCCAGCAGCGAAAGCGCTTTGCGGTCGACCGCTGCATGGGTGATGGGCAAAGATCCAACTTCACCTGAATTCCACCAGGCGCTCATGAAACTCAGCGCCGACGAAGATCCGATGGTGCAGCGCAACGCAGCGCTCTCATTGGTGCGTTTCGGCGATGCCTCAGGTCATGACTTGATCGTCAGCATGTTGAAGCCGTGGGTGCTTTCTTCGCCCTCAGCGGGAAAATTGGCCGAAAGGCTTACGGCTAACGAGGCCGTAAATGTGGGGACATTGGTGGGGAGGATTGAAAACACGGGGGATAAGGTTGAAATCCGAACCAAAATGCCAGGAACGCTCGATCTGTGGCTCGTCAAGGACGGAATGGAAGTTTCAGCGGGTCAACCTATCGCCCAGCTAGATCCGGGCTCTGACGTCGTCCTAAACGCGCTGGCGGGCCTTTATTTCATCGGCCGGGCCGACGACATCCCGACCATTGCACCTTACACGCGGGGAGTGCCCGGGATGCCCCTTAGCGTCGCCCGGCAAGCCCAAATGACCCTCAACGCCATCCATTCCCGCCCTGCATCGGTACTGACACCCACAGCCACTCCAGGGCTCCATTAGAATTTGAGCGTTAAGCATTAAAATGGCAGAACGCCGTTCTCACCTTCAAATTCGGCCAGGGGGACCATGTCAATCGCGTCCCAAGGGCACCCCTCCAGGAACGCTCCATCCGGGCCTTTGCTGGTGCATAGCTTGCAACCGATGCAGAGCAGAGGGTCTACCACGATGCGCCCGAAGGGAGGATGATCCTCGTCCGGAACCCAATACATGCAATCGGCGACAGGGCAATAATCCACGCAAGCGGGCGAGCCGGAGCAGCCCGTGCACTGCTCATTGATCACCGCCAGGATGTGCGGTTTGCGCTTTCTCTGGGTCGTCGTTCCCGTTGATATCGGATACGATTTGACGACCTCGCCTGGTTCATACTTTTCCGCTGTTGCCGGTGCATCCGCCATGCAGTTTCCTCCGAATGCCACTGATTAAAGTTCCATTTTGGTTGACTCCATCGGGCAAGTCAACTGCGAGATTCAACCCGCTTTTTCAATCAAGCTTTACTCATCGCGGCAATCACGGCATCCGTGAATTGCATCGTTGTGGCATGCCCGCCGATGTCGGCCGTCAAAATCTTGCCCTGCTGATACACGGCCTGGAGCGCGTGTTCGATGCGTCGCGCCGCGGCTCCTTCGTCTAAGTAATCCAGCATCATGATCCCGCTCATGATAATTGCTGTGGGATTGGCGATGCCCCGGCCTGCGATATCGGGCGCCGTACCATGCACCGCCTCAAAAATCGCCGCTTCCTTGCCGATGTTCCCGCTGGGAACCACTCCCAATCCGCCGACCAAGCCGGCCGCCAGATCGCTGACCACGTCGCCATACAGATTGGGCAGAACCAACACCTCAAATTGGTCGGGCTTCATCACCAACTGCATGCAGGTATTGTCCACAATCAGTTCCTGGTATTTAATCTCCGGGAAATTCTTGGCCACATTTCGCACCGAGTTCAGGAATAAGCCGTCAGACAATTTCATGATGTTTGCTTTGTGGATGGCATGAACTTTCTTGCGGCCGTGCTTTCGCGCGTATTCAAAGGCAAATATCGCGATTCGCGTAGAGGCCTTCTCCGTGATGATCTTCAAGCTCTCCACAACTCCGGGCACGACGGTGTGCTCAAGCCCGGCATACAAATCCTCGGTATTTTCGCGGACGATGATCAGATCCACGTGGTCCCAGCGGGATTTGACGCCTGCGAGATTCTTTACCGGCCGCAGATTGGCGTAAAGCTCCAGCTCTTTCCGCAGGCCGACGTTGATGCTGGGCGCGCCCTCGGCAATGGCGGTAGCCATCGGGCCCTTTAATCCAACTCCGTTCCTGCGAACGGACTTCACAGCTTCCCACTGCGAAAAATCAGTGAACCCCTTGCCAGCAGGCGGTTGCGCGGGAACTTCTTCCCAATCGATGCGGACTCCGGAGGCGTCGATCACTCGTTGGGCGGCCTCGGAGACTTCCGGGCCGATGCCGTCGCCGGGGATGAGCGTCACAGGATGAGTCATGGATGATTTCAATTTTACGGGAAAGGGATGGCGATGTCGAACGAACACAATGAAGCGACGTCGGAACAAAAAAAAGGGGGAAGGCCGCGTGGCCTTCCCCCTTTTTGAAGCGGATCGGTGAAATCCGCCGGTAGAGGTTAGAAGCTGATCCGGGCGCCCAACTGCATTGCACGGGGGTTGTTGGCCTGACCGCCAACGCTTCCCCAGCTCGACGGAGAAGTTACGTCGAGATTCGGATCCTGGAACACGACATGGTT
>Ga0070733_10001105_pt1 | contig 20511 bp, 20 predicted proteins | sample Coa_R1_9_FD_66450 | JGI IMG/M metagenome (GOLD analysis project Ga0070733, IMG submission 66450) | Surface soil microbial communities from Centralia Pennsylvania, which are recovering from an underground coalmine fire - Coalmine... | ecosystem: Environmental > Terrestrial > Soil > Unclassified ... | reverse complement strand
CGTCCATGACGTCGATCGACTCGGTCTTTGCGAGTTCCCAAGGCCGCGCCAGAAACTCATAGGGCTTGGAGGTCAAAGCGCCGACGGGGCAGAGATCGACGACATTGCCCTGCAATTCGGAGGTCATCGCCTCTTCGAGATAGGTCGTGATCTCCATATCCTCGCCGCGGCCGATCGCGCCAAGCTCCGAGACGCCGGCGACTTCAGTCGTGAACCTGACGCAGCGCGTGCACTGAATGCAGCGGTTCATCGAGGTCTTGACCAGGACGCCGATATACTTGTCTTCGACCGCGCGCTTGTTCTCATGGAAGCGCGAAGAATCGACGCCATAGGCCATCGCCTGATCCTGCAGATCGCATTCCCCGCCTTGATCGCAAATCGGGCAATCGAGCGGATGGTTGATCAGCAAGAACTCCATGACGCCGTGGCGGGCTTTCACCACCATCGGGGACTTCGTTTCGACCTCTGGCGGCTCGCCGTTCTTGCCTGGGCGCAAATCCCGGACCGCCATAGCGCAGGACGCGGTCGGCTTCGGCGGCCCGCCTTTGACCTCGACGAGGCACATGCGGCAATTGCCGGCGATCGACAGGCGCTCATGGAAGCAGAAACGCGGGATCTCCGCCCCGGCCGCCTCGCAGGCCTGGAGCAGCGTATATTCCGCCGGAATGTCGACCTCGCGGCCGTCGATGATGATCTTGGTCATGCCGATTCCGGTCCGATCGCGGTCAGCGTCCCTTCGCGCGGCATCTCGACTCGCTCTTCGAGATCATCGAAGCGGCGGGTATGCTCGTCGAGCGTTTTGCGGACCTCTCGGAATCCAGTCGCGACCTCTCGGCGCAAGTCCTTCACGTCCGCGCGAATGATTCGCAGATGCTCCAGCACGAGATTTTCCGGCTCTTTCGCCATCGCCCCTACTCTGCCGCGAGCCGCGCCGGCTCGCTATGCGGATTGGCCGCATATTGATCGATGCGTTTTTCGATTTCCGGACGGAAATGGGCGATGAGGCCTTGAATCGGCCAGGCCGCGGCGTCGCCGAGCGCGCAGATCGTATGGCCCTCGATCTGCTTGGTCACGTCGAGCAGCATGTCGATCTCGCGCTTCTGCGCCCTGCCCTCGGCCATCCGGGTCATCACCCGCCACATCCAGCCGGCGCCTTCGCGGCAGGGCGTGCATTGGCCGCAGCTCTCATGCTTGTAGAAGTAGCTGATGCGGGCGATCGCGCGGATAATGTCGGTCGACTTGTCCATGACGATGACCGCCGCTGTGCCGAGCCCGGACCGCAGCTTCGCGAGCGAGTCGAAATCCAACGGGCAATCGATGATCTGATCGGCCGGCACCATCCGCACCGACGAGCCGCCGGGGATCACCGCCAGGAGATTGTCGAACCCGCCGCGCACCCCGCCGCAGTGACGCTCGATCAATTCGCGGAACGGGATCGACATTTCCTCCTCGACATTGCACGGCTTGTTGACGTGACCGGAGACGCAGAAAAGCTTGGTGCCGAGATTGTTCGGCTTGCCGAAGCCGGCGAACCAGGCCGAGCCGCGCCGCAAAATCGTCGGCGCGACGGCTATGGATTCGACATTGTTCACCGTCGTCGGGCAGCCATAGAGGCCCATATTGGCGGGGAACGGCGGTTTTAAGCGCGGCAGCCCCTTCTTGCCCTCGAGCGATTCCAGAAGCGCGGTCTCTTCCCCGCAGATATATGCGCCGGCGCCGTGATGAACATAGAGGTCGAATGGCCAGCCGTGGATGTTGTCCTTGCCGATCAGCTTGGCGTCATAGGCCTCGGCGACCGCTGTCTCAAAGCGCTGAGCCTCGAATATGTACTCGCCGCGTACGTAGACATAGGCCGCGTGTGCGCCCATGGCGAAGGAAGCAATGAGGCAGCCTTCGACCAGCGTGTGCGGGTCGTTGCGCAGGATCTCGCGATCCTTGCAGGTGCCAGGTTCGGATTCGTCGGCGTTGACGACGAGATAAGACGGGCGCTGCGGGTCCGGATTCTTCGGCATGAAGGACCATTTGAGCCCGGTCGGAAATCCCGCGCCGCCGCGGCCGCGGAGCCCCGAGGCCTTCATCTCGCTGACGATCCAGTCGCGCCCCTTGTCGATGATCGCCTTTGTGTTGTCCCACGCGCCCCGCGCCCGCGCGCCCTCGAGTCCGGGATCGCCCAACCCATAGAGGTTCGTAAAGATGCGATCTTTGTCCTGCAGCATCCCTCTAGACCCTCAGTGTTCGGCCGGCGAGGCGCTGGCCGCGGGCGCCGCCGCGCCTTTGCCGTCAACCCCGTAGAGCGACGTCAGCGAGGTCAGGCCGCCGACCGGCTCGGACGAGACGCGACCGACCTGCGAGCCCTTCCTCACCGGCCGGCCGGCGACGAGATCGTCGAGCAGTTTTGCGAAATTCTCAGGGGTCAGGTCTTCGTAATAGTCGTCGTTGATCTGGACCATCGGAGCATTGCAACAGGCGCCCAGACACTCGACCTCGACCCAGGACAAAGCGCCGTCCTTCGACTTGGCCCCCACCGGTCCGATCCGGTTTTCGCAGATTTTCTTGAGTTCCTCGGCGCCCCGCAACATGCAGGGCGTCGTCCCGCAGAGCTGGACGTGATGGCGCCCGACCGGCGCGAGGTTGAACATGGAATAGAAGGTCGCGACCTCGAGCACGCGGATGAAAGGCATGTCCAAAATTTCGGCGACCTTTTCGATCGCCGGCTTGGGGAGCCAATAATTGTTCTGCGCCTGAGCGCGCCAGAGAAGCGAGAGCACCGCCGAGGCCTGTCGGCCAGGCGGATATTTGGCGATCTGCCTATCCGCCCAGGCGCGGTTTTCGGGCGTGAACTCGAAGCTCTCCGGCTGCTGCTCCGCCAATCTTCTGACCGACATCTCTCACCTTTGCGCGGCTCTTGAAGTCGAACGCCGCAGCTTTCGAAAAAATCTATCGATCGACCTCGCCGAAGACGATGTCCAGCGAGCCGAGGATCGCCGAGACGTCGGCGAGCATGTGCTTGCGGCACATGAAGTCCATCGCCTGCAAATGGGTGAAGCCCGGCGCGCGCAGTTTGCATCGATAGGGCTTGTTCGTCCCATCAGCGACAAGGTACACGCCGAACTCGCCCTTGGGCGCTTCGACCGCGGCATAGACCTCGCCGGCCGGCACTTTGTAGCCTTCCGTATAAAGCTTGAAGTGATGGATCAGAGCCTCCATCGAAGTCTTCATGGTTTCGCGCCGCGGCGGCACGATCTTGCCCTGATCCGACGTCACCGGCCCGCCCCCCGAGGCGCTGCGCAGTTTCTCGCAGGCCTGTTTCATGATTTTGACGGACTGCCGCATCTCCTCCATGCGGATCAGATAGCGGTCGTAGCAGTCGCCGTTCTTGCCGACCGGAATGTCGAAGTCCATCTCTTCGTAACATTCGTAAGGCTGCGCCTTGCGCAAATCCCAGGGCGCGCCGGACCCGCGCGCCATCACGCCGGAAAAGCCCCAAGCCCAACAATCGGCGAGCGAGACGACGCCGATATCGACGTTGCGCTGCTTGAAGATGCGATTGCCGGTCAGCAACTCTTCGAGATCGTCGCAGACTTTGAGGAATGGATCGCAGAAGTCATAAATGTCGTCGATCAGCTTCGGCGGCAGATCCTGATGAACGCCGCCCGGCCGGAAGTAGGCTGAATGCATCCGCGCGCCGGAAGCGCGCTCGTAGAAAACCATCAGCTTTTCGCGCTCTTCAAAGCCCCAGAGCGGCGGCGTCAGAGCGCCGACGTCCATCGCCTGGGTCGTGACATTGAGAAGATGCGAAAGAAGGCGGCCGATCTCGCAATAGAGCACGCGGATCAACTGGCCCCGCCTCGGCACGTCGACGCCGAGCAAACGCTCGATGGCCAGCGCATAGGCGTGCTCCTGGTTCATCGGCGCGACGTAATCGAGCCGGTCGAGATAGGGCACGTTCTGCAGATAGGTGCGCGCCTCCATCAATTTCTCGGTGCCGCGATGGAGCAGCCCGATATGGGGATCGACGCGCTCGACGACTTCGCCATCGAGCTCCAGCACCAGGCGCAGCACGCCATGCGCCGCGGGGTGCTGCGGACCGAAATTGATCGAGAAATTGCGAAGGTTTTGTTCGGTCATTGCGTCGCTCGCTGCGCGCAGGCAGTAGGCAATAGGCAATTGGCAGTTGAATTAAAATCGCTCATGCTATCTCTCGCTCGAATTTTGCACGCTTCGAGTCAGCGCGCGCAACATTCGCCCAATCGCGCCCGCCTGCGTCAACAGCAGATCGGCAACCTTCGGATTAGCCAGTTCCAGGCGCTGCGACAGGACGAGATGCGTCTCCAACTCCTTTAGCGAGCCCTGGGCGTTCTTCGGAAAATGAACGTAGAAACCTGTGCTATCTCGGCCGTAGCCCTCGGCAACATTGGCCGGCACCGAGACCGAAGCCCTACGAATCTGCGAGGTCAGGCCGTACATCTCGTCCTTCGGAAAATCCCGGGTGAATCGATAGCACCCTTCCACCAGCATCATGGCTTCTTGCCAAACCTTCAGGTCCCGGTATGACCTGATCTCGTCCACATCAACCCCAAGTCCGACCGCCTACTGCCAATTTCCTACTGCCCCTTCGCCTTCTCGTCTCCCGGCAACGACCCCGTCCCCTCCCAGGGGCTGAGAAAGTCGAATTGCCGGAATTCCTGGTTCAGGCGAACCGGTTCGTAAAGCACCCGCTTCTCGGCGTCGTCATAGCGAACCTCGACGAAGCCGGTCATCGGGAAATCCTTGCGCAGCGGATGGCCTTCGAATCCGTAGTCGGTCAGGATGCGCCGCAAATCCGGGTGGCCGTCGAACAGGACGCCGAAGAGGTCATAGGTCTCGCGTTCGCACCAATTGGCGGCCGGAAAGACCGACACAACGGAAGGGACCGGCGTCGCCTCGTCGGCCTGGACTTTGACGCGGATGCGCAGATTCTTTTTCGGCGACAGCAATTGATAGACGATGTCGAAGCGCTTCTCGCGTTCCGGGTAGTCTGCCCCGCAAAGGTCCGTAAAACAGACGAACTGGCAGCGCTCGTCGTCGCGCAGGAACGTCAGGACGTCGACGATGCGCGCCGCCTCCGCTTGCAGCGTCAGTTCGCCAAATGCGACATGCGCCTCTCTCGCCGCGCCCGGCAAGGCGGCGACGATCTCATCGCCCAATGTCTTCAGCACGTCTTCCATCGAGCAATCCCGCTCTCAACGCCCATTCGCCCGCCGCCGCAACAGTGGTGCAGGCGCCCGAAGCGGCAAATCCCCAAATCTAGCCCTGCCCTGACCGGCCGCCAGTCCCGCCGTCCCTCTCCGAGCCCCTCTAGCGCTCGATCGTGCCGGTGCGCCTGATCTTCTTTTGCAGCATCAGCACGCCGTAGAGCAGCGCCTCCGCCGTCGGCGGGCAGCCGGGCACGTAGATGTCGACCGGCACGACGCGGTCGCAGCCGCGCACCACCGAATAGGAATAGTGATAGTAGCCGCCGCCATTGGCGCAGGAGCCCATCGAGATGACGTAGCGGGGCTCCGGCATCTGGTCGTAGACCTTGCGCAGGGCGGGCGCCATCTTGTTGGTCAAGGTGCCGGCGACGATCATGACGTCCGACTGACGCGGCGAGGCGCGCGGGGCGAAGCCGAAGCGCTCGCAATCGTAGCGCGGCATCGACATTTGCATCATCTCGACGGCGCAACAGGCAAGGCCGAAGGTCATCCACATCAACGATCCGGTGCGCGCCCATTGGATCAAATCGTCAGCGGCGGCGACAAGAAACCCCTTATCGGCCAACTCAGCATTGATCTCGCCGAAGAACGGGTCTTTTTCGCCGATCGGCCTACCCGTGTTCGGATCGATGATGCCGCGTGGCGCCGGCGCCGGAGACGAGAGGGAAGCGCTCAATCCCATTCCAGCGCCCCCTTGTTCCACTCATAGATGAAGCCCACGGTGAGCACGACGAGGAACATGATCATTGACCAAAAGCCGAAAGCGCCGATGTCGTGGAAAGCGACCGCCCAGGGGAACAGAAACGCGACTTCCAGGTCGAAGATGATGAACAGCAGCGAAACCAGATAGAAGCGCACGTCGAACTTCATGCGCGCGTCGTCAAAGGGATCGAAGCCGCATTCATAAGCGGAAACCTTCTCGGGATCCGGATTGCTGTAGGCGACGACGAAAGGGGCGACGAGAAGCGCGCCGCCGATCACGCAAGCGACGGCGATGAAAACGACCAGCGGCAGATAGTCCGAAAGAAGACTCGGCATCAGGCCTCCAGGTCGAGGGGTTCCGCCAGCGCCTCAAGAGATCGGGCGACGACGAAGCGCTTCGCTTCAACGACCGGACAAAAATTCAGGGTAAATTTTGCGACCGTCCGCTCGTGCAACAGCCCTATCGCAGCGCAACGCGACGCGCAAGACGAAAGGATTCCAGTCGCCAAAGCGCGCTTCACAAGAGGTTGCGACAAGCGGCGAAGCTCAATTGGCGCGACCGCGAAAGTCGCGAAATCTTGAGCTTCAGGGCGATCGGGACTGGCGAGAGTGACGGGACTCGAACCCGCGACCTCCGGCGTGACAGGCCGGCGCTCTAACCAACTGAGCTACACCCCCGAAAGCGACCCTTAATGCCGCCTCAAACGGCGCGCTGCGGGACGCCAGCCGATAGGCCAGCGCCCCTCGCAAGTCAAGCGCGGCGCTAAGCTCAAAACTGCGGCGAAGCAAGCCGCCAACGCCGCAATTCGCCTGCTGATAGGATGTGAATCTCATCCGGCGCAATCCGCTCCGCCGTGCGGATCACGTCGGGATTGATCCCCATCTCCGCCGCATACTGGGCGAGCGCGGTGACCATATCGTTCGACGCGTAGGTCCGCGTCAAAGCATGGGTCTCACGGCCCCCGCCGCTAGCGTCTTCCCGCGACATGCGGTGAATGCCCACCCGGCTTTGCGGCGGAACGACCCTCTTGATCCCGCCCATCATCGCATAGACGCAGGCCGACATGCATTCGCCGGCCTCGGTCAAATCGCGACCGCCTTCGCTGAGCGAGCGCGCTACGATCACTGCGGCGCGCATCTTGCGCAGGGCGGCGCCGAGCTCCATCGAAGCGACGACTCGCCCGCCGGGCGAGTTTAAAAGAACGACGCCGCGGGCGCCGGGCTGCTCGGCCGCCGATTTGACGAAATCGATGAACGCCTGCGGCGTATCTTGCTCGATGACGCCCTCGGCAACGATGATTTGCGGGCATTCCGCCCTGCAGCCGCGCTCTACGACCTTCGCCAGCCGAAAGCGCATCGGCGCGCTTTCGGCCGCCGACGGTTGCGCGAACGAAATAGAGCTGACGGCAGCCAGCGCGATCGCGAGCGCCCAGCGCCGCGGCCAACGCTTCGCGCGCCCCGCGGTGGTGGGCGGTGACGGGCTCGAACCGCCGACCCTCTCGGTGTAAACGAGATGCTCTGCCAACTGAGCTAACCGCCCTCGTCCGAAACTCCGCAAAGCCGCCAACCTGCTTGCCCGTGACCCCGTATGCGGCCCGAGCCTATACGGGGCCGCTCGGACGCGCAAAGCCCTATTGCGAATCAGCACAGCGAAAAAGGGCGGCCTGCCGGCCGCCCCAGACGCGATTGGAGCAGTTGTTCCACGCCTACTTTTTAACGGCCTTTTTATTAAGGCTCGCCTTCAGCGCCGCGCCAGCTTTGAAACGCGCGTTCTTCGAGGCCGGAATTTTGATCTCCTTGCCGGTCGCCGGATTGCGACCCTTGCCGGCGGCGCGCTCGCGTACCGAGAATGTTCCAAAACCGACCAAGCGCACCTCGTCGCCCTTCTTCAACGACTTGCCGATCCCGTCGAGCGCCGCATCGAGCGCGGCCGCCGCGGCGGCCTTCGAAAGGTCCGTCTCTTTCGCGACGTGCTCGACCAATTCCAATTTGTTCATTAGGCCTCTCCTATGGGCTTGACCCAGAATGAGTTGAAAGCAGCTCAGCGCCGCCGTTCAGGGACTTTCGCAAATCTGTTGCGAATCGACGCCTGAGCGCTCTCATAGCGCCCCAAAAACTCGCGCGGGCGCAAGGCTTTCGGCGCGCCCGCCTTCAAAAAATGCGAGAAATTCGCTGTTTTTCCGTCGCTGCGGCGCAAAAAAGGCCGCAAATCCTAGGATTTGCGGCCTTCGTCTTTCAAAGCCGCGCCCCGCTGGAGAGCGCGGCGGGTTTGCTCAGTGCGCCATCAGGCCAGAGGAATCCTCCTCGGTCGCGATTTTCGCGGCCGCGGCCTTCGCGTCTTCTTCCCAGACGATCGCTTGCGGTTGACGGACCAAACCGTGCGACAGAACCTCTTCCATTCGCGACACCGGCACGATCTCCAAACCGCCCTTCACCGAATCGGGAATCTCCGCGAGATCCTTGGCGTTCTCCTCAGGGATCAAGACCTTCTTGATCCCGCCGCGAAGCGCCGCAAGCAGCTTCTCCTTGAGTCCGCCGATGGGCAGCACTCTGCCCCGCAGCGTGATCTCGCCGGTCATCGCAACGTCCCGACGCACCGGAATGCCGGTCATGGTCGAAACAATAGCGGTGGCCATAGCGACGCCAGCCGACGGCCCATCCTTTGGCGTTGCGCCTTCGGGAACGTGGACGTGGATGTCGCGACGGTCGAACAACGGCGGTTCGATGCCGAAGTCGATCGCGCGAGAACGTACGTAAGACGCCGCCGCGGAGATCGACTCCTTCATCACGTCCCTCAAATTGCCGGTCACCGTCATGCGGCCTTTGCCGGGCATCATGACGCCTTCGATCGTCAGCAATTCGCCGCCGACTTCCGTCCAGGCAAGGCCCGTCACAAGGCCGACCTGGTCTGAGGCCTCGACTTCGCCGTAACGGAACCTCGGCACGCCGAGGAAAGTGGCGAGATTATCGACGGTGACCGTGATCTTCTTCGACTTCGAAGTGAGGATTTCCTTCACGGCCTTGCGCGCGAGCGTCGAAATCTCGCGCTCGAGATTGCGCACGCCCGCTTCCCGCGTGTAGCGCCGGATCAGCTCGAGCAACGCTGCGTCATCGATCGACCATTCCTTTTCGTCGAGGCCATGCTTGGACATGGCCGCGCCGATCAGGTGCCGCTTGGCGATCTCGACCTTCTCATCTTCGGTATAGCCGGCGATGCGAATGATCTCCATACGGTCCATCAGCGCCGGCGGGATGTTGAGCGTATTCGCCGTCGTCACGAACATCACGCTCGATAGGTCGTAGTCCACTTCGAGATAATGATCGTTGAACGTCGAGTTCTGCTCAGGATCGAGCACTTCCAGAAGCGCCGAGGAAGGATCGCCGCGGAAGTCCATGCCCATCTTGTCGATCTCGTCGAGCAAGAAGAGCGGGTTGGACGTCTTGGCCTTGCGCATCGATTGGATGACCTTGCCGGGCATCGAGCCGATATAGGTCCGGCGATGGCCGCGGATCTCCGCCTCGTCTCTGACGCCGCCGAGCGACATGCGCACGAATTCGCGGCCCGTCGCCTTGGCGATCGACTTGCCGAGCGACGTCTTGCCGACGCCGGGCGGCCCGACCAGGCACAGGATCGGTCCCGTCAACTTATTGGCCCGCTGCTGCACCGCGAGGTACTCGACGATGCGCTCCTTGACCTTCTCAAGGCCAAAGTGGTCGGCGTCGAGGATCTGCTGCGCAGCGACAACGTCCTTCTTGACCTTGGACTTCTTGGCCCAAGGAATCGACAAGAGCCAGTCGAGGTAGTTGCGCACGACCGTCGCCTCGGCGGACATCGGCGACATCTGCCTGAGCTTCTTGAGCTCCGCGGTGGCCTTGTCGCGCGCCTCCTTGGAGAGCTTGGTCCTCTTGATGCGGTCCTCCAGCTCGGACATTTCGTCCTTGCCGTCTTCGTCGCCGAGCTCCTTCTGGATCGCCTTCATCTGCTCGTTGAGATAGTATTCGCGCTGCGTCTTCTCCATTTGGCGCTTGACGCGCGTGCGGATGCGTTTCTCGACCTGCAGGACCGAGATTTCGCCTTCCATCAGCGCAAGGCATTTCTCGAAGCGCTTGATGACCGAGCTGATCTCGAGAATCGCCTGCTTGTCGGCGAGCTTGACCGCAAGGTGCGACGCGATCGTATCGGCGAGCCGGCTGTAATCGTCGATCTGGCCAACCGCCGCGACGACCTCGGGCGAAATCTTCTTGTTGAGCTTGACGTAGCTCTCGAACTCCGAAAGCACGGAACGCGCCAAGGCTTCCGCCTCGACCTTATCGAGCGGATCGTCGCCCAACGCCTCGGCCTCGGCCTCGTAGAAGCCTTCGGTCGGCAGATAGCGCTTGACGCGGGCGCGCGAGGCGCCCTCGATCAGCACTTTGACCGTGCCGTCGGGAAGCTTCAGCAGCTGGAGAACACTGGCGAGCGTGCCAGTCGTGAAAATCGCATCGGTCGCCGGATCGTCGTCCGAGGCGTTCATTTGCGTCGCGAGGAGAATCGGCTTGTCCGCCTTCATCACCTCTTCGAGCGCCCGAATCGACTTTTCTCGGCCGACGAACAGCGGCACGATGATGTGTGGAAAAACCACGATGTCGCGAAGCGGCAAGACCGGATAGACGTCGACTGATCCGGGCGCGACGGGCTTACGATTGCTTGACATGGTCCTATCTCACCTCAGCCCTAGCGAGACTTCGAAGAGCCCCGTTCGGCGTTGAGACTTCGCGGCGGAAATCCGCGCAAAGCCTTGAGCGACCCGACTCGCAGCGCCTCAAACGCCGACTTTAAGTAGCACGAATCCAGTCGCTCTATTCTCGGCAAACATGGCCATCAACAGGCCATGTTTCAAGCGTGGGCGCTTCCTTATGAGCGCGCCCTCAGGCGCTGGAGGCTTTTTCGGCGCGGTCGGAATAGATGTAGAGCGGGCGCGCCTTGCCATCCACGACTTCCGGCCCGATCACCACCTGCTCGACGCCGTCGAGTCCCGGCAGGTCGAACATCGTGTCGAGCAAGATGCCCTCCATGATCGACCTTAAGCCGCGCGCCCCGGTGCGCCGTTCGATGGCTTTCTTGGCGACGACGTTCAGCGCCTCATCCTGGAACGTGAGGTCGGTGTTCTCCATCTCGAACAGGCGCTGGTACTGCTTGACGAGAGCGTTCTTCGGCTCGGTCAGGATGCGCTTCAACGCGTCCTCGTCGAGGTCCTCGAGCGTGGCGATGACCGGGAGACGGCCGACGAATTCCGGGATCAAGCCGAATTTCAGCAAGTCCTCGGGCTCGACCTGACGGAAGATTTCGCCGGTGCGCCGATCGTCCGGGCCTTGCACCTTGGCGCCGAAGCCGATCGACGTCCCTCGGCCTCGCGCCGAGATGATTCTCTCGAGGCCGGCGAAAGCGCCGCCGCAAATAAAGAGAATGTTGGTCGTATCGACCTGCAGGAACTCCTGCTGGGGATGCTTGCGCCCGCCTTGCGGAGGAACGCTGGCGATCGTGCCTTCCATGATCTTGAGCAAGGCCTGCTGCACGCCCTCGCCGGAGACGTCGCGGGTGATCGATGGATTGTCGGACTTGCGGCTGATCTTGTCGATTTCGTCGATATAGACGATGCCGCGCTGCGCCCGCTCGACATTATAGTCGGAGGCCTGGAGCAATTTGAGGATGATGTTCTCGACGTCCTCGCCGACGTAGCCGGCTTCGGTCAGCGTGGTCGCGTCGGCCATGGTGAAGGGCACGTCGAGGATGCGGGCGAGCGTCTGGGCCAGCAGCGTCTTGCCCGAGCCGGTCGGCCCGATCAAAAGGATGTTCGACTTGGCGAGCTCGACGTCATTGTGCTTGGTGGCGTGGTTGAGGCGCTTGTAATGGTTGTGCACGGCGACGGAGAGCACGCGCTTGGCCTGGGGTTGGCCGATCACGTAGTCGTCGAGCACTTTGCAGATTTCGCGCGGGGTCGGGATGCCGTCCTTGCTCTTGACGAGCGCGGTCTTCGATTCCTCCCGGATGATGTCCATGCACAATTCGACGCATTCGTCGCAAATGAACACGGTCGGCCCGGCGATGAGCTTACGCACCTCGTGCTGGCTCTTGCCGCAGAACGAGCAATAAAGCGTGTTCTTGGCGTCGCCTTCGGCTTTGGCCATTTTCGTCTCCATCCTGGCCGCGCGAATCCGCCGATCGGCGAAGACGCAACGTTACACGTTAGACGCGGCTGACTAACAAAGTGTAGCCGCCCCTCGCCGCCTCGCCGTCCCTTCCCAAAGCCGGAGCGGCCCGCCTGCCGCTCTTTAGCGCGTTCTTCAAGCCTCACGCGCCAAACTTGATGCAACCACGATAACCCGCGCAAAATCAAGGAAAACGCGACGCTTCGACGATTAAGAGCGGCGCCGAGGCGCGGCGGTAACACAACGGGCTCGCCGCCACGAAAGAGATCACGCGCCCCGCCCCGCGCGATACGCCTGCGACTGCGCGGGAACCTCTTGTTAATTATAGACTTTTTATCTCTTCGGGCTCGTCTGCGCGTTTGCTCGTCACCTGATCGACAATGCCGAAATCCTTCGCTTCTTCGGCAGACATAAAATGGTCGCGATCAAGCGTGCGATCCACCATTTCGTAGTCCTGCCCCGTGTGCAGAACATAGATCTCGTTCAGCCGTCGCTTGATCTTCAAAATATCCTCGGCGTGCCGCTGAATGTCGGAAGCCTGGCCTTGGAAGCCGCCGGAAGGCTGGTGAACCATGATCCGAGCATTCGGCAGCGCGAATCTCGCATCTTTCGCCCCGGCGCAGAGCAGCAGCGAGGCCATCGAAGCAGCCTGGCCGATGCACATCGTCGTCACGCGCGGGCGGATGAATTGCATCGTGTCGTAGATTGAAAGACCCGACGTCACCACGCCGCCCGGCGAGTTGATATACATGGCGATCTCTTTCTTGGGATTCTCCGCCTCGAGAAAGAGCAGCTGGGCGACGATCAGCGAAGCCATCCCGTCTTCGACCGGGCCGGTGAGGAAGACGATCCGTTCGCGCAAAAGGCGCGAGAAAATGTCGAACGAACGCTCGCCGCGGTTGGACTGCTCCACGACGATCGGCACGAGGTTATTGTGATAGTAGTCGATCGGGTCGCGCATCGGTTTGCTTTCAAAGAGGAATCATTTCGGCAGGCGCCGCAACGAAACATAGTGGCGGGGCCGGATCAGTTAAAGACCTTGCCGCCGGCGCCCACAGGCAAGGCGGGCGCCAGCGAAACGATCTCGAAATAATCCCTAAATCCGTCGGGTCGCGCGGCTCCGGATTTAGGGCGCCGGCGAGGGCGCGTCGTCATCCTCGTCGGCGCGCAGGAGCTCTTCGCGCCCGACCGGGCGATCGGCGATTTTGGCGAGGCCGAGAATGTGGTCGACCACCTTCTCTTCGTAAAGCGGCGCGCGAAGCTCGGCCATGGCCTGCGGGTTCTTGCGGTAAAAGTCCCACACCTGTTTTTCCTGACCGGGATAGGCCCGGGCTCGAGCAATCAGCGCGCTGGTCAACTCCTCGTCGCTGACTTTCACGTCGGCTTTGGCGCCGACTTCCGCGAGCAGCAGACCTAGTCGAACCCTACGCTCGGCGATGCGACGATAGTCGGCGCGCGCCGCCTCCTCCGTCGTATTTTCATCGGCGAAGCTGCGGCCTGACGCTTTCTGCTCTTCCTCGACCTGCCGCCAGATCGAATTGAATTCCTGATCGACCAGGCCTTGCGGCAGTTCAAAGGAGTAGCGCTGGTCGAGCGCGTCGAGCAGTCGGCGCTTGACCTTTGCGCGGGAGGCCATGGCGTATTGGTTGGCCATGTTGCCGCGCACCATCTCCTTCAGCTTATCGAGACTCTCGAAATTGAGACTCTTGGCGAATTCGTCATCAATCGCGAAAGGGTCCGGCGAGGCCATGGACTTGACCTCGACGTCGAACGTCCCCTCCCGGCCCGCCAATTTGCGGTCGGCGTAGGCTTCGGGAAAAGTCGCCTTGATGGTTCGCTTTTCCCCGACTGCGACGCCAATGAGTTGTTCCTCGAAACCGGGAATAAAGGCGTTGGAGCCGAGGACGATCTTGATGTCTTTGCTCGAACCGCCTTCGAAGGGTTCGCCGTTAATCGAGCCGACAAAGTCGATGGTCAGCTGATCGCCATTCTCGGCCTTGGCGCCTTCGGCCTTGGCCGCATAGGTCCGCCGATTGTCAGCCAGTCGATCAATCGCCGTGGCGACATCCTCCTCGGCGACCTCCGCCACCGGGCGGTCCAGCGCGAGATCGTCGAACGCCCCGATCTCGAACTTGGGCAAAACCTCGAGCGCGACTTTGTAGGAAAGGTCGCCCCGCGCCTCGAGCGCCGCCTCGATCGAAGCCTGATCGGACGGCAGCTCAATTTTCGGCTCCTGGGCGAGCCGCAACCCATTTTCATCGATGATCTGTTTGTTGGCGGCGTTGATGGCTTCCTGCATCACGTCAGCCATGATGCTCTTGCCGTAGACGCGCTTTAAGTGACCGACCGGCACCTTGCCGGGGCGAAAGCCGTTGAGACGGACCTTTTGCTTCATCTCGGCGAGTTGGTCGTCGAGGCGATGGCCGAGGTCATCGGCCGAAAGAATGATCGTGTATTCGCGCTTAAGCCCCTGCGAAAGCGTCTCCGTCACCTGCATGTCACAATCGCCCTTCGAACCGTCTTCGGCAGCGTCGCCCTCGCCGCCTCTCATAAAGTTAAGATCCTCGCGCCGGCATCGCCGACAGCCTCGCATCATAAGATGGTGCGGGCGGAGGGACTCGAACCCCCACGACTTTTGGTCACCGGAACCTAAATCCGGCGCGTCTACCAGTTCCGCCACGCCCGCGATTGAACGGCGCAGGGAGCGACCAGCCGCCGGAGCGCCGCTCTATAACACTTTGCTTTGATCGCGCCAGAAAAAAGAGCGGCCGCGCAGAAGCACGGCCGACGTCAATGGCGCCGCTGATAAGATCAGTCCCGGAGCATTGCGGCGATCGCCAGCGTGAAGAAGCTGCCAGCGAGCACGGCGTCTGTCGCCGAGAGATGCGGCGAGGCCGGAGCGGCGCTTGAAGTCAGGCGCAAGGTAAGAAAGCCTAGCGCGGCGACGAAACTCGAGAAGGCGATGACGCGACCCATGAACCATTCTCCAACTGGCCGGCCCCGGACGCCGCGCCGGAGACCTGACCGCCGCCCTGGCCAACGCAAAGGGCGGGCCGGGGGAGACGTCCCAAAATGACGCATCGGTCAGCGAGACGCGAGTCAAAATGACGGTCGGGCGACGGGTTTTTCTCGGCGCTGGCGTGTCCGCGCTTGTTTGGGCGGCGCTAAAGCCGGCTTTGAGCGAGACGCCCCAGATCGCGGAGGCGGACGGATTCCGCCTCGTCAAAGCAGGGCCCGTCCTTGCGAAAGTCGCGCCCGACGCGGCGCCGACCAACGCCCTTGGTTACGACGGCGCGACGCCCGGACCTTTGCTGCGCCTCCGTATCGGCGCCGAATTGAAATTGCGCCTCCTCAACGCGCTCGACGAGCCGACGACCTTTCATTGGGAAGGCCTTAGGGTCGCCAATCCGGTGGCGGGCGTTGGCGGCCTGACACAACCGCCAATCCCGCCGGGCGGCCATTTTGACTATGTCTTCAAACCGCTCGACGCGGGGCTTGCCTGGTACAGTCCCCATGTCGGCGCTAGGAGCGCTGGCCAATTGGCGCGCGGGCTTTTCGGGCCGATCATCGTCGATGAGGCCGAACCGCCGGCGGTCGATCTCGAGGCGATCGTCGCCTTGCAGGATTGGCGTCTCGACGCCCAAGGCCAGATCGACCAAGGCACGCCGAAACCAGGCGAGGCCCGGCTTGGCGGAAAGATCGGCGCCAATGGCGCGGCGGCGCCTTTAGCCTTTTCGAGTCTGCGCGGCGCGCGCGTCCGCCTGCGCCTCGTCAACGCTTCGGCGGCGCGCGTCATGATCATCGCGATCGAAGGCCTGAAACCGATGATCGTCGCGATCGACGGACAGCCCAGCGAGCCCTTCGAGCCCTTGCGCAATCAGTTCCCGATGGGCCCCGGCGCGCGCTTCGAACTGATGTTCGACATAGCGGGCGAAGAAGGCGCGACGGCGCGCTTTATATTGCGCGGCGGCGACGCGGCGCCGATCGCCTCGGAGCCGGATCGCCCGCTCATCATCTTCACGGCGTCCGGCGAAAGCGCGCCGAAACGTCCCCCGCTCGCGGGACTTCCGCCAAATCCGCTCCTGCCGAAAGAGATCGACCTCGCGCGCGCTCAACGCGCCGACATAACGTTAGCCGGAGGGGACGGCGCACCCGTCACGTTGAACGGCGAGACGCTCGCCAAGCCCTGGCCGGAAAAGCCGCTCTTGGCCGTTCCCAGGCATACGCCCGTGACGCTCGGCCTCGTCAACACGACATCGACGATCCAAGCCGTCCGCTTCGGCGGTCACGTCGGGCGTTTGCTGCATCCGCTGGATGATGGCTGGGAGCCTTATTGGCGCGACAATATCCTGATTGCGCCGCGCCAAAAGGCGCATATCGCCTTCGTTGCCGACAACCCCGGCCAGTGGCCGATCGAATCCGCCAATCCCGATTTTGCCGCCGCGGGCTTTCGGACCTTCTTCCAGGTCGCCTAGCGACCCGCGCCACAGAGATCGCGAAAGACTTCCGGCAGCGCTTCGGGCAGGTCTTCCGCGATGAGGCCTGGGCCAAAGACGCGGGCTGCGGCGCCGTGTAGCCAGACCGCGCATGAGGCCGCTTCAAAGGCCGGCATGCGTTGGGCGAGCAAGCCGCCGACGATCCCCGAAAGGACGTCGCCGGAACCGGCGGTCGCAAGGGTTGCGGGAAGGTCATAGCCGATCGCCGCCCGCCCATCCGGCGCGGCGACCACTGTGTCGGCGCCTTTCGACACAACGATCGCGCCAAGAAAGGCCGCCGCCGCTCGCGCTTTAGCGAGCTTCGACGGCGCATCAAAGATATCGCTTTGTCCGTTGAAGAGACGGGCGAATTCTCCATCATGTGGCGTAATGACAACGCGCGGCGGATCGGCCTTCGTCAAGGCCGCCAGGCCGTCGGCGCGGCGTTCGAAGCTGGTCAGCGCATCGGCGTCGAGAACCACGCGCCTGCCGCCCTCCCTCGCATGGGCGGCGATCGCCGTTTCGACCAGTGCGGCCGTCGCCTCGCCGACCCCAAGTCCGGGACCGAGCACGACCGCATTGCGCCGACGATCGGCAAGCAGGGCCGCGAGACCAGGGGCTTTGACGAAAGGCGCGATCATCACCGCGGTAAGATGGGCCGCATTGACCGTCATGGCGTCGGGCGGACTGGCGAGGGTGACGAGCCCTGCCCCTGAGCGAAGCGCCGCCCGCGCCGAGAGCCGCGCCGCGCCGGTGTGGCCGGCGTCGCCTGAAACAACCAGCGCGTGGCCGCGCGAATATTTGTGAGCTTCCGCGCCGAGCCTTGGAAGGGCGCCTCGCCACAACGCCGGCGCATTGACGAAGATCTTTGGCTGGATTGTTGCGAGCGTCGCGGCCCGAATGCCGATGTCGGCAAGGACAAGTCGACCGCAATATTGGCGGCCCGGCAGCAACAGGTGCCCCGGCTTCAAGCGGAAGAAGGTGACGCTGGCGCTCGCCTCGACAGCCGCCCCGCGCGGCTGTCCGGTCGCGCCGTCAATGCCTGACGCCAGATCGACGCCGAGCACCGGGCAGCGCCTCGCCCGAACGATGGCGTTTATGCGCTCGACGCAAGCGTGCGGCTCGCCGGTAAGATCGCGATCGAGCCCGGCGCCGAACAGCGCGTCGACGACGAGATCGGCGTCGCTGAGATCAAAGGCGCCGGCCGGCTCGATCGGGCCGCCATAGCGGCGCGCCGCTTCGGCGGCGTCGCCGCGTAAGTTCTCGCGCTGACCAAGCAGCCCGACGCACACCTTATAGCCCCACGCCCGAAGCAATCGGGCGGCGATGAAGCCATCGCCGCCGTTGGACCCTGGGCCGCAAAGGACCGCGATGCGCCCGGCCGAGCGCGCCATCCGGACCGCTTGATTGGCGACGGCGCGCCCCGCCCGCTCCATAAGATCAATGCTCGGCGCGCCGGCCGCGACGGCGAGCCGATCCGCCTCGCCCATCTCGGCAGGGGTGAGCAATTCGGGATGGCTGGCGACGTCGAGCATTGGATGATGGTGACGCAGCGGCGGCGCCGACGCAACGCGAAGGATTTGGCTTATGGCAGCGTGCGCTGCATTCATTTCGCGGCTTTGCAAGCGATGAAATCGTGCTATATGCGCCCCTCCCAGCGCGATCCCCGATAGCTCAGCTGGTAGAGCATTCGACTGTTAATCGAATGGTCGCAGGTTCGAGTCCTGCTCGGGGAGCCAGCAATTCCAAATACTTGTTTCCCTGTTTGAGAGCGATGGCCGAAGTCGAAAGTAGGCCAGGGGCAACATGAGCACCCCTTCGGAAAAGACCGCGCGAAGCTAAGCATCGCCCGCGCGCGCTGTTTGTTGTTAGGCGTCGCCGGCTCGTCCTTCAGATACAGTGCGCCGAAACGGTGAGTTTCAGCATCGGGTTGCTCCGGGCAGCGGATTATGATACCTAAGTATCAACAGCATCAATAGTTCGATGATACTTAAGTCTCAACAGTGATCTCGCCAGCACAAATCCGAGCCGGCCGCCATCTTGCGAATCTCTCGCAGACCGACCTGGCAAAGCGGACGGGCTTGTCCCTGCCAACGATCAAGCGCGCTGAGAGCGAGCGCGACGTTTCGTTCTCTGCCGACGCGGCAGCTCAAATTCGATTAGTGATCGAAGAGGCCGGGGTTGAATTTACGAATGGCGATCGGCAAGGCGTTCGCGTCCGAGGTGACGATGCTTACGGCTATCTGTACGATGACGAGAAGATGGTCGGCCAGATCAGGAACGGTGAATTGCGGAGAGGTCGCGACAACCATCTTGTCGCTCTCGTCAATCGCGGCAGATTGCACGATCCTAAGACCGGTGAGTTCATCTGCGGACTGGCGAAACTAGGCGTCCGTGGCCAGCCGCTCCCCGATCCTCTCAGGTCGAAGATGAGGTGACGTGGGGAAATCACCGGCGATCAGGTCAAGCCGCGCGCAGGCTGCTGGGCTCGTGGAAGCGTGCAACACGGGACATCCGGCCACGAGGGCCCCGCCGGCAAATTCATTTGCTATCCGTCGCTAAAGGGCGCAGGGCCTCACCATCACCAGCGGCGATCGACTTCCCGGCAAGCTGATGGCTGAGAGAGGCCACGCGCTCCCGCCCTTCAAGGCAGCGGCGGCGTCTGTCGAAGGCGGCGAAATAGAGCTCGAAGTACTGACCGGGACGGCTGTCCACGCGGCGACGGGCCCGTGAAGCTAAAGGCCAAGTCGCAGACAATCCCAGGCCGACGAACCCAATGCGTCAAACGATGAATAGGCTCAAAAATCCGAGGCGGTCAGACCGGCGCGACCGCGCCGCATTCAGAGCGTTCATAATGGCCACTGTCGGGATCATCGTGATCGGGGCCTTGATACTGGTAGATCGCTACCTAGCCACGGGCCTGGCGTCAGGCTGAGGAAGGGGAAATGATCACAGCGGATCAGGCGATCATAGCGAGGCGGCTCCTCGGCTGGTCGCTAATGAAGTTGTCGAGTTGCTGCGGCGTGAGTGATGTCACGATTGAGAGGTTCGAAAAGGGCAAGAAAAATCGACATGGAGCCACCCTGAATCTCGACGCGATCCAGCGGGCTCTTGAGGTAGGCGGCGTCGAGTTCAGGCGAGAGCAGCCAACTGTCCGGCTGGCGAAGGCGAAATGATCACCGGCGATCAGGTCAAAGTGGCGCGCAAGCTGCTCGGCTGGTCACAGGACCGGCTCGCTGGCGTGGTCGGCGTCGGCTCGACGACCATCCTAACGTTCGAAAAAGGGCGTCGACAGATGTCGACGCTCGACCTCACGGTCATGCGCCGCGTGTTAGAGGACGCTGGCGTCGAGTTTCTGGAAGGCCGACCACCGAGGCTCAAAACGGCCGTGAAGCGTGCAACATGGGACCAGCCGCCAGAGCTCTAAACGGGGGCCCCCCCGCGTGAGGCTGAGGAAGGGGAACACCGGCGCCGCGAGCAATCTTTCTCCGCTGGCCGCAGGAGGTGCGCTAGATCAAAGCGTCGCTCACAATGCGGCATGTAATGAGTGGACTGGGCTGGAAGATCGAAATGCCGACGGTCCACAATTTCACGTTATGGGATCACCTTGCCGGCAAGCGCATTATGCTGGCCTACAAATGCACGCAGGAACGGATCGAAAAGCTCGGCGGCGAGATCGTTCCTTATACCGCCGAGGAAGTCGATGAGTCCGACTTAGATGATGACGGCATTTATATTCCACCTGAACAGTCAGATGATGAGGCCGCTCCGTAGCGCTGGCGCTCGGCGGTGAAACGGCCGCGGTCGCCGGGTGGATATGGCAATACAGAGAGCTTAAGCGCCTCAGCGGCAACGGTGAGTAGATTCCGAGGCTGCCTATGGAGGAAGACCGCGCGCACTATGCCGTCACC
>Ga0070733_10001104_pt1 | contig 20516 bp, 21 predicted proteins | sample Coa_R1_9_FD_66450 | JGI IMG/M metagenome (GOLD analysis project Ga0070733, IMG submission 66450) | Surface soil microbial communities from Centralia Pennsylvania, which are recovering from an underground coalmine fire - Coalmine... | ecosystem: Environmental > Terrestrial > Soil > Unclassified ... | reverse complement strand
CGCCGACATTAACAGCAGTGTCGCCGAGAGTGCCGTGTGCTGATGCGAGGGCCGGAAGAAGCGCAGAAATTTCATCGTTGAGACCCGATTAGAGGCCTAATTACAGACCTTATCGGAACGTCCAATCTTATCGGAATCTCAACCTGCGAGGCAGTTGTGGGGCGGACACTCCCTTCGACTTTATCTCAGGGCAGGCTCCTTCGACTTCATCTCAGGGCAGGCTCTGCCCCCTGTCCTCATCTACATGTCACCGCTCCGGCGCGGCCGGCACATAAACTTTGTCTGCAGAGACCAGGTCCGCATGCGGCACTTCCGTCCGGAGTCGGATCTTTTGCCATCCCGCTTTTTTCTCCGGCTTGGCCACGAAAGTCAGGAAATACTGATGACTCAGACGTTGCGCCAAGTCATCCAGGTAAGGAGCAAACGTGACTGGCGACCCGGTGAGCCCGATGTAATACGCTTCGCCTCCGGTCTGGTCCGCGACCTGCGCCAAGTAAAGCTGGCCCCAATAAGTTTGCCAGTAGCTATGACCGAAATGGCCGACTCCCGGGGAGTAGATCACGGAGACGAGAACGCCGGCGCGCTGGGCATCGTCGATGGCCTCGGCCAGATACGGATCCTCCAAGTCGCCGCTGCCGTAATACAGATCGATTCCATCGGAGACCATGAGCACTTCCCGCCGGGCGCTGCTCTCCGGCCAGCGCTTCACCAAATCACTCAGGGAAAAATACGGGCTGCCGTTGGCCCCGCGGATTCCCATGGGAAGGCGCAGTGCCTTCGCCGCCAGAGCGTGGTCGGTCGTCAGGTCTTGCGCGATCCTGGCGATGCCATTCTGCATGTAGGCAATCCCAATCTTGGTGGATGCGGGCTGTGCGTCGATGAATTTCCGAACCTCCTGAAATTGCTGGCCCAGACTGGCGTTGGAACCGTCGTCAAGCAAAACAAAGAACTCAAGACCCGCGCGGTCTCCCTGGGCGGGAATCCATTCGGTCACGGGGTCTCGTTCCTTTCCTTCCATCACCATGACGTCCTCGCGATTGATGACCGGCACCTCGGAACCATGATGGGCCTCGACGGTGACCACCAGATGCTCTGGAACTCCGCTTGAAACCTCCTGAGCCGCGAGGCTGCAGCCCCCGCCCAGGCAGACCGCGAGACTCAATAACCCGTTAGCCAGGAATCTATATTTGCTCATGAGACTCTCCTTCGAAAGGCGCCCTTGATCCGCATCGCAGATCCGAAAAAGGGCAAGACACCTTCTCTCTCTTTCGTTAGATGTGCGGAACGGAACAAAGGGTGAGACATTTCAGATCTGGATTTTCTCCGCGAACTCCGCCGCCTTCCTCTGCGTCCTTCGCGGTTAAAAGCTTTTGATCTGGCCGGTGGGCAAGACACTGCCAAGTCGATGCGATAATTCAGGAGTGGGTGAATCCACGACCATGCCTGCCCGTTCTGCCGTCCTCCGCCGATCTTTCCGCAAGGATTTCCCCGCGGCGGTCCGCGGCGAAGGTGTCTACGTCTGGGACGCCGACGGCCACAAATATCTCGATCTCGCCGGATCGGCCGCGGTCAACTTCATCGGCCACGGCGTGCCGGAGATTTCCGCGGCCATAGCCGAACAGTCGGCGAAGCTGGAGTTCGTTCACACCAGCCAGTTCACTACGCCAATCGCGGAAGAGTATGCCGAGGAATTGCTCGCGTTCGCCGGGTTCAACGCAAACGATCATTTCCGCGGCGGCGCCGTTTACTTCACCTGCGGTGGCAGCGAATCAATCGAGACCGCGCTGAAGCTTGCCCGCCAGTATCAAGTCGAAATCGGACAGGCTGCCCGCTTCCAGATTCTCAGCCGCCAGCAGAGTTATCACGGCTCGACGCTGGGCGCGTTGTCGGTATCGGGCAACAAACGCCGCCGCGAAATGTATTTGCCCATGGTGCGTGAGTTCGCGCACGTCGGCATGCCCTACTGCTACCGCTGCGACTTCGATTGCACCGACGGCTGCCGCAACTGCGGCCAGCAATACGCCGCCGAGCTGGAACGCGCCATCGAAACCGCCAGTGGCGAAGCGGCCGCATTTATTTTCGAGCCGGTCAGCGGCGCAACGTTGGGCGCCGTTGTTCCTCCGCCGGGATATTTGCAGGGCGTTGCAGAAATCTGCCGCCGCCACGGCGTGCTGCTGATCGCCGACGAAGTCATGACCGGCATGGGCCGCACTGGCCGCAACTTTGCCGTTGACCACTGGTTCGCAGAGCAAGCGAACATAACGCCGGACATCCTCGTCACCGCCAAAGGACTCTCCAGCGGATACGCCCCGCTCGGTGCCGTGATCGCGAGCAAGAAAGTGGTCGAGGCCATCGCCGCCGGATCGGGTGCGTTCCTGCACGGCTTCACCTACAACGCGCATCCTATCTCGCTGGCCGCAGGCCACGCCGTGCTGCGCCATCTGCACGCAAAGAAATTAGTCGAAGCGGCCGACTCCAACCGCACCGGCAGTCCGGCTGCACGATTCAAGCAAGCGCTCGACAGTCTGCACGACGAGGAAGCAGTGGGAGACGTCCGCGGGATCGGGCTGCTGTGGGCGGTAGAATTCGTCGCCGACAAAATCAGCAAGCGCCCCTTCCCTCCCGAACAGACTTTCTCCGCGCGCGTCGGCGCTGCGGCGATGAAGCGCGGTCTGCTGGTTTATCCCATGCAAGGCAGCGTCGACGGCATCAACGGCGATCATCTGCTTCTCGCGCCGCCGGCCGTCATCACCGGCGAGCAGATCGCATGGGCGGTAGGAGAATTGCGCGCAGCGGTACGGGAGGTGTTCGGGTCGCACTAAGCGATTCGATTTTTTTTTGCGACCTTCGCGGCCTTTCTTTGCGTTCTTCGCGGTTAAAGGCCTTTGTTCTTGAGATCAGACAGAAAAGCATGACCGTGAAGTACGCGAAGAAAAGCCGCGAAGAGCGCAAAAAAATTCGTTTCGCCGCTCATTAGCGCCACGCCTTGCGACGTAGCACGTAGTACTCGTTGATCGGCCGGTCATCAGTCAGCGCAGGAGTCGTGGGAGACAGTTGCATCACGGCTTCGATCGGCACTTCGCTCTGCAGCAGGCTCTGGAACGCCCCGAACACCGCCTGGCTGCCGCGCCCCGGCGGCGCCCACTCTGCGAGATCGATCGCGGCGTCGGCGGGTAACCGGCGCTGCAGCTCGTCCGCCGTCAGATTGGGAAGCGGGCGTTCGCTGCACAGAAAATGAAATCCCCAGCGCGTGCCCCAACGAAAAACACGCACGTAAGGAAACGAATTGTGCAGAGAGCGTGCGACCGCGGCGAAGTCTTCCGCATCGCCATCGGGGATCCATTGCGCCAGAATTCCGCCCGGGCGCAGTCGCTTGCGCGCGGCGGCGTAAAACTCCTCCGAATAGAGCATGCTCGACCCCGCGGCTTCGACTGGCGGCGGTGGATCAATCGTGATCAGGTCGAACTGCTGCGTGGTGCGCTCCAGGTAACGCCGGCCGTCGTCGATGACGATGTGTGCCTGCGGCAGTTTCACAACCTCCGGCGCATTGCTGTGAAAGTACCAGAACAGCCGCGGCACGCTGGGCACGAGTTCTACCGCAGTGGTATTGATCTTCCAACTGAGCAGAGAGCGGAAAGTAGTGCCCATGCCGAAGCAGATGTCGAGCGCGTCCTGCGGCGGACGGTCGAGAAACGCCAGCGGAAGATGCGCCATCATTTTGGTAATAGGAGTCAGGGCGGTCATGCCGTACCCGTTGACCAGAAGCAGTTTGTCCATCCCGGTTCCGGTGGCGATAACGGTAGCAGTCGAGTCGCGCTGCACCTGCAGCCGCGGATTCGTCTCGGAATATCCTTTGCCGACATAAACCAGCAATCCCGCCAGCGGCAACAGCGCGCATGCCGCAAGACGCGCGGCACGGCTCACTCCCGAACCCGGAAGCAGCGGGCGCACTCCAATAATGAGCCAGGGCAGCGCGAGCGCGGCGAGCGCCCAGCGTTCGCTGAGGTGCGGCAACAGCGCAAATCCCGCCAGCAGCGGCCCGGCAATGCATCCCAAGACATTGATCGCATACGCACTGCCCGCCTTTCCCGGATCTCCGCCGGAGCGCCGGTCGACCAGCATCGGAGTCAGGAAACCCAGCAACGCGGTGAACGGCGCAATGCCCAGCACCAGCCGCAGCGGATCGGACAGCACGATACTCGGGCTCGAGGTGGCCAGTGGGAATAACGCCGAGAGCGCCAGAAGCGTCCACAAAAGCGGACTCTCATTCTCCTGCACGCCGCGCTTGCTCCACCACCGGTAGGCACGAGAACCGGCGAAGGTCGCCGTAAGGTATACCGCCAGGATCGATGCGAAAGCGTAGACCACAGTCCCCAGATAGGGCGTGAACTGGCGCACCCACACCACTTCCATTCCCATGCTGGTCATGCCCGTCAGAAACAGAAGCGGGATTAGCGAACCAGCCGGCGCCGCACTCGCCGCAGGTTTCTGTGCAGGAGCGGGCTTGGCCGGTTCAACCTGCGCGGTGCGGCTCGAAAGCATTAAAGCCCCGAGCGCGATCAAAGCATTGCACACTGTCCCGACCATCAGCGTTCCGTGAAAACCCAGCAGTTCGATCAGAAAGAGCGGCAGAATTGTTCCCGCAGCCGCGCCGGTCACGTTTGCCATGTAGAGATAGCTGAACGAGCGCGCGGCTTCTCGCGGCAACGTCTGCCCAATCGCGCGCATGGCCACGGGGATGGTCGCGCCCATCAGCGCGCACCAGGGAATCAGAGTCCAGGCAACCCACAGCCCGGCGACACAGTAGTAGCCGAAAGAGGAAGTCAGCGCGAGATTTTCCAGAATGCGGCGTCCCCAGGAAAGTTCGCAAGGGACCACGATGGCCGAGACGCCGATCAGCAATTCGATGAGCGCATAGATGCGAAGCGCGGGGAAACGCAGCGACGCAGCTTCCGCGTCGCGCCCGCGCAGCCATTTTCCACTCGCCCACGATCCTAGGCCCATCCCCGCCATGAACACGGAAAGAACGATCGACACCATGGCGGTGGTCACGCCGAACTGCGCCATCGACAGCCGGAGCCACACCAGTTCGTAGAGGACGCTGCAGAAGCCGGAAACAAAGAAGAAGAGGAAGTACCAGTTCACGCAGAGCCTCTTCGCGAGGAGCCGTGTCGCTCGTGCCGGATGGAGTTGGACATAGATGGAGGTTAGGGGAATCAAAACATAGCAGTCGCGGCCCGGCAAGTGACTATCGGGGAAATGACGTGGCGTCGTAAGTATCTGCCGGGAAATGACTTCAGGGTTGATCTCTGTTTGAGTCGCGGTTGAGCGCCGGTGCATTGCCTCAGACCGCTGTTCGGGTGAAAGTGGCTCATCGAGGGAGCCGGTAGGCGCCTTGGGAAGGAGACGGCTTCAAGGTAATGCATGAATTTGGATTTTCTCCGCGTACTTCGCGGCCTTTCCTCAGCGAACTTCGCGGTCAAAGGCTCTTGCTCTAGGCGGAAATCAAGAGACTTCAACCGCGAAGGACGCGAAGAGAAAGCCGCGCGAAGCACGCGAAGAAATTCAGACTGTATCGCAGGCATCTCGAGCTTGGAACCTTAAAACGAAAATCGGAGGCGAATATGGCAAGTCCCCAGACGATGACTGAATTCTGTGAGCAGATAAACCCGCGCGTGCTGCTGGCGCTGCGAGATGAGGAAATGTGCCGCGTGCGTCCGTCTGCCGACATGCTGCGGGTGCAGGAAAGCTGGCTGGCGTCGGCAGAGAAGCGTGCCCTGCTGTGGCTGGCTGCGCGCACCCCGGATCGCATTGGTCCCGACCACCTGACCGTCCTGGGTATGGCAGCGCAGATCGCGGCGGGAGTGAGCTACGCGCTCGCGTCCTGGAATCGTTACGCGCTGCTGGCCGTGATCGTATGCCTCGCCCTGAACTGGCTGGGCGATTCGCTCGACGGTACGCTCGCCCGTGTGCGGCAGAGGCAGCGTCCGCGCTACGGTTTCTATGTGGACCACATGGTGGACAGCTTCGGCGCGCTTGCATTGATGGGTGGCCTGGCGCTGTCTGGATACATGCATCCCGTCATCGCCATCGGCCTGCTGATCGCGTTTCTGATGCTCTCGATCCAGTCGTACCTGGCGACGCACGCTCTCGGCGAGTTCCGCATCTCGTTCTGGCGCTTCGGCCCGACCGAACTGCGCATCCTGCTCGCCGCGGGAAACCTTGCTCTGCTCTGGAAGCCGACGGTCCATCTCTTCGGCGGTCAAGAGGAATACCGCCTGTTCGACGTGGGCGGCGCGATCGGCCTCGCCGGCATGGGATTGATGCTGGTCGTCTTCACTTTGCAGAACACGATCCGGCTGTATCGCGAGGAGAAGATTCCACAATGACTACCATGACGATCACAAGCAACGGCGCTACGCGCGCCGACTAGGCGAAGGCAGACCGAACGATGACAGGTCGACCGAAGAAGATTGCGCCTTCCACGCTGGTGCGCTGGTGCAGGTTCAACCTGGTCGGCGGAATGGGAATCGTGGTGCAGTTCGCCGCGCTGTTTCTGCTGAAGAGCGTGCTCCACTTCAACTATCTCGCAGCGACCGCCATCGCGGTGGAAGCTGCGGTCGTGCACAACTTCGTCTGGCACGAACAGTTCACCTGGGTCGATCGGGTGCAGCGATCGGTGGCTCCGACCACTGCAGAGGCTGAAGGCCAGGGTCTCGCGGGCAGACCTTTCGCAGCGCTGAAGCGCCGCGCCACCCAAAGACTGGCCGGCCCGAGCGTCCGGCGGCTTATGCGCTTCAATCTGACCAACGGAGCCGTCTCCATCCTCGGCAACCTTGGGCTGATGAGAGTGATGGTTGGCCTGGGTCACATGAACTATCTGCTGGCCAATGCGATTGCGATCGCGATGTGCTCGCTGGCGAATTTTCTAGTGAGCGAAACGTGGGTATTCGCGGGCCGCCGTGGCTAGGTAGTGGGCGGCCGGGAAGAATGTTCCTACAGGAACACTGTGCAAAACCTCTAAAAAGCGGCGCTGTAAGTGGCTGATTCGAAGCCGGATGTAAGTGCACTCTGTGTTTTCAGAGAGTTAGGCTGTGGAAGAAACTGTCTACTTTAGTAGGCGGAAAATGCCTACGAAAGTGGACTTGACAGCGTGGAATGCCCACAAAAGTAGACTTGACAAAAGCGGGGAAGGTTTCGACTGGTCAAGGTGAGCCTTGGGCTGCATTCTTTCGCCGCGTTCCGCGGCTGATCTTCGCGGGACGGGCAGGATTCGGAGGGCGATCTCCGCCATGCGATTGGGCGTGCCTAGAGTCGTACTCCTTCAAAGTGAAGACAGTGAAAACGAAGATCAACGTCAAAAGCGGCGGACAGGAGTGTCCCCACATAAGCTAAGCAATCTTCAGCACGACCTTGCCGTAGTTCTTGCCGTCCTGGAGCAGCTTGTAGGCTTCGATGGCGCGGTCGAGCGGGTAGACGTGGCCGATCTGCGGAATGAGTTTTCCCTGGGCGATCCAGGCGGAGAGCTGTTGCCATGCCGGGTCCATGATCTCGCGCTTCTGGGAGAGATACGTGAGCCACAGGCCTTGCACGCTGGCCGACTTGGCGTACATAGCGCGGATGTCGAGTTGCGGGGGCTTGCCCGTCGCGGTGCCGTATTGGATGACGCGTCCGAAGTCACGCAGGCAGCGGAGACTCTTGGCGGTGTGCTCTCCGCCCAGCATTTCGAAAACAGCGTCGACGCCTTCGCCGTGCGTGAGATTTTTCACGACCTCTTCATAGTCGTGCCGCTTGTAGTTGATGGCGTGCTGCAGGCCGAGGGCTTTCACGCGGGAGAGTTTTTCTTCGGATGACGATGTGCCGTACATATCGACGCCGAGGAGATGGCCGATCTGGACCGCGGCGGTGCCTACGCCGCCGGCGACGGCGTGAATGAGGACGCGCGGCGTCTGAGCCAGTTTTGAGTGATCTGATTTGGCAGAATCAAAATCCCCGCCCCGTCGCAAAGCACGCGACAAGGACGGGGCACCCGCCGTTTGAGTCATCCCAGCCTGCCAGTATCCTAAGTAGGCGGTGAAGTAATTTACGGGAAAAGCTGCGGCTTGTTCGTCAGTCCAGTGTTCGGGAACTGGCCACAGCATGTTGGAGTAGGCGGCGGTTTTCTCGGCGAATGCTGCCCACTGGTCGTAGCCCATGACGCGGCGCCCGGTGGTTTCCTCAACTCCGCAAAACTCGCGCCCAGCGATCAGCGGCGGCGGAGGAGTTCCGGGGTATCCGCCCTTCGCGGTCATGAAGTCGGCGAAATTCAGACCTCCGGCGCGTACGTGGACGATAGTTTGTCCGGGCTTCGCGACCGGATCGGGAGCATCCCGCACCGCGAGCGCGTCGGGGCCGGAGAGGCTGGTGATCATCAGCGCTTTCATGACGGAAAAGTCTAGCAGGGGTGGCCAACGCTTGGTATCCCCGCATCCTCTCACAAAAGCGAAAGCGGCCCGAGCAGGAATCGAAATTTGATCTCGATTCCAACGGGGCCGCCTGCCCGGATAAACCCGTTTTCCTGCATCGCTACAAGGTCACAACCAGCACGACGCGAACTCCAGGATGCAGCAAGTCAAACAGGAAATATTTGCCGTCCACGTAGTCGATGTAGCACTGGTCGGTGTAGGCCCAACCTACCGGCCACGGATCAGAAATAATGAACCAGTAGCCGCCCGACTGAAACCGCGGCTGCCCTTCGACAATCACCGGCTGGTTGATGACCACGGTGTGCTCGCGGCCAAAATGGGCGCGGAATTTATCGTCGGGAATGCGTTCGCTCTTGGCCGCCGGGCGTGCATGGTCCATCTGCCGTTCGGGATGTTCCTGATCCGGCTTGGCTTGATCGCGCGATTCCTGCTCCTCGCGTTTCGGCGGCTTCGCCTGATCCTGCTTCGGAGGCTTCGCTTCGTCCTTGCGCGGCTTGGCTTCGTCTTTCTTCTGTTCTTCTTGCTGCGGTTTGACATCGTCGGGTTTATCTTGCGCAAAGACGGCTGTGGACGCTCCCAGAAGCAGAGACAAAATCCCAGCGCTGACCCATCCAGAAAGTTTCATCGTGATTTCCTCCATTTGAGATCGAATCGATCTTGCCTGACTGCCCGATCCCCACGTCCTGTCACACGGAATGGACCAGGATCAGATGCCGCATCAGGCACCGCGGGCGTAAGGGAAAGGCTGTAGTTCTAAATAACGAACTTGGGGCTGGGCAATTTTCTGCAAGCAGTCTTGCAGGCGGCGGGCCTCCAGCGGCGGTGGCAGCCCCGAGCCCCAATCCCCAAGACCCGCTCCGCAGTCTCCGCGGATGTCCAAGGACCCAGGTTTGACACCCGAAGCCTGACGGCTGCCGCCAGCCCCACTCGCGCCTGTTTACCGGCAGGTATATACTCTTGGCGTTAGATGTCTGACCGCCCGGCCAAGCCCCAATCGGGCCGGGGACGGGGCGTACATTCATTCAGCATCAGCATCCCCTAATTCATGCGCGCCCCGCATGCGCAAGGCCGATTCCCGCCGGGGCGGCGAGAAAAGGCACGGATGCATCACCCATATATGTGCAGAGTACGTGTAGGGCGAAGCTGCATCCGCGGGGAGGTTTGCCGTGGATCTTATTCTTGTACGTCTTCTTTTTATCGTCGTCGTGGCGGTTACCTGCTTCGTCATTGAGCCCTTCGGGCTGGCCCGCAATTTTGATGCGGGCGTGGGCGCATTGATTGGGGCGGGGATCGTCGTGTTCGAGTGGAAGCTGCGAACGATCAGCCTGAAGCGGCTGATCGGGGCGGCCATCGGAAGCTTTCTCGGCATCTGTGGCGCCTACCTGTTCGCGCTGGTCATTCGCAACAGCATTCCTGCGGGCCACACCCAGAGCTTCCTGCAAATTCTGGTCATGCTGCTGATGGCGTATGTGGGCCTGGCCGTGGGCGCCACCAAGGGCGATCTGCTGAATCTGGCCGCGCTCGGAGGAGTTTTTGGCGGCGAGAAGACGGGCAAGAAAAGCTACAAGATTCTCGACACCAGCGTCATTATCGACGGCCGCATCGCCGACATCGCCGAGACCGGATTTCTCGACGGCATCATCGTGACTCCGCAGTTCGTGCTGCGCGAGTTGCAACTGGTGGCCGACTCCGCCGATTCGCTCAAACGCAATCGCGGACGCCGCGGGCTCGACATCCTGCAGCGCCTGCAGAAAGTCGCCACGCTCACCATTCAGATCGTGGAGGATGATTTTCCCGCCGTGCGCGAAGTTGACCTGAAGCTCATCGAACTGGCCAAGGTTTACGAGGGCAAAATCATTACCAACGACTTCAATCTGAATAAGGTAGCGCAGTTGCAGGGCGTGGAAGTGCTGAACATCAACGAGCTGGCCAACTCGCTGAAGCCGATCGTGCTGCCGGGCGAGACCATGCGCGTGTTTATCCTGAAAGAAGGCAAGGAATACAACCAGGGTGTGGCCTATCTGGACGACGGAACCATGGTTGTGGTTGACAACGCGCGCAAGATGATTGGCAAGACCATCGATGTCTCGGTCACATCGGTATTGCAGACGACCGCGGGGAAAATGATTTTTGGCAAATGGGACGAGCGGGCGGCGTACTCGCGACAGGCAGCGCCGGTTGCTACACCTACGCCCCCGGTGTCGATGCCAGTGGCGGTGGCGGGCACATCGGGGTCCCCCGGAAGCGAAACGAAACCGACTTCGTAGTTAGCTGGGTAATTAGCTCGCGGACGCGACCGATGACACTGTGATCGTGTTGCCGTGAAGCGCGCCAACGATGCGGGCTCGTTGTCCGGCAACTCTGGTCAGAAGCTCGCGCTCACCATCGAGCGCATAGCTCTTGTCGCCATCCACTAGAAGAAATGCAGCTCCGCCGTGCACACACAGGCGAGTGCAATCCGCGGCGGTCTTGCCGAGTTCTGCGGAATGCTTGGCGCCGCAGCGCGAACAAGTCACCATACCATCATGAGTCTGCTGTTGGGCGGCGGACGACTCCGGCGGTCCAGCGAGCGACGCGGCCGCAGCTCCCAGAGTGGCGATGAGTAACGCGAGGACGAAGGCGATGGATGTTCCCAGTGCGACGATCTCGAGCCAGAATCGATTCGACTTCATAACAGATACTCCACCTCGGCAGCCGGGGCCGCGGAACCGTTGATGAAAGAAATGAAACAATCGACAAAGTGGCTGCGAATACGGCTGCAATCAGCGTGCCACCCGCGTGCAGAGCTAAATTGCTGAGAAGTTTGGGCTTGCAGAAGTCCAACCAGGAGACGGATGAATCCGGGAGGGTAGATCGGGAAAAAATTCCCGGATCGGCAGGTTCGTGGGAGCCGATCCGCTGAAACATCGCCCCCTGCCGATCGCAATTTGAACTCCCACCGCCGCACTCGTATACTTACAGCCCGCTATGAAGGTGGTTGTGATTATTCCGGCTGCGGGGCTCGGGACGCGCATGTCTCCCATGCCCAGCGCACTGATTTCGGGCAACAAGGATGCGAAGACCAAGAAGTCGCATCCCTCGAAACAATTTACTGACCTCGCCGGAACTCCAATTCTCATTCACACCTTGCGCAAGTTCGCCGGGGTCGACGCGGTGAGCGAAATCTGGATCGCGTTACGCGAAAACGAGATTGAGGGATTTGGCCAGCGCCTGGCCCAAGAAGTAAAAAGCGGGCTGAAAAAGAACGTCACGATGGTGATTGGAGGCGAGCACCGCCAGCAGTCCGTCCAGCACGCCCTCGACGCCGTCTCGGCCGCACCCGACGACATTGTGCTGGTGCATGATGCGGTGCGGCCGCTGGTCACCGCGGAGATTATTCGCGACGTGATACAGGCTGCGAAAAAATATGGCGCTGCCATTGCCGCCCTGCCCGCGGTCGATACCGTAAAGCAAGTCGAGCGCACTTCTGAAGGCGCGATCATTAAAGCCACGATTCCGCGGGCCGGTGTTGTACTGGCGCAGACGCCGCAGGGATTCCGCTACGACGTCATCAAGAAAGCTTTCGACGAAGCCGCCGCCGACGGTTTCACGGGCACCGACGAAGCGTCGCTGGCCGAGCGCTCCGGACACGAAGTCGCGGTGGTGATGGGATCACCAAGAAATATCAAGATCACAAATCCGGGGGATATGGAGCTGGCGGAGTTCTATTTAAGGAAATGAGCCACGGATTTTCACGGATTTTCACGGATCAGAGCAACATCAGCGGCTTGGACTCACTGGTGATGCATCCTTCTCTTCCTGGTCTGAAGCATGCCGAACTGACCGATAAGATCATCGGTGTCTTCTACGACGTTTACAACGAACTTGGGCACGGGTTTCTCGAATCAACTTATGCCGAGGCGCTGGCTGTGGCTTTGGAAGAGGCCGGTCTGAGTTCCGCGCGTGAAGTACCGGTGCCAGTGTGGTTCCGCGGAAGAAAGGTGGGCCAATACTACGCGGACTTGATTGTTGGAGATGTCGTCCTTCTCGAACTGAAGGCCGCGCGCACTCTGGAGTCCGCCCACGAAGCTCAGCTGTTGCACTATCTGCGCGCAACCGAAATCGAGGTGGGCTTGCTTCTGAACTTCGGCTTGCGTCCTCAATTCCGCCGGTTGCTCTTCGATAACGACGGAAAAAAAATCCGTGAAAATCCGTGTGAATCCGTGACCAAGGTTTCCGCATGAGGATCGGCTACGGCTTTGACTCGCATGAATTCCACTCTGGCATTCCCCTGAGGATTGGCGGGATCATGCTGCCCCATGACAAAGGCCTGGGCGGACATTCCGATGGCGACGTCCTGCTGCACGCCGTCACCGATGCGTTGCTCGGGGCAATCGCCGCACCTGACATTGGCGCGCTGTTTCCTCCGTCGAATCCGAAATGGAAGGACGCCGACTCCGTCATCTTCTTACGCGAGGCGCTGAAGCGGGTGCGCGAAGCTGGTTACGGCGTCGCCAACATCGACGCCAGCCTGATTCTCGCCGCGCCCAAGATCGGCCCGCACTCGGGCGCGATTCGCGCTCGCCTGGCGGAGCTGCTCGGCGTGCCCGCCGATTGCGTTGGCCTGAAGGCGAAAACGCCTGAGGGCTTGAACCTGGACAACGCCGCCATCGCGCACGTGGTGGTCCTGCTGGAGAAACGCGCGAAAGCAAAAAACGCCAAAGCAAAAAAAAAGAATATGCAGATACGAAAGAAATAATCGCTTCGAGCCTGGGCCAGACTGGCCTGCTACGGGTGATCCAGTATGCGGTTTCTTTCATACTTCCGGGCGCGTCGCGAAACGGGTTATGATCGCTTCCCGCTCTGAGGCAACTCCCCGTGAAACGTCTAAATTTTCTCTCTCTTCGTTCGACATCGAGTGCGACGCTCGCGAGCCCGGTCGCATTTCGCGTGCTGCCGTGACTCGCATTGACCTTGCGTGATTCGGCGATCTCAGCGCGGAGCGGCGACGGAATGCAGCCCACGGCGCAATGCGTGAGTGGAGAAGCTGCGGAAGAGTCAGCCCCAGCGGACCGAAAGATTAGGCCCAGCGCTAACCAATCACCTGCCGATAAGCAGGTTGTTGGCGTGTCCCCGCCGCCTCGATGAGCGCTCGGAAAATCGCGAGCGAAGCGGCATCGTTATCCACCGAGCGCTCGGGATGCCATTGCACGGCCACGACGAAATGATCGGGCGCGGTTCCTTCCAACGCTTCGATGATTCCGTCGTCCGGGCAGCGAGCCACAATACGCAGGCCGTCGCCGATCGCGTCGGCGGATTGATGGTGAGAGGAATTCACGGGTAAGACCGGCAGGCACCGGACCTCAGACGTCGCAGTGCGTACTCCCGCGGCGACAATTCGCGCCAGCCTCGAGCCCGATTCGATCTCAACCGTGTGCGCGACGGCGACCGTCTTGCCCGCCTCGTGATTCACCTTGACGCGCGTTTCTTCTGGCAGAAAATCCGGAATGTGCTGAATCAGCGAGCCTGTGCGAAACACGTTCAGGCTCTGCAATCCGTAGCAAATTCCCAGCACCGGCTTGCGCAACTGGTAGGCGTCCTCGAGCAGGAGATCATCGACCGCGTCGCGACGCGGGTCGGCCGCGGCGGTGCGCGGCGACCGTGTCTCCTTGAATCGTGCGGGATCGACGTCGGCGTTGCTCCCGGGCAACAGCACTCCGTCGCAAGTCTCGATCATCTTTATAACCTGCTCCCGAGTCTGATTGAGCGGAATGCGAACCGGTTCTCCTCCTGCCAGCGTGACCGCGCGTTCATATTGCGGAATGGCCCGCTCCCCGTAGGCAGAGTCGGTCGAATGCGGCATGGGGATGGCAATGCGCGGCGGCATTTCTAGCTCATCCTCTCAATTGCCGTTAAGGTTCGGGACTGGCGGTAGTGGCGGACTTCCATAACAAGCACCAGCACGAAAATAATGCTGCCCGCGACCAGCGCCATCGGCAGCGCGATGTGCCGGTAGGCGACCCGCATATCCGGATGCACGCCCCGAAGTGCGGCCACAATCACCGTTCCGAAAATGGCCAGCAGCAGACTCACCGCGAAACAGAGCAGCGTTCCGATGAAGGTCACCAGGCCAACGCGCACGGGAATCGCGTACCAGCGCGGCGGACGAGCTTTGGCCTGAGGTGTCACTCCATGCAACAGTAAATCATCTTCTGCTGGTTTAGCACTTCAGGGACCTTTGGGGGCAGTGATGAACGCGCGCCCATCCGAGGGCCGATCTGGATCGTAGTGAACATTGTAGTGTGAAAGGGAACATGTCTGCCTGCAGTCCGTAAGCCACTTGGAGTCGACGTTCCGATACGCCTCGGTCCATACCGAGTTGATACTTCCTCGAACTGAATACTCGACACGACATTCGCATATGTAACATCTTTGCGAGTGACTTCGTGGAACGGTAACGAAGGAATCTTCAACAATGCGGGAACCGGAAGACGTTCCAGGTGTTGCCGGCCAATTTTGCCACATCTGCAATTGGTGGTCGACGCGATGTTCAGCCCAAAATGTAGCGATGACTCCGAGCGCGAACAGAGCAAAGACGGAAATACTGAGCCAGCTGTGAAGCGGATTGCTGAAGTTCAACTGATTGTGAGAGCGATGGCGCTGCACTAAGCTAGTATATTCGGCGATACGGCACCCATTTTTTTCTTTGGCGCGGTTCGTGTGAATGATCAACGTGTGCAGCCCGCACCACAACCATGTATTCGTCGAACTCGTGGGCATGAGCCGCCGAGCGCGCTGTCTCGCGGGTCCAGAAAGCCATTTGGCTCGCGTCCGCTCCCTTAAACACGTAGCCCTCCACGCCCGGAATCGCCTGGCGGCTGGCAGCGATCCGGTTGACCGGTTGCTTCATGAACTCCGGAAATTCCTTCATGATGAAAATACGACGGCGCAGAAGTGGACGGGGGAAGGCGTCCGACGCAGCTTCGATTCGCCGGTTTCGATCCGCGCTAGTGTATAAAATAGTAAGCAATGTCGCAGGCAGCCCCGGCAATTACGCGCAGTCCCGCTGAAGTGGTTCGGCTCACTCCGGTTTCGCAGGCGGCGAACGGCATTTGCTACGCCATGGCGGGGGAAGTTGCGGTCAACTCGTTTGACCTGGAACGCATGGTTGCCGCCGTACCCGGCAAAGTCGCGGCGGCGCTGGAACGCAAGGCGTACTATTTTGTGCCGCTGACGGTGAGCCAGGGGGAGGAGACTCTAATCGCCGACCGCTACGACGTTGCGCTCAGCGACAATGCGGTGTGCCATCGCAACCTGAATTTGGGCGATTCGCAGTGCGTGTTTATTTCCACGCGGCTCATGGATGACAAGTTTTCCGTGGCCTTCGAATTCTATATCAATGTGGGACACGCGTTGGTCGATCGCGCCGGAGTCTCGCGCGACTTCGCGGAGTTGGCGTGGAGCCAGGTGGAAGCGGGAGTGCGCGGCGAAACTTCACTGGACGCCTACGAAGCGCGCAAGCTGGCCACGGCGGGCGGTTCGGACGCCGAGCGTTACAAGAACGAATATCTGGAAGCTACGTTCTCCGACACCATTTCGATCTATTTATTGTCACTGTATCTTGACGTGGATTATCACGATCTGCGCGAGCGCGACTATCCCCTGCTGACGCCGTCGGCGCTGGCCGAACGTCTGCGCAAAGTGGCGGAGTTGTTCCCGCCAAATTCGGGATTCGACTTTGCGATTCTGTATAAGCGCCGCGGTTAAGTCACCTTTCCGCCGCCAGCTCGAAGCCGCATATCCGCAGCTTGTTTATCCCTCCGTTGCAAGACGCAGATACTCGGTGAGTCCGGTTTGTACCGCACCACGACCTCTTTTCCCTTCTCGTCCTCGAGATACTGATTCGCGGAAATTCTTCGGAGGAATGCTTTTTGAAAATGGCCAGCGTAGTACTCACCTCCCACAGAGTATGAGTAACTCATCTCGGAAGTATGGATGGGTATCATGTAATAGATGCGTTTCGTTGTGATCGTTCCGAGTTCCACTTTCCCTTTCGCGACCGGCCAATCCCCTGAGGAGAAAACGCCCAGCTCCCGCCAATCCAATACCCCAAGTAGTTGCTGCAATGAGCGGTTGAGCAAGCGTCCAGCAAAATTTCGTTGACGGAGGGTGAACAGGGGGCCTTGATCCGCCACGCGAACCGCAGAAATGTCGGGACGGCCCGGTTTGTAGCGAACGAAGATGGACTGGCCCTGCAGCGGGCGGAGGAAATCCCATGCGTCTTGCTCATCCGCGAATTGGCGGGAAAAATACCCCGCGTAGCGTTCGCCCTCTACCAGGTACGAGTAGGCCACTTCTCCGAGCGACTGCTCGCTAAACGTTCGCACATCTAGGGTTTCAACTCTGCCCTCTGCTTGGGGCCAGCCAGCTCCGCGGATGGAACGAAGCCAGGCCGGAAGTCTCCTGAGGAATAGCGAGGCAGCCACGAGAAGTAGGTACGCAACTGCAACTATGAATTCCCGCAGGAATACAGAAAGGCGAGGATAGGCGTCCGCTGCGAACATCTCCGCAGCAGTATACGCTCAGCAGATGACCACGGTTCTATGCTTCAGCATTCTCAAGATCCAATATCCCGCCGCGGCGGCTGCGAGATGCTTTAACGTGTGTCCGCTAACGATGTGGCCGAGGGCGAAGACCCGGCGATCGGCTTCCTCCAGAATTTTCGCCACGACATAAAACCCAACCACTACGGCGAAATCCGATCCGCGCGTGTATTTTGCCGGCAACATCAAAGCCAGCAGGAGAACAAGAATGGCATATACCTGCACGGCGGCGTAGAAACGGAGATCGCCATGACCGCGAAGTTCTCCGGCGCGCCAGAAAAGCACGCTGCCGATGCCCGCAGCCTGCAGGATAGGAAACCGCAGAAGACCGGCACCCACACCCACTCGTTCGGCAATCACAGCCGCGAGTAGCGCCATGAAGACGATCATGATCGGAATGCGGTCCCAAACCAGGCGTGCGTTATTGGGGGCGAGATGGTAGTACGCGGATCCGCCGGCGGTCAGGATGAGCCCGGCGAACACGACCACAAAGAGCCAGCGTTCGCGCGGGTCGACGAACCGGGCTTTGTTCGGAGAGAAGAGAATGATCAGACCCCATACTCCGACAATCGCGAAGGGGACATTCGAAACTACATCGCCGAAGTTCGGGATGCCGAGCCAGGCACGGTGATCGGCGAAGTTGTGGTAGGCCAGCGTCTGCGGGATGGGCGGCAACAGCAGTGCAATGATGGTGATGACGGCTGCAACGACGATCAGAAGCAGTGGCGCTTTGGAGCTGGGTATCACGAGGGGAGTATACGGAATGCGAGGGGATTGCGAAGGCCCAATCCCCACTTCCCGAAGAGTACGCGAGAAATGGGGCACCCGAGCTGTCAGGACTTCAAACTATTTGCCGTTTGAGATCACGAAGTTGACTGAGCTGGCTTGATTGGCGTTCACGGTCACTGATTTTTCCCACGTCTTCGGTTCGGTGAATACTGGACGTTGCACGCTCTTCTCGGTCAGCACGTCGTAGGCTTGTTCTTTGCCGGCCAGGCCCCAGCCCTCATGCCACGCCACGATCTGGTAGGTGCCGGGCGGGACATCGGTGAACTGGAATTGTCCGCTCTCGTCGGTGACAGCGTAATAAGGATGAGTGACGACGAACATTTCGGCATTCATCCAGACATGGCCGCCGTTGCAACGCAGGTTGACCAAGCCCGGCGCGGGCATAGCACGCGAGGTGATGCGGTCGGTGAAAGGGAAGGGCAGATTGAAGGTGGCGGCGCCATCCATGTGAATGGTGTGAAGAGTGGAGTCGGAACTCATCATATCCAGAGTGCCATTCTCAGGGACCAGAAGAATGTGCGGAATGTAGCGGCAGTGTTTCTGGTCGAGGTGGCGACGCTGCGCGGGAAGGTCCATCGCCTTTCCCGCGGAAATGTTTTTGAGATAGACAACTGCATTGGCGACGCCGCCTTGCGGGCCGACGATCAACCGCTCCAGGTCAACGCTCTTCCGGGATTCGGGATCGCAGATTTGTGGGTCCTTGGTGATGGGGAAGTCGAGGGCGCGCGGAACCGGGCCTGACCACTTCACGGAGCCTGAAATCGTGCCGCCGTTCGTGACGGCGACGACCTTGTAGTCACTCTGTCCAAACGCCACGGTGGTGGCGGCAAAGAAAAACGTCAATAGAAAGTACTGAAATGTCCGGCGCATACTCGTCCCCTTAAATGCTCCGGCAGCCGGCAACGTGGGCCCGGGGGATTACCGCTGGGGCATCAGACTTTTATCCGTACAAGCTTCCCGCAGACACCGTCTAACATCCCAGCTTGCGGGAAAATGCTGCACCGGTCCGGAAAATCCGGGCAGCATGTGTCTGCAGGTCAACCCCTACATGTTTCAAACGGGGAAGCCGTCCGAAGACGGTGTTGTGATTTGAATCACAATTAGAGTGCTCTAATCGAGAGGGTTTGGTCGAGATTACCAAAGTGTTGAAACGGGGATGAGGAGTGGCAGAAGCAATCCGCCAAGCGCGACGGAAAGGGTCCGGAAGAATTCAGCCGGGGTCGCGGTGCGAAGCGATGTCCGTTGGGCAACAGACTGGTTGAAATGCTTGAGGTTATGAGTCAGCAGCCAGTCGGGCTTGCTGGCGATGGCCGAGAGGAGCACCGGGACATCGGCCTCGTGGCGAATCAGATGACAGTTGGAGAGCACCTGCTCCCTGCTGGGGTAGGGAACAAGCTGGGGATGAGTCAACTTGATGAGGCGGCAATAGGCATCAATCAGATGGTCGACGTCAATCGATGGCAAGCGCTGTGCGTGGAGGAGCAAATTCTCCTCCACCTCGTCGCGGACGACATCGGCCAAGACCAGCTTGCACACTCTTGCGGCGCAGAGGGAAGGGATCGCTTTGTCGAGGCCCCAAGAAGAGACGATTCCGCCGGTCAGAACGTTCGAATCCAGGAACAGGCGGAGTCTGAGTGGGGGCTGGTCATTTCCCGCGTTGCGGACGGCGAGTCTGCGAGGAGGAACGAGTGGTCTTCGCGTATTTGACGGTCGTAAACGCGGTTGCGGGCGTCAGGAAGCGTAGAGAGGAGACTCGCGGAAGTGACGCCGGCAGCGGTGAGGGTTGCACTCACGCGCTCACAAAGATGCTCGAAGCGACGCTGTTCCGGCAGGAGAATGAGGCCATCGCCCAGGCACAAGACGGCAAACGGCGCACCTGTTCCGAGACCGAGATCGCGGCGGAACTGGCTGGGGACGGTTAACTGGCCCTTTTCGCCGATCTTGGTCGTCGTCAGGTATTCGATTGTGGTGTTGCGTGTGGACATTTGGTAGGAAAATCCTACCCGCGCGCCAACCGCCATCAAGCGCCAAGACTGGACGGTAGTGGTTTCTCAAGGTAGTAGCGAAAATCCCACTTCTCGCGCAAAGAACGCGCGAGAAATGGGGCACCCCTGCGTGCGGCGGCGTTGGTTAGACATCCTCGGCCTACTAGGATTGGCGAGTGAGCCGTTACAATCATCCCGCCATGACTGTCACGGTGCGATCGTTCGCGAAGATTAATCTTGGGCTGCGCATTGGCGCGGCGCGGGAGGATGGATTTCACGAGTTGCTGACCGTGTATCAGACGATTGGACTGCACGATGTGATTCGTGTGAGCGTGGGGCGGGGCGCGGTCCGGGGAAACGCTATTGAGATTCGGTGTGACGATCCGCGGGTGCCGCGCGATGAATCGAATACCTGCTTTCGCATTGTCGAGAAGGCGATGGCGGCGCTGCGCGCGAAGGGGCGCGTGGTTATCGAGATTGAGAAGCGGTTGCCAGTGCAAGGCGGGCTGGGTGGGGCTTCGTCGAATGCGGTGGCGAGTTTGCTTGGTCTGGAGCGGGCACTTCGCAAGACGTTGCCGGTGGCGGAGAAGTTGCGGATTGCGGCGGAGGTGGGGTCGGACTTGCCGCTGTTTCTCGTGGGCGGGACGGTGCTGGGATTGGGGCGGGGGGAGCAGGTTTATCCGCTGCCGGATTTT
>Ga0070733_10001103_pt1 | contig 20525 bp, 10 predicted proteins | sample Coa_R1_9_FD_66450 | JGI IMG/M metagenome (GOLD analysis project Ga0070733, IMG submission 66450) | Surface soil microbial communities from Centralia Pennsylvania, which are recovering from an underground coalmine fire - Coalmine... | ecosystem: Environmental > Terrestrial > Soil > Unclassified ... | reverse complement strand
TGCGCATCGAACGCGCCCACCGGAATCGGAATTCCCGCGCGCAATCCCAGCTTCTCGGCCCAGTAGGGAGACAATGTTCCGGCGATCTTGTCCGAAGTTTCGTACTCCCCCGCAAGTTTCGCGCGCACCCCGGCCAGCAGCGGATCCAATTTCACCAAAAATTCTTCGGAAGGCAGCCCGCCCAGATCCGCGTGCCACAACCACTTGTGTCCCATCGCGCAAACGCTGCGCTTCGCCTTGCTCGGATCGGTCGCGCCGCACAGAGTCGCCGCCACCATGTCGCAATGCTCGAACGCGCTAGCGAATTTCCCGCGCTTGTCGGGATTGTGTCTCAGCCAGTGCAGCAACTTCGCGAATCCCCACTCCGAGGAATAAACGCCGCCGCACCAGCGAATCGCTTCGAGTCCTTCACGATTCGCCAGCTCCGTGATCTCCGCGGCTTCAGCCTTCGCGCGATGGTCGCACCACAAGTAATAATCATCCAGCGGCACCATCTTCGCATCGACAGGCACCACCGACGATCCCGTCGTGTCCAGCGCGATTGCTTCCACGTCCTCGCCGCGCACTCCCGCTTTTTTCAAAGCCTCGTGCGTGGCCGCAGCCAGCGCGCGCATGTGATCTTCGTGTGACTGCGTCGCGAATTCCGGGTCCTCGCGCTTGCGATGCAACGGATATTCAGCCACGGCGGATTCCAGCGTACCCTTCTTGCTGTCCACGATCGAAACCCGAACACTCAACGTCCCGAAATCTACCCCCGCCACAATCGCCATAAAAAGCTGCGCCTCGAATCGTTAATTTTCGTGCCAGTGCATGTCCCAACCGAGGTAACGCACCGCGGCTTCAACTCGCAAAGATTATTTGCTGCCCTCACCGCTGGATTCGGCGGCTTTGTGTTTTTTTCGGCGCGTTGTCTTCGGAGCCAGGGCGGTGGAATCACGTAGGACCAGGCTGGTGCGGAGCATATATTCGCTTCCGGTCGGTGAAGGATTTTTTCGCCGTACATCCGTCAGCAGCGCATTGAACGCCAGGCGTGCAATCTCTGCTTGCGACATTTTTACTGTGGTCAAAGGCGGTATCACGAACTGCGCCAGGCGGATGTCGTCGAATCCCACCACCGAGAGTTCCTTGGGAACGTGTACTCCCTGCGCGTAGCTTTCGCGCATCACTCCCAGCGCCGTCATGTCATTCGAACAAATAACCGCCGTGGGAATCTCCGGCAGAGCGAAAAGTTTCTGCATCGCCGCGATGCCGCCCTCCATCGTGTGATTTCCTTCCACCAGGTGCTGCGGATCCACGGCCAGGCCGATCTCGCCCATCGCCTGCATAAACGCATGTTGCCGTGCCAACGCGGTCTTCAACGTTAGCGTGCCGGAAATAAACGCAATTTTTTCGTGGCGCAGCGCGGCCAGATGCTGCACCGCCTGCCGCAACCCATTCAAATAATCGATCTTGATCGTGCTGATGCGCGGCAACGGCGGTCCCACATCAATAAACACCAGCGGGACGTTGCGCGATTTCAGATCATCAAACAGCGCTTCTTCCATCCCGAACGTCACCACCGCCACGCCTTCCACGCGCCTCTCGATCATCCGTCGAACGGAAAGCGCCATCCGCCCGGGATCGTGCACCGTGGAAGTCGTAAGAATCTCGTAGTTGTTCTGTACCGCGATATCCTCGAACCCCTGCACAATCTCAGGGAAAAAAGGGTTGGTGATTTCCGAAACGATCAATCCAAAAATCCGGCTGCGTCCAGACACCAGCGCGCGCGCCTGCGTGTTCGGGTAATATCCCAGCTCTTCGATCACTTTCCAGACGCGCCGCGAAAGCTGCGGCGTCACCGTGGGCACACCATTGATCGTGCGCGACACCGTCGCGATCGAAACCTTCGCCAACTTCGCAACTTCGTGAATGCTCACTTCCCATCTCCGATAGCGTGTGCCACGTACTATCCGCTCTCATGGCAGTTCCGTCAACGCCTGCATCAAATCGAAGGCGCCCGCGCGCGGATTCTACAAATGTCCCGAGCCAGCCTGCTGGAAAACACTAGCTGTCGGAATCTTCCGCGTGCGTGCTGGTCTTCCAATAAACCGCGTATCGCTCTCCGAAGATTTGATTCAGCGGAATCAACATCGTCGCATTCTTCTGGCCCACGGTTGTAAATGTCAACGGCTGTCCTTTCACCGGTTCCAGCCACGCGGCCGTGCGAATTTCTTCCGCCGATTTCGCAAAAATATTCGCGCTCCCTTTTGCTTCGGCGTGTGGAGGAGCCAATTGCGTTGGCCCGTGATCCGGATCGAATTGCATCGCTTCCGTTAATCCTTCAGCTCCCAATCGTCCGGCCAGCACGATCGGCCCATACAGCGCCGCTACTTGTGTGCGATCACCCAGCAGCGGTTCGGTACGTAGCCGCATCGGCAACTTCACCTCCAGCCTATCGCCATCCGCCCATTCACGCGTGATTCTCAGATAACTTCCCGGGCTGGAAAAAACCGGCAGCGCCTTCCCGTTCAACTCCACCGTGCCGCCATCCGCCGCCCAGCTGGGAATCCTTATATTGATGCCCGCCTGCACTGGCTTTTCGGCTTTCACCGTGATGCTGGTTCCTTCCTGTTCCGGAAAGCTCGTCTTTTGGCGCACGGTAAGCCCCTTCTCAGGCCAGCGCACCTCGGAAGCGATAAAAAGGTTCACGAACACGTCGTGCTCGTTATGCGAATAAATCGTATCGGTAAATTTCGAAAACTCCTCGACGCCGGTTCCAGTGCAGCACCAGAACGAATTGAACTGCGAATGAAAGAACTTCCAGTAGCCCGTCTCCAGCGGAAAATAATACATTTTCATCCCGTTGTCCGGATGCTGTGTCCCCAGCCGCGAATTAAAAAGCGTCCGCTCGTAATAATCCATGTACCGCGGATCCGCCGTCCACTGATGCACATGCCGCGTCAGCTTCAGCATGTTGTAACCACAGCAACATTCCTCCGACCACAAGCTAAGCGCCTTCGACAGATTTCCCGCGTCCGTGTCCCATCCCTCGCCATTACTCGTCCCGCCCGTCACGTAAGCGCGCTCTTGCGTCACTTCTTCCCAAAAATATTCCGCCACCTCGTGGTAATAAGGATCGCCGGTCAGTTCATATCGCCGCGCTGCGCCAATCACCTTGGGAATATTGGTGTTCGTGTGCAGCCCCTTCAGTTCATCTCGATGCCCTGCCAGAGGGCCAAAGTAATCCGGCTGCTCGAATCGGGTCGCGGTCCGGAAGTATTGCCACTTCCCCGTAATCGCGCTCAAGTTATAAAGCGCCTCATTCGTTCCGCCGTACTCGGTCTTCAAAATCCGCTGCATGTGGTCGTCGCTGATCCCGTTCGTCCAGTGGCCCATCCACCGCGCCATGCCCTCCGCCACTGCCAGAGCTTGTTCCGATTGGCAGTACGTGTACATGTCCAAATTTCCCGCCATGATCTTGTGCAATGTATAGAAAGGCGCCCAGACGCCCTTGCCATCGCTCAACCGATCGAAAAAACTCTCGGGAAACGCGCTTAGATAACCGTTGCCTTTCGCGTCCTGGCACTTCGCCAGCTCCGCCACCACCGCTTCGCCTTTCGTCTTCAATTCCACGTCGCCGGTACTCGCATACGCCAGCGCGCACGCCGAAAGAAAATGTCCGGTGAAATGTCCGCGCAACTCGCAATCCGGAGCTTCCCAGCCGCCCAAAGGCTCCGCGGTGCTGGCCAATCCCGCATTCACGCGAAAATTGTGCACCAGGCGATCAACAGGTAGAGAATGCAGATATTGCAGATTTGCTTTCGTGGCATCCAGGAATGGGCCATCCAGCAAACGCACCTGCTCCATGGGAAACGGCGCAGCCAGCAGCGTCACGCGTCCTTCGGGACCATGAGGACGTCCGCCTTGCAGCAGCAGGTCCTCGAAAGCGGCGCCTCCAGCGAAAGCTCCCGCGGTTTTCGGAAGGCACGCCAGCGCTGCCGACGACATCACCCCGGAAACAAATTGCCGCCGCGAGACGCCCTTGGGAAAATTCACGTCGCCCTCCGTCCTTCGCCACAACCTGCCGCCGAACATCACAAACCCAAACTTGAGGAAGCGTTTACTTGACTCGCTGCAACCGATGCCCTGTCCGTCGAGCGATTTCCTGGTTCATTTCCATGCGGATCGTCTGGAGGTCGGCCAGCAAGACAACCCTCTACGGAATATATCCGATTGCGAGTTTTATGCAAGCACTTTACTGGGCCCAAAATATCCGTAACGCACTGAAAAAGAAAGCTTTAGCTATGGCGCCATGCTCCGTGCCAACCCGCCAGACTCAAAGTGTTCCGCGATACAGCACGCCGCGGCTTCTCCAAAAATAGTAACGAATTCGTTACCTCGCCTTGATTCTCACCAGCACGACCCCGTGGCTCGGCACATACGCGCTAAACGCGCCCCGCACAGCTGCCAAATCCTTCTTGAGCCACAAATCGCGCACCGACGCTTCTCCGTCGATCCCCAGCTGTGAGAATTTCACCGTCATCTGCTCGGTGGTGTGCTGGCGATTAAACAATCCCACCGCCTTGCTTCCATCCGCAAGCGGCTTCATCCAGATCTCAAACGGTCCTTCCTGCGCGATGCGATACCCCTGCTTGCCCAGCGGATCTTGATCCACGGCAATCACTTCGCGATTCGTCAGCAGCTCCACGGTGAAAGGCGTCATCCTCGTCAGATCGTTTCCCGCAATCAACGGCGCCGCCAGAATCGCCCACAGACTCATGTGCGTGCGGTATTCATCCTCGTTCATTCCGCCATTGCCCACTTCCAGCATGTCCGGATCGTTCCAATGTCCGGGGCCGGCAAATTTTTCCAGGCCGTTCTGGCTGAAGCCGATGTCCGCCATCACGCGATATTGGTCGCTGATGTCGCCGGTAGTGCGCCACAAATTCCCGCCCACCGACGGTCCCCATTCCCACACCTTGTTCCAGCCGTATTCGCAAAGGCTCAGCACCATGGGGCGCCCTGTCTTCTTCAGCGCGTCGTGCATCTTCGTGTACGCCGCAATCATCTCTTCGCGCGTGCCGCTCGACTGGCACCAATCGTATTTCAGATAATCGAATCCCCACTTCGCGTAGCTCTGCGCGTCCTGCTCTTCGTGGCCCAGGCTGCCCTCATAGCCCGCGCAAGTTTTCGCCGCGGGCGACGAGTAAATTCCGATTTTCAGGCCCTTGCTGTGTACGTAATCAGCCAGCGCCTTCATGTCTGGAAATTTTTGATTGGGCTGGATGAATCCCTGCGTGTCGCGGCCGGCTTCCCAGGTGTCGTCAATGTTTACGTAGACGTACCCGGCATCCTTCATCCCGCTCGCCACCAGCGCATCCGCCGCCGCGCGCACCCCGCGGTCGTCCACCCGCTCCGCAAAATGATTCCAACTGTTCCACCCCATCGGCGGAGTAGGCGCTGCGCTTTGCTCCTGCGCCCAGGTTGAATTCGCAGGCAACAAACAAATCGCCCCGGCCAGCAGCCAAACTAATCTCTTAATTTTCACGGTTGCGAATCCCTCCAGGTTCGCGCGCAGAGCGAAAGAGCAGGCAACACAGTATCACCAGTGATTTGCACTCGAACCAAAAAACCGACGCGCCCGCCGGATGCCAAATCTGGCATCCAGCGAACGCGATGGAGGGTGGACCTGGCCGCAACAAACTAGAAAAATAGATTCAACCGGAACTCAATTTCTCTCGCTCCGTTGTTTCCCGGGCTGTTCGGAGTAGTGATCGTGCCAGCTTGACCAAAACTGGTGTTGTTAATATTTACGTTCGCGGGATTGGCAACTTGGAGCCCTTCCGGCGTTGGACCAAAGTTCGGATGGTTGTACACATTCAGAAGCTCGGTTTGAAACGACACGCGAAACCGCTCGTTGATTGGTATCTGCTTGCTGATAGCAATGTCCTGGTTGAAATATCGGGGTCCGTACAACCACGGGTTCAATGCGAATGCTCCCGGGGTGGTGTTGGGAGTAATGTAAGCTGGGTTGGCGGTCCCGTTAGAGGCAAGGTACTTCGGGTTGATTAGATCCACGGTCGTTTGTCCAGGGATATGGTAGACGCTGACGGAACTCTGCAATTGCGACGTTGTTACACCGTTCAGCACCATACCGCTATCGCCGAAGTCATTGTAAGTCGATGAAATATTTCCATTGATGGACTGAACACCAAGTAGCTGGAAGGGCTCTCCGCTCTGCAGTGTCACGATCGTTCCGACCGACCAACCTCCAACGAGCTTGTCCACCCACCCCGTTTGATTCACGAATTGCTTCCCGGAGCCAAACGGCAGATCGTAGGTGCCATTCAGGTGGAAGGAATTTCGGATATCAAACGGCAGCGGCCCGTAGCTCTGTCTGAGGTTGCGCAACGAAAACTGGTTGAAGACGCCCGTCCACGAATTCTGCGTGTTGATTCCCAGCGTGTGGCTCCAGGTGTAGTTCGCATCGAACTGCATCCCATGCCACTGCTTCTGCCGGAAATCAATTTGCAAGCCGTTGTAATTCGAATAGCCCGCGGATGTCGTCAGCCCGACATCCTGTCCCGTGTTCAGCGGATTCATCTGGAAATAATTGATGGGCTCCGTCCCGCCTGCGCCCGTATAACCTCCATTCGCTGCGCAGGGAGCGAAGGTCGTCACGATGTTGCAGAAATACGTCGGGCTGCCGCCGGGTCCGCCAGCCATCGCTGTAGCCAGTCCGCCGGCTGCTCCTGCTTGCAGCATCGAAATAAAGGTCGAGTTGCCATAACCTTGCCCCGCCGGCACACCCGTGAACGCCGCGTCGAAGATGGGTGTCGCAGCTTGCCCCGCAAGCCCGTTATTCGCAAAAGAATTCGGATTCCCGTTTGCGGCGTTAATCGCCAGATTCTTCTGCGCTTGCTGGAACTGCGGCAGGAATCCGGGGTTTCCGTTCCCACCAAAAATATTCACCTCGTCGGTGAACACGTTCAGCCACTGATGCACGCTGTGGCTGCCGATGTAGCGGAACTCGATCGCGTTGTTCCGGCCAATCGGTCGCTGAATACTCAGGTTCCATGATTCAGTGTATGGCTGCTTGATATTCGGATTAAACGCACCTAACGCGATTCCGGGATTGAAAATCTGCTGGTAAGGATACACGAACGTCAACCCCGCTTCGGGATAGGTCGTCGTGTAGCTCGGAGTCAGGTTTTGGTACGGCGGAAATGGTTGTCCGAGCAGTAGCGACCCCGGCTTGAATTGGCCCGCTGAGGTTGGCGTAAGGCTGTCAACGAGCTGATTGTTCTGATAGAAAAACGCGCCGTAATCGGTCGCGGCGTCCCAAAAGAACTGATACGGCTCGGTGTACTTTCTGAATGCGAATCCGGCTCGAACCACCGTTTGGCCTTGGGCCGTCAGCTTACCCATGAAACCGTCGGTGAAATTCGGACTCCACGCAAATCCAATCTGTGGCTGTGGACTTACGTTCCAGGAATTGTACTGGTGGCCCCGAGCCACGAATAGCGGGTCTTGGTTACCCGTTAGAACCCCTGGCTTGAATTCGTTTCCTGCTCCAGACGGCCCCCACACGCCGTCCAATCCGACGCTTTCATACGCATTCTTCAGGTCGTGGTCGTCACCCGTAAAGTCCCATCGCAGTCCGTAGTTCAGAGTGAAGTTCGGCTTTATCTTCCAAGAGTCCTGAAAGAACAAGCCCCAGGCTTTCTGTAACTCATCCAGTACGAACGGCGCCGTAGAATTAGTTTGGTATTGCTTGGTCTGAGGGTTGAGAGCGAACGCTGTACGAACGGCATAGCCGTTAGACGCCCCGATGTCCCCTGCAAGAATGGCGTACAGTTGCTCTCCTTCGGTCTGCTGCGCGGTCGTCGCGCCAGCCGTCGCCAATGCAGTCGCGATCGGATTCAACGCCGGATCGCCGGTTACCAGACCCAGGTTCGTAAAGGCGATACCGGACGGAGCATTCCAGTAGTGGTCCTGCTCGCGATACCATGAGAACCCGAAATTAAATGTGTGGGCGGAATGCTGCCACGTCAGCGAATCAGACATATTAAAGAGCGGGTAGTAGGTGGACGTTGGCTGTTGAAACAGATCGCCAGACATGTTCCCGTTGTAGGTCGGATAGTTCCACTGTACGTTTTGACTCGATCCCGGGATCGGCGGCGCCACTCCCGCACCGTAAATGTCCCAGTTGTATAGGAATCCGCCGCGGAATTGATTCACGAGCGTAGGCTTGATGGTCCAGTCGAACCCGAAGGCTGCCGTGTAGGCTTTGCCCTTGTTAGCTCCGTTCGAATCGGCGAAAGCGGCGCCGGGAAACCACGGAGGTGTTTGACCTGGTTGATTAAACTTCGTTTCGTTCCAGGCCAGGTTGAATCGCAGACTCTGAGACATGTTGTAGTCAACGCGAATCGTCGGGAAATACTGGGTGAGGGGACTCTCCACCTGAAAGCCCAGGAGCTGCACGCTGGGGTCGTTGGCCACATTCGTCAGCCTGCCTAGCGAAAGGATGCTGTTGATTTTCGCTTGCTCAGCCATGTAAACACTGTTGATCGTGTTGTTAACGCCCGCCACGGCAGCGACGCTAGTCGGTGTTCCAATCAATTGCACCGATTGGGTAACGCCGCCGGGTCCGCTAAAAGAAAACAGGCCGCTCTGCGAGGCCGGAGTCAGCACATTGTTGGATTCCGTTTCACTACCTGGTTGCTTCGACATTGCGAAGCTGCCGAAAAAAAACAGCTTATCTTTCAGGATCGGACCGCCAACGCTGCCGCCGAAATCATTCTTGATGAACTTATTTTTGGGCAGGCCCTGCGCGTCATCGACCCAACTGTTGGCGTTCAATCCAGCATTCTGATAATTGTCAAACACGCGGCCGTGATACGCATTCGTGCCGCGGCGGGTAATGAAGTTTACCTGCATGTTCGTCGCGCCGTACCCCTGGTTCACATCCAGTTGGTCCGTTTGCACCGTCATTTCCTGAATGTCTTCCAAGCGCGCTTGCAGGGCCGGTTGCTGGTTTCCGGAGAATTTCATCCGGCTGGTGCTCGAAATCACTCCGTCTATGTTGTTTCCCTGCGCGATCACCGGCAGTCCGTTCCATGTGCCATTGCCGTTCCCAGGCGTACCAGTGAATCCCGCCGCCAAAAACGACAACGTGCTTACGTCGCGTCCGCTTAAAGGCAAATTTTCCAGCTGTTTCATGTCAATATTTGTGCCGATAGCGTTCGACGTCGTCTCCACCAACGGCGTCTCATTCTCTCGAACTTCGACCGTTTCGACCGACTGCCCAACCCGCAGGTTCGCAACGATGTCCGTCACCTGCGTCGCATGGACCGTCACCTCAGTGAAAGTCTCCGTCTGAAAAGATGTCTTCGTCACCGTCAGCTTGTAAGTTCCTAGCGACAAGTTGACGAACGTGTAGCTCCCATCACCCGACGTTACGGCAGTTCGCATGTCATTCGTCGAAAGATCTTGCAGCGTCAGCGCCGTGCCCGGCACAACCTTGCCGCTCGGGTCAAGAACGGTCACGTTGATCGATCCCTGGCTGCCCGCCTGTCCAAAGGCCGGCTGCGCTCCCAGCCCCACCACCGCCAGACAACACGCCAGCACGCTCAAACAGAATCCCACAGAGAAACTGCGCGACATATTTCCTCCTTGTTCACTGCCGGAACTCTTGCGCGACATGCGCCACACGGAACTTGAACCGAAACGTCCGGAAAATTGCATCAGGACCCGAGCGAAAGCGTTATAGGACATGGCCGGACCTCACCGTGCAGGAAACGGCTTCAGCTACCCCGTCGTTGCGTCGATCGAACCGCAAACCAGGAGAAACGGCCGCGCCGCATGCTAGGGTGGTAGCGCAAGCGCGGCCAGGCAGGTGTGCTGCTCCAAGGGAAATCGTCAATATTTCGTTATAGAGTAAACGCTTACTCATAAGCCCCATTACCCCAATGGGAGACACCACCCGCTCGATGCCGTGTCTTTTATATTGTATTCGATATCCTGTCAAGCCATTTCTCGCCCCTCCTAATTGATTCCTACTATCCCCTGCATCCACTCCTTGAATCGCCTCCCCCGGGGGCGTGCCATCCATCACCGCACTCCGCCGACCGCCTTTCCACACACCCACGCCTTCTCACGCGCCGCGATTACTGGCAGAATCACATCGAGCTCGTTCCAGCTCGAATCCCGTGTCGAACTGTCATCAATCCGCCAGGAAAGACGGCTCACGACGCAGCGATGCGCTGCTGCCAGCCGTATCCATCTTTCTGGTGGTTCTCATCGCTTTTTGCGCATGTTCGTCAGCCGCAGCGCAAACATCTCCCGGCAGGCAACAATCACAGACGAAGCCGCCCACAGACGACCCTGACGCATCTTCCGCAGCCGACTCACCCAATGAAGAACTCCAAACCGGAACCGACCTAACGCGCCAAGGCCACTTTCGCGATGCAATCCCGCATCTCGTCGCCGCCCAAGGCCGTGTCTCCAATGAATTTGCGGCAGACTTCAATCTCGCGCTCTGTTACACCGCAACCAACCAGTTCGACAAAGCGATCGGCATCCTCACCACCCTCAGCAGCGCCGCAGCGCATCCCTCCGCCGGTGTATACAATCTACTGGCGCAGGCGTACGTCGGCAATTCGCAACCCGAGCAAGCGTTTACAGCCCTCCAACAAGCCGCCGCCATCAGCCCCAGCAACGAAAAACTCTACGTCCTCGTCGCCGACGCCTGCATGGACCACCAGAACTACCCACTAGGCGTGAAAGTTGTAAATCTCGGCATCGAAAATCTTCCGCACTCCGCGCGCTTGTTCTACGAACGCGGAGTTTTCGAGACACTGCTCGAACGCGGCGACCTCGCCGCAACTGATTTCGCCGCGGCCGCAAAGCTCGAGCCCGACACGGAAATCGCCTACATGGCCACCGCGCAGCAAAATTTAGTGGAAGGTAAAATACCGGAGACAATCGCCGCAGCCCGCCGAGGCATTGCCGCAGGCCACGAGAATTACATCCTTCTCACGCTTCTGGGAGAAGCGCTCATTCGCTCCGGCGTCACGCCCGGCGAGCCGGAATTCGCCGGAGCCCAAACCGCCCTGGAAAAATCAGTAGCCGAACATCCGGACAGTTCCCGCGCACAAATCTCCCTGGCCAAAATCTATCTGATGGCCGGCCGCTCCGACGACGCCATCGCCCACTTGGAAATCGCGCGCCAAATCGACCCTTCGAATACTTCCGTGTACTCGCACCTGGCCACCGCCTATCGCCAACTCGGCCAATCAGATAAAGCCCAGAAAATGCTCGCGATCCTTGCCAATCTCAACGAAGCGCAAGCCGCCAAAATCCGCTCAGGCCCGAGCGACCACAAGCCCACCACCGCGCCCTCCCGCGTGGAATAGCAGTCCGCAAAAAACGCGAATGTTGTCATCCCGCAGGCGTAGTTTGCCGGAGGGATCCGCTTTTCACTCGGCGCTCGATGTCAAGCGCGCCAGTTTATGTGAACCGCGCAATTACGCGCGGAAAGGGCCGCTCCACCAGCCCCTCGCCTTCCTTCACCGCAATAATCTGATCGCTCTTGATGCCAGCAAGCCTCGTCACCACTCCGCTAGGCCAAATAATTTCCAGCGCATCCACGCTAGCATGAGCTCCCAATCCAAAATGCAATCGCGGGTCCTGCGCCGATTGATAGCTCATCCCACCCTTCCGCTGATCGTAAAGCGTGAAGTCTCCCGCCGTAAGCTTCAAGCGCGCGCCCACGCCATCCCGATTCGACCGCGTCCCAATCAGAAAAATCTCCAGCCAGTGATTCGCGTTCCCGCCATCGTTGCGCAACAGCTGCGCCGGCTCGCCGTTATTGTTCACCAACACATCCAAATCGCCGTCGTTGTCAAAATCTCCAATCGCCGCGCCTCGGCTAACCCGCGGACGTTGAAAATCCGCTCCCAGCCGGTCGCTCACGTTCTCGAAAATTCCTCGCCCCGTATTGCGAAACATGAGCTTCGGCTCCGCGTACCGCACCTCGCCGCGATATCGCTCGATGTTGTCCAAAATGTGCCCGTCGGCCATAAAAATGTCGCGCCAGCCGTCGTTGTCATAGTCCATGAATCGCGTCCCGAACCCGCTCATATGAAAAGTCGCATAGGAAATCCTCGACCGCAGCGTCGCATCATCAAACACTCCGCCACCCATATTTTGATAAAACCGCGCCAGCTGCGAATCCAGGTGCGTCACAATCAAATCCATCCGGCCGTTCCCGCTCGCGTCCGCCGCGTCCACCCCCATACCGGCCTCCGACGTCCCATCCATGCTTACCGCGACGCCCGCCATGTACCCCACCTCCCGAAAAGTTCCGTCGCGATTGTTGTGAAATAAAAAATTCGGCATCGAGTCATTCGCGATGAAAATGTCCTGCCAACCGTCGTCATCGTAATCAAACGTCACGACGCCCAGCCCATTCCCCGGCTTCGCTCCCACTCCCGAGCGCAAGCTCACATCCGTAAACGTGCCATCACCGTTGTTGTGGTAAAGCGTCGGCGTCTGCCCGTGATAATTGTCCGGATGGCAATAGCTGCGCAGCCCGGGCCCATGATCGCCGCACCAAAAATTGTTGTCCGGCCCCCAATCCACATAGTTCGCGATCAGCAAATCCAGCCGCCCGTCATTGTCATAATCAAACCACGCGGCGCTCGATCCCCACCGCCCCGAATTTTCCACTCCAGCCTTCGCCGTCACGTCCGTAAAAGTTCCGTCACCATTATTATGAAAAAGAATGCAGCGCCCATATCCCAGCACGAAAAGATCCGGAAATCCGTCGTTGTCGTAATCCCCCACCGCCACGCCCATCCCGAATAATCCTTCCGCTCCAACGCCCGCCTTCGCCGTCACATCCGTGAACGTCCCGTCCCCGTTGTTGCGATACAGTGCGCTGCGCAACGCGTGCGTCGGCGCATACAGTCGAGTCGCCGCGCCGTTCACCAGATACAAATCCATCAATCCGTTCTGATCGTAATCAATCCACCCGCAACCCGATCCCATCGTCTCAATCAAATATTTTTCCGCGGACGCCGCGTTGTCGTGCTGAAAAGCAATTCCCGCCGCGCCTGCCACATCAACATAAGTGACGGGAATTGGCGCGGCCGCAGCGGTCCACGCGCCTCGCGGCGCCGCCAGAACTGCGCCCACGCCCTTCAACAAATCGCGTCTGGACAGCTCGGTACATTTTTGCATTGGAAGTCGGTTCATAAATCCGCGAGCCGGAAGGGCGGGGCTTCAGCCCCGCCGTCAAGCCGAACAAGGGAACAGACGTCAGCCCCTGAAGCCATAATTGTCTGTAACAGCTGCACAATTATGGGCTGATCTCTGGAAAACACTCGCTATGCGCTCCGAAAAAGTTGACAACGCTGGTAGCCTACATCAGAGGTCACGCACCGTGCACGGATTCCTGCCTCATCGCTCTCGCACAGTTCCTCACAGAGCCGACCGGAGCTAAATGTCCATCCGCTCCGCCGCGAAAATGATCGCACTCGCCGCACTTTTGCAATTGCCGCCTCCCGCCGCCGTGCCGGTCCTCGCGCAAGAGCCGCAACACCAGCCACCACAGCAACAACAGCCCTCCATCGGCACAATCCCGCAGCCCACTCCGGCGCGGCCCCCCAAAATTCATTTCGTGGATATTGGCGCGCAAGCAGGCCTAACCGCGCGCACCGAATACGGCGGCGACCGCATAAAAAAGTACATCATCGAGAGCACCGGCACAGGCGCCGCCGTAATTGACTACGACAACGACGGCTGGCCCGACATTTTTTTAGTCAACGGCAGCACCCTCGAAGGTTTCCCCAAGGGTCAGGAACCCACCAGCCACCTCTATCACAATAATCGCGACGGCACCTTCACTGACGTCACCACAAAAGCCGGCGTCGCGCTCACCGGATGGGGCCAGGGCGTCTGCGCCGGTGATTACGACAATGACGGCTACACCGACCTTTTCGTCACCTTCTGGGGACACAACGTGCTACTGCACAATAATGGCGATGGCACTTTCACCGACGTCACAAGAAAATCCGGCCTCGCTCACGAAGACACACGCTGGAGCACTGGCTGCTCCTTCCTGGATTACGATCGCGACGGCCACCTCGATCTCTTCGTCGCGCGTTACGTTGATTTCGACTCCGCGCAACTAAACGATCCCTCCAGCGCCTCCGCCTGCGATTGGAAAGGCCAGCCCGTCTTCTGCGGCCCCATGGGCCTGAAAGGCACGCGCAGCGCGCTCTATCACAACAACGGTGACGGCACGTTCACCGACGTCTCCGACAAATTAATCCTGAAAGATAATGTGCCGCACTACTGTTTCACCCCTCTCGTCGCCGATTTCGAAAACAATGGCTGGCCGGATATCTACGTCTCCTGCGATTCCTCTCCGAATCTTTTCTTTCACAATAATCGCGACGGCAGTTTCACTGACGTAGCTCTCAGCGCCGGCGTCGCCTACAACGAAGACGGCCACACCCAGGCCGGCATGGGCGTCGATGCCGGCGATTACGACGCCGACGGCTGGCTCGACATCATCAAAACCAATTTTTCCGACGACAGCTCCACGCTCTACCGCAATAATCACGACGGCACCTTCACCGACGCCACTCTTCAAGCCGGCCTCGGCGGCAACGTGCAATTCCTCGGCTGGGGAGCTCTCTTCGTGGATGTGGATAACGACGGCTGGCCCGACATCGTAATCGTAAATGGCCACGTCTATCCGGAGATCGAAGGCAAAGGATTGCTAAGCACTTTCCGCGAACGAAAATTGATCTACTGGAATGAGCACAATGGAAGGTTCAAAGACGTCTCGCTCGACGCAGGCCCCGCCATCACCAAACCCTTCAACAGCCACGGCCTGGCTGCCGCCGATTTTCGCAACGACGGCAACGTCGAGCTCCTAGTCAACAATAGCCACGACGCCCCCAGCCTCCTGAGAAACGACGCCCCCCAAGGAAACTGGCTAACCGTAGAATTAGTCGGCACAAAATCAAATCGCGACGCCATCGGCGCTCGCGTAACTCTGCGCGCCGGCGGCCACCAGCAATTGCAAGAAGTCCGCAGCGGCGGCAGCTACATTTCTCAAAGCGATTTTCGCCTGCACTTCGGCGTAGGCCAGACCACAGAAATCGAAAGCCTTCAGATTCGCTGGCCCAGCGGCCAACAGCAAGAACTAAAAAATATCCCAGCAAATAAAATCGTCATAATCAAAGAAGGCGCGGGAATCGTTCAGCATCCCTAAGCATCGCCGCGCCAGCGGGAGAGTTTTTGTACGCGCCGCCTCAAAGTCTGCAGAAGAATCGGTTTTGAAGTTGTAGCGGCCAGCTTCAGCTGAGCGCCGTTGACGTTGATTTGTTTGTGACGTTGCCTTTGGTAGCGCCGGCGTCCCGCCGGCTCTGTTGCATTTGCGTTTGTAGCGGCCGCCTGTCTTTTAGGCGGGCGCCTTTGACGTTGATTTTGTCTGTGATTTTGACTTTGACTCTGTAGCGGCCGCTTCGTCCCGTGAATTTCGGGACGAAGCGGGCATCTTGATTCTGGTTTTGCCGTTGAATGCATACGCGGCCAGTTCGGCGTTGTCCGAAGTAACCTGTCATTGCCGTCTCTGCAATAATGTCGGAATCGGGGAGGCTCGCTGCATGTCGAGAGGTCAAGACGGACGCTGGAAATCATTTCCGCGCCGCCACTTCTTGCAATTGCTCGCCAGCTCCGGCTTCAGCCTTCGCAACCTCGCCGCACACCGCGCCAACCTCATCCCATCTGCCTCTCCCGCCTTCGAAGAACTCCCCGCCTCCGCCACAAAAATCACCTGGACCCACACCAACGGCCGCTCCCCCGAATGGTATCTCCCCGAAACGGTAGGCGCCGGCTGCGGCTTCCTCGACTACGACAACGACGGCTGGATGGACATCTACCTGGTCAACAGCGGCCCCTGCGATTTTTACACTCCGCCGCAACCCCCCCGCAACGCGCTCTATCGCAACAATCGCGACGGCACCTTCACCGACGTAACAGAAAGAGCCGGTGTCCAAGGAAGCGCCTACGGCATGGGCGTAGCCGTCGGCGATTACGATGCCGACGGTTTCCCCGATCTCTACGTCACGCAATATCCGCGCAGCATCCTCTATCACAATAATGGTGACGGCACTTTCACCGACGTCACCGCCAAAGCCGGCGTCGCCGCTCCCGGCTGGGGCAGCAGCGCGGTCTGGTTCGATTACGACAACGACGGCCGCCTCGACCTCTTCGTCTGCCGCTTCGTGGATTTCGACAAATCCAAAAATAAATTCTGCGGCAACACCATCACCGGCGAGCGTTGGTACTGCAAGCCCAACGTCTACGGCCCCGAGCCCAGCTATCTCTTCCACAACAATGGCGACGGCACTTTCACCGACGTCAGCAAAGAATCCGGCATCGCCGCTTCGCTGGGAAAAGCCTGGGGAGTAGTCGCAGCGGACATCAACAACGACGGCTGGATGGATCTCTTCGTCGGCAACGACACCGTAGCGAATTTCCTCTTTCTCAATCGCGGCAAAAAGGGTTTCGAAGAAGCAGGCTTACTAGCAGGCGTCGGCTACAACACTTTCGGCCGCGCCCGTTCCGGTATGGGCGTGGACGCCGCCGATTACGATCAAGACGGCTTCCTCGATCTTTTCGTCGCCAACGTGGACCAGGAAATGTACGCCCTCTATCACAACAACAAAGACGAAACCTTCACTGACGTTTCCATTCCCACCAGCATCGGCCCCACCACCCAATTCATGAGCGGCTGGGGCCTGAAATTTTTCGATTACGATAACGACGGCAACCTCGACCTCTTCCTCTGCAACGGCCATCCCGATGACGAAGTTGAAAAACGCATCGAGCACGTCACCTATCGCGAACCGCTGCTCCTCTTCCGCAACACGGGATCGGGAGGTTTCAAAAATGTCAGCCTGGAAAGCGGCCCCATTTTCGCGAAGCCCCTCGCCGCCCGCGGCATGGCCCTGGGCGATTTCGATAACGACGGCTCGGTAGACGTGCTGATCGCGACAAACAACGGCGCGCCAGTCCTCCTGCGCAACAACGCCGGACGCCAAAACCACTGGCTAGGCCTCCGCCTGATCGGCCGCAAGTCCAACATCGACGCAGTAGGCGCGAAAATCACCTATCGCGCCGGCGATCTCGAGCGCACCCACACCAAAGTCGGCGGCGGCAGCTACCTGGCAGCCCATGATCCGCGCATAGTTCTAGGCCTGGGCCAGCACACAAAAATTGATTGGCTGGAAATCCAATGGCCGCAACCCAGCGGAATAAAAGAACGCTTCACAGAAGTTCCAATCGATCGCTACATCACAATCACAGAAGGCCAAAAAACCTGGAAGTAACGGGGTTGGTAGGGGCGCTGCTTGCTGCGCCCCAGCTTGCCACGATGTCAACCACGTCGGACGTTCGCCGTAACCTTTCTCCGCGCACTCCGCGTCGCAGCGGTAAATCCTCCTGCCGTCTCCGATTTACCTCCGCCTTTCCTCCGTACTCTCTGTGTAAAATCTTTTTGACCCCTCCACACGCTACTGCGGCCTCCCCGCCCCCTCCCGCGCCTGCGCTTTAATCTCCGCCTCCCGCTGCAAAGCCATCTCCCGCTCCGCATCCACCTTCCGCCCCACCTTAGCATAAGCAATCGAAAGCTGATAATGCCCCGCCGGATCCGCCGCCTCCATCTTCACGTAAGCCTCCAGCGGCCCCACCGCCTCCGCGTTCTTCCCCGCCGCATTCAAAGCCATCCCCAAACCCAAATAAGCCTCTTCAAATCCCGCATCCATTTTCAACGCCCGCGAAAAATGCAAAATCGCCTCGTCCCACGACTGCGCCTGCCGCGCAATATCCCCCAACATAAACTCCGCCGCCGCATTGTTCGGATCGATCGCCAGCTCCGCATCGAATTCCTTCTTCGCCTCTTCCACCGCGGGCGGCTGCTTCGAAAGCAAAATCCGCCCCAACCGGTAATGAATGTCCGGCAATTTCGGATTCTCCTCCAAAATCCTCCGATACTCCGCCGCGGCCTCGTCCCATTTCTCCTGCGACTCAAGCCCCTCGGCATCCAGCTTGTGTGCTTGATAAGACCCGGGAGCTGTACTCACCAAATCCTGCTCCGAGCGATTAGCCAATTCCGAAAAATAATGAATCGTCACATACAGAACTTCCGGATTGTGCGGATACTCGCGATTCAGCAACAGCAAAGTGTCCACGGTAGTCTCCACCTGATCCAGACTCATAGCGCACCGCGCGCTAGCCATCGCAGCCCCAAATTTCAATTGCTTATCCGCCAAATGCGGAATCGCCTTCTTCAAAAGCGGCAAAGCCTCCCGGCACCTCCCCTTCTCCGCGAACGAAATCCCCTGCACCGCCGACGCCGCAAAATCCACAGCCGCCGCGCTCTTCGCAGCCGGCGCGGTCGCCTGGGCCCGCGCCACACCACAGCCCGCGAAAATTCCCACAGTCAAAAAAGTAGTCAGCAACAAACCGGTTGGCCTGATCATGAATCGACTATAGATTGAAAACCAGCGCGACGCCACGCCCCCACAAGAAATTTCATCCCGGTCGCGAATCGCAAGGTTTTTCTTGGAGTGCGGCGGCTTGCCGCCGCCTTGGTTTTGGGCGAGGCTTGCCTCGCCTGCCTTACCGCACCACGTCCGGCAGAAAAATGTAGGGGCGGGTCTCAGACCCGCCCCCTTCGACCAGGCTACCACTCAACGCCGTACGCGCGACGAAGAACGACTCCCGCGCCCGAGCTCCTCAACTCAACTAAATTCCCCGACTACCTCAAAATGTCTCTCCCCACCCGCAGCAAAAATCACCGTATCCCGCGATCCCCCACTCAACTCCACCACTCGCCCATTCACCGTAACGCGCCGCACCGCTCTCGCCACCGGCATCCGCAATTTCAAATGCACCTCCTTCACCCCGCCCGCCTTCCCCAAATCAATCTTCGCATTCACTCTCTTCGCCGCCGGATCCGCCTTCATACTAAAACTCACCCTCCCAAACCGCGTCGGCGCGCCGTCGATCCGTATCTCCTTCCCCGACGCCACCCAATCCCGCGGCAACCCTTTCCCAAAATAAATCCTGTCCTCGTCCGAATCCTCCAGCACCAACATCCACCTCACCAGCAAAGGAATCGTCTGCTGCGCCGGAATACAAAAAAGCGCCGTATCGCCATCCACTCCCGATACCTCGCCCGCCGTCCAACTCCCCCGCGTGTGATCGTGATAACGATGCGCGTAAAGAAACAGCAAATATTCCTCGACACGATCCAACCGCAAAAGCATCTGCGCGTACCCGTAAGAAATAAATCCCAAAATGTCGCGCCCCTCCGGATGCGGCCGCTCGATATTCGCCACCACTCCCAAAGTCGTGCCACCGTAAGCGCGCATGCAATCAATCACCGTGTTCGCCAGTCCAGCCGGCAGCACGTCCGGCTGCAAAAGCTCCGCATAAGCCCGATGCGCCCACTGCTGCGGGCTGGGATGCTCCTTCTCCAGCGACTCGCGAAACATCAAAGTCGTCCCCGGCAACGGCCCGATATACGCCGGCGTCACATCGCTGCGCACATTCGCGCGCATGCTGGCAATCACCGCTTCCTGCAAATCCTGGCTCCGCTTCAACCACGCGCTCGCGAAAGCTCCCGCGCCCGGCTGAATCGCGGGCCATGCTCTTCCAATGTCTCGCAGCCCCCGCGCCGCAAATGCGTTGTTCGCAAAATACGGCAGCCACCAAATCATCGGCCTCGGGTGCAAACATGAATCCGACTCGCTCCACCCATGAATAATCCCGTAACCCACATCGCCTTTCGGCAACTGCAAACTCAAATCATGCAGCTGCGTCAAGATCGCCGCCGTCGCCACAATCTTTTCGCGATGCTTCTCCAAAAGCGCCGCATCCTGCGTGTAATTGAAATAACGCGCCAGCAAAGAAAGCGTCAGTCCAAACTGCGCCGTCTCCGGCCCGCGCATGTTGATCATTCCCTTCGCGTCCGTAAAATCCGTCAAATAATTATCAATAATCTCCCGCGCCGCATCGAACCGCCCCCACTCCAGATTCGCATAGACCGCCATCGTGAAAATATCCTGGAACCCGTCATACTCCGGCCCGTAATAATCGCGATCCACCGCCCCGTACTTCGGATAAACGCCTCCCGGCCGCACCATCAATTCCTTCGCGAACGCGTGCTTTGCCATGTCCACCCACGAATCATCGGGCAATGCGGCCGGCGCAAAATCCTGCAGCTGTTTTTCCCAGTACGCCGCAAACACCAGCAGCGCGCGATAAAATTCCGCCCCGCTCGGATCTTCCCGTGCCGGTGGGAACGCCGGATAGCTGTAGCCGTACACCACCTCCGCGACTTTCCCGTTTTCCACGCGCGTCGTGCGGTGCCACGTCTGCACGATAAACCGGTCGTGCGCCTCCACGTCTCCAAATACCACCACCTCCACGTAAGCGCTGTCAGAAAGCGGAATCACCTT
>Ga0070733_10001101_pt1 | contig 20530 bp, 17 predicted proteins | sample Coa_R1_9_FD_66450 | JGI IMG/M metagenome (GOLD analysis project Ga0070733, IMG submission 66450) | Surface soil microbial communities from Centralia Pennsylvania, which are recovering from an underground coalmine fire - Coalmine... | ecosystem: Environmental > Terrestrial > Soil > Unclassified ... | reverse complement strand
GCCACCACGTGATAGACGTACTTTTCGCCATTAAACAGATCCGGCTGGGGGCAGATCTCCCGCTTAGAGGATCAGACCAAAGGCCTTCTCGCTCTTCTCGGTGCTGTGCACCGCCTCGGCAATGTCATACCCGCATCCCCTTTCTGGCTCTTTCCATGGCTCCTCGGGCACGGCCTTGATCAGGGTCTTCACGGTCTTGTCCTGATCCGCCGTGATCGCATCGCGCACCCGGTCCGCCTCCAGCTCGTTGATCCGCTCCGACGGGTCGGAGGCCGAATCGGCCCGAAAATAACCGATTCTCTTCCGCTGGGGCATGTGCTCCTTACACTGCCGATAGAAGGCCACATGCCCCGCGCCCGGGCTCTCGTGGCCCTCCCGAAACTCTTCCAGAAGACAGAGCTTGGACTCAAAGAGAAAGCCCCGCATCGGCAGATAGCCCTCCACTTTCTGATCGGTGAAGCACGCCTCCCGCTTCTGTGCCTCAATCTGCGTTGCATCCATCTCCAAGGTGTAATCCCGGATCCCATGGCGCCTCAAAATGCGCGCATGGCCCTCCTGCGTTGAAAGATTTCGCCTCTCAGGTGTGAATATACTCACCCGATACCTCAATGCCAAGAGGGCTTTCTTATATTTTCAGCCCTTCTATCTCTGTTTTAGGGTAAGATCCATAGTGACCAGCACCATCAATGTCCAAAGCCGTCAGTCAAAGGCCCCTTGTTCGCCTGGATGGAGAAAAATCGAGCTGTTGGTCGAAACAGGTTGATGCTCCTTATACTCGAGCGCGAGTTTCTCTGCCCGAGCGAGCATTTGCCGCGAAAGATTCAGACATGAAAAAAATCGATAGATTTTTAAAAATCAGCCGCAGGAGCAGAGACAGATCGAGCTTTCTTATCAACCTCGCTTTGCGCGAAATCGACAAGGGGCGGTCGAAATCAAAGCGGCCTGTCCCGGCGGGAAGAATAACAAGAAACTCTAGCCCGCCCCGGCGCAAAAAGGTCAACGCCCCCTCGTCACGGATCAAGCGCACTGGTTCCCGTCACAAATGGAAGCCGCTTAAGACCGCACCCAAGGATGGAAGCGAACTTATCTTTTGGGTTTTGAGCCAGAAGGGTTTTCAGGACCACAATCCCACAGTCCGACCTGGCCTCCTTGTGTTTTGAGTGCAAAAAGTGCCGGTAGGGACAGCTCAGGAATTTAAAAACGAAGATTTTTTCTGCCACAATAGATGGATTTTCTGGATGAGGACTGCCGGCGCGTCCGACGGTCAGGGCGGGTGGCCAAATTGAGGAGGCGATCCCTGACGCAGGTTCTTCAGGGGGCCCACGGGGCAGATCGGGGAAGGGAGCTGAATTGAGGAAGGATACCCCCCGATAGGGGCGCTTAGCCATGACGAGAGATGGAGCCCAAGACTCGCAGGGGGGCGGACCGTCGGTGCTGCTTTCCCGATGCCGATGAGCGAGGCGAGAAGGCGAGGGTGAGCCCAAAAATCAGCCGCTCCAGCCAGAGAGCTGGGTGGCGCCCTCTCAAAGAGGACCAGTCCTAAAATGGCTCTCGGAAAGGCCGGTCGCGCCCCATGAAACCGATCGATCCTCCATGAGACTCGGGCTGGCGTCGAGCGCGGCCCCACCGGGGCGCGGTTCGCCGTTTTGTCTTATCTTACCCAGAGGTTTTAAATTCGATATAATGGAGATCATGAATTCCGAACACCGATTCGACATATTGATCATCGGGGGGGGAATTGTCGGAAGCAGTGCTGCGATGCACCTGGCGCTCGAAGGGGGCGGAAGCATCGGCGTGATCGATCGGGATCTCGAGGGGGCCTTTTCTTCCACAGAGAGAAATGCCGGGGGGGTCCGTGCGACGTGGTCAAGCGAAATCAATATTCTGCTGGCCCGGGACTCGATCGACTATTTCCAAAAGACTGCGCAAGAGGTCGGGTTTCGCTCATCGGGCTACTTGTGGCTTTTTGACAAAAATAAATGGAGCGAGGCCCAGGGGCGTATCGAGCGGCAGCGCCGTCTCCGTCTTTGCATCGAGGTGCTGACCCCGGACCAGATCCGGTCCCGCGCCCCCCTGATCGACCGGCTCGACGATGTGGTCGCGGCGACGTTCTCTCCCGGCGATGGGCTCATTAACCCCAATCTCCTGAAGGTTCACTACCGACGATCCGCCTCTGAAAGGGGCGTTCTTTTTATGGACCGGCACCAGGTCGTGGCGATCGCCCGTGGATCAGCGGGTTTTACCGTAGAGGCCCTCCAGGTCTCCAGCGAGGACATCGGTCAGCTTGCCAGGCAGGAGACGCCTCCCTCGGGGAAGCGGGTTCGTTTTGAAGCGCAAGCAATCGTCAACACGGCCGGGGCCTGGGCGCCGGGGGTGGCTCGCCTTTATGGTGGACGGGTCAATGCCCATCCTGTACGGCGGCAGGTGGCCGTTGCCCGACCCCAGGGCCTGGATCTCTCCCCCTATGGGATGATCGTCGATACCAGCGGCCTCTACTTTCATCCCGAGGCGGAAAATCTACTCTGCGGCTACTCGCCTCCTGATGAGCCCGAGGGGTATAATTTCAGCTCGGATGGTTACGACTTTTTTCTGGCCGAGATCTGGCCGCGTCTGGCTGCCCGTTCGAGCGCCCTGGCCTCACTGAAATATGTCAATGGCTGGGCCGGGCTCTACGAGGTATCCGAGGACCAGAGTCCGATTATCGGACCAGTGGCGGGAGTCGACGGGGTCTATGAGGCCCACTCCTTCTCGGGCCGCGGGATCATGCAGTCCTATGCGGCGGGCCGAGGCCTTGCCGAGCGGATGGTCTTCGGAGAATACAAGACGCTCGACCTCCGATCCTTGGAGGGAGGGCGGTTCGAAAGGGGGCGCTTGGTCCCGGAGGGGCTGCATATCTAGTGACCGCCCTCCGGTCTGCGCTGCGCGCTAGAAGAGCGCCCGGGGTTGCGACTGAATGCGCTGCGCATACATCTCGAAAAAACGATCGAGGGCATTCTCGTCGATCGGTTCCTTTACAAAGAACGCCGAGGGCATCTCGGGGAGGGTTGCGCTTGCCGATCCACTCTCCCGACAAAGGACCACCGTGAGGATTTTCGGATGAAGATCGTGCACGTTCATTAAGAATTCGATCGCGTCCATTTCAGGGGTCCCCTCCCGCATCAGGATCACGTCGACCGGGATTTTCTTGAGAAGGAGGAGCGCGTTGAGGCTCCCTTCGACCAGGCTGATATCATACCGGTGATTGATTCTGCGCAGCTGGCGGATATCGGAGAGCGCATGGCTTAAGATCATCAGATTTTTCTTCATCAGACTTCATCCACGCAAAGCGCAGCGCGGGTTTGAAGGTCCGCGCTTGGCTCTTGCTCTAATGGACTGACACCGAAGAGCCCCTGAGTACGACCCGATTTTATCAAAGTGCGGGAGCAATTACCGTACCACTTTATGAGATACGGATTTTAAAGAGGAAGTTTTCAGGCTCCTGCGGAGGGTCTCTTCGCGGCGCATCGGCCCTGTTCCGCTCTTGCTCAGGGCGGCCAGTCCCCCTCTCTGGATGAGCCCTCTTTATGCAGCATTTATACGCGGTTGTTCATCCGGAGCGGATTATCCCCCGGGTTTCGGTTTCAGATCCTGATGTTCAGTTGCTGGATCTTATTATAGAGGGATCGCCGGCTGATCCCGAGAATCTTTGCCGTCGCCGTCTTATTCCCTTTCCTATCCTTCAGCGTTCGAATGATGAGGGTCTTCTCCGCATCGTCGAGCGAGGTCCCGACATCGAAAACGATCTTGTTGCTCGAGGGGGCCTTCTCCTGAAGGCGCTTTGGAAGATATTCCGGAACGACGATCGATCGAGGGGAGAGCAGTACGGCCCGCTGAATGACGTTCTTCAACTCGCGGACATTCCCGGGCCACCGATATGCCAGGAATAGATCCATGGCCTCTTCACTAAAGCCAAGGATGTTCTTCTTGTATTTGATGTTGTAGCTCTGGAGGAACTCGCGGGTCAGGAGCGGAATGTCCTCCTTTCGCTCCTGAAGGGAGGGAAGTCGAATCACAAAGCCTTCCAGCCGGAAGTAGAGGTCTTTGCGAAAGACCTCCTTGGCGACCGCAGCCTGAAGGTCTTCGTTGGTCGCGCAGAGGACCCGCACGTCTACATTCGTCAACTCCCTTCCACCGACCCGGTAAAAGGCTTTGTCTTCGATGGCCCGCAGCAGGGTGACTTGAGTTTTCTGATCCATCGTGCCGACCTCATCGAGAAACAGGATCCCTCCATGGGCTCGCTCGAACGCCCCGGTGGCCTGAGTATGGGCACCGGTAAAGGCTCCTCGTTCGTGTCCAAAGAGTTCATTGGTGACCAACTCCGCGGTCAATGCCCCGATGTTCACTGGAATAAACGGTCCCTTCTGTCTCCCGCTGAGGCTGTGGATGGCCCGGGCGACCAGCTCCTTTCCGGTTCCTGATTCTCCAATGATGAGCACCGAAAAGTCGCTCTCCGCCGCCAAGCGGATCATCCGAAAAATTTCGAGCATCGGTTCGCTATTTCCGATAATATCGTTCATGACGTTCCTCCAACCAGGTAATAGACTTTCACGGGGCCAGGGAAACATTCCGATACGGGGCGAATGAGTCGCGAACTCTTTCGTGCGGGGCGGAGTTCATCCGCTCTTCCGGAAATGCCCCTCTTTCCTGCGGCCCGCTCGGTCCTCGTGAGGGAGGCCTTTCATCGAGGGGCGAACGTCGGTCGAGGCGATCTGAAGGGCGGGCTCGTGGGGCGAAGAAGGCGTCGCGAGGTTGAAATGCCCCACTGCGCGGTCGCGGAGCGTTCAGCCGCGTTAAACAGGTATTCGGGTCGGGAAGAAAAGGGACGGTCCGACCGATCGGACCCGGATTTTTCCTTCGTCGATTGCCTGATTAAGGTTCAGATCTGCCCGATGAGAAAAGAGGACATGGAAACGCTCGTCGTATCGTTCACCGGTCCCTCGAGAACGGCCGGGGGGCCCGGACCCGTTGACCACCTGATCTCCACTCGGAGAAGGACTCCTTCGGGGGATCCTTAGGCCCGACGCTCGGTCGATAAATGCCGGACGGCTCAGGGCCCGGGGACGCATTCCTCGAGGGCGAGCGGCCTTTCGCCGATCGAGCAAAAGATCTCAATAAAAGACTTTGAAACCGCCCACCGGACCTCTTCCGCATCCGCCCGGCCCTCTCCCAGCAGTTGTCGCATCGATGTGACCTCCCGGTCCCTGAGCCCGCAGGGAACGATTTTGTCAAAAAAGCACAGGTCGGGGTCGATGTTTAAGGAAAACCCGTGGTACGTGATCCAATGACGGACGGCGATCCCGATGCTGGCTATCTTTTTCCCATCGACCCAGACCCCGGTTAACCCCCGCAGCTGTTCCCCCTTTAGATTAAACATCGCCATGGAGCGGATCAGCACCTGCTCAAGGCCCCGCAGATATCGTCCAATGTCCCGTCCGCACCCATTTAGATCGATGATGGGATAACCCACGAGCTGACCCGGACCGTGATAGGTGATGTTCCCGCCGCGGCGGGTCTGGTAGAGGGGTATGCCGCTCTGGCTGAGCTCTTCGGCGGATATCCTCAAGTGCTCCAACCGTCCGGTGCGCCCGAGGGTGAACGTATGGGGATGTTCCAGGAGAAGGAGTTGATCAGCGATTTCCCCGGTCGAGCGCTTTTCCATGAGCCGATGTTGCAGGCCCAAAGCGGAGCGGTAGTCGATCTGCTCAAGATGAGTGATTTGCAGGTTTCTCATCGTCGGCTCGGTAGAGCTCTATGAAAACGGTTCAAGAGCGTTGCGGTCTAGACTTTCAGAACAAAAGAGCACTCCGGCTGATCGCGCCGGCCCCGGTTATATTCACAGCCCGAAGGAACCCTTTTCCAGAAGCTCCCGGGTGCGGTGAAGAAAGCCGTTCGCCGTCACCCCGTCGATCACCCGATGGTCATAGGAGAGGGAGAGGTACATCAAGGAGCGGATGGCCAGCGCATCCTCTCCATTGACCTCGATCACCGCGGGGCGCTTTTTCACCTCTCCCATTCGCAGGATGCCGACCTGGGGTTGAAAAATGATTGGGGTCCCGAAAAGATTGCCCTTTCTTCCGGGATTGGTCACCGTGAATGTGCCTGCGGAGATCTCCTGCGGAGAGAGCCGCCTTTGACGCGCTTTCTCCCCCAGCTCTCCAATGGCCTTGGCGATTCCCAGGATCGAAAGTTCATCTGCCTGGTGCAGGACCGGGACGATCAGCCCTTCCTGCGTATCCACGGCGATTCCGATATTGATCTCTTTTTTAATGATGATCTGATCATCCAGCACCGTGGCGTTTAAGACGCGATATTCCTTGAGCGCCCCCACGGTGCCTACGATGATGAAAGGGAGGAAGGTCAGTTCAATCCCCTCTTTTTCTTTCAGCCTCGCTCCATGCTCCCTGCGCAGTCGGACAATCTCGCTGACGTCAACCTCGGCGACCGCGGTCACGTGGGCAGCGGTCCTCTTGCTCGAGACCATATGCGCCGCGATCAATTTTCTCATCCTCGTGAAGGGAACGACCTCGTCGCCCTCCTTCACCTCGGATCGAGGAGGGGTATACTCGGCGACCCCCGGCGGCCCAGCCGGCGCGGATCGAGTCTTGGGGGGCTGCGCTTTAGAGCTCTCCGAATTCAGAGGAACTTCCGCTGGTTTCTCTTCGGCGGATCGCGCGGTCGATCGAAGAATGTCGTCTTTGGTAACACGACCTCCCAGTCCGGTTCCCTTCAACGAGGCCGGGTCAACTCCGTGTTCTTTCGAGAGCCGTCGAACCAGGGGTGAGAGCCTCCGGCGCTCTTCGAGCTCAGAACTCTCCTGTACGGGCTCCGGCGGCCGGGCGCTCGGTTCTTCGGCGGGCCCTTTCGCCGTCTCTGGAGTTTTAGCGCTCGGACTCGCGGCGGCCGCTTGACCCGCATCGATGAGGGCGAGGTCTGTCCCGACATCCACGGTTTGCCCCTCTCGAACCAAAATCTGAGAAAGAACCCCCTCGGCGGGGGAGGGGATCTCCACATCGACTTTATCGGTGGAGACTTCGACGACCGGCTGGTCTTCCTTCACCCGGTCGCCCTCCTTGACCAGCCATTTCGCGACGGTCCCTTGAACCACGCTCTCTCCCATCTGCGGCATCACGACCTTTTGCGCCATACTTGACCTTTCCGACGGCCGGCGACTCTGTTAGTATTCTAGCAACTTTCTCGCTTTGGATACAATCTTCTCAGTATTGGGCAAAATAAACTCTTCCAGGGGCGGGCTGAATGCATAATGCGTGTCTTGTGAGCCCAGCCGTAGGATCGGGGCATCCAGGTGTTCGAAGGCCTCTTCGGCCAGCATTGCCGCAATCTCGCCGCCGATCCCGCCGGTCTTGCGATCCTCGTGGACGATCAGGACCCGGTTGGTTTTTTTCACGGATCCCAAAATCGCCTCCCGATCGTACGGTTTCAGCGTTCGCAGGTCGATGACTTCAGCCTCGGCCCCCTCGTCGGCGAGCTGATCGGCGGCGGAAAGACAGGCGTGGACCATTGCCCCGTAGGTGATCAGGGTGAGATTGGATCCTCCCCTGCGAACGAGGGCCTTTCCGAGAGGGACGACATAATCTTCCGAAGGGAGGTCTTCCTGGATGCGCCGATAGAGGAATTTGTGTTCGAGGAAGATGACTGGGTCGTTATCCCGAATCGAAGCCTTGAGGAGTCCCTTCACATCGTAAGCCGTGGCGGGCTCGACGATCTTGAGGCCGGGAGTGGAAAAGAAAAAAGTCTCCGGATTTTGAGAATGAAACAACCCCCCGTGGACCCCGGCTCCAGAAGGTGCGCGCACGACAATGGGTACCTGGGCCTTTCCCCCATGCCGATATCGCAAGGTCGCCGCCATGTTCACGATCTGGTCAAATCCGCAGGAGATGAAATCTCCGAACTGCATTTCGGCAACCGGGCGCAGTCCCAAGATGGCGGCGCCGATCGCCGACCCGATGATCAGCGCCTCGGAAATTGGGGTGTCGATGACCCGCTCCCCGCCGAACTCTTCCAGGAGTCCTTCGGTGGCCTTGAACGCCCCTCCCAGGATCCCCACATCCTCACCCAAGATCAAGACATTTTCGTCCCGCTTCATCTCCTCGTAGAGGGCGTCCCGGATGGCTCGAACAAAGGTCGTGGGCATGTGCGGTTCTCCCGGGGATTGGATTTTCAGAATTTACAACGGATCGGCATAAAGATCTTCCAGGGCCTCCGGGCCCTCCGGAAAGGGGCTTTCTTCGGCGAATCGAACCGCCGCTTCGATCCTTTGCCGGATCTCATCCTCGGCCTCTTTTCGGATCTTATCGATATGATGCCCCCGTTTTTCCAAGAAGACTTCGAAACGGGGGATCGGATCGCGGCTCTCCCATTCGATCAGTTCCTCCTGAGGCCGATACCAGGGCTGATCATGCTCGCTGTGGCCGTGGTAGCGGTAGGTCTTGCATTCGATGAGGGTCGGGCCTTCTCCCTCTCGGGCCCTCGCGATGGCCCCGTGGGCCGCCTTCATGACGGCATGCAGATCATTGCCGCTGCAGACCACCCCTTTGAAACCGTAGCCGTTCGCACGGTCGGCGACATCTTCGATGGCCATTTGAAGGTTCTGCGGCGTGGAATACGCGTAGAAATTGTTCTCACAGACGAAGATGACGGGAAGCCTGTGGATGCCGGCAAAATTGAGGGCCTCGTGAAAATCCCCTCGGCTAGAGGCCCCCTCGCCGAAAAAGGCGATCGCGACGTATTTCTCTTTCTTGAGCTTGAATTTTAGCGCGGCACCGACCGCCACCGGCAGCGAGGAGGCGAGCATACTGGTCGCCCCGAAGACCCCCAGGGAGAGATCTCCGGCGTGAAGAAAAGAGTCTTTCCCTTTTGACAGCCCCGTCCGTTTACCCATCAGCTGGGCCATCAGCACCTTTGCGTCGACGCCCTTGATCAGAAACGCACCCATGTCCCGATGGATAGGGGAGATAAAATCCTCCTTCAAAAGGCCGTGGCAGACCCCCACGACGATCGCCTCCTGCCCCATGCCGGAGTAGACCCCTCCTAGAATTTTCCCCTGTCGATGGAGCTTGGAGACCCGATCTTCAAAGGCCCGGGTCAACTTCATTTCAAAATAGAGCCTCAGATCGTCCTCTGGTTTGCTCAACTCTGGGTCTTTTTCTTCCGGGCCGATGACCTTGCCTCCTCTTGCCCTGGCGGTCCTCTTGCTGGGGTGGGGGTGGAGTAACCGTGCTGGGGACCGGGGGGGCAGAAGCCCGGTCTCAATCCGTCTAATCTTATCATATTTTCTGGAAATGGTTCTCGCGCCGTGTAACGCTCGGATCGATTTGAACCGCCGCTCTCCTTTGCGGGGGGCAATGGCGGGAAAAAGGACGCTCCTCCGTCGTGACCGCCACGGCGGAGAGGCTCTCGATCGAGGCAATGGGCAGAGGTCGGGGCGAATGGAGGTCGGAGGACGACTCGGGCCGCTTCACATCCTTCGGAAGGGATTGTGGGACACGGACCCCTCAGCCGGGTAACGCGCCATCGAATCTCGGCCTATCGGAAGGAACTCCGACTCGGGTTTTGCTGAGACCCGGGAGATTCTTCCGAAGGCCCTTCTGAAGGTGGGTCTCCTCGCATCGGTTAGTACCAGTAGTACCAGAATGTGTGTTCTTCTGGAAGGAGGCGGATTGCGCCGCGGGGTTATCCCCGGTTGCTGATAATCAGGGGGTCAACTACCTCCCCGCAGTGGAGGCAACGATGGACGACCAGGGAGCCCTGCAGCGTATATACCGACTCCTTCAGCATGAGACCGTCGCATTTGCTGCAGGTCATTCTGCGAGACCTCGGGAAACGACCCGCGAGAACCCTCTGGGTGGATTCGACCATATAGTCGTTCAATTCGGTTAGTGGCTTTTTTGTAAGTAATCTCACACCCCCCCTTTTCGGCCTGATCGGCCGATTAACGATTGCCCTGAAATTCCTCTACCTTCGACTGGATTTTAAGAAAGCGGGCTGCCCGATGACCCGTGCGGCGGGCCGGCCAGCGTCGCGTTGAGGTCAGAACTACACCGGATGATTATCGGTGTCGCGGCATGCCGCTTTTTGAAGACATCTCAGTGCTTTCCTTCCTTCAATCTTTGACAGAACCATATCGATCAGGATCAGGTCCGGTCTTTCGCATTCGATTAACGCCAGCGCTTCTTCTCCGCTATAGGCCAGAAACACGGTATGGCCCTCCGATTCCAGCTCGGACTGAAGAAGCTCTCCCGGGAAACCTCTGCTGCCGAAGATCAGGATTTTCTTTATCGCTGGGTCCGACATACTTCAGCTACCCGATCGCCCCGGTGGAAGTAGATCAGTCACAAAGCAAGAAAAATGCCGTGGACTCGACAGATCATGGATTGACGGAAACGGCGGTAAAATCGAGGGGAGGCTGAGATTTTCGGAGAGGGGGTCTTCAGAAGCCTGTGTTCAAGTTGAACGCTCCGTTCAGTTTAGACGGATCGGATTGAACGACTTATTCACTTTTAAGGACTGAAATTCTTCCACGGGCGCCGGGAAGAATCAAACGATATTTCCGTATCTTCCTTTCGAGCGCCGGGCGTGAGATACCCAGAATACGGCAGGTCTCGCCCTTATGACCTCCGGTTTTTGAAAGGACCTTCTGTATATGATGGCGTTCCACCTCTTTGAGCGAAGCCAGGCCGTTGGAACTCGAGGCCGCGCTTTGGATATCCGGGAACAGGCTGAGCGACTCCTCTAAGAGGGTATCACCGCGGGCGAGTGCAATTGCCCGGGTCAGGACATTTTCCAGTTCGCGCACGTTGCCCGGCCAGGAATAGCTTGTGAGGACATCGACGACCTTTGGCGAGACGCGCTGGACGTTTTTGTGCAGGGTCAGGTTGACCTTATTGAGGAGATGATTGACCAGAGGTGCAATGTCCTCAATGCGATCGCGTAACGGAGGCACCTTAATGCTGATGACCTTCAGGCGATAATAGAGATCCTTCCTGAACCTTCCTTCCCGGATCAACTCTTCCAGGTGCTTGTTGGTTGCGGCGATGATCCGGACATTGGCGCGGATCTTGTCGCTTCCTCCAACCCGTTCAAACTCCCTCTCCTGCAGGACGCGCAGGAGCTTGGCCTGCAGGCTGAGGGACATATCCCCAACCTCGTCGAGCAAGAGGGTTCCATTTTCCGCCAGTTCGAACTTGCCTTCCTTGCGCTGAATCGCCCCGGTGAAGGAACCTTTTTCGTGGCCGAACAGTTCGCTCTCAAGGAGCGTCTCGACAATCGCGGAGCAATTGATTCCAACGAAGGGCGAGTTGCGGTTGCAGTGGTAATGGATCGCGCGGGCGATCAATTCTTTACCCGTTCCCGATTCCCCCTCGATGAGCACGGTGGCATTGCTCTCGGACGCGATCGCGATGGTCTTAAAGACTTCCAGCATCCGAGGTGACTTTCCAATGATATTGTCGAGTCGAAATTGTGCAGACTCCTCTCCCACGAATTGATCGATTCTAAGCTTGAGCCTTATGATTTCATTGATTTTATTGATGACCAGGTCCAGCTCGTCCGGATTGATCGGTTTATTGATATATTCGAAGGCACCTGCCTTCATGGCCTGAATCGTCGTTTCCATGTCGACGTAAGCCGTGACCATGATGACGAAGATGTTTTCGCTCAGGCCTTCGATCTGCTTGAGAACAGAGAGGCCGCTGAGGTCGGGGAGCCGATTATCCAAAAGGACGATGGTCGGGGAGAACGACTTGATCTTCTTGAGGCCCTCTCGGGCGGTTAAAGCGGTTGCGACTTCAAAGCCGCGTGCCTGGAAGTGCAACCTCAGGATGTCGCAGGAATAGGGATCGTCATCAACAACGAGAACTTTTTTCGACATGAGCCTATCTGATGAGAACGTAAACACATGGCCACTCGAATTCTACGGAAATACCTGGAAAAAAGCAACCCGACTCCCCGTCTTTGCCCGCCTCGTTGCCGACCCTAAACCGCCGGGTTTCCAGGTAGGTACCATCGCGGCTCAAGCAAACTGATCCAGGCTCGGATCACCTTGAACGACGGCCTGCGGGGCCGATTCCGATCAGTCTGCGTCCGGGGAGGCGATCCGAAGCTTGCGCTTCCGTCTGAAGCCTTCTATAATTCCTGCACCTTTGGAAACCGGACCGGTTTTGGCGCAGGCGCGATCTGCTTCGAGAGAACGGGTCGGGCGTCGCACAGACCGGTCCAGGAGGAAAGGCTCTTGCACCGTTTGTTTGATCTCATTGTGGTCGGGGGGGGAAGTGCGGGCCGCTATGCGGCCCATTCCGCCGCCCGGCTCGGTTCGAAGGTTGCCATGGTGGAAGGGGGGCCGTTCGGAGGACTCTGCATTCTTAAAGGGTGCATGCCGACGAAGGCCCTGTTAAGATCCTCCGAGATCATCGGCACGTTCAGGAAGGCGCCCGCGGTCGGCGTCTTCCCGGGCCGATGGCTCGGAATCGATTTTCCGTTCATGATGCGCCGTAAGGATCACCTGATCCGTGAAATGGCGGACTATGCGCTGGAGGGAATTCGCCGGAACAAGAACATTGTCCTGCTGCAGGGTATGGCCTCCTTCCTCTCCCCCAAGGAGATCCAGGTCGGCCCGAACATCTATCGAGCGCACCGCTTTGTGATTGCCACGGGTTCCCATGAGAGGATTCCCGCCGTCAAAGGGTTGAGGGAGACTGGATTTTTGACGAGCGACGATCTGTTGGAACTCAAAGAGCTTCCGGAATCCTGCATCATTACCGGCGGGGGCGCCGAAGGGGTTGAATTTGGTCAATTTCTGGCCCGTTTAGGTATCAAGGTCACCCTCCTTCAGCGCAGCGACCGTCTCTTAAGCGATGAAGACCCGGATATCTCGAAGGAGATGGAGAAGTCCCTCAAGTCGGACGGTGTGGTCATCCGGACCGGCGTGAAGCTTCTGCGCGTCGGGCGCAGGCGGGGAAAAAAGGTGTTCTTTTATCGCTGCGGGTCGAAGGAGAAGGAGGTCTGTGCCGAAGAGATCCTGGTGGTCACCGGGCGGGTCGGAAACACGGATGGGCTCGGTCTCGATAAGGCCAATGTGAAGACGTCAGAGCAGGGCATTTCCGTCAATGAATATTTACAGACGTCCAACCCTAACATCTATGCCGCCGGGGACGTGACGGGGACCCTGCTGATCGTCAACCTTGCAACCTACCAGGGAGAGCTCGCGGGACGCAACGCCGTCTCCGAAGAAAAGACAAAGGCAGATTATCGGGTTGTTCCACGGGCTCTCTTCACCGACCCCGAATTTGCCCGAGTGGGCCTCTCGGAGACCGAAGCGTTGGCCCAGGCTCGGGACCACCGGGTAGGAAAGTATTTTTTTAGCGATCTGGGCAAGGCGATCGTGACCGATCGGATGGACGGCTTCATTAAGATTGTCGCCGGGCGCACCACTGGAGAGATCCTCGGGGTGCAGATTTTCGCAGCGGAGGCATCGAACATTGTTCATCAGGCGGCCGTCGCGATGCACTTTCGCGCGACGTTATCGGAATATGCGAAGATTTCGCATATCCATCCGAGCCTTGCGGAGATCATGTTATACCTGGCGGAGGAGATGACGGAGAAGGGATTCTGAAGGATCCGACCCGGAGGAACCGCCGACTTGAGCGATGCGGTTCGCGCCGATCAATGAGCGCCGTTTCCCCCGACCGATGTACTTTCCATCTCTTCGGTAATGACGGTGCTTTGGGCCGCGCTGCCATTGACAGAAGGGAAGTCGGTCCTTTCCACGCCCTTGATTAGACCGACTCCAGGCGCAAACCAGTTGGTGGTGATGTCGACCATCTTAACGACCTTGTGGCTGCTCGAGAGGGTGATGTAGAGGTTCATCGTTCCCGTCAATTTAAGACATCCCTTAAATACCCCTCCCGGAACCGAAACCGTTTCAAAGTCTTCCACCTTGATATCGGCGATGACGTCGACCTGCTCCGGTTTTCCGTCGTCATCGAGGTCTCGGCCGAAATTGAGGCCGCGCCGGTCAAGCTGAGGATAAACCTGGTGAAGGGTGGCAGGAAAAGGGACGATTTTATAGGGAACGATCTGCTTCTCGAAGGGCGTTGTCGGTGTACTGCCGTAGTAAGTGATGCCCGTCTTGTCCATCGTGAAATAACTGTCCGCCGGTCCATTGTCGGCCTGATTGGTTTCGGAGAAGACCTGGACTTCAACCCCTTCTTTTACGGTCGTGCCGCTGATCGTCGTGACGTTGACGTAGTTGCTGACGCGCTGGATCTGGTCGGCCACGGTGCCGAAATAACGCCACTCGCTTCCAGGTTGATTCGGGAAATAAAGGGCTATATCCGGAATCGGTTTCTGGGGAGTCTCTCCCCAAACGGGCTGGACCATATATAGAAGAGAATAAAAACTGATCAGAACGCAAAACGGCCGCATTAACTCCACCGGACCCCCTTACTGGAGTAATCATAAACAAACCTGGGTGGGGAGTCAATCCTCGGTATGCTTCATCTGCTCATTTTACGAGATCGGTTGGGCCGTGTATAGGGGACTCAATAGGAGGGCCGCACATCGAAGCCTCGCCAGAGAACAGGTCCTGGCGGGTGGCCAGGTTCAGGGGGTCCCTTCAGAAAGAGGACATCCGCCCTGCCTTGAGGGTGATATAATAAATGAAATTCGATTAACGAGGTAGATGCTCATGGGATCCCCGAATGTCAACCAAACGATTACACTCCGGCTCCGGTTCAGGAATCGAATCGGCATGCTCGGACAGGTGACCTCGGCGATCGGCGAGGTCGGAGGGGATATCGGCGCGGTCGACATTGTGAGCGCGGATCGGCAGCAAATGATCCGCGACATTACGGTGAACGCCCGTGATGAACGACACGCGCAGGAGATCGTTCAGAGGATTCGATCCCTGGACGGTGTCTCGGTGATCCAGGTCTCCGATCGGACCTTTCTCCTGCACCTGGGGGGAAAGATTGAAATCACCAATAAAATTCCGATTAAAACGCGAGACGATCTCTCGCAGGTGTATACCCCCGGGGTTGCTCGGGTCTCTCTCGCCATTCATGAAGATCGCAGCAAGGCCTTCCAACTGACCATCAAAAAAAACGCCGTCGCGATCATTACCGACGGGACGGCGGTCCTGGGACTCGGGAACATCGGGCCCGAGGCCGCCCTGCCGGTGATGGAAGGGAAGGCAATGCTTTTCAAGGAATTTGGCGGGATCGACGCCTTTCCCCTCTGTCTGGCCACCCAACAGGTCGAGGAGATTGTGGAGACGGTGGTTCGGATCTCTCCGGGCTTCGGGGGGATTCACCTGGAAGACATCTCCGCCCCACGATGTTTTGATGTGGAAGAGAAGCTGAGGAAGATGCTGGACATTCCGGTTTTTCATGACGATCAGCACGGTACGGCCGTCGTTGTTCTTGCCGCCATTTATAACGCGGTAAAGATCGTTCGAAAGAAGCTCTCGGATCTCAAGGTGGTGGTCAACGGAATCGGCGCGGCCGGGGTGGCCTGCACCAAGATCCTCATGCAAGCCGGGGTCAAACATGTCATCGGATGCGACACCGCGGGGATTCTCTACCGTGCTCGGCGAGAGGGAATGAACCCGGTCAAGCGATGGTATGCCCGCCACACGAATCCCAGGCAGCTGCGTGGCGGCCTCAAGGAGGCGCTGGAGGGTGCGGATCTTTTTCTCGGTGTTTCCGGTCCTAACGTTCTGAGCGCGGAACTTCTGAGAAGAATGAATAAGAATGCGATCGTATTCGCCCTGGCAAATCCGGTCCCGGAAATTATGCCGGAAGAGGCGGCGAGTTTGGTGCGGGTGATGGCGACAGGGCGCTCCGACTACCCGAACCAGATCAACAATGTCCTTTCATTTCCCGGAATTTTCCGAGGGGCGCTCGATGTTCGTGCCAGGGAGATCAACGATGCGATGAAGCTCGCCGCCGCAAAGGCGCTCGCCTCCCTGGTCGGCCGGGACGAGCTCTCCGCTGATTACATCATCCCGGGGGTCTTCGACCGCCGGGTGGCTAAACGAGTGGCCCAGGAAGTGGCCAGGGTAGCTCATGAGACCGGGGTCGCACGCCGGGAACTCAAGGGAGGCAGTTAGCCGCAACATCCCGAGGGTGGATCGGGCCGTACCCTACGAAGATCAATGCTCTCCTAAAGCGGAGATCAGCTGGTCGGCATCGTAACGGATCAAGTCGGCATAGGTCTCTGTTCCGGGGATAACTCCCGGAAGTGGGGAGAGGATCAGGATCTTGATCCCCGTCTCCTGGGCGAGCCGGTTGGGTCGTTGCGGGTCGAGCTGCGGCTCCGAGACCAGCACCCTGATTCTCTTTTTCCGAATTCTTTCGATCAGCGCCTGAAGATTTCCGTCGGAGGAGTCCGCTCTCGCGGGATCGACGAGGGTCCCCTCGACGGTGAATCCGAATCGACGGGTGAAATAAGGCCAATCGCTGTGATAGGTGATGATTCGCCGGTCCGGAAGGGCCCGGACCTTCCGCTTGATCGTATCCTCGAGGGAGTTTAAGATCTTCAGGTAATCGGATTGGTGCTGAAGATACTCGCCCCTGTGTTGAGGGTCAATGCGAATCAGCCCATCGGTGATATGTCGGACCATGGTTTTTGCATTCTCGGGGTCGAGCCAGATATGTGGATTTCCCATCGAGTGGCGTTCTTTGAAAGTCTCCTTTGGCCTGACCAGTTCCGAATTCTCAGGCTCTTCGGTATTCTTGATCAGGGGGACGCCCTCTGAGGCGGTGACCGTCAGGAGGCTCCGATTTCCGGCGTCGCGCAGGAGGTCATCGACCCAGGTTTCCAATCCCAGGCCGACCTTTACGAACATCCGTGCCTGCTTCACCGACAAGAGATCGACCGGGTTCGGTTTATAGACATCGGGGCCGCTGATGAGGCTTTTGGCCGTCACCCGTGTTCCCCCGATCTGCTCGACAAAATCTTTGAGCACGGGAACCGTGGTCACGATTGACAAGGTCTCCGATTGGGCTGAGCCGCTCGAAGGCGCGAGGATTAAAAAGACGAACAGAAGCAGCGATTTCCAGGAGCTGTTGTTGGGCAGCCGATTCCGGTAGGGTCGCCGAAACATCGAAGAAAAATAACATCAACGTTGGACGAAGTCAATTGAACCGACCGGAGAAAAAAGATCGGCGCAGGAGATCATCCCTACCACGAGGGTGTTCGACCGTGAAAGTGATTGGACTGATGTCCGGCACGTCGATGGACGGGATCGACGCCTCCCTCGTGGAGATTCAAGAGGGGAAGGATCGCCTGTCGATCCGGCTCCTCTCCTCCCACCGCGATCCTTATCCCTTCGCCCTTCGAGAGCGCCTTCTCGTCCTGGCGTCAGGGGAGCCCCAATCGGTGGCGCTGCTCTGTCACCTCAACGCCTATCTCGGGGAGCTCTTCGCCCGCTGCGCGATCCGACTGCTCTCCAAGGCAGGCCTCTCCCCAGGAGAGGTCGATCTGATCGGTTCTCATGGACAGACCGTCCACCACCTTCCGAAAGGGCGCCGTGAGGGAAGATTCAGGGTCAGATCGACCCTCCAGATCGGAGAGCCGGCGGTGATTGCCGAACGGACCGGAGTCACGACGATCGCCGATTTTCGTCCACGCGACCTGGCTGCCGGAGGAGAAGGGGCCCCCCTCACCCCTTTTGCCCACGATCTGCTCTTTCGTCACGCGAAGCGTTCCCGGGCGGTACTCAATCTGGGGGGAATCGCGAACTTGACCTATCTGCCGGCGGGGCAGGTCGGAGGAGAGATCCTCGCCTTCGACACCGGTCCGGGAAACATGTTAATCGACGAGCGGGTCCGTCGGCTTTCCTCGGGAAGGGCTCAGATGGACCGGGGGGGGAGAATCGCTGCTGGAGGGGCGATCCATGCAGGGCTGCTTGCGAGATGGCTCCGCGATCCTTTTCTCCGATCGGCCCCCCCGAAGAGCACCGGGCGGGAGGAGTTCGGCCCATCATTCGTGGACGACGCCATGCGCCAGGAGAAAAAGGAGCGGCTCTCAGCCGCCGATTGCGTCGCCACCTTGACCGCCTTTACCGCGGAATCGATCGTCGATGCGGTGCGAAGGTTTATCTTGCCTCGCGGTCCCCTGGAGGAGCTCTTTGTGGGGGGGGGCGGACGATCGAACCCGTTCTTGATAAAGCGGCTGGAACAGGGGCTCTCGCCCGTCCGACTCCTCACGTTCGAAGATCTCGGGCTTTCCAGCCGTTTTTTTGAGTCGACGGCATTTGCCCTCCTCGCCTACCAAACGCTTCGGGGAAGGGCCGGTAACCTGCCCGCGGTGACGGGAGCGCGTCGTCCGGTGATCCTCGGAAAGATCGTTCCCGGTAGGGTGGCTGACCAATAAAAAAGGCCCCGCCGCATTCATCGGCGAGGCCCTTTCTCGGTTTAAGGCTGGTCCTAGTAGCGCTTCTTGTTGAAGCCGCCGCTTCGTGCGGGGCGGCGCTCTTCCTGGGGACGCGCTTCGTTAACGGTGATGGTTCGCCCGGCGAGTTGGGTCCCATTGAGGGCCGCGATCGCCTTTTGAGCCTCTTCGTCGGTCTTCATCTCTACAAAACCGAAGCCACGCGATTGACCCGTGAATTTGTCAGAGATCACTCGAGCCGACTCAACGGCGCCATGCTGTGAAAAAAGGTCGGACAGTTCCTGATCGGTGACGGAATAAGGAAGCCCGCCGACGTAGATACGATTCGACACGTTCTGTCTCCTATTGTGATTGTCTTGGGGGGTCAGAGACTGAAGGGAAGAATAAAAGAGGGAATCTTCTGATTCTCTGCCAGCCAGGATTACGCTATACTCCCGCACTCCGGCCTTACAACTCTCCGGTCAAGCTGCCGCGCACAAGGCAATGTGAAAAGGCCCCTCTCTCACGGATGCGTCAAGGAAGCATCGGTTCACCCCGAGGTCCGAGGGGTGAACTCCCTATAATCATACACATAAGGTCCGATTTCTGTCAACTGCGCGGAACGGGGGCGCGCAGGGCCGAAAAGTGCAAAAGCGCGGAGGGTGCGGGCGGACCGCCGGGAGGAACTTAATAGCCCATCCCCATAAATTTTTCCTTGGCCTGATCCATCAGGACCTCGGTCACGCGGGTCATCCCTTTTTCACGGGCGATGCGCTCGATCTCCTTTTTGGCCATCGGGCGTATGAAGGAGGGGATATTATCGAGCCTCCGGTCGGCTTCGGGGGTCCACTCGATCTCGCCCGGATCGCTCTTGGACGCATCCATTACTTCAGGTGTGATCGTGGGGACCCCGTACTTTTTTGCATAAGATTCAATCCCCATTTGAACCATCGGCCGCATAAAAGAGGGGACCTTTTCGAGCCTCTCTCTCGCATCTGCCGACCAGACCGGGTCGACGGAGGGGGCGGCGGCGCCCCCTTTCATCTGCGCCACCACCGCTGAAAACGGGCAGGTTCCCCCGGCGGGAGCCCCTTCCTGAACGGCGGCGCTCGCCAGAGGGGCGGCCGTCGCCGTCGCGGTTGCCTGCGCGGGCTGCGCTTCTTCCTTCAGCGTCTGGCGGGTCAGTTCCATCGGAGTGGGCGCCGAAGTACGGCCCCCTAACTGAACCCCGAGGGCTTGGACCATGGCGGTCTCTCCGGCGTTGGTCACCATGGCGACCTTGTTCCCGCACTTGGGACAGCCGAAGGTGACGCCCAGAGACTGCTCGCCGGGGAGCTGGACCTTCTCAAAGAGCATATACGATTCACACTGCATGCAGAGGAATTTCATGGCAGACTCCTAGAGTTTCTCGGCCAAAAGTCTTTTAAAGTCCAATTGGGAGATGATCTTCTCGGCGATCTCCGAGTAGCGCACGGCAATCGGATTTTTTTCATCCAAGATCGGTTCTCCTCGATCGCTGGCCTGGTTCAACTGCCGGTCGAAGGGGACCTTTCCAAGAACGGGGACATCGAGGTCCGCGGACATCCCATAAGAATCTCCCTGAAACAGGGGGACTTCCGTGCCGCAATGGGGACAGAGCGCCCCACTCATGTTTTCCACCAGCCCGATGATCGGAATCCCCACGTCACGGGCATAGACGATCGACTTTCGCACCACGGATTGCGCCACCTCAGAGGGGGTGGTGACCACCACCGCCCCGTCGAGCTCCGGAATGAATCCCGCAATAGCGGGCGGCTTGTCGGCGGCGGCGCCCGGAGGAAGATCGGCAAAGAGGTAGTCGAGCTCTCCCCACACAATATCGCCGAGAAACTCTCTCAGGACGCTCAGTTCCATCATCCCCAACCAGACCGGAGAGAGCTCCGTGGGACCTTTCCAGCGAATGGGGCTATCCTCCCGATTGAGGAAAAATTCCATCGAGGCCACCTTGATGCCGAGAGGCCCGACCGGCGGGATGGCCCCGGCCGAGGTCAGGGTGAAATGGCCCCCCTTCATTCCGAGCATCCGGGGTACACAGGGACCATTCAGATCGACATCAAGGAGACCA
>Ga0070733_10001100_pt1 | contig 20534 bp, 27 predicted proteins | sample Coa_R1_9_FD_66450 | JGI IMG/M metagenome (GOLD analysis project Ga0070733, IMG submission 66450) | Surface soil microbial communities from Centralia Pennsylvania, which are recovering from an underground coalmine fire - Coalmine... | ecosystem: Environmental > Terrestrial > Soil > Unclassified ... | reverse complement strand
GCGGCTAGTCGCTCGATCGGTACCAGATCGTTCACACTCCAGCCACACTCAGCATCCGGCTGCGACCGGGCCTGCACACACTAACTACTATCCCGCACCCGGAGCGCGCTCCCAGCGGCAGATGAGCGCGTTTCCGCGGAAACCGCTTGTGAAATACCGCTCAAGGCGTCTCCGCGGAAACGTCATGGAGGCGGCTGCGTCGGCGCCATAACAATCCCGGCCGGCATACTGTCGGTGAAGGGGAGATCCGGGTGATGGCCAGGATGTCAGGCGTGAGGTACGCCATAATGGATTGGCACAAGCAAGTACCGGCCCTATTGTTCGATGCCCATCTTCGCGAGGATCGCCTCCACATTATCTGCGAAGATCGACAGGTATGCCGTACCATGAACAGGTTGCCTAAGCCGGACATCGAGGCCAGCCGCCTCCAGGTTAGGGGTCACGCGCTCCATAAGATCGCGCGCCCGGCTGGAGACGAGATAATCGGAATCCTCAGCGCCGGCCTCATTATCAAGCCAGGAAATGATCTGCAGTGATGCCGTAAATAGATCGACCCAGGCCACGAATGCGGGCATAAACTCAGCAGAAGGTCCAACTTCCAGGAGCGTAGCCCATTTATCCCGGTACGCGATAAAGTGGCGTTCGTTCCCCGACCACCGTGCTTTCACGACCCTGGAAGCGACAAGTCCAGCGAGAGTGTCGCCAACGTTTCTCTTGGCGAATCCAGCTTGGTCCGCGATTTTTGCCGCATCCAATGGCCCATCTGGGAATGTAAGCAATATCCTCATCGCTTCCGAGCGGCTACCCGGACCGAAAAGATGACGGAGCTGAAATGCAAAATTCACGGGGATCTTTATGTCCGGCTCCCTCGATTTACCGCTGCGGACAACCCTCGGGCGGACGTAGCCGTACTTCGCAAAGGTGGGATCTGGCTCACCAATAAAACCCAGGACATCTGGGCTGAAAACAGGCAGATTGTCCGGGGTTCGGTTCGTCCCATGTAGGCCTTGCAGCCGTTGCAAGGGGCGAGGCTCCCCCGCCCACCCTATGACGGCACCAACTAGATGGGTATCGACCGGCAAGCGGGCACTCAAGTTCCGCAGGCGCTGCATGGTCAGCAGCCGACGGTTTTCCGCGAGCCAGTCCAGCATCTCGTCAAACAGTCGGGGATCGCGCCGAGCGACCCCAATTGTGAAGAGAATAAGGGCCTCGGGATCTATCGCCCAGCGATCGAATCCCGCAATATTTGCCGAGACACCCATCTGCGCCCACTGGCGCCAGGCAAACTCAAGAAACCCCTGCCGAACCCTTTCCCTAAGTTCCGAGAGCAGCATCTTCCACCCCCAAGGCATCGAGAGCTTCCTCTAGCACCATCCTGTATCCCGGCGACGGATCTTGGGTCATAGACCAGTGCGCCGCCGCGATGAGTTCCTCCGCGGTTGGATGAAGCGCTCGCAGATCCGCCTCGTGGCGCCCACCGGCCTGATCGACCATCGCGAAGAGCTTAAAGTGGATCTGGTCCAGCCGTCCGGCGAAGTGAACAGTAAGGGCCTGGCCATAGCGCCGCGTCACTATGCGAGTCATGAAGCCATCCGGGAGACCCCACTTTAGAAGGTCTGCCGGGCCGCCGTTCAGCCAGTTCTCGTCCAGATCGAAGTCGCGCCTTACCCGATCCCGCGCTATGCGCAGCGATTCCGGCAGCGGCTTGGCCGGACGGAGGTCGCCGTTCACGGCGATTGCGAGAATGTCCACGTCCTTGGTAGCGCGTTTCACAAAGCCAAGCGCAGTAAGAGCAGACCCTCCGATCACCACCAGCTCCTGCTGGTCGGCAAGCGAGCTCAGCTGGTCGGCAAGCGCGCCGAGGATCACATCAAGCGTCTCTCCGCTGATCTCCATAGCTCTCACGATATCAGATTCAGGATGTTCAACATCGCGTACCGGGAGGTAGAAGGCCCCGATCCGGGATGCTGGTCATCCAGGCCATTCGTGACTCATCGGCTTCCTCAGGGCGGCCCAAACGGACCGCATGCGAGATTCTGGAAGTACTCTTCTCGGCATGTGAGTAAATGGCCAACGGCGTGAGCGACGGTGTAGTGCGCGCAGATCGCCCGGCTCTGTACGCCCAAGTTGATGATCGCAGAGGCTCGCGGATCCGCACGTATCGGCGGGTATTCGCACCTGTCGATGGCGGCAGGTGGTACCGCAGCGTGACAGTTCCCCTGTGGTGGCCCAGCGGGCACTGTCATGGCCGTGATGGCGGGCCCTGCGCTGGCTGGCCGATGCCAGGTCGCCTCGGCGCGAGGTAGACATACTCTTGCAGGCTCATGCCGTCATTGAACCGGACCGTTACCTGCGCGGCCCGGGTCCACCCGCAGTTCTCATACAACCTGGCCGCCGCCGTCAGATCGACGTCGGCATCGAGGATGGGCCACAGCCCCCGGGCACCTGCCTCGCCACAGGCGGCCTGCAGCAGCGCGCGGCCCGCCCCGGCGCGCCGCGCATGCGGCGAGACCAGCAACCGTGCCACCACAGCCAGCCGGTCAGCGGGCACACCCAGCGCGGCGCAGGCGGCCTGCATGACCGGCTGCGAACTGCGCCGGTGCAACGCGGCATGGCCGACGATAGCGCCGTCCCGCTCGGCGACCCATGCCGCGATGGCATCGGGCGAGGCGATGAACGACCGGAGGTCGCCCGGCAGGTAACGCGGATAGCCATCAGCATCATGAACGGCGCGGGCAAGCTCGGCGCACCGTTCAAGGTCGGCACCTGCCCGCAGTCTGACAGTGATGGACGTCATGACACACCGAGTATGACCCCTTCGGCCCACCACCCAGATCAGCATCATGGGCCAGCGGCACCACAGACGACCAGCAACCACCCCAGAGCGGACCGCCCTTCGGCTGACTGGGAAGGATGCCCGCGCACACCTGATCCGCTGCATCTGCCAATATCGGCCGAACCAGGCGCAGGCCCGCCAGCAGCAGCGGAGAGCTGACGCACGCTATCGCAGTCCGCTGGTGGGGGCTGGCTTTGCGGTGTGGACCGGTCCGCCGGGCGTGGACTGGTCCACGGACCCCCCGCCATGGGCCACGCGGGTCAGGTCGCGAACGATGCCGATCCTTGCAGGTAAGCCGTCCGCTGGCCCGTTTGCGGGGCGGCCGGAGGTGAACTGCACACCAACCACGCGGGCCAGCGCACCCAGGTCGGCATTGGACCCATGGACCCCAGCGGCCCGCAAGTTGCGCCGGGACACCCGCCGTCCGGCCGCGGTCAGCTCCGCCGCGGCAGCTTCCGCCGCTGCGACCCGTTCAGGACTCAGGCAATCGGCAGCCTCGGTCCGCTGCCCGGCCTCCCGGCCTCCCCCCAGCCCGCCCCGGATGGTGGTGTCCGCCGCGTCGGCCCGGATCAGGTGAGAGAGCCCGGCGGCCATGCCCAAGATGAGCACCGGCAGGCAGGCCACAACCACGGTCACTTCCCACGGGGCGCGGGTCGCCCCGGCCTGGGTCAGCAGGTGGTAGGCGACCTGCCCGGCCATGCCCAGCAGCAGTGACCCGATGGCCGACCATTTGGCGAACCGGCGGGTCCGCCGGCTCAGCACCGCGCCCGGGCCGAGCCAGGCATGCAGGGCATAGGCGGCGTAGGCCTCGACACCGACCGGCAGCGTGATCGCCGAATCGATGTGCAGCGAGTCCCAGATTCCCGGCAGCGGCCGGACCTGCCCGAACCCGGTGAGCTGCCCGATACCCACCCACCCCGACCACACCGCCACCGCCGCGGGCGCCGCCAGCAGCAGCAACGGCCAGGCCCGGACCACAGGCCGGTGCACCCGCCGGGGCCGGGCCACGGCCAGCTCATCCCCACTGGACCGCACACCGCGCGAGGCCGCCAGCGCGGCAGGGGCCCCAGTGCGCTCACGCCCAGGACCGGGACCGGTCCGGACCAGGTATGGCGCGGCCATCAGTACATCTCCCCCCGCCGCCGCTTGGCCTGCACGGCCCGGTGCACCGCCAGGTCGGCCCCGTACAGGTCGAGCATGGACCGGTCGCTCCAGCCCATCAGCCGCATCAGGTCGCCTTCTTCACCGCCACCTTCGAGCCAGTCGCTGGCGAAGGTGTGCCGGAACTGATGCGGGTGTACCGCCGGGTCATACCCCGCCTGGGTCGCCCGCCGCTGCAGCATCCGGTAGATCCCCGACCCGGTCACCGGCCCCCGGTTGCGCGTGCCCAGCCACAACGCTGGCAGCCCGGCCAGCCGGTGGGGGCGCCGCACCCGCAGGTAGGCCACCAGCGCCCGGGCCGTGCTCGGCGACAACGCCACGATCCGCCCCTCGCCGCTGGCCCGGGCACCCTTCAGCGGCACCACCCGCACGAACGGCTGGGCGATCAGGTCGCCTGGCAGGTCCCCGGCCTGCAACTGCACCAGCTCGCCGCGGCGCACCCCCTCGGTCAGCACCCGGCTCATGGCATGATCACGAGCATCGCCGAAACTCCGGGCCCGGCCACCGCCGGTGGCCTCCAGCAGGTCGGCGATGAACTGCTGGGCCAGCGTGGACGGCCTGGTTTTAACCGGGGAGTAGCGGTGCAGCTTGCTGGTGTAGGGGTGCGGGTGGCCGTAGGCCTCCTCCAGCCAGGTGAACAGGTGCCGCAGGTTGCGCTGCTTGGTGTTGGTCCCGTTCTGGCAATGCTCGGCCAGGTAGTCACGGAAGAACCGGTTCAGCACGCCTGTGTCGCAGCCGGTGAAGTCCGCCTCCAGCCCGGTGCGGGTCATCCACCCGTCCAGCGCATGCGCCGCGTCGTAGTAGGCGGAGATCGTGTCAGCCTGGAACGGCCGCCCGTGCCGGCTGGTCCGCGACCGCAGCCACTCACAGAACTCGCTGATCATCATCGTCCGCAGCGCCGCTGGTGAATCCGGCCGCCCGAGCGGCAGCCCAGCCCCCTGACCAGGACCGGCGCCGATCGGCGGGACTTCGGCGACCACCCGCAGCGGGTTCTTGCGCGCTGGTGCAGTCCGTGCCACAGCCTGCCTGGCGGATGTCATGACAGCCTCCCTCGCCCGGGGTGCTACGCACTCTTCCAAGCCGGGAAGCTATGTGCCTAGCACCGAGATGCTTGACGTCAGCACCTCGGCCTGAGGGGTCCGGGAGGGTGTATCAGCAGGTCAGCGCCGCATTCGGCGCCCCCAGCAGGATTCGAACCTGCGCTCTCGGCTCCGGAGTGGGTTGATGGCTAAGCGCCTGACCTGGGGAGACGGACATTGACGAAGTGCCATGGGGTGCAGGTGGGGTGCGTCTTGCTCCACCGAGTGGGACAGCAAGATCACTTTTGAGGTGTCTCGGCGTACCCTCCCTCGGGTGTGTCGGCCGGTCTTCGAGCCATCCCGAAGGTATATTCTGTGGTGTCTGCACCGAAGGAGGTGAGCATGGTAGAGCAGTCTGGTGGTACGAGCCGTCCGGAAATTGAGCGCGTCATTGAGTTGTCTGAGGGCGTGGTGCGGAAGGCGCTTGACTCTCTCAACCCGCCGCCTCCACAGTCGGCGTCGATGCTGATGGCATCAGGCGACACAGGTAACCGGCAGCCCTTTATGTCGAATGCGGAGATACCACCGCCCGATGCCGACGGGTAAAACGTGGTCCCTAGTACGTGGCTGACTGTCCTTTTCTATGCTCTATTGGTTGCTCCTGGGCTCTTGCATGATCTGCTAGAAGCACGTCGCAGGGTGCAAGCACCTGAATCGGCGTTCCGGGAGATTAGCCGAGTTGTACTCGTTAGCCTGGTAATTAGCATCATTTCTTTTGGGATTCTTTCTATTATACGCTCGCTTGAGCCCGCATGGATGCCTGACCCAAGAGGGATGATTGCCGACCCCCACGCATACTTCCTGAGCCACTATAGACTTGTGCTGCGCGCCTTGCTGATCGAAGGCGCTATTGCGCTTGCCATAGTCTGGATAATACAAATCCCGCGGCACCGACGTACAAAGATCGTTCTTCGTCAAACATCAACATGGACAAGGGCATTCCGTGAAGAGTGTCCATCAGGGAATGTTCCTTACGTTCAAGTGCGTGTCTCGAATGGAATGACCTATGTGGGCCGTGTTGGACACTTTACGCACGACCTGGAAGTTTCGGATCGGGAGTTGATACTTACGCCGCCTCTTTTCACAAAAAGTCTAAGCGGAACCTTGAAACCTGTTCCGCCGCCATGGCAGCGTGTTGTACTATCGGGTGACTTTATTCGGAGTCTCGTTGTCAGCTATGGGCCTGAACCAGAAGCGCCACTCGCTGAAGTACCAGGACGCTTGCGTCGTGGCTTTACTTGGCTTGCCCTGCACAGTGTAAATACCTGGCGCGCTCTACATCGCATACTTATCTTGCGTGCTCTGTATCGTGTGCGCTCCTGGATTTCCGTACTCTGGAATTGGCGACCTTGGAATCGAGCATGACTGTCACAAGCCAATTTGTTGACACCAAAATGCTTGCGACGGAACGCTTTCTCTTGATTCGGGTTGCACTTCTGAAGGCGATAGAAGCTGGCTTGAAGACACTCCAGATCTGATTCTGCAGGTCTGCCTACTAGGCTGACTGATCTTTGATCGCAGGTCCGACATATACATCCTTATTCCAGTCTCTTTCAAGGCTGGTGGAGGCGTTCATATCGAGGCGTATACCAGCAGCTCGCACTGCTACGGCTCTTTGCAGCGCTACTCGTCGGCAGTCGGCGCTCCGGTATCGTGCGGTCTCTGTGCGGTGTACTTGGAGTGCGTGGTGGCGGTACAGCCACGTGATCGCCTCATCGTAGTAGCCGTCCGTAATCTCTGAGAGAGCCGCGAAGAGGGCTACCTCATCGTCGTAGGGGATGCCGACCCAGCCACCCAGCGCGCGCACCGAGCTGGTTCGCATCATCAGGGCTGCGCAGTGGATCGGCCAGTTTCCGCCGTGCTGGACTGCCCATTTGTTAATGTCACCGGCGGGCTGCACGCCGAAAGGTATATCGGAGGGGTAGGCGCGGCGCGTGCCGTCTGGCAACAGATCGTCCGCTTGGGCGACGGCCCAGTGGATTGGATACTCCATGAAGCGCGATATAAGAGTGGCCAGGTGACCACTCAACAGAACGTCGTCCTGGTCTAGCGCCTGTATGAGACTGCCGGATGCCCTCGACAGCGCGAAGTTCCTTGTAGGTGCGATACCGAGCTTGTCGCCGTTGGCGCGGTATTGGACGATGTCCAGAGACTTTAATGTGTCCACCAAAGACGATTTTGGGCCGTCCTCCTGGACTATCCACTCTAGTTCCCAGCCATCGGGCATCTCCTGTGCGGCCACGCTGGCCATTGTCTCGGAGAGAAACGTAGCGGTCGGGCTATATGCGGCGGTAATTATCGAGAGCAAAGGCATACTGACTCCAGTATCAGGGACACTTATCGCGCATATTTCGGGTAGTCGTCAGGCCAGCGGGTGAGTTGTTCGGTGAATTCAAGTTCTGTGCGGTCTGCGGGGTAGGTGGCGTCTGAGAGTTCAACGACTCGATCTGTTGTATCTATTGATCTGCTGCGCACGCGAAGTAGCGGTACGCCGGTCTCCATTCCCCAGCGCTGGCGAGTGCCGGGGGTGGGCTCTAGCGCAATGACTGACCTCACGATGTGATCCAGTTCTATCCCGACCGTGTAGAGCTGGTGCTGGTGGCCTCCGGGCCACGGCTCGTTCTTCTCGTCCAGGAGGTCAGGGTTGGGCTCGATCAGGAACTTTGGGATGTACGAGGTGCTGAGCGAGAGGCGATAACCGGTCTTCGGATCGGTCATTTCATACTCGCGGCGGAGAAGTTCCGTGCCGGGCGGCACGCTGAACTCTTCGGCTAGATCAGGACTCGCTTCGATCACTGAGTAGTGGTACGTCGATTCGGTGTCTTCGATCGAGATACCGGCAGTAAGTTCTATGGCTCCCGCCTTGGAGCGCTCCGCTTCGGGGAGTAGTACGGCGTCTTTCTGCTGCTGCCCGTAGGTGTACGGCAGTCTGATCCGCTGTGGCGGCTGTCTCACCGTGGCGGCCCTGCCTCGCCCGGCCGTGATCAGCCCTTCCCCACGAAGTACCCCCAGGGCACTGCGAGCGGATCCCGCTGAGCACCGCCACTGCTGGGCCAGTTCCTCGATGGTGGGGATGGAGTCGCCGGGAACCAGCTCGCCCGCAGCGATGCGAGCGCGGATGGCGTCCGCGATCTGGTAGTGGACCGGGACCGTGCCCGCCGTTGACTCTGTGTTCATGCAGGCCAGTACATCACATCGCCAGTTTGCTAGCGAACCTCTTGCGTGTGACCCAGGACACCTGTTACGGTCCAGATGTTCGCTAGTTCGCTAGCAAACTTGATGCTGGCGGACCGTCTCCCTACACGCAAGGAGGGCTCCGTGGTCTGGTTCCTGAACAACCGCGATGAGCGCGGTGAAAGCACGGTGTTCGAGGTGGCTGGCCGACTCAACGGCCGGCGAGTGCGCCGCACGGTCACCGGCCGCAGCACGGCCGATCGTAACGCGCGAGAGATGCGCCGCCAGGGCGGGCGCGACGTTCGCGTTACCCGCAGCGGCGGATGGTGGGTGACCCGGTGACCCCACAGGAAGAGGAAACGCTGGCGCTGCTGGTCGACGACTGCCTGAACGGCGCCGAGTGCCTGTATGACCCGTCCCTGCACGAGGGACCGGACGACCTGGGCACCGAGTCACCCGCCGAGCGGGCAGCGCGCGAGCAGGTGGCCGCTGACGTGTGCGCCGGGTGTTCAGTCCGCAAGCCGTGCCTGGAGTACGCGCTGCGGGCACGGCCGGCCCGCGGTGTGTGGGCTGGGCTGACCGCGTTCGAGGTTTCAGCCCTCGCCGATGCGATGGGCATCCCCAGCCTTTCCAACGATGCCCGGCCACAGCCGCCAAGCACGCAGCCAGGCACCGTTGCGCCTTCCGGTCATCTGACCGGACGCCACCCCAGCATCCCGCCCGCGCGGCTCGTTGTCGAGCGCGTGAACGGCCGGACGGGGGTGGCGTGATGCACCGCTGTAAGGGGCTGCACTGCGAGGGCTGCCGCCACGGTGGCCGCGCTGGCCTGGGTCTCGGAGTCTTGCTCGTGCTGGCCGGTGTCCTGGTGTATGCCGCTCATCACCGCGCGATCGACCACGCGGCCAGCGACACCGCGCACGTCCTGATGGACGTGCTGGCCATCACCGCCATCGCGCTGACCGTGGCCACGGTGGCCGCGGGCACCGTGTGGGCGGTGCGTGCCCGGCAGCGCGCCCGCCGTCAGGCAATGGTGCCGCTGAGTGCGCAGGTGGTCCGGCCATGTGCCGCACCGGCCCGGCCTGGGGTGGAAGCCCCGCGGGTGGTGCTGCGGGCGCTGCCCGGTGGGCGGCAGGACACCTTGCCTGCCGCCGAGGCCATGTTCCTGAACGCGCGCACGCGAGAGGGGCAGGGCCGATGACCCCGCGTGAGGCTGCCGCCGAGCTGGACGCGATCCTGGCCGGCATCAACGCGACGCTGGACAGCGAGACCAGCGACCGGCAATACCAGCTCGAAGACACCGAATCCCGGCTGACCGCCCTAGCCCGCCAGCTCCGCGCCACGGCAGAGGCGCCGGGCCACCCGGCCGCCGCGGCTCCCCGCCAGCTCGTGGACGGGCTGACCAGCCGCCTGGATGGCCCGCACGCCGATGAGCACACCACCGGGGCCGCCTGGCTGGCCAGCGAGGCCGTCCGGTACCTGAACTACGCCACCGGCTCACACGCCGGGCAGGGCCTGACCTACCCGGCCACCATCTACACCATCACCGGCGCCCTGGCCGAGGCCGCAGGGCGGCTGCCACAACTGCTCGGCCAGCTCACCGGCTGGCTGGACGGCGAGTGCGCCACCGGGCGGCTCGGCGATGACCACGGTGGCCCGGTCGCCCCGCTGACCGACCGCGCCCGCTACCACCTCGACCAGGCCGCCCGGCACGCCGCTGCCCTGGGCCAGGCACTGGCCGCCGCGCAGTCGGCGCTGGCCAGCGTGCACGGCAGGGGGACGGGGGCCAGGTCATGAACATCCGCATCATCGCGCTGCCCGCTGAAGCCGCCGCTGCGGCCAAGCTGCTGGGCACCGTGCTCCCGGTGATCGCCGTCCGCGGCCCCTACCCGTGCCGCGGCGAGGACCAGCGGGTCCGCCTGTACCTGGAGGTCCAGCCATGACCACTGCCATCCGCATCCCCACCGTCCGGCTGACCGTGACCAGCGTGCAGGTGGATGTGCTGCTGGCCGCGCTGCACGACGGCGCCGAATACCGGCGCGACCGCGCCGCGGGCTACTGCCTGGACTGCCAGTGCGAGCCGGGCAAGCTGTGCGCCGACCACGCCCGCGACCTAGATACCGCCGACGACTACGACGACCTGGCCGCCGAGCTGGAGGCCGCCCCGGCCAGCACAGCCCTGGACGGTGCCGCATGAGCGGCGACCGGGCGGTGCCCGCGCTGACCGCCGCCGCGGTGCTGCTGGTCGCCGCGATCGCTGCGGTGGTCTCGTTCCTGCACATCGAGCACCTGGCCGAAAGCCACGGCCAGACCACCCTGGCGGCCTGGCTGCTGCCGGTCAGCGTGGATGGCACGGTGGCCGCGGCGTCGCTGTCGATGCTGTGGGCCGCCCGCGCCGGGCTGTCCACGCCGTGGCTGGCCCGCGGCATGCTGGCCGCCGGGGTGGCCGCCACCCTGGCCGCCAACGCCGCCTACGGCGCCCCGCACGGGGTGCCGGGGGAGCTGCTGTCGGGCTGGCCCGCGGTCGCGTTCGTCGGCTCGGTCGAAATGGTGCTGAGCATGATCCGCCGCACCCGCACCCCGGCACCCGTGATACACCCCGGCCCGGTCACCCCCGCCACCCAGGGTGCGCCTGCGGGTGCACCCGCACTCACAACGAGCCCGCACCCCGGACCCGCACCCGCACACCAGCCCGCTGAGCGCACCCCGGGTGCACCCCGTGCCCGGCGAGTGCAGGTCACCGAGTCGGTCGCCGAGCACGAGTTCACCGCCGAACTGGCCGCCGGGACGGTGCCCTCGCAGCGGGCGATCCGCAAGCGGCTGCACGTCGGCCAAGACCGCGCCCGCCAGCTCCACGCCCACCTCGCCAACCACGTCGCCCAGCCCGCGGCATCCCGCACCCCACTACCTGCCCTCACCCCTGGAGGGAACTAGTCATGACCAGCACAGACACCCTCGGCGAGGTTATCGACCTGGACGCCCGCCGCGACCCTGCCACCCCACCCCCCAGCGGCCCCGGCCGCACCAGTGCACCCGCCGCGGCCGATGACCCGGACGAGCACCCGGCCCAGGTGCTGGCCGACCCGCCACCCGGTGCCGAGCCCGGCAGGCTGGCCGCCGCGTGGGCGGCCCGCGGCGGGCAGCGCCACCCGGTCATCCCGGCCTGGCTACGCGATCGCGGCGAGCTGCGCGAGCGCGGGCGGTGGCTGGCTGTGCACCTGGGTCACACCGCCGCCTACCACGCGGTGCGGCTGCCCCGCTATGCCGCCTTGCTGGCGCTGCGCTCCCCGCGCGGTGCGGTCCGGGTCATCACCGGGGTGCACCGGTGGGTGTTCGACGCCGAGGGGATGCCGCTGCGGATGGATGCGGTGCAGCGCAACGACCCGGAGACCTACATCCGGCTGCTGCGCCACCGCAATGACCGGGTGCGCTGGCGTGCCCTGCTGGCCACCGCTGGCCTGGTGACCGCCATCCTGGCCGCTCTGGTCATCACGGCCAAGGCTGGCACCTGGGGCACCGCTGCCGCTGTCGTGGCTGTGATCGGCCTGCTGGGCCGCTACGGCACGCCCGCGGACAAGCCGATCCTGAGCACCGCCGTGGTCGTGCCCAAGGCCCAGCGGCTGACCAGCGCCATGCTGATCCGCGCGTTCGCCTCACTCGGCATCGCCGAGATCAACAAGGCCGTCGCCAAAGGCGGTGACGGGATCTCCTTCCCCGCGCCCATCACCCGCGATGGCCCCGGCTGGCGGGCTGACATCGACCTGCCTTACGGGGTGACCGCAGTGGACATCCTGGACCGCCGCGACCGGCTCGCTTCCGGGCTGCGGCGCCCGCTGGGGTGTGTGTGGCCTGAGCCCGCGCACGACCAGCACGCCGGGCGGGTCATGGTCTGGGTCGGTGACCAGGACATGAACCAGGTCAAGCCCGCCACCTGGCCGCTGGCCAAGGCCGGGCGGGCGGATGTGTTCGCGCCGGTCCCGTTCGGCACCGACCCACGCGGCCGGATGGTCACCATCACGCTGATGTTCACCTCGGTGCTGATCGGCGCGATGCCCCGGGTGGGCAAGACGTTCGCGATCAAGCCGCTGCTGCTGGCCGCCGGCCTGGATGCCACCACCGAGAACCACGTGTTCGAGCTGAAAGGCACCGGTGACCTGGAGTTCGCCGCCAAGTTCGCCTGCCGGTATGCCTCCGGACCCGATGACGCCACGATCGCCGCGTGCGTGGACTCACTGCGGCGGGTGCACAAGGACCTGGAGCGCCGGGCCAAGGTGATCAGCGGCCTGCCCAAAGACGCCTGCCCGGAGAACAAGGTCACCCCCGCCCTGGCCGCGCGCAAGAGTCTGGGCCTGCACCCGGTGGGCATCTGGGTTGATGAGTGCCAGGAGCTGTTCTCCCATCCCACATTCGGCAAGGAAGCCGACGAGCTGTGCACCGCGATCATCAAGCGCGGCCCGGCGATGGGTGTGTTCTTGGTGCTGGCCACCCAGCGCCCGGATGCCAAGTCGCTGCCCACCGGGATCAGCGCGAACGTGGGAACCCGGTTCTGCCTGCGGGTGATGGGCCAGCTCGAAAACGACATGGTGCTCGGCACGTCCTCCTACAAGAACGGCATCCGGGCCACCACCTTCACCAAGCGGGACAAGGGTATCGGCTACCTCGCTGGGGAAGCTGACGACCCGCAGATCACCCGCACCTACTACCTCGACCGGGAAGCCGCCGACCAGATTGCTGACCGTGCCCGCGCTACCCGGATCGCCACCGGCAGGCTGACCGGATACGCCGCCGGCGACACCGACCAGGCCGCTACCGGCCCGGCCGCCTCGATCCTGGATGACATCCTGGCCGTTACCACTGAGGCCGAAGACAAAATCCGCTCCCACGTGGTGGTGGACCGCCTCGCCAGCTACCGGCCCGAGGTCTACGGTCCCTGGGCCGGCCTGGAGCCTTCGGCCAAGGCCACCCAGCTCGCCACCGCGCTGGTCCCGTATGGGATCGAGACCGTTCAGGTCAACCGCCGCGAAGGCGGCAAGGCGGTCAACACCAAGGGCATCACCCGCACCAATGTCATCACCGTCCGTGACCGGCTCCGGGGGAGCGGCGTGTGACCATCCTCGCCACTGCCGCTAGGCCCCGCACCCTCTAGCGCTAGACCCCCGGCTAGACCCTCACTCCCGGCCTGACCAGCCACCTAGCGGCTAGACCCGTGACCAGCCACAACACCCGAAACCGCCCCGGAGGCTGCCCATGCTGCCCCTCGCCGCCGCCGCTACCAGCCACCACACCGGCCCGGCGCTGCTCATCCTGGCCGTGATCATTATCACCGTCTGTTACTTCGTGGCATGCGCGGTCTGGCCGTTCACCGCCTGCCGCCACTGCGGCGGAGGTGGCCAATCCCGCTCACCCACCCGCCGCGCCTACCGGTACTGCCGCCACTGCGACGGCACCGGCACCCAACTCCGCGCCGGCCGCCGCATCTACACCGCCCTCACCCACACCCGCAGCCGTGCCCGCCGCGACCGGCCCGGCTCACCCCGGAGGACTCCATGAAGAAATACGCCACCTGGCTGCTGCTCATCGTGGCCGGCATGTGGGTCGTCCAAGACCCCACCGGCGCCGCCGCCCTGGCCCACAACGCCCTGCACGCCCTCTCCCACGCCGCCACCGCCCTGGGCTCCCTCGCCCACAGCCTCGGCTAACCCCTGACCACCCGCAGCCCGCACCCAACCGCCCGGAACCGCTCACCTGGAAGGACACCTGTCATGGCCAACGAACCCACCACCACCGTCACCGGCAACCTGACCGCCGACCCCGAACTGCGCTACACCCAAACCGGCCGCCCCGTCGCCGCGTTCACCATCGCCACCACCCCCCGCTTCCCCGACCGCACCTCCGGGCAGTGGCAAGACGGCGAAACCTGGTTCGTCCGCTGCTCCGCCTGGGGCGACACCGCCGAAAACATCGCCGCATCCCTGTCGCGCGGCACTGCGGTCGTGGCCACCGGGCGGCTGCGCGCCCGCACCTGGGAGGACAAAGACACCGGCGCCAAACGCGCCACCGTCGAGCTGACCGTGGACGACCTTGGCCCCAGCCTGCGCCGCGCCACCGTCAAAGTCACCAAAACCACCCGCGAGCACGCCCCCGCCAGCACCGACGCCGGAGCCGATGACCAGTGGAGCACCCCCGCCACCGAGCGTGAGCCAGTCCCCGCCGCTGCCACCGCGGGCGCGGGTGATGACCAACCGCCGTTCTAGCCAGCCCACCCGGGCGGGACCGGTGCGCACCGCCAAGTAACCCACCGGTCCCGCCACCCCCTGACTGGAGGTCTTGCCATCATGACACCACCACGCCCCCGGTGGACCCTGCCCGACGACGGCATCATCGATGAGCTGGCCATCGACATCGCCGCCCGTGGCATCCGCCCGGTCGCGCTGACCCGCACCGAACGCCGGCTGGCCGCCGCGCTCATCCTGGCCGCGGGCGGTACTCCCTACCTGATCAGCAAACGGCTGCACGTGTCCTGCCAGACCGCCCACGCCCTGGCCGCCGAACTCGCCCCGGTCGATGCTGCCGCTGGCGCAGGCAACACCGCAGCGGCATGACCACGCCCGCACGCGCGCCGCTGGCCGCCCGGGTGCTGGCCATCTTGGCCCGCGACATCGCCCGCACCGATGACGAGCTGACCGCCGAGCTCGGCGTCAGCACCGGCGAGCTATCAGCGGCGATCGGGTGGCTGTACCACCAGGGCCGCGCCGACCGGTGCGCCGGATACCTCGTCGCCACCCCGTCACCCGCCCCGCAGGAGACACCCATGACCATGCCCACCCGCACCGGTGACCCCGGCGCCTTGCTGGACGCCGCGCTGAACTGTGCCGCCCACGGCTGGCACGTGTTCCCGATCAGGCCACGGGCCAAGAAACCACCCGCCTTCCCCGACCACAACGCCGCCACCTGCACCGGCACCGACCCCCGCTGCCGCAGCGGGCACACCGGCTGGGAACCACGGGCCACCACCGACCCCGGCCGCATCCGCCGCGCCTGGGCACACACCCCCTACAACATTGGCATCGCCACCGGCCCCTCGCACTTGGTGGTGATCGACCTGGACACCCCCAAGCCCGGCCAGGCCCCGCCGCCAGCATGGGTGCAACCCGGCATCACCAGCGGCGCCGACGTGCTGGCCGCGTTGTGTGAACGCCACGGCCAGCCCTTCCCCACCGCCACCTTCACCGTGCGCACCGGCCGCGGCGGGCTGCACCTGTACTTCACCACCCCGCCCGGCATCCGGCTGCGCAACACCGCCGGAGACTCACCCGGCGGGCTGGGCTGGCTGATCGACACCCGCGCCCACGGCGGCTACGTCATCGCCCCCGCCAGCACCATCACCCTGCCCCAGGGCACCGGCACCTACCAGGTCACCAACGACCACCCCCCGGCACCCCTGCCCGGCTGGCTGGCCACCTTGCTCACCACCGCCCACCCCACACCCCCCAGCCTTGAGGGCCGTTCGGCGCACCCCGGCCAGGTCCGCGACCTTGACCGCTACGCGGCAACGGCCCTCAAAGGGGAAAGCCAGCGCGTCCGCACCGCCGCACCCGGCGCCCGCAACCGCGCGCTGAACAAAGCTGCCTACCAGCTTGGCCGCCTAGTCGCCACCGGCGCCCTGCCCGAAGGCCTCGCCCGCGCCGAACTGTATGCCGCGGCCAGCGCCCACTTCGACGCCGACCCACCCCTCACCCCAGCCGAAGCACACGCCACCATCACCGCCGCCCTGGCCGCCGGGCAACGCCACCCGCGCCAGATCACCACCCGGAGCGCCGCATGAGCGGCCCGGCCCTACTGGAACTGTTCGCCGGGATCGGCGGGCTGTCCCTGGGCCTGGAGCGCGCCGGATTCGTCGTGGCCGGCCAGGTGGAGATTGACCCGTTCTGTCGTTCCGTGCTCGCCACCCATTGGCCGGAGGTTCCCCGTCATGACGACGTTCGCACCGCGCCCGCATGGTGGCGCTCCCAGCCCCGCCCGCCGCTCGATCTGCTCGCGGGCGGCTTCCCCTGCCAGCCCTTCAGCACCGCCGGGCGGCGCCGCGGAGTCGCCGATGCGCGGTGGATGTGGCCAGCTATGGCGGACACCATTCGCGAGCTGGCACCCCGCTACGTCCTCGTGGAAAACGTCGCAGCTCTCCTTCGAGACCGGACTGCCTTCGGCTGGCTGCTCGGTGACCTGGCCGATCTCGGGTTCGATGCGGAATGGTCGCTGCTATCCGCGTGCGCTGTGGGTGCCCCACACGTGCGGTCGCGGGTGTTCGTGGTGGCCTACCCCATGCGCGAGCTGGGGCCGCTCGGGCTGGCCGATCCGCCGCGACTCCAGCCAGCGGGCGGGCAACCGGTACGCCCCGGCCCTGATCGAGCGGGTCCGTGGCGTGATCCGGTGGACGGGCTCATGGCGGCCGAGCGGCGAAGCCATCGAATGGCTGATGGGGTTCCCGACCCACTGGAGCCAGCCCGCGTCCGTGCCCTCGGCAACGCTGTCGTCCCCCAGGTCGCCGAGCACATCGGCCGCATGATCCACAACCACATGACCACTCAGGGAGGCTCCGCGTGACCACGACCCCGCGCCCGGACGGTGCGCTGATCCTGGCCCAGCTCCACACCACCCTCACCCGCTACGTCATCCTGCCCTCCAACGACGCCGCGATCGGGGTGGCACTGTGGATCGCCGCCACCCACGCACAGCCCGCATGGGCACACGCACCCCGGCTGGTCATCCGCGCCCCCGAAAAGCGGTGCGGCAAGTCCCGCCTGCTGGACATCATCGAAGGCACCTGCCACGCCCCGCTGATCACCGTCAACGCCTCACCCGCCGCGGTCTACCGCGCCATCGGCGCCGACACCCCGCCCACGCTGCTGGTCGATGAAGCCGACACGCTCTTTGGCGGCAAAAACGCCGACGCCAACGAGGACCTGCGCGGCCTGCTGAACGCCGGGCACCAGCGCAACCGGCCCGCGATCCGCTGGGACCCCGCCACCCGCAGCCTGGAAACCATCCCCACCTTCGCCATGGCCGCGCTCGCCGGGATCGGCGCCATGCCCGACACCATCGAAGACCGCGCCGTGGTCATCCGGATGCGCCGCCGCGCCCCCGGCGAGACCGTCGCCCCATTCCGGCACCGCCGCGACCGGCCCGCGCTCACCCAGCTCGCAGCCCAGCTCGGCGACTGGCTCACACCCCACCTGGCCAGGCTGGAGAAAGCCGAACCGGTCATGCCGTTGGAAGACCGGGCCGCCGACACCTGGGAACCCCTGATCGCCGTCGCCGACCTCGCCGCAGCCGACTGGCCCGAGCTGGCCCGCCGCGCCGCGGTCGCGCTTACCGCCGATCATGCCGCCACCGCCGGCGTATCCGACCGCATCCGGCTGCTGGCCGACTGCCGCGCCGCGTTCGGAGACGCCGACGCTCTGCCCACCGCCACCTTGATCGACCGCCTGCGCTCCGACCCCGAAGCACCGTGGAGCGACCACGGCCCCGCCGGGATCACCGCCATGAAGCTCGCCGAGCTGCTGCGCGAGTACGACATCCGCTCCGAAAACATCCGCTTCGGCGAGCCCATCGGCCGGGTGAAGGGCTACCACCGGGCCGATTTCGCCGACGCCTGGGCGCGCTACTGCCCCCTTACGACGGGGGTAGCCGTACCAGCCGTACCACCCGTACCGCAACACGTGAAACCGCAGGCCAGAGGTCGGATCAGGGGCGGTACGACCTTTCAGCCCGGTACGGCTCAAGCCGTACCGGGCAAGCAAGCCGTACCGGGGCAAAAACATACCTCTATCTGCGGAAACAGCGGTTCCGGTACGACCGGTACGGCTGGTACGGCTACCCCCCACTTCGATGTCATCGACGGAGGTGCGGCATGACTACGAGCACCCGCCCCAGGAAGCCGCCCGGCATCACCGCCGGTCCGTCACGACCGCGCGGTGCGGACGAGTGGCTGACGGTCGATGAGGTCTGCCGGATCGTCAAAATCGGCCGCCGCACATTCGAGAGATACCTGTCCCGCGGAGCTGGGCCACGCATCAAGCGCATGGGTGGGAACGGCTCGATCCGCATCAGGCGTGACTGGCTGGACGAGTGGATGGAGGAGGGGACGGCATGAGCTACAGCTACGATCTGACATTCTGGGCGATCGAGAAGCGGGATCGGCGTAAGCCGTACCGCCTGCGCTGGTCGGTCGGGGGCCGCCGCCCGCCGTTCTCCCATTCGTTCCTGACCATCGAGCTGGCCAACTCGTTCAAGGCCGACCTGAAGAAAGCAGCCCAGCGAGGGGAGCGCTTCGACGAGACCACCGGCCTGCCCGACTCGATGCTCCGCAAAGACCGCGATGTTTCTTGGTATGACCATGCCCAGGAATACATCGCAGCGCGGTGGAACGGATCGGCAGGTCACAGCCGCCGTTCGATCGTTGAATCGTTGATCTGTGTCAGTCAGGTGATGGTGCGGGAACTACGCGGTGCGCCCGACCACGATGTACTCCGTCTCGCGCTTTGGAAGGACTTCAATCACGGCGAACGGAGGGCTCTCGATCCGGACGAAGCCCGCGCCATAGCGTGGCTCAAAAGGGCATCCCTCCCGGTCGGCGCGCTCAACGACGACGCCGTAGTGACGGACGTTCTGGACGCCCTGGCGACATGCCTAGATGGCCGCCGGGCGGCACCGGACTATTACGCGCGGCGTCTCAGAGTGACACGCACCTGCCTGAGCTATGCGGTTCGCAAGAAGCGGCTAGCCAAGAATCCCTTGCTCGCGGCGAACATGCCAGAGCACTGGACGCCGCCGAAGGCCGATGACGCCGTGGACCCGCGATCGGTAGGCAGTCCCCAGCTCGTGGCCGACATGCTGACCGTCGCCAGCTACGTCGGTGCACGGCAGGGGCCGCGTTTCGTCGCGTTCTTCGCGTGCATGTTCTACGCCTTGATGCGCCCGGCCGAAGTGGCCAGACTCACCAGGGCAGGCTGCCACCTCCCCGAGAAAGGGTGGGGTCAACTGACATTCGGCGATTCCGTCCCAGCTCCCGGCAAGCAATGGACCGACGACGGGGAAGTGCACGAGGAACGTGGCCTGAAAGGCCGGTCGCGTAGGTCCGTTCGCAAAGTTCCGATCCCGCCGGAACTTGTGCGCATCCTGCGTGAGCACATCGAGCGCTTCGGGACCACCACTGACGGTCAGTTGTTCCGCAGCGAATACGGCGGCAAACCCATCCAGCCGTCCACCTGGTGGCAGGTCTGGCGAAAGGTGCGGAGCCTCGCCCTCACCCCGGAGCAGCTCGCGACGCCACTTATGAAGCGGCCCTACGACCTGCGGCACGCGGGCATTACCTGGCGATTGAACTCCGGGGTACCCGCGCCCGACGTTGCCAAGTGGGCCGGTCACAGCGTCGAAGTGCTCACCCGCATCTACGCCGGATGCGTAGCAGGCTTGGACGAAGTATGGATCACCCGCATGGATGCGGGACTTCACCTGGATACCTCTCCCGGAGAGGTTGGCGCGGTCACGCGCTTCGTACGTCTAGGCGGAGATTCGGTGACATAGGAAGGTATGAGCGCGGCATCACGTCGCGCCAACCGGAGCACCTCCATGCATTGCTTATGGCGCTTCTCGTTCCGAGTGAGTGCTGCGACCAACCGCACTACGGTCAGAGGCAGGAGTCGCCACATGCCGAGCACAGATGCCACGTAGATGCCCCATCTCAGGTACTCCCAATACGGCATCCTCCGCCTGCCTCTCGCTCTTGAGACTGAGCGAGAGGGGACATGTTGATGCCTCAGCTCAGTCCCCCCGTAACTGAACTGAGGCTTTATCGATTTAGAGGGCCGCAAAGGGCAACTCTTCTAGAACCCATGTACGTATCCCAGGCAAGGTACACACCAATAGAAGAGCCAGCTAAAGCGATGCCGTCTCAGTTTCCGACCTATGCAGTTGTGTCTGCGGTCAGGCTAGCACCTCTGGTGCGCCTCCCGCATGCCGGATGATCAGAGGTTCAGCATGGGGTGCACATGGGGTGCAAAGACCGGCGGGTGATGGCGCAGGTTGACGGTCTTTGACAGGTCCTGGAGCGCTCTAAGGCGATGATTTCCACTGCTCACAGCCATAATTTCGGCTGACAGTTCGGTTTTGCGCCCCCAGCAGGATTCGAACCTGCGCTCTCGGCTCCGGAGGCCGATGCTCTCTCCCCTGAGCTATGGGGGCTTGCCAGCAGCGCCACGGTTTCCGTGCGCTGCAGAACGTGGCAAGGT
>Ga0070733_10001099_pt1 | contig 20573 bp, 19 predicted proteins | sample Coa_R1_9_FD_66450 | JGI IMG/M metagenome (GOLD analysis project Ga0070733, IMG submission 66450) | Surface soil microbial communities from Centralia Pennsylvania, which are recovering from an underground coalmine fire - Coalmine... | ecosystem: Environmental > Terrestrial > Soil > Unclassified ... | reverse complement strand
CCAGGTTGGCTTATGCAGGTCGAGGCTTCGGTTAGGAGAAACGAAGTTGTCATCGGTCGCAACCAATTCCAGTTTCGTTCATCCAACCTCTGACGAGTGTTTGTGGGCCCAACGGAACCGGGGGAGGATTGGCCCTTGATTACCAGAAGCGACGGACGATCAAAGGGATGGAGTTGCTTCCGCCGCATTCGCACCCAGAAAATCAGCCCGCGCCTGGACCTGCGGGAAGGATGCCGGCCAACTGGGAATCGTTCCGGTACTAGGCCCACCTGGGATTGAGAAATGAAAAGCGAACGATCGGGCATTAGCCGTGGAGGGTTGGAACGCGATGCTCACTATCCTAACCATTGGACATTCCACACATACCTGGGAAGCCTTTCTTGATCTTCTGCGAGCGCACCGTGTCAAGCGCGTCATCGATGTGCGCAGCATCCCACGCTCGCGACACAACCCGCAGTTCAACCAGGAGATCCTGCGCGCGAAGCTGCGGGGTGCGAGGATCGGCTATGTTCACTTGCGAAAGCTCGGAGGCCGCCGCCACGCGCGGCGTGATTCTCCGAACATGGGCTGGCGCAATGGCTCGTTTCGCGGATTTGCTGACCACATGCAGAGTTCGGAATTCGATGCAGGGTTACGGAGGCTGATCAAGTTGGCCCGGGAAAAACGGAGCGCATTGATGTGCGCGGAAGCGGTGCCTTGGCGTTGTCACCGTTCCCTCATCGCAGATGCGCTTACTGTGCGCGGAATCCGCGTCGAGGACATCATGAGCAGAACGCGTTCCCAGTTACACTCTCTGACTTCCTTTGCGCGTGTGCGACGCAATCGCATTGCGTACCCTGTTAGCGGGGCCAGTCGCCTCCGATCGTCACACGTTCGATCGAAGAAAGGTTAGAAAAAAGGACGGGATGAATGCCTCTGACATCATTCGCGGTAGCGCTGGCTGTTGAAAGGCCAATGTCCAAGGCGAGGGTTGACCGACTGTCCCTCAGTCGAACACAGCTCTTGCTTAGCGCGGCAATGTAGAAATTCACCTGGTCTGTGAGCGCGCCTGTTGCACCATCTCGACGAAGACCCTCCGAGTGTCTGCCGGATCGCTTACCTCCCGTAAAAATGCAATGCGGACACCACGCAAGCCTTTCTGGGTCTTCAATCGCAGATGAAACCCCAGACGATCGACTGCGGTCATTGTTGCTTCCTGGGACTCAACGTGAGCAAACTTTTCGGCAATCAGAAGGAGCGCGTCATGGTGGTCAGCATTCATGTGCTGAATGATTTCTGCTGTTGAATCAGCAAGCGGGTCAGGCTTGCTGTAGTCGTATTCCGAGGCGGCTACCCAGCCCATCACTCCGAAGCCGCCCACGTAGTAAACGTCGAGCACATCCATGCGGTAAAAGGAAAAGTCTTCAAAATCTACCCAATACTTGCTGTTGGCGTAACGAGTCAAGTAGAGTTTGCGAGCCTCGGCCACTTCCGGCGCCGGTAGCAGCAATACACTTCCTATTAGCGTGACCCGGGATGCTCCGAGCGGATCACCCTCGGCGTCATTGGGGGTCACCAGCAAACTGGCGCGGGGGTCGGCTTGCAGATTCTGCGTGTGCATGGCCATGGTGCTAATGAGGAAGATGGGACGCCCATGAATGTCCAACCCATAGGGCATCACCGATCCGAAGGGAAACCCCGGCTGTTTCCGCGAAAGGGTCGAGAGGCTGCCTACGCGACCCAAATACATCAACGTGCGCGCACGCTCAGCGAACGAGGGTTCAGGCACCGCAGGCTGATCACCTGCTGACCCGGTGCCTGCATGTTTTCCGATTGATGGGGAGGTCATGATTGGTCACCATCTGTAATCTTAGAGCAGTTTGCGATACGCCGCAGCACAGGTAGAGGCCTTGGCAGGACCGCTCTCTCCGCGATTCGGCCTATACCAAAGTATCGACGATACCATCGTCCAATTGTTTTGCCTCCAGCGTTTCTGGTGTTATCACTCACGCCCCTAATTCAATCGGAATGCCTACGACGGGGCGCTGAGAGCCCCGACTTAAGCAATGGATTTTGTTTTCGAGAGAGGAATCGCCATGCAAAATGCGAGCGCTTACTTCGAGACCAGCGCGAGTCTCGAAATCATGAATGCCAAGGGAGCCGCCCAGGAACTGCGGAGCACATTGTCAACCACCCTGCCATCGTTTTACAGAAGCGCCTACCGGCTTCTGGGCAATGCAGCCGATGCTGAAGACGCGGTTCAGGACGCCATGCTCGCCGCCTACAAACATCTGGATCAGTTTAAGGGCCGGTCACAAATGTCTACCTGGCTGACCGCGATCGTGCAGAACTCTGCCCGCATGCAGCTGCGAAAGCGGCTACGCAACATCCATGTGTCTTTAGACGAGCCGATCGCAGACGATCCGGAAAAGTCACTATTAGATCGATTGGCGGATGACCGCCCCACCCCTGAAGACCAGTGCCAAAACGCTGAACTAAACAAGCGCTTGCGGCATTTCTCGACTCAGCTTTCTCCTACTCTGCTCAGGACGTTTCAACTACGGGTTATCGAGGGTTTGTCGATTCGCGAAACCGCAACGCTTCTGGGACTGCCCAAAGGAACTGTCAAGGCCCAACTGGCCCGCGCGCGTAAGAGACTAAAGCAGCTTGCGCGGCGAGCGTTGGTGTCGCGACCTCGCAACGCGACTAACGCATACCGGCAGCGTTTCGTAGTGTAAGAGGTCAAAAATGCGATGGGGAAAATGGATTCTCACGTACTTGTTTGACTGCCTTCATCGTCACACTACTTGTGCATTAGGACATCATTTCTGGGGCGAGGAAATCGGACTCAGCCCTGCCCCATACGATTCCGCCAGTGCACGTCTTTCCTCTCCGGTCAATTGGGCTGCGATGCTGCGCATGCGCATGTTTATGTCGTTCCGCCGCTGCCCGCTTGCGAAGGCTTCGATTTGCTCCAGAAGATAGGTGGCATTCTGGGTTGCCAGGGACGGCGCTCCTGACACCCAACCGACCGACCCGTGGCAGGCCTGGCATGGCGGCAGCCCACGGCTTCCGTCCCCGGCGGTGATCAGTCGTACGGCCACGGCTTCCAGCCTGGGATCAGATAGAGGCTGCGGGAAGGCACGATCGTCCGCGGGATCCCACGCGATCGGCATGATCCAGTAGTAGGCCGCGATGTCGGCTGTATCCTGCAGAGATAGCGAACTGGCGATCGATTGCATCACATCCGAACTGCGCTTGCCCGACCGGAAGTCATCTAACTGTTTCCAAACAACCAGCCGGTCCATGTTCGCCAGGTTTGGGACCCTGGGGTTTGAACTGAAACCCTCGCGCCCGTGGCAGCGATCACACCGCCGCGCAACAAGCAGACCGCGCAAGGCATTTCCCGAGTACGCCTTGGCAATGGTTTCCGCTGTCCACGCCACGTTGGAAGGAATTCGAACTGGAGGCTCTGGGGCGTCCGATCCCATCAAATTAGCGCTTGCCAATAAGAAAGAAACAACTCCCAGGGCAATCCCTGGCAGCCCAATCTGGCCGTTCAATGCATTGCGAGTTCCAGCCAACCTTCTAGCGCAAAGCACAGTTTGTCCTCGCCTCCTGACTCAAGTTGCGAAACTCCTGCAGCGACACCGCAATGAGCTTGCTTCTCATGGTGTAATGTCCAGGCCCGCAGAACTCATGGCAGGGCATCTCATATTCACCTGGCCGCGCAAACTGCAGGTGCGTCTCGACGACATAACCGGGAACCGCCTTAATCTCTACGCCGGTCTCTTTGATGCTCGGCTTGTGCACCACATCTGCGCTCGTGATCCGAACCCGGATGGGAACACCCGTCGGTACTAATACACATTGCGGTACGAAAAGATATTGATCTGCGATCATCCGGAGGGTGACACCGTCCCCTGGTTCCTCGACTGTTCCCAGATTGCTCTCCACGAACTCTCCGCGGAGGTGCAACGTCTGCGGGTCAACCCGGTTGGGTCCGTTCAATAAAGCTTCAATGCCTGACTCGACTTCATACGGAAGCCGGACGGACACCCAGACACAAATCAACATCACCGCGACTAGGCCGGATCGAATTCGCTTCCGTATCTTTGAATTTGCTGTCTCGTCCGAAGGCTCCCGAGCGGGTTGCGTCGTCTGTGAGAGTGTGTCTCGGAACATGAGGTCTCCCATAACTCACTCCTTGTTGCTTTAGAATGCGCGGCGGGACCAACCCCCGGCCTTTGCGCGCACCGGTTCACATGAACTGCAGCCATTGCCAAGGCATCCAAGAACCTTTCGGGGGAGTCAATCGGCGCTCCTGGCGAGCTCGTCGCTTAGGCAACGTTTCTCTATAGCTTGTTCGCCTACGCGCTTTTTGCGGCACTCCCACGACACTTAATAATGATGCGCCGCTCCATATGATCGAGCAATTGGACTTTGGTATCGATTTGATGATGCAAGGGCAAGCAGATCTCGCGCCGGGACAAGATTCTCAGATAGCCGCCGCGCCCTGGCCAAGGCTGATACCAATGAGCAAACATTGCGACTGTGCGGTTTTGAACAGACAAAGTTGGAGCATTGCGTCAATCTAGCGACAAAGGCTGGGGGCTGTGGGTCGAGCGTTCGGCTTTCGTTTTGATTCTCCTTAAACGGAAGGGCAGTCCGGTTTCCGTAATATCCCTACCTCCCCAGACAGACCGGGTTGCCCATTCTTTTTGGAGGTCTCCCCGATGGCCCGATCATGTCAAGGACCGGGTAAAATTCCCCTCTGCGTCTCCCCCAGTTTCGTCCTATACCAGCCAGGTGGATGTCTTCCGAGTACGCGCCAATAGGGGGTGCGAATGGAACAACCGTCCGGATTCACTGCTTCTGTTTTCCGCCTACTTCCGTCCAGTTGCCGCGGCCTTAGCGCGTTGGCTCTGCTGCTTTAGCAACTCGTCGGCTTGGCCCGCTTCAAGCGGCTTCGAGAAGAAGTATCCCTGACCGAATTCACAACCCAGGCGGCGAATGCGTTCCAGGTGTACGGCGGTTTCGATCCCTTCGGCGACGACCTCCACGTTCAGTTCCCGTGCCAGGAGGATGGTCAGGTTGACGACATCGTAGCTGCTGCGATCAGAGGGCATGTTGGCCACCAGCGATCGATCGATCTTCAACTCATCGAGCGGCGAGCGCCGCAGCCAGCTCAGCGAAGAGCGGCCGGTGCCGAAATCGCCAATGCTTATGCGGACGCCAAGATGCTTGAGCTGAGCGAACAGGTCGGAGGTCAGCTTGGGGTCGGCCTGAGCATCGGCCTCGGTCAATTCGATCTGAAGGCACGATGGAGTGAGGTGATTCTCCTGAATGGCCGCTTTGAGGTCGTCGCGCAGATCGGCATGGACAAACTGTTTGGCCGAAATGTTCACGGTCATGGTCAGAGATCCGAGTGAGGGGTAAGCGGACTGCCACGCACGCAATTGCCGGCAAGCCTCGCGGATCACCCATTTCCCGATAGGAACCATGAGCCCGGCGCGCTCTGCGACTTCGATGAACTTAGAAGGCGACACCACGCCCTGCTCGGGATGGTGCCAGCGAACCAGGGCTTCGAAGCCTGCCGCTTGCCGGGTTTCAAGATTCAGGATGGGCTGGTAACAAAGTTGGAACTGGCGGCGATCGATGGCGATCCGCAGTTCGGCTTCGAGCTTCAGGCGGTTTACAGCCCGAGTGTGCATGCCCTCGTCGAACAGTTCACAGCGTGCGCCTCCAAGGGCTTTGGCGCGGTGGACGGCGACATCGGCGCACTGGAGCAAGTCTTCGCTTCGGTCCTGCTGATCGGTGCTTAAAGCAATGCCAATGCTAGCGGAGGCCGGCAGGTCGTGGCCTGCCACGGTGAAAGGGGCCGCCATGGCGGTTTGAAGGCGGTGCGCAACGCGGAGTGCGTCGCTGGGGTCGGTAATGCCTTCCAGCAGAATGGTGAACTCGTCGCCGCCCATGCGGGAGAGGACGGCGTCGTTACTGGGGATCTGGTTTCCTGGCCGGGCCACGGTATCATGATGGCGCAGACTCGAAGCAAGACGGCCCCCGAATTCCATCATTACCTGGTCGCCTGCAGTAGGCCCAAAATTGTCATTGAGGGTTTTGAAATTGTCGATGTCGACCAGAAGAACGGCGTATTGGTAGTCGGGGTTTCTTTGGGCGCGAACGTAGGAACGTTGCAGGCGGTCCAACAGAAGACGGCGGTTGGGAAGTCCGGTCAGACCGTCGTGGAAGGAATTGTGTTCCAGTAATTTCTCGGTGTGCTTGCGGTCGGTGATGTCGCGGTTTACGATGACCAGTTTTTCTACTTCGCCATGTTTGTCGCGGATGGTGCTGGCTGCGGATTCCAGGATTCGCCATTCGCCATTTTTGTGGCGAATGCGGTACTCGAGTTTCTTTCCCACACCGGTGGTGCGGGCCTCCCGCGAGGCTTCGAGGATTTTGTAGCGATCCTCGGGATGGATCTGTTCGAAAGATGAGGTCTTTTCCAGTTCCTCGGGGGTATATCCCAGGACTTTCTCGTAGGCAGGACTGTTGTAGAGACGGCGGCCCTTCACGTCGACCAGAGCGATCATGTCGGCGGCATTTTCGGTGACGATGCGGAACAATTCCTCGCGTTGGATGGTGCGCTTGCGAAGTTGATACAGCCGCCATTGCTGGTAAGCCAAAAGGACGACCAGTGCAGCGGTCAGATATCCGCTCCATTGCTCAATGAGGCCGGGCAAAGACAGGGTTACTCTCCTTCAAGACAGGCAGATTGACAATTCCGTGGGTAGAACATCGGCCATTCGGAGGGCAAGATTTAGTCAGGGTTGTGGAAACGCGGTACTTTGGTGCTGGTCCCTTGGAGAGCGCGGCTGCCGTGGGCGGACAACCCTGGCATGAGACTGGAATTAGAACCGGCGTCGAAAAGCGCCGATCATGCGCTGAGGTCCTGTTCGCGAGTTCTGGCATCAGTAGAGGACCCGGCACGGATGCGGCTCAGCATTTGATAGATCGTATTGCGGCCCACGCCCAGGATTTCGGCCGCCTTAGCCTTGTTACCCTCAACGTGATTCAACACCCTCATCAAGTGGCGTCGCTGGATGGTTTCCATGCTGACCAGTTCGTCACCGTCGCGTTCAATCGCCAAGGCGGGCGAGCGCAGGACCTCGGGGAGGTCGGGCAGATCGATGACCGTCCCCACACACATGATGCAACTGCTGCTGATCACATTTTCCAGTTCGCGTATATTTCCCGGCCAGTTGTGCGACGCCAGGCAGGACTGGGCGCGGCGGGTGATTCCTGAAATTTGCTTGTTGTACAGGGACGAATATTTCTCCAGAAAATACCGCTGAAGCAGAGGCAGGTCTTCTTTGCGATAGGCGAGGCGCGGCACGCCAATTTCCACCACCGACAAGCGGTAGAAGAGATCCTCGCGGAATTGTCCCTGCGCGACCATTTTGCGAAGGTCGCGATGGGTGGCCGCGATAACGCGTACATTTACCCGCAGTGGGGATGGTGAGCCGACGCGCTGCACCTCCTGGTTTTGCAGAACCCGGAGGAGCTTGGCCTGGGCTGACAACGGCAGTTCACCGACTTCGTCAAGAAACACCGTGCCGCCGTTGGCGTACTCAAAGAGGCCCGGTTTGTCCTGGGTGGCGCCAGTAAACGCGCCTCGTACGTAGCCGAATAACTGGCTTTCGAGCAGAGTTTCCACCAGGGCAGAGCAATTGCAAACCACGAAGGGCGCAGCGGACACTGGGCTAAGCCGGTGCAGAGTCTGGGCCACCAGTTCCTTGCCGGTTCCGGTTTCTCCAGTCACCAGCGCCGAGCGAAAATGCGGGGCGATATGGCGAATCTTGGCAAAGACTTCCAGCATGAGAGGACTGCGTCCAATCATTCCTTCAAACTGAAAGACGCCGGCCAGATCCTGGTCCAAGCGGAATGTTTTGCGGCGAATCTCGGCTTCCTTCAGGAGACCGCCGATGCAATGGCGCAGGGTTTCGCGATCGATCGGCTTACGAAGATAATCGGCTGCTCCTTTGCGGATGGCATCGATGGCGGATTCGGTCGAATAGTGGCTGGTCATCAGGATGAAGTCGATTCCGGGATCTTTGGCCAAGACCTGCTCCAAGAACTCCAATCCGTTCAGGCCCGGCAACTTCATGCCCGAAAGAATAATCCGAGGGCGAAGCTGTGGGAGGAGTTCCAGGGCTGCTTCTGCGCTGGATGCGGCGACAATCTGCACCGCCTCCGAGGCCAGCGCCGAACGAACCGATTCCACATCTTCGGCGGAACCATCAACCACAAGCATCCTCAGCCGGGTATCATTCTGACTGAACACGAAAACTCCTAAGAATAATATGGATAACTCAGCAATTTGGACAAAGCTCCGCCCTGCAACCGGCACTACGGAGGCACCGCAGTCGATGGATTGCGCCTTGGGCACGGTACGAGGAGAGAGTATTGAAACTCTCAGAACACGACCGATTGAGCCCCATGCAAGACGAGTGTGGCTTACCCATCTACCCTTTGCTTTCTTTCCCCCGCTCGCCAAAAGGACTCGGCCAGACGAGTCGCGGAAAGAAAAGTGAACCAGTGTTTATATTGGAGGGGACGTGTGTTTTTGTCCAGACTCCAAAGTAATTTTTTTCCAATTTCATCGGGGGACGTCACTCACTGGTAACTTGCGCCGAGATTCTTGCTCACTGTCGAATGGGATGCCTTCTGGCAAGACTGGCCCCCTTGGCCAAGTAGAAACTCATCAGATAATGATGTGTTCCGGCCTGATTTCCCGCTCCTGTCCGACGAGAATGCTGGCTCTTTCGATGACGTTGCGCAGCTCCCGCACATTGCCCGGCCAGGTGTGCTGATGCAAGAGCGCGACTGCTCCTGGACTGAGCGTGACGTTGTGGGGGCAAAATTTTGTCAGGAAACTCTGGGTCAGCAAGGGGAGATCCTCCATGCGCTCGCGGAGCGGACTGAGTTCAACAGGAAAAATGGAAAGCCGGTAGAACAGATCTTCCCTGAAGCCGTGTTCCCGCACCAGCCGCCGGAGATTGGCGTTGGTCGCGCCGATGACGCGAACGTCCACCCGAAAGGTATCGGTGCTACCCAGCCTCTGGACTTCTCCTTGTTCGAGAAAGCGTAAGAGCTTGGACTGCAATCCCAGCGGCAGATCGCCAATTTCGTCGAGGAAGAGTGTGCCACCCTGGGCGGCATGAATGCGCCCGATTTTGGATTGCACGGCTCCGGTAAACGCCCCTTTGACGAACCCAAACAGCTCGGCCTCCAGCAAAGCCTCAGGAATGGCTGCACAATTGATGACCACGAACGGCTTAAGACGTCGTGTGCTGAGCTGGTGAACTGCCCGCGCGACTACGTCTTTGCCGGTGCCGCTCTCTCCGGTAATGAGCACTGTTGTGTCGCGAGGGGCGACCAAGCGGACGATCGAGCACAGGCGTTGGACTGGGGGAGCCATACCGATGAACCCTGGCAAACTGCCGGGGATGGAGTCCGACTCGCCCACTGCTCCCGCGGTAAGCGTATTTCCCATGCGGAAGGGGGTGCCGCGCTCAATCCTCCTCGCGATCTCGAAACACAGAGAGTCGGGCGAAGGAGTGGCCAAGATCGGCTGTCCAGTGTGGGGATTGACCGGGATCACCGTGACATAGGGATACTGTGCCTGCACGATGGCCTTAAACTCATCCACTTTGAGATCAGGGAGATTGGGATCCATCAGCACCATTGACACCGTCCCGGCATCGATTTTCTCCAGCGCCTCGGCGCCACTGGCCCCTTCGGCCAGAGTCCAATGATCGGACTGCAACCTGGCCACAAGTTCGCGGCGAAGTTCTTCATTTGAGCTGACGATCAGGAGGCCGAGGGCCTCGCTTGCGCCGAGGACCGCCGCATTCGAAGCGGCGGGCGCTGGTGGAGAGATCAAAAGGCTAGACATGGGCGCGCTCGATTCTTGGGTTTTCGTAGATTTCCAGGTTCGGTTCAGCCGGCGGCAAGAAATTCGTCACGTGCTGCTGCGGCTGGAGATGGAGCAGTTCGCGGAAATGATCGAAACAGCCGGATAGTTTCTGTGCCTGTTCCATCGCCTGCTGGATGACGTTTCTGTATTCTTCTGTGGTGCTGGGCGTAAGCAAAGCAAGTTCGAGCAATCCTTGAAGTACGGTGAGAGGCTGTGCCGCCTGGTGCAGTTCCTGCGAGATTGCGCCGCGGTTCAATAGTTCAGAAGCCGGGGCCGTACTGCCGGCCGATGCAGAAAAAGACATCGCTAAACCTTTCTTAGTCAGTGATTACGTAACCGATGCCACGAACCGTGCGAATCAACTTATTCTCAAACCCGGCATCAACCTTGTCGCGCACATACTTGACGTAGACGTCGACCAGGTTCGTGCTGCCGTCGTAGGTGGTCTTCCACACTTCCTCCATAATCATGGTGCGGGTAACGGTACGCCTGGCGTTCATCATGAAATACTCGAGCAGCGCGAACTCTTTGGCGCTCAACTCAATCTTCTTGCCTGAGCGCTCCACCCGGAAGTCGTTGCGATTCAGCATCAGATCGCCGACTTGCAGCACCCCGCCGGCGCTATTGCGGTTGCGCCTGAGCAAGGCCCGGGATCGCGCAGTTAGCTCGTGGAAAGAGAATGGTTTGACCATGCAGTCGTCAGCGCCGCCATCGAGCGCCTGGATGCGGTCTTCCATCTGGCTGCGGGCGGTCAGCACCAGCACCGGCAAATTGGGGTTGATGGGCCGAATGCGGCTGAGCAGAGACAAGCCATCGACCTTGGGCAGGTTTAAATCCAGGATCAAAAGATTGAACTGGGCGCTCGCAAGCGCCTGAAAGGCTGCCTCGCCGTCGTGAGCGATCTGCACTTCGTACTTCTGCGTCTGCAATCCGCGTTGCAAGAAGTGCGCCAAGGGGATATCGTCCTCGGCGACAAGCAACTTGGCGGATGGAGGCTGGTGAGGTTGGGTTTGTAGTGCGACGGCGCCGGCTTCGTGCATCTGTTGTTCCATGATTCTCCGATTTAGTTGGCTCCACTGGGGTAGTGAACCCGAACGATGGTTGTCCGAACGGCTTTGCCTGACGACCGGGAGCGCGAATTCCGCTCATCGGTTTGTCAAGTTTTGTAATGCGGAATTCTGCGAGACAGCTCAAGCCTCGACGATGGTTGTGTCATTGGCAACGCAATCTCTAATGCAATTAGACGGCCTTAATGTCGTGCTCATCTATGTCTATCAATCGTCGAGCATTCTCATCTTGCCGAGGAAAACGCTGTGAGCAGAGATCGTTCTCGATTAGGACACGTGTCATGAAATCAGACGCTGGTGTTGCTACTGCGGCGAGAGGAGGCGCGAAGCGCAGTGCGTCAGTCTTTCTTGGCAGGACTTTCTGCGGCGGCCGTTTTGGTTGCGGGGTCTGCGGTTGTGGCCGACGGGGGCGCGGCGGGGGTGGGATCGGTTCCGATGCCGGCCTCAACGTACTGAACGATGAGCGAGATTCTCCGGTTGGAAGGTGCCAGCGGATCTTTCGGGATTCTGAGTCGCTGGTCAGCATAGCCTCGGACTTGAGCAATCTGATCGTCCCGGACGCCGCTCTGCTGCATGAGGCGGCGGGCGGCGTTGGCGCGGTCGGCGGATAGCTCCCAATTTCCATAGGTGGTACTGCCGGAGTAGGGTTTGGAATCGGTGTGACCTTCGACCGAGATCTTGTTCGGGAGTTTGCCCAGTTCCTGGGCGAGAAGCGCCAGGAGTTGCTTGCAGTCGTCATTTGGACGCGGACTGCCGGACTCAAAGAACGTTCCGGAGGCGGATTCGAGCAGTTCGATACGCAGGCCCTCGGCAGTTACCGTCATTTCGATGTGATCTTTCAGCTTGTCGAAGTCGGTCAATTTTCGAACTGTTTTTTGCAATTGCTCCTTGAGCTTGGCCATGTCCTCTTTGGTGAGGGTAAAGTTATCGCCGGAGCCGCGCTGGTCGGTGCCAACCATCTTGGAGGTTCCGGAGGGGTCTTTGAAATATCCTCCTACCGCTTCCTGGACCTGTTTGCTGCTGTTCATCAGCCAGAGCACTATGAACAGGGCCATCATGGCGGTGACGAAATCGGCGTAAGCCACCTTCCAAGCTCCGCCGTGGTGGCCGCCGTGAGCAATTTTCTTCTTGATGACGATGATGGGGCGAGTGGCGGCCATTCGGTCCCCTACTTACCTGCGGCGGCTGCCGCGGCCGCGGGGGCTGCGCTTCCGCCGGCCCGGCAGGTTTTCTCTACTTCCTGAAAAGAGGGCCGAAGGTGGCCGGGAATGGCACGGCGGCCGACCTCAACCGCCATGATGGGCGCCGTCCCCTTCAAAAAGGAGGTGACCAAAACCCGCAGTACGCCGAGGTAAGCATGCTCCTCTTCGGCGGACTTCGACATATTCGCGGCCAGCGGGCCGACCAGTCCGTAACACAATAGGATGCCGAGAAAAGTACCTACGAGAGCGGCGGCCACCTTGCGGCCAATTTCTTCGGGCGGTCCTCCCAGGGCGCCCATGGTGATTACGACACCGAGCACAGCGGCTACGATGCCCAGGCCGGGCAAGGAGTCGGCCATGCTGCTCAGGGCGGTGATGGGCTGAGTAGCCTCGTGGTGATGCACTTCCATGTCGAGTTCCATGAGTTGGTCGAGATCGAAAGGGTCTGAACCGGTCACCGCCATACGCAGCGTGTCGCACAGGAAATCCCGCACATGATGGTCTTTCAGAAATTTGGGGTGTTTGGTGAAGATGGGACTCTTCCCGGGATCCTCGACATCGCTCTCGAGCGACATCAGGCCTTCCTTTCGCGCTTTGCTGAGGAGGTCGTACATCATCTTTAGAGTCTCGAGGTAACGCTGCTTGGTGATCTTCGAGCCTTGGAAAACGCCCAAGATTCCGGCAAAAATCTGTTTGAGGATGTGCAGGGGGTTGGCGACCAGTACGGTGCCCATGGCGGCGCCGGCGATGATGATCAACTCGGCCGGCTGCATCAGCACTTTGAGGTTGCCGTGCTCCATCAAGTATCCGGCAACCACCGCGCCGAACACCACCACGATTCCAATAATCGCAAACATATCCGCTAACTCCCCTACTGTCCCACTCCGGACGCTTTGGCAGCGTCGTTGCCTTGGGCTCGCGCATTACGTCGCAAGAGATCAACCCGTTCGATCAAAGATTCAATGCTGTCGCCGGGCCAGACAGCTGTGTGTCCTACGGTGACGTGGACGAACAGCTGATCGTCCCACCACCTGACGGAAGAACAACTCACAATTTTCTGAATGTTCTCGACTGCTTTTTCCGTCTGCACTGGGCTCCAAGCGGTCATGATGGCGAGGAACTCGTTCTCTTTCCAGCGGCCTACAAAGGCTCCCTGCCCGAGCACATTCTTGATGGTTCCGGCCGCGGCGCGAAGGACGAACGCTATGGCCTCGCGCCCATGGGTCGCCTGAACATGCTCCAGTCGATCGACGTGAATGCACAGGACGCTGAACGGAACACGATATTCGGAGTAAGTTGCCAGACTCTCACGCAGATGAGACTGCGTGAACTTGTGGTTAGGGATCCCGGTGGTGGCGTCGAGACAGCCATAGGGCGCGAGATCGTCATCGTGCGAGTCTGCAACTTGCTCGTCGAAACTTTCGGCAGCACCGATCATCGAACCGCGATCGTCGCGGATCGGGACCACTCGCAAATTAACCGGGACCTGGTGGCCGAGCTTGTGCCGAAAATAGACCCGTGCTTCCTTGGGTCGCCCTTCGTGCATGGTTTCCGAGAGGGGGCAAGCTGACCCGCACAGGCCGCAGCTCTTCCCGTCGCAATACATCAAGATATTTTCGCGACAGAAGTGTCCCAGTACCTGATGACGCAAGTAGCCGGTGATCCGCTCGGCGCCGTCACTCCAGAACAGGATCCTGCGGTCCGTATCCACCAGATACACTCCGGTTTGCAGCCTTTCCAGGACGGTCCGGAAGATCTCAGGATTGAGAAGCGTGGGCATGATGAGAATCTCTAATGCAGCGGGCCGTCACTGACGGTTTCCGGGCGTATCTTAATCGGCAGACGCGCCGTAGAACTTTAAGGACGATGGTGGATAAGGCAAGCTGCGCGTGAACTGAGCCCTACTGCCCGATGGGTGGGGCTGGTGGAGCTTGCGCGACGGACGGCGAGGGTTTGACATCAGGTCGCGCGGTTCGCGCTACTACGACCACATCGACGCGGCGATTGGTCTGGCGTCCTTCATCGGTGTCGTTACTGGTAATGGGGCGGTATTGCGAGTAGCCGGCTGCTGAGATCTGGCTGGGATCGAAGCCGTGCTTTTCGATCAGCAAAGAAACTACTTCGGTGGCCCGCGCCGTGGACAGCTCCCAGTTAGATTTGAAGCGGCCGTTATGGATCGGACGATCGTCGGTGTGGCCCTCGACGCGGATGTGAAATCCCTGGGAGTTAAGCACTTTGGCGATGCGAGTCAGGGTGTTTTGCCCTCCAGTGAGCAGCGTGGCGTCTCCGCTATTGAAGAAACCCACCTCCCGCAGGCTGACTACCAGGCCCTCCGGTGTGACCCGCATCTCGATCTCGTGTTTCTGGATTTCTTCGCCGAGCGCCTGCTCCAGTTCATGCTTGAGCTTGTCGACGTCAGGTGGGCCGAAGCTGCCGCTGCCGGCACCGCCATCGGCATCGTGCTCCGGGAGGGGTGGAGGGGCGGGTTCGGGCAAGATCATGGGCGCCTGGTTGGCGGCGCCTGCCTGGTTCGGCAAGCTGGTGCTGCCCGAGAATGCGCCCAGTTGCTGAAAGCCACCCTGGATGGCGGCGGAGACCTGGGCGATTTTTTTGTTGTCGACTACGGCGGAAGCGTATAGAACAACGAAAAATGCGAAGAGCAGGGTGATGAAGTCCGCATAGGAAACCAGCCAGCGTTCATGATTGGCATGGCCATGCTGTTTCTTCCTGCGACTCATGTTTTCACGGGCTCCGGTTGTTTCGCGTCCTGCAGATATCCGAAAAGTTTGGTTTCCAGCATCCGCGGATTCATGCCCTCGAGAATGGAGACAACCCCCTCCAGCGTCATTTCGCGCAAGACCTGTTCATCGCGGCTTTTGATCTTCAACTTGCCCGAGGAAGGCAGGAACAGCAGGTTGGCGGAGCCGACACCATAAATGGTTGCGACGAAGGCCACGGCGATGCCTCTGCCGACTTCGTCGATATTCTGCAAATGCTGCATCACCTGGATCAAGCCGAGGACGGCGCCGATGATGCCGATGGTGGGGGCAAAGCCGCCGGCGGATTCGAATACCTGTGCGATTTTTTCGGAATGCTCGGCCTGGTTATCGAGTTCCAGTTCCATCATTTTGCGAAGTTCCTGCGGTTCGGTGCCATCTACTGCCAGCATCAGGGTTTTCTTCAGGAAGGGATCGGAAATGTTTTGCAGTTCAGAGTCGAGTGAAACAATTCCATCTTTGCGCGCACGCTGCGCATAGCCCACCAGTTCCTGGACGAGTTTGTTGGGGTCCTCACCCCGATCCAGAAAAACATGGATCAGATTCTTGAAGGCCTGAAGCACAACCGGGAGCGGGAACTGGACCATGACCGCGCCGATGGTCCCACCAAACACAATCATGGCTGCGGTCGGTTGGAGCACTTGCGCGATCTTGCCGCCTTCGATCAGCAAGCCAGCCACGATGCCGCCGATGGCCAGAAAGATACCGGCGAACGTACTCTTATCCACGAGAGCGGCCCCCTGCCTCAGGATCGCGCGGGTTGGCCGCGTTCGTCTGGGTTAACGCCAGGGCAGAATTGGGATCGGTTCCGATCGGCAGCAGGCCGGCCAGCACCGCGCGACGGAAGGCAATGATCCTTCGCAATACGTCATCTGTGCCCTCAAGCACGACGATTTTTTCCCCGGTCGTCAGCGTGATGACAGTGTCGGGCGCGTTCTCAATGAACTTGATCAGGTCCGAATTGATGGTCAGCGCGTGGCTGTTTAGTCGGGTGAGACGTATCATCGGTAAACTTCCATCGAGCGTCGCCCAATTCTTCAACGCCGAAAGCTTCAATCGGCACTATGGGCCTTGATTCTCGGTAATGCGTAGCCCGGACCTCAGTACCTTCGTAACTGGTGCCGCCATTGCGGCGCCATCACTCAGATCAACTGCCCGAACTGTACGCCATAGCCTCTGTTTCCGGTGTGCTCTTGGCCGGAGCCGACTTGGTCGTCGCTGACTTGCACCAGAAGACTCCGATCCCGTCAATGTTCTGCATGGCATCTTCGATCCCGCGGCTTGCCCGGAATTCCAGGATTGCCTGCTGACACCCCTGCAACGCGCCAAAGTCGTCCACGATCACGAAACCCCCGGGCGAGACTTTGTCGTAGAGATTGACCAGTCCGTCCATCGTGGATTCGTACATGTCTCCGTCGAGACGAAGCACCGCTAAGGTTTGGATCGGAGCCTGGGGCAGCGTTTCTGAAAACCATCCCTTTAGAAAAACCACTTGATCATCCAGCAGGCCGTACTTGGCGAAATTTGCCTGTACTTCCTCCAAAGAGATTGCCAGTTCTGAATAGGTGTGGTGCTTGTCGTTGGCATCGGCGGTATATTTTGGATTGGGTTCGGGGAGACCGCAGAAGGAATCGGCGACCCAGACCCGGCGGTCGTGGACTCCATAGGCTTTGAAAACCGCGCGGGCCATGATGCAAGCTCCGCCGCGCCACACGCCGGTCTCAATGAAGTCGCCGGGGATATGGTTGGCGATCACATATTCGGTAACTTGCCGGACGTTGGACATGCGGAGGTTACCGATCATGCTGTGGGCCTTGGAAGGCCAGTCCCGGCCTAGTTCACGCAGTTTGCCGTCGAAGACGCGAGGCGACCAGAACCCCTGATTAGGATCTTCATAGATGGTGTTGATGATGCAGCGTTGCACCATGTCCAAATACAGGGTTCGCAATTCAGTTAGTTGATCCATGCGTAGTTTTTGCTCCCTTCAATGAATCTGTGTACCTGACTTCAACCGGTGACTACGGCGCCGATACGGCCTGGGCGGCGGCCTGCATCTTGACGGAAACCGCTTGCCCGTGAGTCGCGCCGCGATTCGGACGCTTCAAATACCTGGTGACTTGTTGTTTTTCCGCTTCGGTCAGCAGACGCTTGCGAAGAACCACGCGCAGTTGATCTACGGCGCGAGGATGCCGCACCAGGTCTTCGCCTTTGACCTGCTGTTTAGCCAAGGCTTCACCGATCGGGCTCAAGCCGAGATCGAATTGCGCCAGATCGAAACGCGCCTCGGTCCAACCCATGTACCAGAACCAGTCGGTGTAATAGAGCCAGCTACGTTCGTTGAAGGCGCGTACATGTGTAGGGTCCTGCCAGGCTCCCCAGGAGAGATCGTAGGGAACGGCGATACGAAACACGCCGCCGACTCGCAGCAGGTTCAAGCATGAAGTCATGGCCAGAGTGAGGTTGGGAATGTGCTCCAGAACATCATTGGCAATGATTTCGTCGAACCAATTGTTTTGCAGGGTCACCATTCCGAAGCGCTGAGTCGTTATCTGCTGCCCGATGGGCAGGTCACGACTGAAATCCAGCGCCGCGTCAGGCTCCCAGTAGGGATCGAAGTCAGTGTTGAAGTAGTCCTCGCGCCAATCTTTGCCGCTGCCCATGTTTAGTTTGCGGGGGATTTCGACCGCGTTCGGGTTGGTGGTGAAGTCGGCAGTTTGTTGCAGTGCGTTGCTCAAGATGTCTGACTCCTTTCGTTGAGAAAACCATTGAAAACCGCGGGCCTCGAGGGCCCGCCGTGCCGTGTCATTTTGTAGAAGCGAGCGGCAGCCTTCCACCAGGCCATCGTAAGGAAGGCTCAGGACGGCGCTGGAGAGACCCGTTTCCATATCCATGGCGGAAGAACACTCGGTGACAACCGCCTTGGAATTGGCGAGCAGATACGAAACCCGAACAATCTCGAAGACTTTCGATTCGTAGAAGTGGATGTTCAGGACGATCCGGGCGCGCGCAATCAAGTCGTCACGGTCTTTGCCATAAACTCCGAACACGGCGTGGACCTTGACGCCCGCGTCTTTGAGCGCATTGAGAATCTGATTCCGGCGCGGGTTCAGTGAGCCATAGAACAGAACATCGATGTCCTGGGATGGAGACGCGGTTATTCTGCTCAACTCGGGTACATAGCCGATGGGCACGTGAACCGGAGCGCTGGCGCAATGGAGTTGCTTCCAATGCTCGAGGTTGCGCAGGTCGTAATCCCAGATCTGGCAGCGGGCTGCCAGTTCGTAATAGGCCGTCTGAAGTTGCGCACCGCCCAGTTGCTCCAGGTTGTAGATCACTGAACCGCGAGGAATGATCTGCATCTGCACGGGAGTAAGCAGATGCGCACCGAGGATCAGGTTGGTCCAGCCGGGATCAATGATGTTTTCCTGTATGCGCGCAGTATGGCCGAGGACTTCGAGTCCGGCCTGAAGGGTCTCGGCCAGTTCCCGAAATGCCTCGGTATGGAGATAGTTCGGCGGCCGGATCAGTGCGATCTGAAACTTGCCCATGTGATTCCTGAATACGTCCTGCTCACCAAGAAGGCCGATTTCGGCGCGCGCCAGCCTGGGCCATCCTGCGTCTCGATGAAGAGTTGATCTCGTCTTTGCAATCTCACTGCCTCATCCGGCTCTAATGGCGACGGGCTTTTCCGTCGTCACGAAGCCTTGGTGAATGGCTAAAGAACGAGTGGGGAATCGCTTAAGAGAAAGCGCAGTCTCAAGCGCACGTGGTACGGCAAGTGCAGTTCGTGGAAGCGGCAAAGCGGCACCAGGGCGGGATTCCAATCCTGCACTAATTTTGCCCGAACCATGACGATGCCGACACTTGGTCTCTCGATGATTGTGAAGAACGGAGCGGAAACGCTTCGTACCTGCCTTGAAAGTGTGCGTGGACTGGCAAGCCAGATCGTGATCGGAGATACAGGATCAACCGACGATTCGGTCAAGATCGCCCGTGAATTTGGAGCCACGATCATTCCGGTGGCGTGGGAAGACCACTTTGCCAAGGCGCGCAACGCCGCCCTGGCCCCCATGACCACCGACTGGGTTCTGGTGCTGGACGCGGATGAGGAGCTGGATGCGAAGGCCAGGATCCTGCTGCCTCAATTGATGGCCGCGCCGAATATGGGCGGGTACATGATTACCATCCGCGATTACATGCCGGAGAAGACTTCATACTTCCTGGAGCGCCTGGGCAAGCCCAATACCTGTCCTCCGGAGCGCGCCAAAGGGGCGCCTTGTTATCACGATCAGCGGAACATTCGAATTTTTCGACGAAACCCTGAGGTCTATTTCTACGGACGGGTGCATGAACTGGTGGAGTACCGGATTTCTTTTCTGGGCATTCCTTATGTTCCCGCTGACATTCTGATTCATCACTATGGGCATCTTCGGGGCAACCAGGTTCGCGGCGGAAAGGCGTTGTTCTATAGAAACCTGGGGCAGCTCAAGGTCAAAGAGGACGCTGACAATCCATTTGCCTGGTTTGAGCTTGGACTCCTGGAATACACGACCTTTCAAAACCTGGAAGAGGCGCTGCCTTGTTTCCAGCAGACGGTGAAATTGCATCCTCCGTTTACACGGGCCTGGCTGTTCATCGCGATGATCCATCTCGATAGAGGCCGGCCCTTCGACGCCCTGGTCGCTCTAGAGCAGGCGGAGACTAGAGAAGATGCTGCCGGTTTCCGTGAGCGGCTGAAAGGCGATGCATATTACAACCTTGGGCAGATCGTACAGGCGCGCACGGCATACCAGAACGCGCTGAAACTCGGCGAGACCGGGCCCGTGGTGGAAAGCAGGCTGGGTTTTACCGAAGTGCGAATGGGGGACACGCGAGCCGGCTTCGCCAGACTGCAGCAGGCGGTGAAGGATGCTCCTGACCAGGCGGAACTCCATGACCGGCTGGTGAAGGCGTGTTTGGTGGCCGAAGACTTGTCGGGGGCGGCGGAGGCGGCGGAAAGATTCGCAAAATGCCTCGGCCATCCCAAAACCTATCTGCGCGCGGCCAGCATACGGGCGCAGCTCAACCAGTGGGAGCAGTCGGAGAAACTCCTGCAACAGGGGTTGCAACTGTTTCCGGGTTCAAGCGAGTTGCAGAATGCACGCGCCGAGGCCGCACGCCAGAGAGCGAAGGGGACCTTACTGCCGAACAGCTATTCGGCTCCGGCAGGGGGCTGATTTTTTACGGGAAATCACTATGGGCAGCGTAGGTCTCTCTATGATCGTGAAGAATGGCGCGGAGACGATTCGTCCGTGTCTCGAGAGTGTGCGCGGCGTGGTGCAACAAATGGTGATCGCAGACACCGGCTGCACCGATGGTACCTGCGACATTGCGAGGGAGTTTGGCGCCACCGTCATTTCTGTAGCGTGGGAGAACGATTTCGCGAAGGCGCGCAACACCGCGCTGGAAGCGGCAAAGACGGATTGGGTCATTGTTCTGGACGCGGACGAAGAGTTGGACCGCGATGCGAAGCAGAATATGCCGCAGCTGATGCAAGCGGCGGAGATCGGCGGATACCTGACTCCGATTC
>Ga0070733_10001098_pt1 | contig 20583 bp, 19 predicted proteins | sample Coa_R1_9_FD_66450 | JGI IMG/M metagenome (GOLD analysis project Ga0070733, IMG submission 66450) | Surface soil microbial communities from Centralia Pennsylvania, which are recovering from an underground coalmine fire - Coalmine... | ecosystem: Environmental > Terrestrial > Soil > Unclassified ... | reverse complement strand
GTGCATGAACGATGAGTGCGGGTTTGGCAGCTGCGGGCACTGGCTGCTCCTCCGGCTTCGGCCGCGTCGCACGTTTTTTCTCTTGGGTGCCCAAGCGACGGCGCGGATCCTTCTTCCAGCCCTCAGCCAGGGCCCCCACCATCCGGATTCTAATCGTCACCCGTGTCGATTAGAAAAGGCAGTAACCCCTAGAAAACGAAGGACAGGGGCCCTGTCTAATCGACACTCAATCAGGGGTCCCCGTGGCCAGTTTCTTTGGGGATTTCTTTGCGGTCCGCTGGCTCTGCGGCTAGGCGGGAGGGAGAATGCCGACGCCGGCGGCGGCGACGCTGTCGCGCGTGGAGTTCTTCACCGAGTACATCGCTTCGTCGGCAAGATGCAGCAGTTCGGCCTTCGTGCGCGAATCGGTGGGGTACGACGCCACGCCGACGCTGGAGCTGATCTGCACGTTCAAGCCGGGATCCTTCAGCCACACCGTTTCGCGGATCAGTTTGTGCAGGCGGCGCGCCACTCCCAGCGCATTTTCCTTCGAGGTTTGCGGCAGCAGCACGACAAATTCGTCGCCGCCGTAGCGGAAGGCAAGGTCAATCAGCCGGCATTTGTCTTTGATCGCGAGGCCGATTTCCGAGAGCAGCTTCGACCCCATCAGGTGGCCGTAGGTATCGTTCACGTTTTTGAAATGGTCGAGGTCGATGAAGATCAGCGAAAACTCGAACGCGTACCGGTGCGAACGGTAAATCTCCGTGTCGAGCATGAAATTCAAATGCCGCGCGTTGTAAAGAGCCGTGCAGTCGTCGGTGATGGTGAGTTCGTGGATGCGCTGGACGTGCCGCGCGTTTTCAATGGCGATGGCGGCATAGTCGGCAAGCGCTTCGAGCAGCACGAGGTCGCGTTTGCTGAAGCCATCGGGACCAACGCAGTTGAGCAGCTCGATGACGCCAAGGCAGTGGTCGCGGAAGCGGACCGGCACGGCGACGATCGAGCGCGTCTCCATTTTCGTGCGCTCGTCCACCTTGGCGAAGAAGCGCGCGTCCTTGCTCGTATCAGGCACCACGACGGCTTGCCCCGCCTGCGCCACCCATCCGGCGAGACCTTGCCCCAGCTTGATGCGGACGTCCTTGAGAGCTTCGGCGCCCTTGCCCGTCGCGATCTGAAAGAAGAGTTCGCCTTTGTCCTGGTCCATCAACAGGAGAGACCACGTGTCTGGATGCAGGACTTCGTTGATCTTCTCCATGATGGTGCGAAGTACCTGATCGAGCTGGAGGGACGACGTGAGCGCTTTTCCCAGCTCATGGAAGACGGTGACTTCGCTTCCTTCGGCGAGGTCCAGGGCGATGCCTGTATTCCGGCGCCGTTCGACGCCCTCAAATGCCTTGGAATCGGCCTGGTTCTGCGTCGGTCCTGTCGGTTCCCGCTGCATCGGCTCGTGAGTTTCCTTCAACAAGGTCGGCCTTCCATTATAGTGAACCACTTTCACGGTCTGCAATGAACCCGGGCAGCCCGATGGCTGAAACGCCAACGGGGAGAGGACAACCGGCTCTCCGCTGCTGCGAGTTGCCGGATCATCGACTCAGCCAGATGGTTTTTAGCGGGATTGACACCTCGCGACGCCGCGCCTATATTTTTGTTTGGTTCTGAGTTCCTGCGGATGTCTTCTACAGCCTTCGGCGAACACCTAAAACGCGAACGCGAGATGCGAGGCGTATCCCTGGAAGAGATTTCCGCCGCCACACGGATCAACACGCGATATCTGGCAGCCCTGGAAAGCGAAACGTGGTCGGATTTGCCCGGGGGCGTGTTCAACCGAGGATTCATCCGCTCCGTAGGGCGTTATCTGGGCCTGGACGAGGACAATCTCGTCGCCGAATATGAGCTCCATACAAAGGGGTCTCAAGCACCCCATGTCGCCGCGCTGCCACCCATGGGTGCCAGCCGAAAGCCGTGGGTTGCCATCGTCGTGATCGCCGCATTGATTGCGGCGGCGCTGGCGGGCGGCTGGTTCTTGTTTGCGCATTACCGGCAGCAAATTGAAGCGCTCTTTCAAAAACGGCACGCGGATTCGCTCGTTTCAGAGAAGAATCCGGTGAAATATTCCGATGCGGTGGTGGCAAGCAGCGCCGAAGGCATCCCTGCAACGAATCGAGGGCCTCAGGCAGGTGCGAATGACGCGACGAATGGGGCTGGCATTGCCGTGGATCCCAGAGCCTCTGATCCGGCGTCTGCGCTCGATCTGAGAATGGCGGCGGGCAAGCCCGCCGACGTGAAAGTGATCGCCGATGGGCAAACCGTGTTCGATGGCCACATCGAAACGGGCGAGGCGAAGGCCTTTAGCGCGCGGGAAAGTTTTGAGGTGTCGTCGAGCGAAGCGAGCGCCCTGCTCCTCGAACTCGATGGTAAGACGGTCCCACCGATGGGCCAACCCGGCCAGGCGGCAAGCGTTACACTAACCCGAAATGATCTGAAGTTCCCCGGTGGAGGTCCCCATTAGCGCAGAGCTGCGTGACGCGGTTCGCTCCGGCCGTGTGCGTCCAGAGCAAAAACTGGCCATTTGTGCCGGCGGGGTATCGTTGAGTGCTGAAGATCGTGTGGAGCTTCTCGCGGTGCTGGCTTCCGACGCGGACGGCGCGGTTGCGGAACGCGCGCGGGGCGTACTTCTCACCCAACCCCTCGAGTCGTTTCTGGCCGCGGCTGCGCGAGCCGATGCGGACCCGAGGCTCTTCGCTTACTGCGCCGACCAACTAGGCGAAAAAGCGGGGATCGCCGACGCCCTCGCGGCAAACGCAGGGTGCCCCACGGCGAATGTCACGCGCGTGGCGCAGCATTTGACTCCGGCGGGAATTCAAGCCCTTCTCGACAATCTGGAGCGATTTACCTCCGATTCGCAGTTAATCATCGCCGTGTCGAATTCCGCCATTGGCAACGAGCAGCAGCGTGAACTTCTCGCCGAGTTGAACAAGGGCGCGATCTCGCTCAACGAGGTCGAAGAAGTTGCAAAAGAAATCGAGCCGGATCCCGAAAAACGGCAAACCATTTCGCAACAGATTGCGCATATGAATGTGGTGCAGCGTCTTACGCTGGCGCTCAAGGGCGGGCGTACGGAGCGCATGGTGCTGATCCGCGATCCCAACAAGCTGGTGCAGCGCTGCGTGCTGCAATCGCCCCGGCTGACGGATAGCGAAGTGGAGTCATTCTCGGCGATGACAAACTTGCCGGGAGAAATTCTGCGAACGATTTCCCTCGCCCGCCTCTTCATGAAAAATTACACGGTGGTGAAGAACCTGGTCAACAATCCGAAGACGCCGCTGGACGCATCGCTGCGCCTTCTTCCACGCCTGAACGCCGGCGATCTCGCGCGGTTGACGAACAACAAGAACATCCCGGAAACGCTGCGGTCGACCGCCCTGAAGCTTCGCCGTAAGCGCAAAATGGGAGTCAACTAATGTCGGAGCCGGGCTCAAAGGAACGGCAAGAAAAGGCCAACGCAACCACAGATGAACACAGATAGACACAGATAAAAGCTAAGAGAGAAGAAGCAACCCCTCAGCAACGACCGGCAGACAGAAGTGAATCTATTCTGCGCAGGTTTTTCCCTCGTCCGGTTTACCTGCGTTCATCTGTGTTTATCTGTGGTGGTTCCTAAAGGAACGAAGAATCGAACGGCTTCGGCAACAATGTGCCGGAGCGCTCGTGCTCGATCTTGCCTTTCAGGTTCGCGAGGATCACGGGCACGTCGCCGCAGAATTCCCAGATGATCTGCCGGCAGGCGCCGCAGGGAGGGGTGAGCGTATCCGTATCGGCGACGACGGCGATGGCGTCGAAGCCGCGCTCGCCTTCGGAAACTGCCTTGAAAATCGCAACGCGCTCGGCGCAGCAGGTGAGGCCGAGCGTTGCGTTTTCGACGTTGCAACCGGTGAATGTGCGGCCCGATTTCGCGCGGAGCGCAGCGCCGACGCGGAAATTCGAGAACGGCGCGTGCGCGTTTTCGCGGGCCTGCTTCGCTGCGGCAATCAGTGCGTCGTATTCAGTCATACGCCTGCCTTCGTACTGCCATGCCTAGGAGCCCAAGCTCCAGCGAGAATTGCTCGCCGAGATCCTTCGGGCATCGTAGCCGGATGCCCTCTGGATGACAACTCCTGGCCCTGTAACGTGCTACTTTTCGGCGGCGATGCGCGGAATGACGGCGCGAAGAAGCGCTACGAACTGCGACTTCACGCGCTCACCCGTCTCCATCACTTCCGCGTGGTCAATGGGCTGGTCGAGAATGCCTGCGGCCATGTTCGTGACGCAGGAAATCCCGAGAACGCGGATTCCCATATGCCGCGCCACAATCACTTCGGGCACGGTGGACATCCCCACCAAATCAGCGCCAATGGTTCTTAGATAACGAATCTCCGCCGGCGTTTCGTAGCTCGGGCCGGAAAGCGCCGCGTAGACGCCTTCATGGACATCGATCCCGAGGCGCTTCGCTTCGGCGAGCGTGGCCTCGCGGTACGGCTTCCAATAAGCCTGTGACATGTCGGGAAAGCGGGGACCGAAGCGGTCGTCATTGGGTCCAATGAGCGGATTCGCGCCTTGCAGGTTGATGTGGTCGCGAATGGCGATGAGCGCTCCCTGCTTGAATTCCAGATTGATGCCGCCGGCGGCGTTTGTGAGGATCGCGCAGCGAATGCCCATGCGTCCAAAAACGCACATGGGAAACACGACTTCCTTCGCGGTGTAGCCTTCGTAGAAATGGACGCGCCCCTGCATCGCCGCGATGGCGATGTTGCTCACGTTCCCGATGACGAGGCGCCCGGCGTGGCCCGCGGCCGTCGAGCGCGGGAATCCAGGAATTTTTTCATAGGGAATGCGCACAGCTCCGGCGAGATCGTCTGCAAATGCGCCGAGGCCGGAACCGAGGACGAGCGCTATTTTCGGGCGAAGCTTCGTCTTCGAAAGGATGTATTTTGCGGCGCGGTCCGCGCGGGAGAATTCTGAATAGCGGACTGGTTTTGAACGAGTGGCGGTCATGTTGGGATCACGCTTTGCAAGGATTGAACGCTGAGATCCTTCGGGCCCGCCCCCACGGGCCCTCAGGATGACAACCTATTTGTTTGTGCAGGTGAAGAAGCGAACAGAATGCTTGCCAGAAAATGGCAGCTGCATAAGAAAAAACTCTCATCGCAGCATGACCCCGACGATGGAGGCGGACATAAGGTTGGCCATCGTTCCGGCCAGCATGGCGCGGATGCCGAGGCGGGCGAGCTCGGATTTTTTGTTGGGAGCGAGGGCCCCGATGCCGCCAATCTGGATGCCGATGGAGCTGAAGTTCGCGAACCCGCAAAGCGCAAAGGTAGCGATGGTGAAGGAGCGCGGGTCGAGCGCGTCCTTCATCGGTCCTAGCCGCTGGAAAGCAATCAGTTCGTTTGTAACCATGCGCAGGCCGAGGAGATTGCCGATCGTGGACGCGTCGTGCCACGGAATACCGATCACCCATGCAACCGGCGCAAAGAACCAGCCCAGAACCTGCTCAAGACTGGTGGGAAACCAATTCATTCCGAAATGCGCGAAGCCGTTGTGCACGATGCCGAAAAGGCCGTCCACGAGATAAATCAGGGCGATAAACGTGATGAGCATGGCGCCGACGTTGAGCGCGAGGTTAAGGCCGTCCAGGGTGCCGCGGGAAATGGCGCCGAGGGCGTTCGTGTCGCGCTCGAGATCCGCCATCTGCACGCGCCCGGAGGTCTTCGGCACTTCCGTTTCGGGGACAAGCATCTTCGAAAGGAGGATAGTGCCCGGAGCGGTCATGATGACGGCGGCAAGAAGATGCTTGGCCTCAATGCCATAGGCGATGTAGGCGGCCATGATGCCGCCGGAGACGTGAGCCATGCCGCTGGTCATGATGGTCATCAGCTCGGAGCGAGTGACGTCCGGCAAGAACGGGCGGATCGTGAGAGGCGCTTCCGTCTGGCCCATGAAGATGCTGGCGGCAACGTTGAGGGATTCCGCGCCGCTTGCGCCCATCAGGGAGGTCATCACGCGCGCGGCCTGCTTGATGACGAACTGCATGATTCCGTAGTAGTAGAGCAGCGCGAATACGGCGGCGATGAAGATGATTGTGGGTAGGACCTGGAAGGCGAAGAAGAAGCCCATCGGCGAGCCTTTTCTGCCCAGGTCGCCGAAAACGAACGTCGAGCCGTAGAACGCGAAATCGAGGAGCCAGTTCACGGCGGCGCCGGCCTTCTGGAAGAGCAGGCGGCCGTATTCCCAGCGCATCACCAGAAACGCGAAAGTGATTTGCAGGCCGAGTCCCCAGGCGACGGTCTTAATGCGGATGGCGCGGCGGTCGGTGGAGAACAAGAAGGCGAGAGCCATCATGACGACCATGCCGAGAAGACCGATCAAGCGGTGCATGCGATGGAGTCTCCTTGTGGATCGGCGGCTCAACGAGAGAGCCGATTGACTAAGGCAGTGCCGGCCCTATCGCTGACAGCAGCTTTTCTATGCGCCGATGATCTTGCGGATCAGGGGTGACGGCTGCGGCGCCTTTTCGCCGATCTCAAAACTCTTCCCCAGGAGCGCCATGGCACCTGAGAGTTGCGCTTCGGCGTTGTAGTGCACCGCGCACAGCGGCTCGCCAACTTTCACCGCGTCGCCGACTTTCTTCGCGAGCACGAGGCCCACGCCGGGATCGATCGAGTCTTCTTTTTTCTCGCGCCCGCCGCCGAGCATCATGCTCGCGACGCCCACCTGCTCGCAGTGAATCGCGGTGACAAAACCGGCACGCGGGGCCTGCAGGGCCGTTTGATGTTTCGCGCGCGGCAGGCGTCCGGTGTCGTCCACGATTTTCAGGTCGCCGCCCTGGAGCCGAATGACCTCGCGGAATGTATCACGGGCGCGGCCGGATGCAATCATTTCCGAGGCGAGAGCCTTCCCTCCCGCGACCGTTTTCGTGCGTCCGGCGAGCAAGAACATCCAGGCGGAAAGATCGAGTGAAAGCTCGCGCAAATCGTCGGGGCCCTTGCCGTGGAGCACCTCGACGCATTCTTCCACTTCCAGCGCGTTACCGATCTTGCGGCCGAGCGGCTGCTCCATATCGGTAATCAGCGCGACGACTTTTTTGCCCATGCGCGTGCCGGTCTCGACCATGAGCTGGGCGAGATATTCGGCGTCGGCTTGCTTCTTCATGAACGCGCCATCGCCGGTTTTGACGTCGAGCACGAGCGCGTCAATCCCCTCCGCCATTTTTTTGCTCATGATGGAGGCGCAGATGAGATACGGGCTTTCCACGGTGGCGGTGACATCGCGCAGGGCGTAGAGCTTCTTGTCCGCGGGAGCGATCTCGGGCGTCTGGCCGATGAGCGCGCAACCGCAGGCTTCGAGGACACGGCGAAAATCACCCAGCGACAAATTGACGTTGAAATCGGGGATGGATTCGAGCTTGTCGAGCGTGCCACCGGTGTGACCAAGCCCGCGGCCGGAAATCATGGGGACTTTGACGCCACCAGCGGCAACCACGGGAGCAAGCACGAGCGAAGTCTTGTCGCCCACACCGCCGGTGGAATGTTTGTCCACTTTTGCCCCCGGCATGCCCGAGAAATCAATCACTTCGCCCGAGTGCAGCATGGCTTCGGTGAGGGCGGCGAGCTCGGCAGCGGACATACCGCGCCAGATGACGGCCATGAGCCACGCGGCGAGCTGGTAATCGGGAATGGCGCCGCTGGTGGCGCCCTGAACGAGGAAGTCGATTTCTTCGCGGGAAAGTTCCGCGGCGTCGCGCTTTTTGCGAATGATGTCAACGGCGCGCATGGGGTGGAAGCGTCGCGAAGGCTAGCATCGGGGGGAGCGCGCGTCAACGAGGCCGAACGTCAAGCCGGTGCCCGGACGGCGATGTCGGCAGCAACCGACTGCATCTCGGCGTGGATGCGGCCGTTCGAGGCAAGAATGTTCGCGTCGCCCGGACGATACGGACGGCCGGAAAGATCCGTGACCCTTCCGCCCGCTTCCTGCACGAGCAGCATGCCCGCTGCCGTGTCCCATGATTTCAAGCCGAATTCCCAGAAGCCATCGAATCGCCCGCAGGCGACAGAGCAAAGATCGAGCGCGGCGGAGCCATCGCGGCGTACGCCGTGCGAACGAACCGTGAATTCCCAGTAATATCGAATGTTCGTGCTCGTCCGTACTTTGTGCACGGGAAATCCAGTCGCCACCAAGCCCTTCGATAAGGTTTCGACGGGCGAGACATAGATTCTCTTCTGATTCAGGTACGCGCCTTCGCCGCGCACAGACGTGAAGAGCTCGGCGCTGGTCGGATTGAACACGACGCCGACGAGCGGCTCTCCGTCTTCGAGGAGACCAATGGAAACGGCGAAGCAGGGATAGGCGTGGGCGAAATTCGTCGTGCCGTCGAGCGGATCAACGTGCCAGCGGTAGCGCGCACCGGCAGTGCCATCGATGTCTTGCTCGCCGCCCTCTTCGGCGACGATCGCGTGGTGCGGAAAGTGGTTTCGCAGCCGGGTCACCACGACGGCCTCGGATCGTTTGTCGGACTCGGTGACAAGATCCACTTCCCCTTTGTAGGAGATCTTCTTCGGTCGATCGTAATCGGCAAGAAGAAGAGCGCCCGCTTCGCGCGCTGCTTCGACGGCGATATCGAGAAATGCGTTCATTTTACCGGCTTCCGACCAGGACCTGATCTCAGGGCGTAGTTGATGCGAAATATTCCTTGCGGTAGCGCACCGTATCGCCCGTCTTCACTTTCACTTCCACATGCCGATGACTGCCCGAAGGCGGCATCGGATAAGGATAATAGCCCAACAAGTATTGGGTGCGAAGCTCGCGGTCAATGCGGTCGTACATGGCTTCCATCTGATCCATCCCATCGAGAATGAACATCGCTCCGCCCGTGCTGTCCGTGATCGTGATCAACGCGTGTTCGCCGGCGGTGTTGCGGCCGCTCTCGTTTTTCACGGGCCGGATAACGATCGAATAGAGCAGAGCTTCCGAGGCGATGGCGGCGCGGCGAGCGTCCTCGAACTTGTAGACGCTTGTGGTCTCACCCGCGTCGGTGACCAGCACAATCGCGCGCCGGCGTCCGGCGGGCTGCCGCTTCAGCGCATTCGACCCGAGCACAACCGCGTCGTACATGGACGTTCCCGCGCCGGCGGAGATTTTTCGCGCAGCCGTTTGCAGCCTCGGGACGTCCGCGCTGAACTCGGAGAGTTGCGTGACGGAATCGGAAAACTCGAAGACGGAGAGCGTGTCGCCGGGACGAACGACCTGCCGAATGAAATGCGCGGCCGCTTCGTTCTCGAATTTCAGGTCCTTGAACGTGCTCATGCTCGAATCCACCATCAAAGCAAGGTCGAGCGGGCGGTTTGTTTCCGCCTCGAAGCGTTCGATTTTCTGCGGGACACCCTCTTCGTAAAGCTCGAATGCGTTCTCGGTAAGATCGGGCACGGGACGGCCGTTCGCATCAATCACGCTCGCGAGAATATCCACCAGATTCACTTGCACGCGGATGCGGCCCCGCTGCTTGGGGTCCTGCGCGCGCAGTGAGGCGGCGAACGAAGCCGCGAAGATCGTCCCGGCCAGCAGAGCGCGAAGCGCTGCGTGGTGTTTGTTCATCTAAGAAATAGATTCATCTCTGCGGGAATTGGCTTCCTGCGACGCAATTTCGCCTTCGGCCCACACCGCGCCGCCAGCGAAGTATTCTTTCTTCCAGATGGGTACGGAGTGTTTCAGTGTGTCAATGGCATAGCGGCAGGCGTCGAGCGCAGCGGCTCGATGCGCGGAGCTGACGGCAATGAGCACGCTTGTCTCCCCAATTTCGAGCCGGCCCAGGCGGTGAATGATGGCGAGGCGGTGCACCTGAAATTGCGCGTGTATCTGCGCGCCGATTTCGCGCATTTTCGCGAGGGCCATCGGTTCGTAGGCCTCATATTCAAGGTAGAGCGTGCGCTGGCCACGAAAACTGTTGCGCACAAAGCCGTCGAACACCGCGACCGCTCCATCTTCGGGCGCCTTCAATCCTTCGACGATCTCCCGCGTCCGAATCGCGTCGCGTACGAGCTGAAAGTTGTCCTCCGCAAGCGCAACCGGCGCGCCACCGCTGACCGGCGGCAGGAAAGCTACTTCGTCGCCCACGGCGAGCGGCGCGCGCCATGCTGCGTATTCCTGATTCACCGAAGCGGCGATGGACGGGCGGAATTCAGCGAGTTTGGGGAAGCGCCGACCGTAGCGCTCAAATAGGTCTTCCACGCGAGCGCCTTCCGAAATTTCTGCGTCTTCTTCCCCGACGCCGGTGATTTCCTTGAGCTGGCCGAAAAAAAGGACGCGCACGCGCATCGCCATCATTCTATCCCGGCACAGCCGGATGTAGCTAGATTCCTGAGGCGAGACGCGTCACATCGTCGAGCCGCGCTGCAGCACGACGAATCGCGGCTATGAGCGAGTCTTCTTCGCGCCGGAGCGTTGCGGCGTCTTTGCGATCAAGAGATTCGCTGACCCCGGGCATCACTTCCGACGCATAGCCCGCATAGCTGCCAGGCGCGTAAATCGTGTGCTTGTACCAGGGCCGCCCGGCGAGCCCTTCCGGCGCGAGAAAGGCCTGCTCGACAGTGACCAGCGCTCGATTGATTCTTGCTTCTCGCGCCGCATCCATTGGCGAAGCGCTCGCGGACGCCAGCGCCTTCGCAGCGCGGTCAGCCGCAGCCGAAAGTTCCGCCGCAGCGTCGGCGATGGGCTTCAGCTTTGCCTCATCCTGGCTCTGCGACTGGGCGCGCGCAACGAGATCGCCGGCCGCGCGGCCGATTTCCGCGGCGTAGCCGGAATAATCAAACGGCAAAATATCCGCTTCGTCGAGCCGCAGCGCCATAGTCCCCAGAATTCGCGCGAGAGTGGCGTGATACACAAATGTTGGATCGCCGAAGTGTTTCATCCAATAGAAATCATCATAGAGCGCGTGATACACGCCGTAATCGCCGCCGAAACCCGCATCCATCGAAGGAATCCCGGCGTGATCGAAGAAAGGGCAAAAATCCGAGCCGGCCCCGAGCGCGCCCAGAGGCACGTCTCCGGAGGCATCCGCCGCAGGCTCCGGCCGCGCGACGCCGTTAGGATGCTCCCTCGCCTGCGCAAGGCGCTCGCGCCAAGTTTCATACACGCTTTTCGCAGACCGCGGGTCCTGCACTTCGCGCACTACTTCGCGCACGAACGGCTTCAGCGACGGTGTCGCGGAGGCTCCGAAGTTGGGGCCGGCGACGCCAACGTCAGTGTTGATGTAGGCGACCGCTTTTGCCTGGAGTTCCACCCCATTCTCTTCCACCCATTCCGTTGACCCGAGCAGTCCAGGCTCCTCGCCATCCCATTCGCACATCACAATTGTGCGCCGCGGCTTCCATCCGGAACGAACTAGTTCGCCCAGCGCGCGCGCCGTTTCAAGCATCACGGATGTTCCGCTGTTCGGATCCACGGCGCCGAAGACCCATGCATCGTGATGGTTGCCCATCACGACCCACTCGCCGTTGCTGGTTCCGTGAAGCTTGGCGATCACGTCGTAGATGGGCCGCTGCTGGTAGTCCATCACTAACTTCATATGCACCTCGGCTTCGCCGGGGCCAACGTGATACGTGAAAGGCAAGCCGCCCTGCCAACCGCGCGGAACGTGCGGGCCGCCCAGATTCGCCAGAATGGCAGCGCCATCCTGCGCATTGACGGGCATTGTGGGAATGCGCGGAATATTGGCGGCCTCAGAGGGCGCAAGGCGCTTGGCATCCGCCGTGGCGCCGACGCCAGGAGTGAGCGGATCGCCCGGATAAATCTCCGTGTAGAGCACGGAGCCGCGCTGAATGGCGGTCATGTTACGCCAGGGCCCTCGCGGATAGGCATCGCCCGCGACATAGCCATCGTCTTGCGGATCAGAGTAAATGATCAAACCAATGGCCTTGTGCTCTTCGGCAAGCTTCGTCTTGATGCCGCGGTAATTGTGTCCGTAACGCGCGATGGCGATTTTGCCTTCCACGCTCACGCCAATCGAAGCGAGCTGCTGGTAGTCCTCCAGCGTTCCGTAGTTCACATACACCACGGAGGCAGTGATATCAGCAGACGGCGAATAGGTATTGAAGCCGACAACGGCACGCTCGTCGTATGTATCTTTATCGCCTTCGAAAGGCTGCTCTTTTGTAGCGAGCGATTTTTTCTCCGGCGCGATAAGCTCAAGTCTTACTTCCCGAGGCGCCGCCAACCACACACTGTAGCTAACGATCTCGGCGTCGAAACCGAAACTGCGATACTGATCGCGCAGCCATTCGGCGACGTGGTGGCTCGCTTCCGTGCCCGCCATATGAGGCTCGCTGGTAAGGTGCCGAAGATTGGCTTCGGCGCGCTGCGCGTCCGGAATCGCCTGCAGCTTTTGTTCCAGGTTGCGTTCGGCTTCCACGTGCGCGGGAAAGAAGCCGCGAATCCCACTGTCTCCAGCCACTCCGCCGGTTGCCGCAGCGGAGAGAAAGACCGAGCCCGTCACGATCGTCACGACACCGAACCATCGCAGCCAATGATTCATTCTCGCCTCGCACGAACGCGCACATTCTATCCTACCCGGCGAGCTCACGGCGCTTGACGCAATGAGCTGCTGAGCCGTAGGGTAAACAAACAGAAATAGGCGCTTCGAGAAGAAGCGCGTGAGGAAAGACTCGACATGAGAATCGTAATCTCCGGCGCCACAGGATTGGTGGGCGCCGCACTCCGAAGCGCACTTCTCGCCGAGAACAACGATGTCGCACGCCTCGTGCGTCCCGGCAGTTCACAACTTGCCGGTGATATCCGCTGGGATCCTGCTTCTGGCGCGATTGACGCAGCGGCGATGGAGGGCACAGACGCAGTGGTGAACCTGAATGGCGCCGGGATAGGCGATAGCCGATGGACGGCGGAGCGCAAGAAAGTCCTTCGCAGCAGCCGCGTGGATTCAACGCGTGTGCTGGTGGACGCTCTGGTGAAACTTCAGCGAAGGCCGCGCGTGTTCATTTCTGCATCCGCCATTGGTTATTACGGCAGCCGCGGCGATGAAGTCCTGACGGAAGCGAGCGCCAGCGGTTGCGACTTCATAGCTGCTCTTTCGCGCGACTGGGAGGCCGAAGCACTGCGCGCCGATGCAGTCGGCGTTCGCACGGTAATCGCGCGCTTCGGTATTGTTCTCTCGGCCAAAGGCGGGGCTTTGGCGCGTATGCTGACGCCGTTCAAGCTGGGAGCGGGCGGCCGGCTGGGCAGCGGAACTCAATGGATGTCTTGGATAGCGCTGGATGATGTCGTGGGAGCGATTCGCGCTGCCATCGTGAATGACCAGCTTCGCGGCCCCGTCAACTTGGTGGCGCCGAATCCCGTGCAGAACAACGAATTCACGCGATTACTAGCGAAAGTGCTTCACCGCCCCGCGATTTTTCCCGCTCCTGCATTTGCATTGCGGCTGGCGCTCGGCGAAATGGCGGACGCGCTGCTGCTTTCAAGCCAGCGCGTCCAACCTGAACGTCTCATTTCCGCTGGGTTCAAATTCCGCTTCGAGAACTTGGAATCGGCGCTGCGAGCCGCGCTCGGCGTGAAATAATTCTGCTCTCATTTCACAACGTTCAGTGTGAGTTCAACTTTCATGGTGTGGCCTGTCAATGGGTCGGTGGCAACGGTGGCTTCGCCTGTCTGGCCATCGCGCAAGAGCAGCATAACGTTTCCGCGGAATTCATGGATCAATGGCTCATGGCCGGGAGCCGGATCACCGGGCGCCCATTCCCTGTTCTCGGCTCTGCCTTCTTTGTTGTTGTCTTGCCTTGTGTACAACGAAGACCGTTCGACGGTGAGATCCAAAATGTACCTGTCGGGGTCTGCATTCCGGATTCTGGCATCAATGTTCGTGCCGATGTCGATGTACTGAATCGAGTTTTCGCCGGTTTTTGAATTCGTGGATGCGACCGGCACGCGAACTCCGACGCGTATTGAGGAAACCGTTCTTTCCTCGGGGTAGAGCGTTGCGAAAGGGATTGTGTAAGGCATGCTGCTGATTTTCTTCGCTCCGTCGAGCTCTGTCAGCATCACCTGGACCCTGAATGCTATCGGAGACTTAGTGGCAGCATTTCCCGTGTTCTGTTTCTCTTGCCCTTTGAGGCCGGTCGGCACAAATAGAGCGAGCAAGGCCATTGCTAGAATCCGTTGATTTTTCATTCGTCCAATCCTTCCCGATGAGCTGGAATTTTTCCTTCATGTACAAGAGACGCCGTCGGGGAGGTTTTCGTTCAGAAGCGCGTGGGCTCGTTGCCCGCCGAATCGGCGTCCGAGGATTCGAGAGGAGTAATCTCGATGGGCTGCACTTCCAGAGGCTTGGCGATTTGCGTCTCGGCGGCAGCAAGTTGCTCGCCGTCCACATGGCCGCGATAGACCGCGTCGCGCAATTGAATGGCCGCGGCAAGCTGACCGGGAGGAACCAGAATCTCAGTACCTGAAGTCCTGGAGCCCTTCGCGTAACGCGTCGAGGCCGAGGCCGCGCCCTGAAGAGAATCTCGCGCGGGTACAAGCGCATGGAGGGTTTTGGCGACGCCAAGTGGATTCGACGGGATCGTGGGAGCCGCGACCAGGGCCGCGCTCGGAGTCACCTGCTGCGGCGAACGAATCATCACTATGAGAAGCAAGGCACCGGCGGCCAGCACACCCGCGGCGACCGGCGCCCACACTATCCAGTTCGAGCGGGGGTTGACGCGCTCGGCAGCAACTCGCGCGCGAAGCCGCGCAGCAAAAAACGGCGAGAGTTCGCCGGAAACGAGAGCTTCCACGCCGCGATCGACCGCCGCAGCGACCTCTCGTGCATGCCGGTATGCTTCGCGGCACGCATCGCATTCGCCCGCGTGCGCGAGCAGCTCGGCTTCCTGCGTCGGGCGGAGCCGGCCAAGCGCCGCGTCGGTCGTCCAATCGGCCATTCGACCGGAATGTTTTTCGCAGATCATCGCAAACTTTCCGCCAATTGCTTTCGCGCGAGAAACAATCTCGATTTGACCGTGCCCTCCGGAATATCGAGAAGATTCGCCACTTCGCGTGTGTTGTAGCCTTCAATCGCCGCAAGCACCATCACGATGCGCAGTTTTTCCGGCAATTCGTCCAGGGCTCGCGCAACGTGGCGTTCGAATTCCCATGACGCAGCCACGTTTTCGACCCGGCTCTCGCATCCCTCTTCCATCGCGGCTCGCTCACGCCGCTCGCGACGGCCCGCCGCGCGAATGCGATCGAGTGCGAGGCGCCATGCCGTCCGAACCAGCCACCCGCGGAATCGCTCGCGATCACGCAGCCGGTGGAAGTTCCGGTAGGCGCGCAGCATCGCTTCCTGCGCCACGTCCTCGGCTTCAGCGGTGTTGCGCAGCACGCCCAGCGCAACGCGATACGCGAGCGTGGGGCAGTCCGTGAGGCGCTGCTCGAACTCGCGTTCGAGCGAAGCGTCGAGGCTCACCACGCTCCCCGGAAGGCTGGCTGACAACGCATCCATTTCGGTCCCATTCAGCCAGACGCCGGCCATGAGTTTTCGGTTCACAGGATCGTTAGATGCGGTGAACGCCCCTAATCGGGTGTGTCACAGGTCGAGGCGTTCAAGCAACGCGCCGAGATTTGATTCATCCACAACGAGGTCCGGCCGCACGGTGGCAAAATCCTCGACTTCATCGAGAGCTTTGAACAAGCGCATCTTTGCGACGGCATATTCCTCCGTCCCGGTAAGGACACGCCCCGTCCGTTTCGTCCAGCCGTCAATGGCGTCGCGTCGAACGAAAATGCGAATTGGGAACATCGTCTTGCGGTCGGCGGAGACATAGTAGATGTATTCGTTTCCGTCAACACCGCCCGAATGGGCAGGATGCGCGTCTTGAAATTGATACTGGTAGACATAGCCGCTCGCCGACGAGAAAGCCTTGATGCGTCGCACGGTCTCTTGCTTCGACATACAGGGATTATTCGGCGCTGGCGTTCCAGTGTCAACTTCGTGGGTGAAACGCGCGTGGGCGCTCCTGCGTCTCCCAAATCGGCATTCAGCTTGTTCCGTTTTGGAACTGCGCGCTAGCCGCGCCCTCCACACAGGCTCGTTCGAGTGTGAAGAGTTTTCGTACATTTGCGCAGACCCTCGATTCGACAGTTCGCTTACCTCCCTGTTTTGAAGATGGTGCGAATCTTCGGCCCGCTGCTCTCCTTGTCGTGCATTCCGTGCCGTGAACTGCTCCGGTTTGGCACATCTCTTGCCTCGTGCTTTGGCGGACATGGAGAACAACCACAAACCAACAGAACGATGTTCGGCACGTTCGCATCTGGCGTCCGAGCTCCTTCAGCGCAAGGCAATCTGCGCGCGGACCGTTTCGCTAATTTTGCTCTGCGTGAATGCAACAATCATGTTGTCCGGGTGCGGTGGAGGCTCTTCAGCTTCTACCGGCCCTGGTGCTGTGACCGTGATCGTTCAGCCTGCCAACGCAAACCTTTTCCTCGGCCAAACACAGCAATTTCAGGCGAGCATTACGGGCACGGCAAATACGAGTGTGGTGTGGAGTGTGAACGGCGTCACGGGTGGCAACGCCAATGTCGGGACAGTCTCTGAAAGCGGAGCCTACACAGCTCCCGGAACGCTGCCATCTCCCGCGAGTGTCACGGTGACGGCCGTAAGCCAGGCCGATCCGCAGGCGAGCGCTTCGGCAAGCGTTACCCTTCAGGACAACATCGTCGTGAGCGTCGCGCCGAACGCTGTCACAGTTCCAACCGGCGGCGCGCAGATTTTCACAGCCGGCATTTCGGCCACGGGCAGCCCTGCGACCGGGGTCACATGGACCGTCAACGGAATTGCCGGCGGGAATTCTACCGTTGGCACGATCGTACCGAATGGCGCGGACTCCGCGCTGTACACGGCGCCCGCCGCTGTGCCCTCCCCTGCAGCCGTAAACGTAACTGCGACGAGCATAGCAGACACCTCGAAATCAGGGAGCGCAAGCGTCACGATTGCCTGCACTGCGACAAATTCAATTTCGCCCTCGAGTGCAAGCATCGCGCTGGGGCAGACGCAAACCTTCACGGCGTCGTTCTGCCTCGCGCCCGGCGCAACCATCGCGTGGGACGTGAACGGAATCGCCGGAGGGAATTCCACCGTGGGCACAATTTTGCCGAACGGCGTAGACTCTGCGCAGTACTCAACCCCCAACGATATCTCCGCGGCGAATCCGGTAACCATTCACGCCACAGCAGGCTCGGCGACTGCCTCCGCCATTGTCACGCTAACCAGCACCATCAGCGTTGTCGTTTCGCCTTCCTCTGCCAGCGTACCTGTCGCTCAGCGCGTATCGTTCGCTGCAACCATCACGAATACTTCGGACACAACGGCGATGTGGTCGGTGAACGGAATTCCAAACGGCAGCGCAGTCGTAGGTCAGATCTGCGTGTCTGGCTCGAATCCGTGCGCAGCTCCCGCAGCACCCATTTCGGGCAGCGTGGATTTTCTGGCTCCTACGTCCGTGCCTGCAACCAATCCCGTAACCGTCACCGCCGCGAGCAACGCGGATCCATCGAAATCTGGGAGCGCGACGGCCGTCATCACCGGCCCCTCGGGCGGCATCGCTGTTGCGGTGACGCCGTTCTATGCATTCGTCGCGCCGTCGGGCGCCGCACTCAGCACGCAGCAATTCTTTGCCACGGTTACAGGAAGCCCCAATCCGAATGTGGCGTGGAGCGTGCAAACTGCCGTCGCGGGGCAGGGATGCGCGGGCGCAGCGTGTGGCTCGGTGGATGGCAACGGCCTATACACCGCGCCATCCGCGGCTCCGTCTCCCAACGCAATTTCGGTGATTGCCACGAGCGAGGCAGATTCTACGAAGTCCGCGTCCGCAACGGCCTCCATCACCAGCGGTCCCGTGATCGAAACCATTCTGCCCTCGAGCGTCATGGCAGGCGCCGTGGAAAGTTTCCCGTTCGAAGTCGAGGGATTCACCTTCGTACCCGGAAGCGACGGTGCGGCATCCACGATCCTGATCAACGGCACCGCGCGTGGCACCACCTGCGCAACCGCGGAATCTTGCGTCACGGCGCTCAATCCTTCCGATGTGCAATCCGCGGCCACACTCACCATCCAGGTGCAGAATCCCGATTCACCCGGCGCTCTTTCAAATCCCGTACCTTTCGTTATCGTGCCGTTCGACGTTTCCGAAGGAGTGCTCACGCTCACGTCGACTCAGCCGGCCGCGACGGGAATCAACCTCATCGTCACCGAGCCAACCACCGCAGCAGCCTCCGCACCCATTGATGTTGATCTGATCGGATTTCTCACCGACGGAAACAATTGCGGCATCGGAGCGTCCCCACTCACGGTCACGCGCCCTTCATCCGGCTCCACGATCGTGAGCCTCTGCATCCACGGCACCGGACTCGACCCATCTTTCGTTTATGCGTTCACGAGCCCGAGCGGCGCGCCGGGCGGCGACATCGGAGTCACCGCGTCCGTCATTTCCGGATTGTTCCCCAACATGATCGAGCTTGACTTGCAAATCTCGAGCACAACTCTTCCGGGGCTGCGCACGCTGTTCATCACCACGCTCAACAGTGACCGCGCCGCCTCCACCGGAATGCTGGAGGTGCAGTAGTCATGCGCGTTCAACATATTTTCTTCGTCCCCATCCTTGCGGCCTTCGCCGCGGCAATTCTTTCCGCCGCGACGGCAGCCACTTCGCTCGAACGCATGTCGGTCGCTCGGATCGCGCGTTCAGCCCGGCTCATCGTTCGCGCGGAATGCGTCGCCAATTTCACAAGCTGGGACGCGGGCGAGATCTGGACGTTTACTTCCTTCGAAATCGAGAGCTCATGGAAAGGCGCGCCGCCGTCTGCGCGGATCACCGTTCGGCTTCTAGGGGGAAGGGTCGGGAACTTGACGTCGAGCGTCGCGGGCGTGCCACGATTCCGGCCCGGCGAGAAAGTTGTCCTGTTCCTCGAGCCGTCTTCGCGCGGCGATTTTTCGGTGGTGAGCTGGATGCAGGGAACGTTCCGCATCCGGCGCGATGCGCGCACCGGCGAAGAAATCGTCACGCAGGACACCGCCGCGTTCGCAACTTTCAATCCCGGCACGCGCCAGTTTGAAACCTCCGGAGTGCAAGGCCTGGCGCTCGACACGTTCCGCGCTCAAGTGTCGGCGGCCCTGGGCGAAACAAAAGGAACAGAAACGGGAGCAAAGAGATGAAGCGCGCGCTCACCGGGATTATCGCAATGCTTGCCATCCTGACGATGATTCTGGATCCGTCTGCGCGTGGATATTCCGTGGATACCACGGTGGCGCAGGCCGGCGGATGCCCTCAGCCGGACCGTTGGAACCTTTCTCTCGGCTCGCCGTTGAACAACCGCTGGAGCACGTCGCTGCCGTTGAGCCCGCAAACCATCCTCACCGTCGCAGCGCCGCAATCGAGCGCGCAAGCCGCGGAGATTCAGGGCGTGATCGTCCAAACGCTCGGGATCTGGTCGGGTGTCGCGGGCACCACATTCAACGCGTCTGCGTATCCCGGCCTCATCGCTCCGCTTGCGCAGGTTAGCGCCGCGGACTCGTGCACGAACGATCAGGAAAGCAACGTGGATGGCCTGAATACGATCTGCTTCAACCAGTCGAGCGCGGGATTCACGAGCGGTGTCCTCGCGTTCACGCGCGTAATCACCGCGAACGCCATCGGCGTTTCCGCCGGCTCGAGCGGGCCCTCTGCATTTGTGGGGCAGATTCTGGACTCGGACACGCTCTTTCGCAACGACGGACAAGCCACATTCGCGACGCCCGGCGCGCTCGCTACGCCACAGGGCCAGGGCGCTTACGATCTGGAGACCCTTCTCACGCACGAGCTCGGCCACTGGTTCGGACTCGGCCATTCCGCCGTCATTCGCGCTGTAATGTTCCCATTCGCGCCGCCGCCGGGAACATTCCTCGGCAACCGTCCAACAGCTCAGGTTCCCGATGCTCCGCTCGCGGACGACGACCGCACCGGCATCCGTTCGCTCTACCCCGATCCAGGCGATGCTCTGAATGTAGGAGCGATTCGCGGCCAGATTCTTCCCGCAAATCCATTCGCGCTCGCTGCTTTTCCGCTTTCATCTCCCGGTTCACCTGTCACCGGAATTTTTGGCGCGCATGTCGTGGCAGTCGATTCGGATACCGGTGCCGTCCTCGCGGGTGTCCTCGGCGGATGGAGCTGCAACGCAGCCAGCCCGCCCGCGCAGTTCGACGGCTCGTACGACATCGAGCGCCTCCCCGTCGGCCACAATTACATCGTCTATGCCGAGCCTCTCATCGGGCTCGTCGGGCCGGGCGACTTCGGCGATGTGCTCGGCGATCCGTGTCCGCCTGGCGTGGACTCCCCCTGCACGGTCCCCGCCGTGAACACGAATTTCAACGTGCGCATCCTCCCGGTTTCGCCCTGATTCTCGGAAAATTGCCCGCGCAAAATAAAAGCGGCTCCCGGGGGAATGGGAGCCGCTTGGGTGTTGCGGGGTGAACTGCAAACCTTATTGCGGCAACACGTACTCCGTGAATCCGATCGTGTTCACCGTGCGGAACATCGGTGTCCGCGGCGGCAAGCA
>Ga0070733_10001097_pt1 | contig 20583 bp, 15 predicted proteins | sample Coa_R1_9_FD_66450 | JGI IMG/M metagenome (GOLD analysis project Ga0070733, IMG submission 66450) | Surface soil microbial communities from Centralia Pennsylvania, which are recovering from an underground coalmine fire - Coalmine... | ecosystem: Environmental > Terrestrial > Soil > Unclassified ... | reverse complement strand
AGCAGCTGCGTCAGCTCGCCTTCGTTTATTTTGGACTTGTCCTCCTTGCAGCCGCTCAAGGCGGCCAGCACCGTGCCCAGGGCCACGGCGGCCCGCAGACAGCGCCTGCGCGTTGCGACCTCAACCATAGGATGCCCGCCACTGCGCGCGGTACTTGAGCCCCAGGTCCATGAGGCGCTCGAGCAGTTCTCCATAGGGGGTGCCCGCGGCCGCAGCCGCCGCGGCGAAATCCTCCGCGGCCTCGAGATTCGGGTTGGCGTTGGCCTCGAGCACGTACACCTGTCCTTCCTTAGTGACCCTGAAATCCATTCGAGCATATCCGGACATGCCAAGCGAGCGGTAGATGCGGCGCGACAGCCGGTCGAGCGCCGCCAGCACCGGTGGCGGCAGATCCTCTGCGGCGTGGGTGGTAATGCCGTACTTCGCCTGGTAGCGCTTGTCCCATTTCACCTTGCGCGTGGCGATCGCGGCCAGCGAATCGGGCATGGAGCCGAACACCATTTCCCACACCGGCAGGCGCGTGAGGCGCTCGTTGCCCAGCATGCCGACGTACAGCTCGCGGCCCTCGATGTACTCCTCCACCAGCGCATCGGACTTCACCTGCTCGTGCACGAAGGCGATGCGCTCCTTCAGCTTCGCGGCGTCGTCCACCACCGACGCCTGGGCGATGCCGAGCGAGGCATCCTCGACGGTCGACTTCACGAACAAGGGAAAGCGCTGGTTTTTCGGCACGTGCACGCGCGCGCCACGGCGGAATACGCTGAAGCGCGGCGTGGCGATACGGTGGTAGGCGAGCAGCTGCTTGGCTACCGACTTGTCGCGCGATAAGAGAAGTCCGCGCGGATTGCAGCCGGTGTAGGGCTGGCGCAAGAGTTCGAGGAACGCCACCACGTGCTGGTCATAGGTGACGATGCCGTCGAATTCCTCCAGCAGGTTGAAAACGACGTCCGGCTCCCAGTCGGCGATGGCACTGCGCAGTTCGGTGAGGGAGTCGAGCACCCCCACGCAGCGCACGTCATGTCCGAGCTTGCGCAGGGTCGCGGTGACGTCGTACTCGGTCCGCCACTCCTCGATTTCCTTGTCGCTGTGACCCTCGAGGCTCTGCGGCGGCACCAGGCTCGCGTGCACGACGACGAGCGCGCGCAGTCGCTTCATAAGGGCAAGTGCGGGGTCTCGCCCTGGGAGTAAAGCCCGCTGAGCCGCTCGAGCATCCAGCGCGAGTAGTACAGGGCGTCGCGGCGGTTGCCGCGCACGCGGAGCTTGAGGCGTTCGCTGCGCGCGATGAGCAGGCGCAGGATCTGTTCGACGCTGTAACGCTCGATCTTCAGCGTGCGCGCCACCGCTGCGGTGAGCGCTCGCGAGTGCGCGCGCAACAGCGCGGCGGCGCGCACCGCGCTACGGCGGGTGGGCTCGGCAGTGAACGCCCGGCGCAGCAACTCGTCCGCAAGCCCGCGGCGGTACTGCCGATCGCGTGCGAGGCGCCGGCGGTAATGCTGCTCGAGCGTGCGGGTGTTGTGTTCGAGCGGCTCGATGCGGGTGCGGTTGCGCACCGGGGCGCGCGTGTCGCGCACGCTCGCCACCAGTTCATCCACGGCCCGCAGCTTGTGCAGCGCCGGCCAGTCCGCGTAGCTCTTGCGCCAGCCGGAGCGCGGCGCCAGCCACACGGCGAAGGTCTCGGCGAAATCCTCGGCGGGATGTGCCTGGGCGTACCACTCGCCCAGGTGATGCACGTAGCGCCGGCTGCCGGCGCGGGCGCGGTAGCGGGCCGGATACGGCCTTGATGCCGGACCGAAGACCTCGCGCCAGCGCTTGCGGCGCCGCAAGCGGTAGGCGTTGTCCAGGGCGTGGCCCGCCTCGTGGCGCAGGATCCGGGTCAGCAGGCGCGAATTGCCGCCTTCCGCCTGATGCATGATCCGCCGCTCGAGGCGCTCGAGGCGTGGGTGCGCAAGGTAGAAAGGTACGGCAATGCCGGGCACGCCGTCGGGTGAAAACCATTCCTCGGACAGCCACACGTGCGGACGCACGCTGATACCGCGGTGGGCGAGATCCCGGTAGAGCTGGCGAATGTGGCGCGCCAGTGGTGAGCGCTCGATGGAGAGCTGCAGATCGCAGAAGCGAATCTTGAGCAACTCCTGGTCCGAGGCGCGCGCCCACGACAGCGCGCCGCGGCGCGCGCGTGCGACGGGAGGGCGGCGAGCTGCGGCGCGGGTTGCGGGCATGGGAGCGACGAGCTTAACCCTTGGGCGCGCGCCCTGTCTGCACGCCCGGGACAGTTTCGGCGCCGCCTACAGCCGCAGCAGCGCGTGGGCGAGTAGCCGGTCGGCAAAACCTTCAAGCAAGTCTTTTTTCATCAGGCTGTTGCGCCACAAAGTGGGGATGGCGCTTGCAGTGTAGTGTGCGCCGGCCAGCGCCCCGCATGCCCCGGCGATGACGTCCGAGTTGCCGCCGAGGTTAGCCGCCGCCAGGACCGCGTCGCGGAAATTGTCGGTGCGCGCGAAGGCTTCGAGCGCCGCGGCGAGCGCGGAGCGGGCGGTAGCGCCGGCGCGACGCGCAGCTGCGGCGCCGCCATCGCGGATGCCAGCAGCCGCAGCCGCGGGGGTCCCCCCGAGGGCCTCGGGCGCTTCGAGCACGGATGCGGCGCGCGCGAGCATCACTTTCCTGGGCTCGCCCGAGAGGGCGGCGTGCAGCGCCGCCGCCAGCGCGCGGCAGGCCGTGAGCACGGCCGGGGCCTGGGAGGTGGCGCGGGCGGCCTCGCCCGCCTGCTCGATGGCGGCGGCCCGGTCGCCAAAGAAGTACATCACGGCCGGTGCGACGCGCGACAGGCTCTCGGAGCCGAGCGCACCCGGATCGTGCGATCCGGAAAACGGCTGCCGGCGCCACTGCGAGCGGGCCAGCGCCCGGGCGGTGCTCGCAGTGATGCCGAGGCACTGGCCGGTCGCCGAAAGATGTCCGTGCTGTTGCCAGCGCCGGTAACGCGCGACCTGGTCGTGGGCGTCGAACCCTTCACAGTCGAGCAGGCTCTCCGCCAGACACAGCGCCATGGCGGTGTCGTCGCTCCAGCCGCCGCGCGGCAGGTCGAACGGGCCGCCGCCGAGCAGGTCGCCGACGGGGGCAAATTTGCCGGGCCGTTTGTACTGGGTGGCGGCCGCCACCGCGTCGCCAACCGCCAGGCCCACCAGCGCGCCGAGAAACCGCTCGCGCAGGCCCCGGGCCGCCGCCAGCGTCTCAGGATCAAGCAACGGATCGCGTTCCGGTTCCGGCGCGAACACGCGCGGCGTCCAGGTGCGCACGAACTCGGTCTGCTCGTCGGTCTCCGGCACGACCGGCCACTGGGCGGACCTGGCACTGCCCTGCCACAGGCGGTTGAGCTCGGCGAGCGCCGCCTTGCCGGCGAAACCGCGTTCCACCAGCAGGCACCCGACCACCGTACCGGTGCGTCCGATGCCGGCACGGCAATGCACGTACACCACCCGGCGTGCACTCAACGCCTGGCGCAGGCACGCCAGGATCTCGACCATTTGCTGCGCAATCTCGGGAATACCGTGGTCGGCAATGGGCTTGCGCAGGTACTCGATGGCGCGGGGCAGATCTGCGTGATAGGGCGGCAGCTCATCCGGCTGCGTCAGATCCAGGAAACAGCCGACGCCGGCATCCAGGAGACGCGCCAGGCGCATGCGGCTCTCGGCGCGATCGGGCGCCGCCGGGTATTCCCCGGCGAGCACCTGCCCGGGAATCACCCAGTACGTGTTGGGCAGCGGGGTTGCGGGCCGCGCGCTGGCGCTCGAGGGCATGCGCGCGCTCAGGCGAAGGCCGGACGATGCGCGAGCTCGTCGGTCAGCTGCTCTTCGTCGGCCTCGGTCATGGTCGCAACGCGTTGCAGGTCGAGTCCGGCGAAGTCGAAATGCCGCGGGTCCGCAAGATGCGCGGCTTCGATGTTGCGCAGCGCAGAGAAGATCGACGCGGTGCGCCCCGGGAAGCTCGCCTCCCAGTCGGCGAGCATTTTTTTCACCGCCCGGCGCTGCATATTGTCCTGCGAGCCGCACAGCTTGCACGGAATCAACGGGAAGCCGCGGCCGCGCGCGTAGCGGGCAATGTCGGCTTCGGCAACATAGCTCAAGGGGCGGATGACAATGTGCCGGCCGTCATCCGAGAGCAGCTTCGGCGCCATGGCCTTCAGCCGCCCGCCGAAGAACAGGTTGAGGAACAGCGTTTCGACGATGTCATCGCGGTGGTGGCCAAGCGCGATCTTGGTAATGCCGGATTCGCTCGCAAACCGGTACAAGGCGCCGCGCCGCAGCCGTGAGCACAGCCCGCACATGGTGCGTCCTTGCGGTACCACGCGTTGCACCACGCTGTAGGTGTCCTGCTCGAGGATGTGATATGCAACGCCTGCGGCTTCGAGGTAGCCGGGCAGGACGTGCGCCGGGAAGCCCGGCTGCTTCTGGTCGAGGTTGACCGCGATGAGTTCAAAGTCGAGCGGCGCACTACGCTGCAGCGACAGAAGCATGTCGAGCAGCGTGTACGAATCCTTACCGCCCGAGAGGCACACCATCACCCGATCCCCGGCGCTGATCATGTTGTAGTCGGCGATGGCCTTGCCGACGCAGCCGCGCAGCTGGGCTGCGAGGCGCTGCAGCGTGCGGGACGGCTTCGCAGTGGCGGGGGTCACACCTTGGGATTCTAGGCGGCGACGCTGCTGGCGGCACTCTCGAGGTACTTCGCCTCGACGTAACGCACGAAGGAAGTCGCGCCCAGGGGCTTGCCGGTGGCGGCCTTCAGCAGTTCCTGCACCGGCACCTTGGCGCCGAGTCCGTGCACGTTGGTCCGCAGCCATTCGAACAGGCCGCCGAACTCCCCGCGAGCGAGCTGCTCATCGAGCGCCTCGAGGCCCTCGCGCAGACTTTCATACAACTGCGCTGCGATCGCGGTTCCGAGCGCGTAAGAGGGAAAATAACCGAATGAACCCACCGCCCAGTGGACATCCTGCAGGCAGCCGTCGAGATCATTGGCCGGGCGGATCCCCAGGCGCAGCTCCATGCCGGCGTTCCACGCCTCGGCGAGGTTGCGCACCGCCAGCTCCCCGGACAAAAGCTGCCGCTCCAGCTCGTAGCGCAGCATGATGTGCAGCGGATAAGTGAGCTCGTCGGCGTCGACCCGAATCAGACCCCGCTGCACGCGCGTCAGGTGACCGTAGACGTTTTCCACGTCCCACTCCGGTCCGCCGACGCCAAAATGCTTGGCGAGCAGCGGCTGCACGTAACGCACGAACGGTCGGCTGCGGCACACCATCATCTCGATGAGCAGTGACTGGCTCTCCTCCAGCGCCATGCCGCGATCACGCCCGACCGGCTGGTCGCGCCATTCCTGCGGCAGTCCCAGGTCGTACATCGCGTGCCCGGTCTCGTGCAGCGCGCCGAGCAGCCCCGGGAAAACATCCTCGGGATCAAAGCGCGTGGTCACGCGGATATCGCCCGGCACCCCTTCGGTGAACGGGTGCTCGCTCTCATCCAGCCGGCCGCGATCAAACGGGAAGCCGACCGCCTTCATCACTTCGGTGACCAGCGCCCGCTGCTTGCCGGCGGGGAACTTGCCCGCGAGCGGCATGAGCGGGCGGGTCTCCTGCAGCGCGATCGCCTCGCGGATGAGCGACGGCAGGCGCTTGGAGAAGGCGCGGAAGATCGCATCGATATCGACGGTGGTAAGACCAGGACTGTATTCATCCACCAGCGCGTCATAGGGGGCGAGATTGCGCGCCTGGCCGAGGAGCGCGGCCTTGTCGCGCACCAGGTGGACGACCTCCTCCAGGTGCGGCGCGAACACCTCGAACTTGCCCTGGGTGCGCGCCTCGAGCCATTTCGATTCCGCCCGCGAGGTGGCCTTCGCGAGTCGCGACACGAGTGTCGCGGGGGTGGCGATGGCGTGATCGCGCTGGCGGCGCATTTCGCGCAGGTTCGCGACCTGCCAGTCGAGCAGTCCCTGGGTGTTCGCCTGGGCACGGTCGAGGAGGCGCGTGATGCGCGGCGCGGTCAGGAGGGCGTGGTGCTCGGTCTCGAGTGCCGCGACCTGCTCACCGCGCACATCCGCGCTGCCCCGCGGCATCATGACCGCCGCGTCCCAACGCAGGAGCGCCAGCGCACCACGGAAGGCATGCAGGCGTTTGAACTCCTGTTCGAGTTGCTTGTAAGGCGAGGCGGACATGATTCTTTCGGCGGGTGGACGAGAGACAGTTTACCACCCCCGGGGGTCTTTCGCCCCGCCTGTTGGTGCGATTTAACATTATAATCAAAGACTTAGAATGTATGTCTGAATTATGTCGCCTCGGCCAGACCCCCGGAAACAGCGATCCGTCCCGATACAACAGCCGGCCGCACCGCGTGGTGCTCGCGCAGCGCCGTCCAGGCCAGCATGGCGCGCTTGCGGTCCTCGCCCCAGTGATAGCCGCCGAGCCGGCCGTCCTTGCGCAGGACGGTGTGACAGGGAATGAGCCAGGCAACCGGGTTAGCGCCGACCGCGTTCCCGACCGCACGCTCGCTCCCGGGGCGACGCAGCGCAGTCGCGAGCGCTGAGTAGGTGGTCGGGCCTTCGGCACCCCGCAAGAGCAGCGCCTGCCAGACCTTGAGCTGGAAATTGGTTCCCTGCACCGCAAGGCGCAGCGGCACCTCGCGGGCCGAACCGCCCCGCTCATCCGGGGTGTTCCAGATCCGCGCGCCAAGCGCCATCGCCCCGGCATCGTCGCGGCGCAGCTGCGCGTTGGGCCACTGAGCCGCCAGCGCCTGTACCGCCGCCGCATCCGCACCGGGTTCAACGAAACTTAGCGTGCACACGCCTCGCGGCGTGCTCGCGATGAGCGCACGTCCAAAGGGCGTGTCGCTGAACCCGTAACGGATCGCGACGCCGGCGCCGCCGCCCTTCAATTCCCCGGGCGTGACCGCTTCCAGTGTCACCGCAAGGTCATGAAGTCGTCCGGCACCGGAGAGGCCCACGCTGTACGCCGCGTCGAGCACCGAGGCGGAGCCTTGCAGTTCGCGGCGTGCGGCGCTGTGCGTCACGTAAGCCAGGTACTGTCGGGGCGTGATGCCGGCCCAGCGCCGGAACAGGCGGTTGAAATGGAATTCCGACAGGCGCGCGGATTGCGCGATGGTGGCCAGGCGCGGCTGGCCGCGGAAGTTCTCATCGATGAAGCGGATCGCGCGCGCGATGCGGGCGAAATCACGGCTGTCCATAAAAGCGTCGGTGTGCGTGTTCATGGGCGCATGTTGGCGCGCGGCGGGTCCAGGTACGACCCGGTTCTTGCGCTTCGCCACCATCGGTTACACTGCCGCGCCCTGCGTGCCTGTTAAGGCCACAGGTGCGGGTACAGGGGCCAGCGCGCGACCACGACGCCGATGCTCACCGATACCACCAGCAGCAAGGTGAGCATGAGACCGATCAGGACCCTGCGCATGCTGCGCATCATAGCGCGCCGCACGAGACGCCATTAGTGACCGACAAGCTCGCCATCTGTCTGCTCGTCGCCGAGGTTGCCCCGTTGTCGAAAACCGGCGGACTGGCGGATGTCGCCGCGGCGCTCACCAGACACCTGCACGCGGCGGGCCACGATGCGCGCCTGTTCACGCCCTGTTATGCCTCCATCGATCGCGCCCTGGCAGGCGCGCAGCCGCTCGCGCAGCTGCAGGCGCTCACCCTGGCGCTCGGGCCGCACCGTTACGTTTTTTCGGTGTTGCAGGGACGCTTGCCGGGAGGCGTCGCGCCGGTGTACCTGATCGACTGCCCGCAGTTGTATGCGCGTGCGAGCCTCTACACCAGCGATGCTGACGAGCACCTGCGCTTTCTGGCCTTTACGCGCGCGGCCTTCACGGCCTGCCAACGCTTAGGCTGGGCCCCACAGATCCTGCACTGCCACGACTGGCACGCCGCGTTCGCGCCGTTGTTCCTGAAGAGCTCCTACGCCAGCGAGCCCCTGTTCGCCGGCACGCGCACGCTGCTCACCATTCACAACATCGGCTACCAGGGCATCTTCTCCGCCAACGAGGTTGCCGACCTCGACCTGGGAGAGGATGTTGGGATGCTGCACCAGCCCGACCTCGTTGCCGGGCGGATCAACGCCCTGCGCCACGGCATCCTGTACGCGGACGCGATTACCACCGTGAGCCCGACGCACGCGCGCGAGATCACCACCGATCAGTACGGTTTAGGGCTGCAGGACAGCCTGCGCGCACGCGGCGCGGACTTGAGCGGCATCCTGAACGGCGTCGACTACGATGTGTGGGATCCGCGCCACGATCACTACCTGCTGCAGCATTTCGATCCGGCGCACCTGCAGGTAAAAGCGGCGCTCAAGCGCGTGTTCCTGAAGCGCCTGGGATTTCGTGTCAGCGGCGCGGTGCCGCTCGCCGGCATTGTCAGCCGGCTCGCGGCGCAGAAGGGTATCGAACTCATGTACGAGGCGCTGCCGAGGGTACTCAATGCGCGCGAACTGGCGTTCGTCGCCTTAGGCTCCGGGGAGCCGCAGTACGAGGAGTTCTTCAGCACGCTGGCGCAGCGCTTCCCGGGGCGCGTGGTCTTCCGCCGCGGCTACGACGATGAACTGGCGCACTGGATCGAGGCGACGAGCGACCTGTTCCTCATGCCTTCACGCTACGAGCCGTGCGGGCTGAACCAGATGTACAGCCTGCGCTACGGCACCATCCCCGTCGTGCGGCGCACGGGTGGGCTTGCGGATTCGGTCGAGCACTACGAGCGCGAAACCGGCCAGGGCACTGGCGTCGTGTTCAACGACTTCGACGGCCCGGCCCTGGAATGGGCGCTGAACACAGCGCTCGACCTGTACGCGGATCCCGTGCACCGCGCGCGCCTGCGAGCCAACGGCATGCAGCGCGATTTTTCGTGGGCCAGGCAAGGTGCGCTCTACGAAGCGCTCTACGCGCGGCTCATTGCGGCTTGAAGTTACCGCGCTCGTCGAACGGCACTGAACGCATCCACCCGGACGCGAGCGAGATCCTCCCCGCGAGGCGGTAGTCGACGCCATTGGAGAGGGTATCGGGGCCGCGCCCGACGAGCTTGAGCAGCGCGCCCACCATGTTGGTCGTGAGGTTGGTGTCGAACTGCGCCTCCCCGAGCGCGGGCACGACGAAGCTCGCATCCGACACGCCGCTCGCGACCTGCTGGCCGGCCATCTCGAGGGTGTATTCGATGCCCTTGACCGACAGCGCGACGTCGTTGGGGTTCTGCACCCGCAGGCGCACTTTCAGGCGCTGCTCCCATAGCTCCGAACTCACGATCCGCACATCGATGAGCGACAGCCGTGGCGTTTCGAAATGCGGGCTGAGCGCACAGCCGGCAAGGGCAATCGCCAGGACGAATCCCGCCGTGGCTCGCATGAGGTGTCTGGGCATTGCTCGAGGACCTTATCAGTTCAGCCGCGGCCGAAAGTGTTGTTGAGACGCGCATAGTCGCGCGCGAGTTCCGCGCTCAGCGCCCCCGGCGGCAGGCGCCAGCTCCAGTTCCCCTGTGTCGTGCCGGGGGTGTTGAGGCGCGCCGCGGAGCCGAGGCCCAGCAGGTCCTGTACCGGAATGATGGCCAGCCGTGCCTGCGAGCCAAGCGCGGCGCGTAGCAGTGCGCCGGGCACATCATCAGCGTGTTCGCCGACGCCCAGCTGGGCCGCCACCCGATCGGCCGTGGCGTCGTCGAGTCCAGAGTACCAGCCGCGCGTGGTGTCGTTATCGTGCGTGCCCGTGTAGACCACGCTGGCGCGCGCATGCAGATGCGGCAGGTGTGGGTTGGCCGGCTCGCCATCGAAGGCAAACTGCAACACCCGCATGCCGGGGAGCGCGAACTCCCGCTGCAGCGCCACGACATCCGGGGTGATCACGCCCAGGTCTTCCGCCACCAGCGGCAGGTCACTGAAGCGTTGCGCGAGGCGCTTCAGCAGCGCCTCCCCGGGTGTGCTGTGCCAGGCGCCGGCGCGCGCGTCGGGCGCCGTGGCGGGCACCGCCCAGTGCGCGCTGAAGGCGCGAAAATGGTCCAGGCGCAGGAGATCGAACCGCGCCAGCGCCGCGGCCACGCGCGCGATCCACCAGCGGAAACCCTCCCGCTCGATGGCCTGCCAGTCGTACAGCGGGTTACCCCACAGCTGTCCGAGCGCGGCGAAATAATCCGGCGGCACGCCCGCGACCGCGGCCGGCTCGCCGCTCGGGCTGAGCTGAAACAGCCGCCGGTGTGTCCACACTTCGGCCGAGGACGGCGCGACGTAGAAGGGCAGATCGCCGAAGAGGCGCACACCGCGCGAGCGCGCGTGCTCACGCAGCCCCCGCCATTGCACGTCAAAGGTGTACTGCTCGCGCTCGATGCGCGTGCAGGCCGCGGCCAGCCCGATGCGCGCCCGGGCAAGCGCGAGCGGCTCACGGTCGCGTAGCGGCGTGGGCCACTGCCAGAACGGCGTCCCGCCGTGCGCACGCGTGAGCGCGGTAAACAGCGCGAAATCCTGCAGCCACGCACCTGAATCGGCGAGAAACTCCGGCAGTGATGGCGCGCTAAGATCCGGCGGCTGCGCCGGATCGATGAAGTCGGGGTTGCCGGCGTGATCCGAGGAGACCCAGTAGGGCGAGCCATCGCTGCCGGCCGGCCCCACGGGCAGCACCTGCCAGACGCTGAAACCCGCCGCGGCGAGCCAGTCAATGAAGTCGCGGCCGCCCCGCCCCAGAGGTTCAGCGAGCGCCGACAGCGGCAGGAGGACCCCGGCACGGCGCCGGTCGAACACGGGCAATCGCGAACTGGTCACGAAGCGCGGCGCATGGCGCCGCCGTGCTCGGGGCTGCCACCACCTGTGGCAAGTGGCTGCGCGAGCGCCGCCGGTGCCGGCAGGTTCAGCCGCGCGTAGAGCGCGGCCAGCTGCCGCCGGTACAACTCGTCGAACTGGCTCACGGCCTCCGCCGGGTTGTAGTCGCCGAACCACCAGAACCAGTCCGAGCTCTCGCACAGGGCGAGCTGCCGCCCCGCGGCGGCGCGCGCTTCCGGATCGAGTGTCGTGCCGCCCATCACCCGATCGAACGCCTGCTTCGCATCACACAGGAGGTCCCAGGCGCGATTCTTGTCCGCATCGCCCATCCAGGTCGCGAGCGTCCCGTGCACCCAGCTGCCGGCCCGCACTTTCGCCAGCGGCTGCGGGTTGAGGCCGCGCACGCCGCATTCCTTCAGCGTGGTGAGCTCGAGCCGCGGGTGGCCGCTGAGCTGCTCGTACAGCGCGTGCAGGAAGTAGTAGCCGTTGAACGGGTAGTGGTCCCAGGCATTCTCGCCGTCGAGCGCGATGAGCACCGCATGCCCGCCGCCCGCATACAGATCGGCAAGCCGCGTGAGTTCGTTGACCAGGTTGTGGGCCGCGTCATCGCCATGCCAGGTCGCGTAGGTGAAGCCGATGCGATCCGACAGCTCGTCATTACGGAAAAAACAATTGAGCTGGGTGTCCGCGAAGCGGTAGGGACGATCAAGCGCCTGGGGTACTACGACGGCGTGGCCCGCGCTCTCCAGACTGCCACGCAGCACCCCCTCCCCGCTCGCGGCCCACACAAAACCGTGCGCGGCGAGCATCGCGAGCGTCGCGTTGCTGATCGCGCCTTCCGCCGGCCAGCACCCCGCCGGGGGCTCGCCAAAGGCGCGCGTGAAGACGCGCACCGCTTCCGCCACGTGCCACGCCGCGCGCTCCGCGCCGCCCGGATAGTCCGGATGCGCGGGCAACGGTGTCGCGGGAAGCGCTTCGCGCGCGCTGCCGAAATCCACCAGCAACGGGATGATCGGGTGTCCGTAGGGAGTCACCGACAACTCGCACCGGCCGCCCGCCGCCAGTCGCCGGTAGCGCGGTATGACGTCGCGCACCAGTGCACCGATGAGCGCCAGCAGCTCGCGACGCTCGGCGGCGCTGAAATGCCGGCCCCGGTGCGCCAGCGCATCCGCGAGCGCTGAGCGCCGCCGCACGGTTTCCCCGAGCCAGGCGAGGTGGTACCACACGGCCAGGTCGTGCAGGTAGTCATCGGAGGCATAGTCGATGCGCTCGGCAGTGCCGAGGACCCCGGCAAGCTCGACCAGCTCGGCGTACGCCGGAAAGCGCTCGATCATGTTCAGGCGCTGCGCCCGCAGGCAGCCACGCAGCAGTTGCAGGCGCGGTGCGGGAGCGGCGGGCACCGGCGCGGAACTCAGGAGCGCGAGCACCGGATCGCTAAGCGCCGTGCCGCGACTGAGGTGTGCGTCCACGCTCGATGCGATCTGCTCGAGCTGCTCGATGAGCACGGGCGTGAAGTTCACCACCGCGCGCGCCGCGGGGTTGTCCTCGAGGTGGGCCGCCATGTCGGTGTAGTCCTTGATGGCGTGCAGGTAGGTCCACGGCAGGACGTACTCGCCGCTCAAGGCATCGCGGTACTGCGGCTGGTGCATGTGCCACAGCAGGACCACGGGCAGGCGCGCCGCGACCGCCACGCTATTGCCCTAGGTCCCGCGCGGGCGGCGCAACATGTCCGGGGTGACGAGCACCACGCCGTTGCCGGTAACGTGAAAGCGGCGCACATCGGCCTCGCGATCGACACCGATGGTCGTGCCTTCCGGAACCTCGCAGCCCTCATCGACGATCGCGCGCGTGATGGTGCAGCCGCCGCCGATCGCCGCGTTCGGCAGGATCATGGAACGCTGGATGCTGGTGCGCTCCTCGACCCTGACGTTCGAAAACAAGAGCGACTCGCGCACCACGGCGCCGGAAATGATGCAGCCGCCGGAGACCATGGAGTTGATGGCGGTGCCGCGGCGGCCGTCCTCATCGAGGATGAACTTCGCCGGCGGTTGCTGCACCTGGTAGGTCCAGATCGGCCAATCCTCATCGTAGATGTTCAGTTCCGGCTTGACGTGCACCAGTTCAATGTTGGCGTCGTAGTAGGCATCCACGGTGCCGACGTCGCGCCAGTAATTCTGCGCCCGCGTCTGCACGTCCTGGAACGGGTACGCGAATACCTGGCGGCCGGCGGCGATGGCGGCGGGCAGGACGTCCCTGCCGAAGTCATGTTCGGATGCGTCGCGCGCCGCATCCTGGGCGAGCACGCTCTCCAGCAACCGCATGTTGAATACGTAGATGCCCATGGAGGCGAGGATCGATCCAGGACGCGTCGGCAGGGTGTCCGGGGTCGCCGGTTTCTCGGTGAACTTGGTGACCCGATTCCACTCGGTGGCGGTGAGCACGCCGTAGTGGCGCGATTCCGCGGCCGGCAGCTCCACCACGCCCACGGTGATGTCGGCGCCCTTTTCCACGTGGTAGGCGATCATCGGACCGTAGTCCATCTTGTAGATATGGTCGCCGGCCAGCACCAGCACGTGCTTGGGCCGGTGGGCGGCGATGAGCTCGACGTTCTGGTGCACGGCGTCGGCCGTGCCGCGGTACCAGGCGGGACCCAGCTGCTGCTGCGCCGGAACCACCTCGATGAATTCGCCGAATTCGCCGCGCAGGTAACTCCAGCCATGCTGCACGTGCTGGATCAGCGACTGCGCCTTGTACTGCGTGAGGATGGAAATCTGGCGGATACCTGAGTTCACGCAGTTGGACAGCACGAAATCCACAATGCGGAACTTGCCGCCGAAGGGCGTCGCGGGCTTGCAGCGATGCGCGGTGAGATCCCGCAGCCGCTCGCCGCGCCCGCCGGCCATGATGATGGCAAGCGCGCCCCCGGTCAGGCGACTGACATAGCGTCCGGAGGAGGCTCGGGCGGGCTGGCGCGGCATGACGCTGACTAAATTATCTCAAAGCCATTTCATCAGACCGAGTTCGTAAGGGTGCGACAGGAGCTCGTGCCACGGACAGATGCGCAGCTCGGTGCGAAACTGCCCGCACTCCCGCGGCTCGACGTCGAGCGCGAAAATCGCGGCTCCTTCAGCGTCGTGTTCGCCGGTCGGCGTGAGGGTCTCCTGCCACAGGCCATCGCGCGGGGCGTGATCGTAGGAGGATAACGCCGGCGGCGCGAGATCGGATGCGGGCAACAGGCGCTGGGCGACGAATTGCACCCGCACGTCAGAGGGCGACAGGCCGTTCAGGTGGGCGGCGACGCGCAACCGCAGGCGCTCTCCGCGCGGCAGCTCCCGGGCGGCATCGGTGAGCGGGCGCAGGTTCACCCGCGGCCAGGCCGCGCGAATGCGCTGCTTCCACTCGGCCAGGATGCGCGCCCCTGTGAAGCCTTCCGAGGCCAGCCGCCGGGAGTGCTCGGCCGCCGGCTGGTACAACCCCTGGGTGTAGTCAAAGAGCACCCGGCGCATGTTGAAAGCGGGAATGACGCTCATCATCGCGCGCTTGCTGCGCGCCACCCAGGCGAGCGGGCAGCCGCTTTCATCCTGGCTGTAATAAAGCGGCAGCACCTCTTCCTCGAGGGCCCCGAGAATCAGCTCCGCCTCGAGCGCGTCACGGCGCTCCGGATCCTGCACGCTCGCCGGCGGGATGCCCCAGCCGTTGTCCTGCGTCCAGCCTTCCGCCCACCAGCCATCGAGAATGGAAAGATTCAGGCGACCGTTGATCGCCGCCTTGATGCCGGAGGTGCCGCTCGCCTCGAGCGGCGCGATGGGCGTGTTGAGCCACACGTCGACCCCGGACACGAGACTGCGCGCCAGCTGCAGGTCGTAGTCTTCCAGGAAGATGACGCGCCCCTGGAACTGCTGGTCCATCATCAGCTGGCGGATTTCGCGCAGGCCGCCTTTGCCCGGCTCGTCCGCTGGGTGTGCCTTGCCCGCGAACAGCAGCACGACCGGACGGTCGGGATTATTGACCAGGCGCGCCAGGCGCTCGCGGTCCCGAAACAGCAGGGTGGCGCGCTTATAGGTGGCAAAGCGCCGCGCAAAGCCGATGGTGAGCACGCCCGGTCGCTGCGGATCGAGGTAGCGCGTCACGTGGCGCAACTGCGCGGGACTTAAGCCCTTGCGGGCGTACTCGCGCTGCAGCCGCTCGCGCACGCTCGCGAGCATGCGCGACTTGACGTCCTGGGAGGTGCCCCAGTAGCGCTCGTCCGGGACGCGCTCGAGCGCATGCCAGAACTCAGGATCGCGCAGCTTGTCGCGCCACTCGCGCCCGAGTTCGCGGTCGAAAAAATCGGTCCAGCGCTGGTGGAGGAAAGTCGGCACGTGCACGCCGTTGGTGACGAAACCAACCGGGTTGTCCTCGGGCCGCACTTCCGGCCACTGATCCGCGCACAGGCGCGCCGATACCGCGCCGTGGATGCGGCTCACGCCGTTCACGTGGCGCGTACCCTTGAGCGCCAGGCGCGTCATGTTGAACATTCCCGGCGCGGCAGGTGAGCGGCCGAGCTCGAGGAAGCGCTCGACACTCAACCCCAGCTCGCGGATGAAGTCGGCGAAGTGTCCGACCATCAGGTCCGGCCCGAAGGCGTCGTGACCGGCCGCGACCGGCGTATGGGTAGTGAACACGCAGCCTGCCGCCACCGCCTCCAGCGCCGCATCAAAGCCGAGCCCCTGGCCCAGGTGCTCGCGCAGCAGCTCGAGAATGAGAAACGCCGCGTGACCCTCGTTCAGGTGCCAAACGGCGGGTTGCACGCCGAGTGCGCGCAGCGCGCGCACGCCGCAGATGCCGAGGATCATCTCCTGGCGCACGCGGGTGGATTCATCGCCGCCATAGAGCCGGTGCGTGATATCCCGGTCGGCCGGCGCGTTTTCCTCGCAGTTGGTATCGAGCAGATATACCGGCACGCGCCCGACCTGCGCCTTCCAGACGCGCGCCACGACCTCGCGCCCGGCGATGCGCACCGACACCTTGAACCACTCGCCGCGCGCGTTGCGCGCCGGTTCCACCGGCAGGTCGCGCGGATCCCGCTCGCGATACTCCGCGTGCTGGATGCCGTCGTTGTCCACCGTCTGGGTGAAGTAGCCCTGCTCGTAGAGGAGTCCCACGGCCACGAAATTCGCGCGCTCATCGCTCGCCGCCTTGCAGTAGTCGCCGGCCAGCACCCCGAGGCCACCTGAGTAGATGGGAAAGCTCTCGTGGAAGCCGTACTCGGCGCAGAAATAAGCGACCAGCGGTTCCTGTGCCGCCGCCGGTGCGCCCACGCCGACGTATGCATCCAGCGTGTGCAGTTCCTGCTGGTAGCGGCCGAGGTAGGCCTGGTCCCGCGCGCAGCGCTCGAGGTGGCTCTGATCAACGCTGCGCAGCATGAGGCGCGGGTTGCCGCCGGATTGCTTCCACAGCTCCGGGTCCAGGTCCTCGAACAGCGCCCGGGTGGGACGATGCCAGCTGAAAAAGAGGTTGCCGGCGAGCTCGGGAAGGCGCGACAGGCTCGCGGGGATTACAGGGGTAACTTCGAGGAGCGAATTTCTCATTAAGTGTCCCGGAAAAGGTTAAGCCGGAGTCTAGCAGCCCGGAGTTCCCGGTCATCCAGCGCCTCCTAAGGCACCCAAGCCCCTCGCCCACGCTAGATCAGCCGTGCAATAGTGGTTGACACATAGTACTAGTAATATAATAATACTGGCCTATGGATGATGCCCAGGCACGCAAGTTCCAGAAAGACCTGAATTCCGGTCTCGTGGCGCTGGTCCTGCTCGCCGTCCTCGACCGTACGACTGAAGATCTCTACGGATATGAAATCGCCAAGCGCCTGCAGAGGGCGAATGAGGGCGAGGCTCTATTTAAAGAGGGCACCGTCTACCCCGTGTTGCGCGCCCTGGCCGCCGGCGGGCTCCTGACCAGCCGCGTCGTGCCCTCTTATTCCGGCCCCCCGCGGCGTTACTACCGCATCACCGATGACGGACGGGCCGTGCTGCGCCAGTGGAGTGATATCTGGCGGCAGACCCGTGGCTTTGTGGATCGTTTTATTGAAGGAACCGAAGTATGAGTGCCCATGCGCCCCGCTCGATTGATGAGTACCTGAAACAGCTGCGCAGCGCACTCGAGGGCGAGGATGCGGCGCTCATCCAGGACGCCTTGTACGACTCAGAGGAATACCTGCGGGCGGAGCTCGCAGCGCACCCGCAGAAGTCCGAAGCCGACGTGCTCGAGCTCATCGCCAGCACCTACGGGGCGCCGGACGAGGTAGCGGCGGCCTATCGCGCCACGGACGCGCAGGTGAGCAAGGCGCTCAAGACGCCGCAGCGCCCGAGCGCACGCACCGGCGTGTGGGCGAGGTTCTTCGGCGTGTTCCTGGATCCGCGGGCCTACCTGTCGCTCTTCTTCATGCTGCTGACGCTCGCGACCGGCGTGCTGTACTTCACCTTCGCCGTGACCGGGCTGTCCCTGTCCATCGGCCTTGCCGTGCTCATTATTGGCGTGCCGTTCTTCCTCGCATTCATCGGCATGGCGCGCGTCATCTCCTTAGGCGAGGGGCGCCTCCTGGAAGCCATTACCGGGGAACGCATGCCGCGCCGACCCGTGCATCCCGGGCCGCCGGCGGCCTGGTGGACACGCATCATCGACATGCTGACGGAAGCTCGGACCTGGACCACGATCCTGTACCTGCTGCTCATGCTGCCCCTTGGCATCATCTACTTCACGGTGGCGGTGACGGGCCTCTCCGTGGGCATCAGCCTCGCGCTGACGCCCTTTGCCTTGGGCGCGGAGTACTTCGGGTGGTTCGGATGGGACTGGCAGGACCACGTTCACCTCGGCTACACCGAGTTCCTCGGCGACCACCTGGTCATGGGATCGGCGCTGCTCTTCGTCGCCGGGATCCTGATCCTGACACTCCTCATGCACGCCGCCCGCGGTGTGGTGCGGATGCACACCCGGCTCGCCAAGGCGTTGCTCGTCGAGCCCGGTGCATGAGGGGAACGTCGCCGCGTTGAACGATCCGTTCCCGTAGCCGCGGCGACGTTGCGCCCGGGACACAGGACTTCGGGCAGTTCGCCGCTATGAGCAGGCATTTCGCCGCTGTGATCGGGCAGCTCGCCGAATGTCGTCTCGCAGATGTGGTTTTTAAGCAACCACACATTCCCACGGCTATCTTAGTATCGGCCTAACTGCAGGCTCAGCCGAGCTCAAGTCTCGGCAGCGGGATCTGTGGGGGAAGTATCAAAACGTTCAAGGTTTCAATGCGGGAGTTATCAATGACTCGACACACAGGAATCGCGCGCTCGATCCGACGCGCGCTTGCGGTGTGCGCGGTGACAGTCGCCAGTGGCGCGGTTGCCGTGCATGCACAAGAGCAGGCACAAGCTACATCGGAGCAGACGTTGCAGACGGTGGTCGTCACCGGCTCCATCATCAAGCGTACGGACTTCGAGACGCCGAGCCCCGTGCAGGTCATGACCGCAGAGGATCTGCAGCAGTCCGGCTACACGAGCGTTTCGGACGTGTTGCGTAACCTCGCCGCCAACGGCCAGGGCACGTTGAGCCAGTCATTCGGCCTCGCCTTCGCCGGCGGCGGCTCGGGTGTTGCGCTGCGCGGCCTCACGGTCGGCGGCACGCTCACCCTGGTGGACAGCTCGCGCATGATCCCCTATCCGCTGTCCGATGACGGCCAGCGCAACTTCGTTGACATCACGCAGATTCCTTTCAACGTCATCGACAGCATCGAAGTGTTGAAGGACGGCGCCTCGGCCGAGTACGGCTCGGATGCGATCGCGGGCGTGGTCAACGTGAAGCTGAAGAAGTCCTTCACCGGCCTGAGCGTGACGGCCGAGGGCGGCGTCAGCAGCCACTCGGACGGCACGACCGAGCACCTGGCCGCGATCGGCGGTATCGGGGACCTTGGCAGCGATGGGTACAACGCGTACCTCTCGCTTGAGTTTCGTCACCAGGACCAGATCCTCCTGAACAATCGGCAGGGATTCTGGACCAACCTCGACTGGACGGGATTCGGCGGTTTCAACACCCGCTTTGGTTCTAACAACCAGAACGCTGTTCCATTCCCCCAGCTCCTGGGCGGCTACGTCCTGAACCCGGCGACCAACGTGCTCGACGGCACCACCCACTTCCTGAACACAGGTCCAGGTGGCTGTGCCAGCTACGCTGCCTATCAAGCTGGCAATTGCACCTACGCGCCGAACTTTCAGATTCAGCCTCAGACCGGCAACCTGAACGCGCTCGGACGGGTCACCAAGAACCTCGCCGGTGACTGGCAGGCGATCGTTACCGGATCACTGTTCCGCAGTGAGTCCGAACAGATCGGCGGAAACGGCCAGGCCTACAACACCGTTAACGGCCTCAACCCCACCACGCTGGCGGCCGTCGCCCCGGGTATCGCTCCGCACCTGATCAATACGCCCCCGGTCATTCTGCCCGTTGGCGCGCCGAACAATCCGTTCTCCGCCCCCGCGGCGCTGGTGGCCAACTTCCCGCAGCTGGGGATGATTGGGACGCAGTTCGTGACCAACACGTACCGGCTCTTCGGCGACATCCGCGGCAGCGCGGCGGGTTGGGATATCGATGGCACGGCGGGCTGGATGTATTCGGAGCTAACGCAGACGACCACCGGCTACTTCAATCCTGGTGCCCTCGCGGCTACCGCGGCTTCCGGATTTAACTTCGCAACTGCGAGCGCGGCGCAGATGCAGGCGGCCTTCGCACCTCCGCAGGGGATCAAGGACACCAACACCATGCAGGTGGCGGACCTTCACGGCACGCACGAGTTGTTCCAGATGCCCGGTGGCGCAGTGTCGGTCGCTCTCGGAGGCGGCATGTACCACCTGTACAAGAACGCGCTAGCGCCGCCGAACATTATGAATGGCACGCAGTTCGGCAACCTCGCCTACGCTGTGGGCGGTCAGACCAACTCCAACGCGTATATCGAGTTGGTGGCTCCGGTGCTCAAGGGCCTGGAAATTGACCTCGCCGGCCGTTACGACCGTTACAACACGTACGGCAGCTCCACCACGCCGAAGTTTGGCGTCAAGTACTCACCGTTCAAGATGCTCACCATCCGCGGTACGTACGGCCAGGGCTTCCGTGCGCCGAACCCGGCAGAGGCCGGCGCGGCAGGGTCGTTGTTCAGCGGCTTCACGTTCAACGACGCCAGCCTGTGCCCCAACCCGGGTAACCCGCAGACAGCGGGCAACTTCCCGAGCCAGTGCGCGGGCATCGCCGTCCCGGTCGGACTGCAGGCCGGAACTCCCACCCTGCAGCCGGAGAAGTCCAAGAACTACACCGGAGGCTTCATTTTCCAGCCGTTTGACAACACCAGCATCTCGTTCGACTACTGGGACATTAAGGTGAACCAGGACATCCAGTCGGGTGTGAACGTATTCGTGCTGGAAGCCAACGCTGGCATCCTGAACCCGGCCATGTTCCCGCCGGTACGCGGCCCCGTGGTCCAGCTGCCGGAGTGCACCAACACGGTCACGACGGGCGCCTGCACGACCGTGCTGGCGACCACGCCGGTCGGTCCGGTCGCTTACACGCTGTTCCCGTACTTCAACCTGACGCAGACGCACGTCAACGGCCTGGATATGGACTTCCTCACGCGCTTCGACATCGGCGCGGCGGGCCGGCTCTCGGCGCAGGTGAACGCGACCTACATGTTCCACTACACCTTCGGTGTCCAGGGTGGCTCGTTCGATCTCGCCGGTACCCACGGTCCGTCGATCATCTCCGGTGACACGGGCAATCCGAAGGAACGCGCCACG